>Ga0268266_10000554_pt1 | contig 52053 bp, 60 predicted proteins | sample KBSS13metaG_FD_190356 | JGI IMG/M metagenome (GOLD analysis project Ga0268266, IMG submission 190356) | Switchgrass rhizosphere microbial communities from Kellogg Biological Station, Michigan, USA - KBS S1-3 metaG (SPAdes) (version 2) | ecosystem: Host-associated > Plants > Roots > Rhizosphere...
GGGTGCCTTGGCCGCTGCTGTCGCCCCGGAGGTCCAGTGACCAGTCGGCGCGGTGGGAGAGCAGCGCCACGATGAGCTGTGCCGCAGCACGGGTAGGCGCCGGATTGCCCGCCGAGAACTCCAGGGACACCCACGCGTCGCGGGCCGTGGCCTGTGGGAACAGGTCGATGCTGGGCAGCCTCGGGTTGAGGGCCGGAGCTCCGGCGGCCGACATTGAGGAGGACGTCGAGCCGGGACGCGTGGCCCGCGGGCCTCGCCGCGGGGGCCGGGCTCACCGTCGACGCGCGGCCCGCGGGGCCGGCCGGCAACACCGCGCCCGCGGCCGAGTTCGAGGTCGAGCCGGCGGCCGGGGCAGCAGGAGGAAAGCAGTCAAGCCGACGTCAACGGCGGGCCGAGGGGGCGAGCCGGCCAGGGCGGCGGCCCAGGGGCCCTGCCCGCGGGATGGCGCCGATTCCGCGCTAATTGGGGCAGTCACGCCCGGAAATGCTTAGTTTTCCCATCCACGGTCTGTGGTCGAGGGGCGGTGATGCCCCGACCACCCGGCCGAGGGAGACAGACATGAAGCGCAACCTGCGGATCGACCACCTGGCACGACTGGTGGACAACCTGCTCGACGGCCTGGCCGCGCACGGCAACCCAGCGCCAGCCGCACCCCGGATCCGTACGGCCCTGCGGGAACTCCAGCACGGCAGCCACCGCGGCCGACGCGGGCGTCGCCGCCCGAACCCCAGCCGGTAACCCTGTAGGGCACGCCGAACGACGAAGGACGGGGCCGGAATCAACCCGGGGACCAGCCCCGCGCCTTCCTTTGCCCCGCCGCGCTGCGCACGCGCCGACTGCGGCATTGAGCGCGCGCTGCCCCAAGGAGAGGATGAAAGGGGCGGCGCCGCCACACCAGCCGGGGCGCCATTGGAGGGGGAACTGTACCGATGGTTGATTTCCCGGGGGACTTATCCGATCTGGAGGGCCCGGAGGAGCGCAGGCTCCGCTACATCGAGTCGATGGTGGAGGTTGCAGGCGAAGACGCGCGCCACGTGATGCTGTACGTGACGCTCGCCCTGTCAGCCATCCTCGTCACGCTCACCCAGCTGCCCTTCGACCGGCTGATCAAACTGCCGTTGGTCTTCCGGTGTCTGCTGCTGCTGGGGCTGCTCCTGATGGGGGCCGGCGCCAACTGCTTCTTCCGGTACGTGCGCGCACTGCACCTGGCCCGGATGGGAATCACGCGCTGCATCGCCTCAGCCGACGCCAAGCACGCGCGGCAGCTCTGGGCGGGTGAAGTGGGGGTGTGGAAGCGGTTCGGGCACTTTTACCGATGGGGGATGACACTGTGCGAGTTCGGCGGTTGCGCCGTCGCGGTGAGCATCGCCTACATGCTGCTGGCCGGTGACTAGAGTCGTCTCATGGGCCCGCACCACGGCATCGACATCACGGACCGGATCGTCGGCTGGCACACCCTTCTGCCCGCGCGGAACGCGGCGGACGTCTCCATGGTCGTACTGCATGCCACCGAACTGCCCGACATGGAAGCCGCCCGGGCCGCCGCCGGAAAGTCTGCTGCGGAAAGCGAATCCGGCCGGGGCGTGTGCGGGCACCTCTACGTGGACCGGGACGGGACGGTGTACCGCTTCGTGCCGTTCGACCGGGTGGCCTTCCACGTGGAAGGGTTCAACTCTCCGTCCATCGGGATCGAGCTGGTGAACCGGGGGCGTTACCCCAACTGGTTCATGAGCTGGGGCCAGCAGCCGGACGAGGAGTTCCCGCCGGCTCAAATCGAGGCGCTGCGCACCCTCCTGCACTGGCTGCGGGAGCAGTACCCCGCCCTTGGGGAGTTGCGTCGCCACAGCGACCTCGATCAGCGGCTGGTACCGGCAGAGGACCGCCCGGGGCGGACAGTGCGGAGACGGATCGACCCCGGGCCCCTCTTCCCGTGGGAGGACACAGTCCGGCATTGGGAGAACGCGCGGGGGCGTTAGCGGCAAGCCGCTTCGTTCCGAGCCTCCGGACTCCGGGTCAGCCTCGACGCCGCCGTCAAGCCCGACGGCCTCAAGCCACGCCGGCTGTCGGGCGGCCTCCGCCCGGGCCGTTACGCCAGGCAGACCCGCGCAACGTTCCCGATTCGAATGCGGTGGACCGGGCCGACACCGGCACCGGCGAACTCCAGTTCCCGCAGCCACGGCACGGGTGGCGCTGGCCGCCCAGCTCGCCGCCGCGGCGGCGGACACTCATCCCTGGCGCGGGCGGACGTTCTCCGCCGGATGGGGCATCCGTGAACCGCTGCGGGTGGAGCTGGTCGCGCCACTGCGGGTCGCCGAGGTCGCCGCCGACGTCTCCTTGGACGCCGCCGGCCGGGTGGCGCCACCCGGTCCGGTTCCTTCGAGTCAGGCCCGACCTCGCCCCGGCCGACGCACCCGGCTTCGGCACCGGGAACCAGCCCGCGGCGGGCTGAGGAGGCTCACCCGGGTGCTGCCGTGCGTGTCGGCCGCCCTGTGCTCGACCAGCCCCGCGGCGGTCCCGTCCGTTGCAGCCACCGGGGCCCTTCGGCCGCCGCAGCATGCCGCGTCCCGACCCCGGCCTCTTCGGGTCGGGTGTGGGCCGCTTCCCTCCCCCCGGGGGGACCGTGCGAGGGAGCCGGCGCCGGTACCCTACGCCGCGTAGTAGCCCTTCACCGCCCCAGGGAGATCCGAATGACCGTGCGTGCCACCGCTGTTGCCGCTGCAACCGGGATGGTGTTGCTCGCGCTCACCACCGGCTGCAAACCGACCACCACCACGGGGGCGAGCGGCACGACCGAGCCAGCGGCAACCTCCTCTTCGGCGGGCGCTGCCGCGACCGGCTCGGGTGCCCCGGCGCCGTCGGGCGGACGGCCGCCGACCGGACCCGGGCCACAGGACCACTACACCGTGCAGGCCCAGCCAGCAGCGGGCAGCTGTCACTACCGGCACGAGGGCGGGCAACCCCTGCCGGATCTGAAGTGCACGCCCGGCGCCGTCTCCCCCGCAGTGACCCAGACCAACTTGGACTCCACGATCTGCAAGTCCGGGTACACCGCGACGATCCGGCCGTCGTCGTACGTGACGGGCAAGGAGAAGAAGGCCAACGCGTTGTCGTACGGCTACACCGGGCCGATGGGCGACGCCGAGTACGACCACCAGATCTCGTTGGAGATCGGCGGCGACCCCAACGACCCCCGCAACTTGTGGGTGGAGCCCCCGTCGCCGGGACACAGGCCGGGGGCCGGCCCGAACAACGACAAGGACAAGGTCGAGAACAAGCTTCACTTCGCGGTGTGCAAACGCACTGTCACCCTCGTGCAGGCCCAGGCCGCGATCGCCACCGACTGGACCACGGCCCTGCACGTCCTCCACCTCAGCTGACCCCGAGCAACCTCCCCCACCCGGCCGCAGGGAGAGGTGCCCCGTACCTCCGGGTGGGCCTGCCGCGGCGGCTGCTACCAGGACGTGGCCCCGGTGCAGCGGGTGGACGTCCCGCGAGCCGGGACAGGCGGAGGGTGGTCGGTGGCACGGACACGGCAGGGAGGCGACGTCGACTGATCGACACTTCGGGGCTTCTTGGGTCGCTGGTCCATTCCCCGGGGCGACGGGGCGTCCTCGTCCGCGGTCGACGTCCCGCGTAGGGCAGTGGCGTCCCGCTGGTGGTTTGTCGTGGCCTGCGCTGGGATCGCCGCCCAACTATCCGGCGAGCGGGACCGCCGCCGTTGTTTCCCAGCAGCCATCATCTGAACAGGCACGCGTGTGCGCTGCCCCTCGGCAAGGACTTCCCCCGTGGTCTTTTGCTCGGACGCCCACTACGGTCCAGCCGCGGGTGAGACTGTGTGTAATCGCCGCGTCGGTCCCGCCGCCTGCTGCGCGCATCCTGGTCAGCACGTGATCGTGGACATAACGCCGTGGCGTCTCGTACGGGAGGCTATGAAGAGCCGTCTCATCGACGCGCTGTTCTGGCGCGCCATGTTGCCCGCGGCCGACGTTGAGCACATCCCACCGCTAGCCGTGACGCTAGACGTGGCGCTAGGCGCCGTGCCATATAGCGCGCCAGCAGGTGCACTAGGAGTTGCGGGGTGACCTGCCGCCCGTTTCCCGCGCGGGGGTGGGAATGTGCTGACGTTTCGGCAGGTCGCTGCTGATACGGCCAGGCCCCTGTGTAACCTCTGGGCACCACACCCCGTCGACACCCGACAGGAAGGCGACCAGATGCCCACACAGACCGTCCCGCTCGAACTCGTAGACCTGAGCGAGGTGAGACGCGCGAACGAGCGCCGATATGACGCCATGGACGACGGCGCCGTGGACCGGAAGGTCCTCGTCATCGTCAACGGCAAGGGTGGCGTGGGGAAGTCCTCGCTGGCGTCCGCGACGGCTGTAGCCATCGCGAAGATCGGCCGCCGCGTCCTCCTGATCGAGATGGACGAGCAGGGCAACAACGGCGAGGACCTCGGCTTCACCGGAACCCACCTCGCGGACAACGGTGCCGCCCAGGCCGCCGCGATCCTTGAGGGGAAGCCGCTCCTGCCGACCGGCGAGGCGCGACCGGGTCTGTTCGTGGTTCCGGGTGGAGACCGGCTCGAAGATGTTGTTGAAGAGCTCTACGTCCAGCGGCGCCTCGCCAACCAGCGCCGTGCCAACGGCGATGCCGAGGACGACGCCTGGATGGGCATGTACGCCGCTGCCCTGTACAAAATCCGTGACGACTACGATCTGATCATCCTCGATGTCGCGCCCGGCTCCGAGGTGCTCCAACTCCAGGCCCTGGTGGCCGGCGACAGCGTTCTGATTCCCAGCAAGTCCGACCCCTCATCCCGGAAGGGGCTGCGGACCGTCGCGCGCCGCTTCGTCGTGGCCAGCGAGCACAACGACCTCCTGCGACTGCTGGGCGTCGTGCTGTTCGCGACGAACACCAGCGCTACCAAGGTCCAGAAGAACATCAAGGACAACCTTGAGGGCGACCTCAAAGGCGCCGCCCCTGTGTTCGAGCAGTCGATCCGGCACGTCGAGGCTGCGGCGGTCGCCGCCCGCCAAGCCGGGCGGGTACCCCAGGAAATGCGGTCCGAGGACAGCGGCCTCGACCCAGGGCTGCGGGAATCGATGAAAAAGCTCGCCGGGGACTACCAGTCACTGGCCATAGAGCTCATGCAGGCGCTCACCGCACTGAACAACGAAGACGCTGAGGAGAATGAGGCGTGAGCGACACGAGCACCGACGCCGCGCGCCGCGGCGGCCTGCCCGAAGACGACGCCCTAGCCGATGCTTTCGCCAGCGCTGTGCCGAGGCGCCGGCGTCGCAGTCGCGACACGGCCGACAAGGAGCAGAAGACAGCGACACCCGCAGATGAGCAGCCCGCGGACCCCGGCTCTACCACAGCCGGGGGCCCAGCAGCGGGGGCAGCGATCCCCGAGCAGGACGGCCGCGAGCAGAAAGCCGCAGCAACCACCACGGAGGGCCGGGAAGACGCCGAGGCGGCGCCGGAGCAGGATAACGAGCCGTCGGGCCAGGGGGCCGCCACTGCGGAGGAACTCCCCGCCGGGGGTGCGGAGGTGGCGGTCGTGGCCGCAGCGCCCGCCCGTGTCCTGGCGGGCGCCCGGCCGCTACCGGAACTTGGGATAAAGCGTCAGGGCCCGTCGGAGCAGCGCAGCACCCAGTGCACGGTGAACGTGTCGTTGAACGTGCGGGACCGGTTCGCCGCGTACCAGCTCGCGAAGAAGCTGGAGCGGGGTAGCGAGCCTACGAACGCCGTCGTAGTGCGGCGGGCGGTGCTCCATGCGCGGAAGAACGACCTGTTCGCGGGAATGCTGGAGGCCATCCGGCACCGGCAGGCGCCGCTGGACGACGAGGACGACGACCCGGAGGGCCTGTTCGGAGACGTGCAGGGGCGGCGCGTCGAGCGCGGCCGGGCCCGAGACATGGCGCAGCAGTCGTTCCGGCCCTCCTACGAGGAACTCGCGGTCATCGACGCCCTGGTGACTGCGTATGGGTTCACGGATCGCAGCAGTTTCCTGGACGCCGCGCTGGACGCGTTCCTGCCGCAGTTGCCGGAGAAGCGTCGCCGCTCCTGACAGGGTCCGCGCGTGCCCGACCCCGGATCGTGTGGGGCGTCCGGGGATGACGCCGCGGACAACGCGCGTGACAATGCGCCGAGTTGCCTGGAACGCAAAATGGCCCCGCACCTGGCAGCGTGAGCCGCAGGGTGCGGGGCCATGTGTGTCGTGGGCACGCGAGGTCCGTCCCAATTGGGGTCTGCTACGCGGCGGTGTAGAAGTTGAGCGGGGGCGCTTCGGGTCTCCTTCGAACGGGGGTGGGGACGGGGGAACGGGCCGGGCGGGGCGGGGCCGGGGATGCGCGGGGTCGCCTCGGGGGGAGCTGGGTTACGCCGGGGCGCCGAGGGCGCGGCGTTCGGTGGCGGTCACCGGGTCTCCACCGGCCGGTGGATGTCGCGGTGCACGAGGGTCGCGACCGGGCCGTATCGCCTGATGTGGAGGGCGAGCTGGTCGGCCACGACGACCGAGCGGTGCCTGCCGCTGGCGCAGCCGATGGCGATGGTGAGCGGGCGGGGTCCGCGCAGGACTTGGCGCTGGAGGTTGTTCAGGACGGCCCAGACGCCGGGTGTGCCCAGTACCTTGTCGATCACGGGTTGGTCGTGGCCGGTGAGTTGTCGCATTGCGGGGTCGACGTGGGGGTCGCGGAAGGGGCGCATGTCCTGGGTGATGTCGGCGGTCGGCGGTTCTCCGTGGAGGAAGCCGAAGCTGATGATGGTGAGGCGGTTCATGTCTTCGGCCCTGTCGTCGGTATCGCGACGATTGCGAGGGTCGGCGGCGTTCAGGGCGCGGGGTTCGGTGGTGGGCTTCACGATGTGGGTGCCTTTCAGGCGTCGGCCGCGACGGGCCCGGTGGTGTGGGCGGTGGGTGGGATGTCGCGCGGGTGGTCCGGGTTGGTCGTGGCTTTGTGGGGCGTTGGGGTGGCGGTGTCCGGGTTGTGCGGGTATTCGCGGACGCGTAACGGGGCGGGCCAGTGCTCGGGGTTGCCGCCCTTGGTGTCGCCGAGGTTGTGGACGGTTCGGCCGCCGGTGTGCGCGTCGCGGGCCCAGGCGGAGCCGAGTTGTTTTACGAAGGGGGCAGTGCCGGAGTCGGCGGCGTCGGCGAGGAGGTCTTCGACCCATGGGAGGCGGAGGGGGCGGGCGCCGGGGCCGGATTCGCCGCCGATGATGAGCCAGTCGATGCCGTTGAGGCTCAAGTCGTCGAGGGGGTCGAGGAGGGGCTCGGCGGAGATGAACCGCACCGCTGCTGGGGTCTCGCGGAGGTGGTCTGCGCGGTGTGTGTACCGGCCGGACTCGATGGAGACGCCCAGCCAGACGTTCGGCAGTGGTTCGTCGAGGCCGAGCTGGTCGTGGATCTGGTCGATGATCCGGGGCAGGCGTGAGGCGCGCTTGGTGAGGATCTGGTAGGTGTGCTGCGGGGTGGCCTGCATGGTTTGCCAGACCCGGGCGATGAAGTCTGCCGGGACGCGGGCGTGGAACAAGTCGCTCATGGAATTGACGAAGACGCGGCGGGGCTTCCGCCAGCGCAGCGGCTCGGTGAGCGTGTCCGGGTGGATGGTGATGCCGAATCCGGGGCCGGAGGTGGCGGGGTGGCCGTCCGTTTGGTACTTCGGCTGGCCCATGCCTTTGAGGCGGCGGGCCATGGTGAGGGCGTAGCAGTTGGTGCAGCCGGGGCTGATGCGGTCGCAGCCGGTGGTGGGATTCCAGGTCTGGTTCGTCCACTGGATGTTCGTGCTCAAGAGGGGCCTCCGGTGGGGCGCGGCGGGGGAGGGCTGGGGTGCGCGGCCTGTTGTCTGGCCCCGGTCAGGGTTGGGGCCTGCCGGGCATGGTGGCGGGTGGGTTCAGGAACTGCGCGTAGGCCCGCTCGGCGAACCACCATGCGGCCGGGGTGTGCCGTAGCGGGCGCCACGGGCGTGGGGGCACGAGGGTTTCCAGCTCGCTGTTTTCGTGTTCCAGGAGCAGTCCGATGCCGTAGAACCCGTATTCCAGGGGGCGTTCCGGAGACCGGGGGGACGGTGGCCGGGCGGCGATGACCTGCCGGGCGCAGAACGGCGCGAACCGTGATGCGGAATCCATCGCGCCGCGCGTGGGGGAGTTGGCGTGGATGGTGGCCATGGTGACCCGGCAGGGTCGCATGGCGTGGCGGGTCACCATGCCGTCGGCGATCGTGCAGATCCCGGCGGGGGCGCGGCGTACGTACTGCTGCTGGGGCTTGGTCAGATCGGTGAGTGCGACGGGCAGGCCGTGGGGGAGGGCCATGAGGATGTCGAGGCCGCCGAAGCCGTGGCAGGTGACGGTGCCGAGCCCGGCGGCTTGGCGCCGATGGTGTTCGGCATGGTCGATGTCGAGGGTGAGTTGCGCTCCGGAGTAGCCGAGGAACGACGGGACGATGGCGGTCACGAGCGGCCCTTCGGGTCGAGGCGGACAACATGCGGGCGGGGTGCGGGCGGGGTGATTGAGCAGTCCGCCCGGAGGTCGGCAGCGGAACCGGGTTGGGGCTGCCGGCGCCCCGCCGGGCGGGAAGCGATTCACCGGCCATCTGTGGGGGCAGGCGGGCGGCTTGGACGCGGCGCCGGCGTCACGGTCCCTGCAGGAGAGTCCCGTCGACCGCGGCGAGCCGCAGCCGGGGCTGCTCGCCCTCGGCCAGCGCGGCTGGCTCATGGCCGGGCCGGGGCCAACCGTCCGCGCGCAGCCCGTACGAAGGGGGCGACCAGTCGCGGATGTGCTGCCAGCGCAGTGCCCACTGGTAGTGCCGCACCCACGCTTCGTCGTCGAGGCGGAAGTAGCACGGCAGCAGTCCTCCCGCGTTCGGGATCGGCTCCACCCGGGGTTTGGCCCGCTCGATGCGCTGCTGCTGGCCGGCCCATGCCTCGTGCCTCCGGCACGTCCACACCATGGGCCGCCAGCCGGTGTCGGGGTCGACCCGGGAGAAGGAGTCGGCGCCGTGCTGGCCGCACTCCCCGGACCGGCGGACCATCGGCGCCCGGCATGCCCGGCCCTGCCGGTCGGCCGCCGCGTAGTCCATCTCGTAGCGCGGTGCGTCCGCGGCCATCAGGTCCGCCAGCCGCGGCGCACGGCGTCGGCTGAAGTCGACGCCCAGGACGTCGTTCGCGCGTTCCCACACCGACCGCGGCTCGCCGACGTCGGTGTGGCGGGCCGGATCCCGGCAGATCAGCCACGCCAGCAGCAGGATCAGTTCCCGGGACGCGGGGGTCTGCAGCGGATCGCGGTAGCACTTCGCGACGATGTAGTCGTAGCCGTCCCCGGCTCCGCCGCCCCCGCCGCGCTTCCGTGGCGGGGTGTCCGGCGGCATCGCGGTGTGGGCGACGTGCAGTGCCTGTCCCATCAGGCACCCCCGCCCAGCAGTTCCCCGTCCAGCGAGGCAAGCCGCAGCCGGGCCCGCTGGGGCACCGGGTCCTTGCCCGGCACCGGCCAGTCGTCCGCGCGGATCCCGTACACCGGCGGCTGCCAGCCCTCTCCCCGGCACCAGCGATGCTGCTGGAGGGCGTTGGCGCGGGTCGTCTCGGTGTTCTTCAGCGGCGTCAGCAGCAGGCCGACCGTGAGACGGGGCTCGCGGTCGGCGGGCTTCACGACCTCCTTGAAGCGGCGGCCGCGGCTGGACGGCACCAGCAGGCCCTACCCTTCGGGCAGGTCGGCCGGGCCGGCGACCGACAGGTGCGGCACCACCAGGGAGAACGTGCTGCTGTAGGGCCACCACGCCTCCGCCTTCGCCGGGTCGGCGAGCTCCCGCAGGAAGTCCGGTCGGCTGGTCTTCAGCTCACACACGTCGATCCGACCGGCGCCGCGGTTCTGCCACAGTCCGACGTGGACGACGTCCGCGCGCCTGCTGCTGCCCGGCGCGGTCACCTCGGTCAGGTAGATCGCCCCGGCCCCTGCAGGGGAGAGCTGGTCCTCCGGCCGGATGAAGTGCGCGTGGAGGGCCTCCTCCAACTGCCTGGTCGGGCCCTTCCCGGCCTGCTGCTCGGTAGTAGTCGTCACGGCGTTTTGTCCTCCCTCAAGGTGTTGGTGTGGTGGGCGGCCCAGTTCGGGTCAAAGGTGGTCGCGGGCGACCGGCGGCCTGCGTTGGCGCGGTATTCGCGGTTGGCGCGGAGGTTCGCGGCGGACCGGCGCGGGTGCGCGATGAGGAACCAGACGAGCGCGACGGCACCGATGGTCTGCGCAGCCCACCAAGCGGGCCCGTGCGGCCCGTCCGCGTGTCCGTCGGCCCAGCTGTAGAGGCGCTCCCCGGGCCGGGTACGGCCGACGGCGTACCCGCCGGCAGCGGCGAGGGCGGCAAGGAGGGGAAGGAGCATGTCAGACCTCCGGCTCGGTGGTTTCGACCCACTCGACGCCGGGGACCACGTCGTGGGTGCCAGGCCCGGTCGGTGGCGTCTGCGGGCCCGGCCGGGGTCCCCAGGGCTGTGGGGTGATGCCGGCGGGCAGGTACAGGGGATGCCGCGGCTGCCCGTTCTTGCACAGGGCGAGCGCGGTGAGGCGCCCCATGCCGGGCAGGGCGAGCACGTGGGCCACGCGTTGGGGCGTGGCGTTGGCGCCCCAGGCGGCGACGAGCGGTTCCCCGCGTCGTGCTGCGGCCGCGGCGGCCCGGGCTATGGACTCGTCGTTGCGCGGGCCGACGGGATCGTCGGCGGCGGCGAGTTCGGCGGGGTCGGTCGCCCGCCAGGCGTACAGGTTGACGACGACCAGCGCCCCACAGCCCCAAGCGCGGGCGTAGCCGATGCAGCGCCGGATGGTGGGATCGTCCACGTCCGCATCGGCGGTGGACGGGTTGAGCATGATGAACGTGGCCGCGGGCAGGCTGGTGCCCCAGGCCCGGCTGAGGCGGTAGCGGTACCGGCCGCAGCCGGATATGGTCGCGGCGCGCCGCATCTGGGGCTCGACGTCGAAGAGGGCGTCCTCTGAGGTCACTGCTGCGCACTGTTTTCCGGGTGGGGGCGGGCGGACAGCGTTACGGCGACGGTCGGTTCGACGCCGGGGGCCCGCCCGGGTTCGGCCGGCCCGCCCGCGTTCGCCGGAAGCCCCTGCCGGTGCACCTCGGCTGCGGTACGGCCGTTGGCGGCCAGGTTCGGGGCGAGTCGGCGCGCCAGGTCCAGAGCATCGTCGTAGTCGGCGAACTCGTGGGCGACTGCGAGGCCGGGGGCCCAGTCGCCGTCGATGTCGTAGCCGCCGTGACCGTCGTTGACGATCCATGTGCCGCGGCGCGTGCGGTCCACGTACAGGACGTGGTGGCGGCGGTTGATGTCGTCGGCGGGCAGGACCGACACCTCGTAGCGGGTGATGTCGACGAGGACTTCGGGCGTGTTTTCACAGGTCACGTGAGGCTCCGATTTCTTGTGGGTTGGCGTCCTGGTGAGTGGCCGCGCGGTGTCGGGGAGCAGCGGCTCGTTGGGGCTTGTCGCCGCGGGCGGCGGGCTGGTGCGGCGGGGTTGCGCGGTCTGCGGGTTCTCGCGGGGTTCGTGTCCCGTGCCTGGCCTGTGACTGGGGTTTGCGTGGCGTCTTGTAGGGCCCCGGCGCGTGGCCGGTGGCGGCGCCGTGACCTGGGGTTTTGCGTGGCGTCTCGCGGCTTGGCGGGCCGCCCGGTCTCACGTCCGTGTCCGAATCCTCGGCGCGGTCGCCGGGCGTGGTCCGCTGACCTGCGGATTCTCACGGGCGAAGATCAACATGACATCGGTCGCGAGACACATGTGACCGTTTTGTCCTGATTTTAGGTGTGGGCCATGTCCACAAAACGGCTGAGGTAGAGCTGCGCGGCTACTGAGATCGTCGTGGTGGGGCCGTTGCGGTGTTTGGCGACGATGAGGTCGGCCTCGCCGGCGCGGGGGGATTCCTTGTCGTAGGCGTCCTCGCGGTGCAGGAGGATCACCATGTCGGCGTCCTGCTCGATGCTGCCGCTCTCCCTCAGGTCGGAGATCATCGGCTTCTTGTCCGTGCGCTGCTCGGGGCCGCGGTTGAGCTGGGAGAGGGCGATGACCGGGACCTCGAGCTCCTTGGCGAGGAGCTTGAGGTTGCGGGACATGTCCGAGACCTCCTGCTGGCGGCTCTCGGCGCGCCGTGAACTGCCGGACTGCATCAGCTGGAGGTAGTCGATGATGACGTACCGGAGATCGTTGCGCTGCTTGAGACGGCGGCACTTGGCCCGGATCTCCATCATCGACAGGTTCGGCGAGTCATCGATGAACAGCGGCGCCCCGGTGACGTCGGACATCCGGCGGGCGACCCTCGCCCAGTCGTCGTCGGACATCGTCCCGGACCGCATGTGGTGCAGCCCCACCCGAGCCTCGGCGGACAGCAGTCGCATCGCGATCTCGTTGCGGCCCATCTCCAGCGAGAAGAACGCCCCCGGCATGCGGTTCTTGACGGAGGCTGCGCGGGCAAAATCCAAGGCCAGCGTGCTGTTGTGGGTGGGGATCATCGACATTGTGGCCAGGTACATGTGGGCCTCGTTGTCGACCTGGACGCAGCGAACCGGGACGCTGTTGATCTCCCGCACGTCGGCAATGAAGCGCTGCGTCGGCCGGGGCGTACCGGGACGGCGCCGCTCCGCGTGCAGCCGCCGCTTGCCGTCGTCGAGGCCGAAGACGTCGTCAGCGGTGGTGAAGAGCACGGCGCGGGCCGCAGCCCCGGCAGGTCCCTCCGCCCGCCGCGCCGGCATCACGCACCGGTGCCCGAGGCCGACCAGCAACTCGCGGAAGCCGTCGGCCAGCGCCCGCTCGGCGGCCGTGAACCGGACCGAGCCGGTGCCGGTGACGCTGCCGCCCTCGTCCAGCAGGCCGGCCAGCAGGGCGCGGCGCTGGCCGAGGGAAGCGCGCAGGTAGGACTGCGGGATGTGACGGTGCTCCAGGACGCCCAGGGCACGCAGCGCGTCCAGGACGTTCACGTCCCCCGTCCCGCTCACGCCGGACGGGATCTCGCCCCCGGTGCCGTGCGCGATCCCCGGGTCCGCAGCGCCGTGGTCACCCGCCAGCCACACACCCAGCGTGTACGGGGGGACGGGCAGATCCAGAGCCGGCAGGTCGAGCGCCGCCGCGTTCCGGACGGAGTGGTTCGCCCGCCCGTCGGCCACACAGCGGACAGTGGCGGCGATCTCCTTGGTGGTCCTGACCGCGGCACAGGCCCTCGACCCGTCCTGCCCGCCGTCGGCGGCGGAACGCCGCGAGGCCCTGGTGTCGGTGAGCCACTGGTGATCCGCGTCGGCGACGACCGTCGTCCCGTCGTCGAAGGTGACCTCGTAGCAAGGCCGTCCGAGCATGACGTCGGTGGCGGCGACCACACGGGTGGGCTTTCCGTCCGCCGACAGCAGGTGGTCACCGACCCGCACCGCGCCCATGGTGGTCCACCCGTCGGGGGTGGGCAGCATGGTGTCGAGAGCCAGGGCCTTGCCCATCGCCGGGCGGGCGGCGATGACGATCATCTGGCCCGGGTGGAGGCCGTTGGTGAGGGAGTCGAGGTCGGTGAAGCCGGTGGGGACGCCGGACATCTGGCCGCTGCGGGAGCCGATCGCCTCGATCTCGTCGAGCGCGCCCTCCATGATGTCGCCGAGCGGCAGGTAGTCCTCGGAGGTGCGCTGCTCGGTGACCGCGTAGATCTCGGCCTGCGCGGAGTTGACGATGTCGTCGACGTCGCCGTCGGCGGCATAACCCATCTGGGTGATACGGGTGCCCGCCTCGACCAGCCGGCGCAGCACGGCCCGTTCGTGCACGATCTCGGCGTAGTACTCGGCGTTGGCCGCCGCCGGGACCGCGTTGACGAGGGTGTGGAGGTAGGGGGCGCCGCCGACCCGGACGAGCTCGCCGCGCTTGGTGAGTTCGGCGGCGGTGGTGATGGGGTCGGCGGGCTCGCCACGAGCGTAGAGGTCGAGGATCGCGCCGTAGATCGTCTCGTGGGCGGGGCGGTAGAAGTCGGCGCCCTTGAGCACCTCGACGACGTCGGCGATCGCGTCCTTGGACAGCAGCATTCCGCCGAGCACGGACTGCTCGGCGTCCAGGTCCTGCGGCGGCACCCGCTCGAAGTTGTGGTCCGGCGGGTCGCCATGGAAAGCGCGGTCGGTGATGACGGCGGTCACGTATTACCTTCCTTCGGGTATTGGGTCTGGTGTGCGCGGGCGGCAGCTGCGCTGGCGGGCGTGGGGGCAGGGCTTGAACCTGCGGAGGGCGGGCTGGTGGTGCGTCCGGTCCGGGTGTGTGGGTCGGCCCGGACCGGACGGCTCTCAGACGGCGGCGAACTCGGCTTCGAGCGTCGGGGCGGTGAACCGAATGGGCTTGCCCAGTTCGCGGGCGTAGGCGATCTCGCCGCGGGTGGAGTCGCCTGCGTAGTCGCCGACGATGATGACGCGGTCGGCGAGGCGGATCTTCCGGCGGTGCAGGTCGTCCAGGCGGGCCTTGAGCGCTTCGGCTTCGGCGGGGTCGGCCCACAGGGGGTGCGGCAGCTTCATGTTGCAGTCCGGCTTCAGCACCAGCGCGCCGGGCTGGGAGCAGGACTCCTGGATGGCGATCTCCGCCATCTGGTCGGCGAATCGCATCGACCCGCAGAGGACGACGACGTCGCCGATGCCGAGGCTTCGCTTGGCGGCGGCGAGCCTGTCGGTCGGGCTGAGCGGTTCGGGACGGGACATTGGTTCTCCTTGGTGGCGTGGTGGATGAGGGCGGCTGCGGGCGTGCCCTTCGGGCCGGGGGAGGGGTGGGTGCCGGCCGTGGTGTGTGGCGGTGTCGGGCGGGTTCGGGCCTGCGGACGTGTCTCGGGCGGTGTCGCCGGGGCTGCGGGTTATCTGCTGGCCTTGGCCGGCGGGCTCCCGAACCGCTTGAGGTGGCGCCGGGGGCCGGATCACCTTTCCGGGTGTGGGAGGCGGCGGTGTCGTCGGTGCGCGGGTGCTTCGTCGAGGAGTTCGGCGGTCTCTTCGGAGATCCGGGAGTCGGCCTCTGCGTAGGTGGAAAGGCCGGCCGTTGTGGGGATCGGCGCGTTCGGCCGGAGGATCGCGTGTCGGTCGATGGGCGGCCGGACAGGCGCCGCCTCAGGGAGCGGGACGGGGAGATGGCCGTCGTCAACCAACTCGGCGGCCGCCTCATCGGGCTCGTTGGTCACAACTGGTCTTCTGGTTCGTCAACGCCGAGGACCACGCGCAGGCGTCGGTGGGCTTGGAATGGCCCGCCGGGCGTGGGCCAGTCGTCGGCGCACAGCCCGTGCTTCGGGGGCTCCCAGAACTTCCCCGCGTAGTGTCGGTAGACCTTCTCCCAGTCGGCCTTGAAGTAGCAGGGCAGCAGCCCGCCACGGTTGGGGACCGGTTCGGGCGCGGCGTCGTTCTGTGCGCGAACCTGCTCGGCTACCCGGTCGGCGTGGTCTTTGTGCCGCTTGCAGAACCAGTGCGGGGTGATCCATCCGTTGCGCGGGTCTTTCTCGATGACCTTCAGGTGGGACGGGGCGCCGCACACCCCGTCCTCGGTTCGCCGGTCCCTCGGCGGGGTGTACGTGGCCATTACCTGTTCCTTGAGCGCGGCAAGTTCCGGCGGCAGCTCGTAGGCGCGGATGGGCACCGGGGCGGTGGGGTCGGGCTCGCTGGGCTTGCCGGGGCGTTGACGGTACGGACGCAGGCGCGGCCCCTCGCACGACGGGGCGTTGCTTGGTCCCCAGTTCCCGGCTTCTCTCGGCGACTCGTAGCGGGGCAGGTCCTCGCGCATCAGCCGGTCGTACCGTGCCAGTCCGCTTTCGCGTCCCAGCACGCGTCGGGCCTCCCGCAGTGGACTTACTCCGTCCTCTGGTGCCACGTACACGGCGTAGGCCACGGCGAGCAGCAGTTCGCGCTGCTTGAGGTTGGCGCGTTGGTCGTTGTAGATGGCGCGAGTGATCTCCTCATAGGTGCGCGGCGCGCTTCGGTCCGGCGGCGGTGGAACTGCAGCAAGGCTCACGCTGTCCTCCGGTCTGCGAGGCGCGGCACGCCCGCACTCAGGTGCTCCGCCCGGTCTGCGGCTGCGAGGAGCGCCATGGCGAGACGGCGGGCCTCCAGAGGGCGCATGGCGGAGAAGTCGAGGTACCGATCCCAGTCGTAGGGCTGATAGGGGTCAGGCTGGGCGAGATAGACGCCGTCGCACGCCTCCGGCTCGTCAACTGCGCGCACGATCCACATCGGCGGCCTCACGCCTGGCACCGCTTCGCCAGCGATCCTCCACTCGTGTCCGGCCATGCTGTGCTCAGGCGGGTTGATCACATCGGGCTTAGGGCGTTCGGCGGTGTCGGCGAGGGCGACGAGGTCGCGGAGTTCGCGGCGCAGGTCGCCGAGATCGAGATCGTCGGGGAGTCGGTTCACGGCTGGTCGTCCGGGTGGACGGCGCCCGCGCGGGCGGTGGTGGCCCCGCATGCGCAGCCCCAGTTGTGGGTCCCTGGCGTGGGGCAGTGAGCGTCGTGCTCAATCTCCGCCTCGCACGCTGGACATCCGGCCATGGCGCGGAGCTGGACGGCGGCGTCACGGCAGGGCCGGTATTGGTCGGGTTCCAGGACCCCGGCGTCCTTGAGTGCCTGGGTCTCGCGGTCGATGGCGTCGGCGGCTTTGCGGAGGGCGACGGCGCGTTCGGCGGCCACCAGCGGCAGCAGCGCGGCGACTAGGGCCGCAATGTCGCTGACGCACAGGGCGCAGCAGATCGAGTAGCTGTGCCCTGGGCTGTTGGTGCCCTTGTGGTGCTCCCACTCCTCCTGGCCCGGCTCGTGGGCGTGGCCGGAGACCGGGGTCGCACGAAGCGCGGTCTCGATTCGCTGCCGCAGTCCGGCGTCGAGGGCGTGCGGGGTGTGCACGTCGCCGTTCTGCGGCGTCCAGTGCCCGGCCGCCTTGGTGGAGCGACGGCCGTTTACGAACTCGACGTCGCAGCGGGCGTCGGGTGTGGGGGTGGGTGTGGTCACGGGGTCCTCCGTCGGGGGATGTGGTCGGATCGGAGCCGGGCCGCGCCGGATTGCCCGGCGCGGCCGTCTGCGTGGTCATGCGGGCGTGAGGTCCAGGGCGAGGTGTTCGCGGGTCGGCCGGGCGTCGATGAGGTTGGACTTGCCGAGTTCCGGCTGATGCGCTGACGCTTGCGGGCCGTCCGCTCGGCGGGCAGGCACTCGTCGCACTTGCAGGGTTCGCGATATCCGGGGCTTCCGTTGGCTCGGGCGTAGGTGCCGTGTGGCGGCAGCGGCTTGGTGGCCACTTGCTCTCCCCCCGGGGCTTGTCGTGGGATCGGGTGGCGCAGGTGATGGGTGCGGTAGCGGTGGCGAAGAGCCCGGCGTAGCCGGCGGGGCGGGTCATGCGGCGGCCTCAAAAGGGCCTAGGTGGCCCGGGGGCGGCGGGGCTGCCGGCGCTGCCGTCCCCGCCGCGCTCCGTGACCCGGGCCGGGGCGCGCGGGGTGTCGTGTCGCCCGCCGCTGGCTGAGCCCACCGTCGCCGTCGCCCGGGAATCGGGGGGGGAGGGAATTTAACCTCCGGAGGCCCGAACCCCCGCACTTTGACCTGCGCAAACGTGAATCGCTGTCCGTGATGTCACGACATGTATGCAATAAAATGGGGGTCGAAATGTGACCGCCCAGGCCCGCCCCCGGGGAGTTCGTGCTGCCTGGGCTCGCTTCACGGGCGGCGCTGGCGCCTGGTCAGGGCGGGGACAGGCAGTCCGTGCGGGCGGCGGCGACCGGGCCGCGGCCTGGGCGACGGTGACTACGAACGACCCGGTGGTGTCGGCGGGGCCGGTGGGCTACAGCTGTTCGTCGCCGTTGTCGACTCGTACCGGTACTCCGTGCTCGTTGCGCTCGTACCGGCGGCGCGCGTTCTTCGCGATCTTCCGGGTTACCTCGTCGGCGAGGTCGATGTCGTTCATCTCGGCGAGAGCCACGAGGTACAGGAACACGTCGGCGAGTTCCTCGCCGAAGTCGGGCAGGCGCTTGCGCCAGGCGGTGAAGGCTTCGCCTACCTCGGCGGTGAGGAGCCCGAACTCCAGGGGCACGTCGGAGGTGTTGAAGCCCTTGGTGGTCTTGTTCTCCCAGGCGAGTTTCTGGGCGGACCGGATGTCCACGGTGCCACCAGCCGACTCGGTGCCCTGCCCGCGTCCTGGGGCGTGCGTGCGTTCGTTCACGCCCGGCCCCCGGCGGTGGCGGTCTGCCGCCGGACGGCGGCGAGCACAACATCCGGCGGGGTCCAGAACTTGAGGCGGCCCTTGGCGGGCACGGGCTCGGGCAAGGCGATGACGTCGGTGATCTCCCAGTGGTAGGCGCCGGTGAAGGCCCACACGGAGCAGCACACGTTGTTGCCGTTGTCGTAGTGGCAGTCGGCGAAGGTGGCGACGCCGATGATCGCGCCGTACACGTTGAGGTTGGGGCCGTAGACGGTGGCGTCCCTGTCGCGCTCGGCGCCGGCGTGGATGAGGATGCGCGTTCCGACGTGGGCGGTGGGGAGTTCCCACGAGCGGTTCTCGATGCGTTTCGTCTGGTGGACGATGGCGCCGGCCCACGGCTGGCGGATGGTCAGGGCTTTCACTTTGTGCCTTTCCGGTGCGGCGCGATGGGTGCAACGGGCTGCGGCGGTGTCGGGCAGCCGCAGCCCGTTACGTGGTCAGTAGCCGGCGGGGTAACAGCGGCGTCCGCGGAGCCGGGCCCGCATGGCTTCGCGGTCCTTCTGCGAGAGCGCCGCGAGTGCGGCCCGGACGGTGGTCGTGTCGGCGCGCCAGTCGGTGACGTCGGCGATTGCTACGGCCCCGCGGATGGCCTGGATCTCGGTGTCGGCGATGGCGATTGCCTGGCCGCCGTGGTGGCCGATGCGCCACCGGTAGAAGCGGGTGTCGTAGTTGGTGTCGACGTTCTCGGGGAGTTCGTAGACGAGGAGCCCCGAGTCGAGTTCCGTGGCTTCGACGGTCACGGCGTGCGTGTCAGGGCTGAGGGCGAGCTTGAGGCTGGTCATGGGGGTGTCCTTCGGTGTGCCGTGGTGGCTGGGGTTGGGGTGCGGTGCGGCTTGCGCGGCTTGGTCACGGGCGCCGGGCCTGGGCGCCCGCGGGGGGATCGCGGCATGGCCCGTCGCGCGGGCCTCAGTGGTCGCGTGGGTTCGCCAGCCCCGGTGACCGTCCCGGGTTGCGGGTGGATCAGGCGAGGGCCACGAACGTGTACGGGATGGCGCCCGGTTCGCCGGGGTCGCTGTGTTCGATCACCCAGTTGAAGCCGTCGTAGTGCCGCTCGTCGGCGGTCGGCGGCCGGGGGACGCCCCAGCGTTCGGTGATGTCGTTGAGGAAGTCGGCGGCGGTCAGGGTGCGGTCGTCGCCGAGGTTCTCCCAGCCGATGACTTCGCGGGCGTAGCGGTTACAGGCGGCGAGGACGCGCCGTTTGCCTGGGTGTCCGAGGACGATCAGGTCGCCTTCGTCTCCCGAGCAGCAGACCGGGATGCCGTAGTAGGTCTCCTCGAAGTCGTCGGCGGTCAGCGTGAATGTGGGTGTGGCCATGGTGGTCTTCCTGGTGGTCGGGGCGGGGAGTCGGGGGCGGGGCCGCGCCGGATTGCCCTCGGCGCGGCTCTCTCGCCTGCTCATGCCGGTGTGGCGTCGGTTGCGAAGAGGTGGTCGAGGCCGAGCGGCCGGTTGGACCACAGCACTTCGGTGCGGGCCTTCGCTGTGAGGGCGTTGCCGGTCATCGTCGGCAACTCGTGGCGGTGCCAGTCCGCGTACAGCTCGGCGTAGAGCGGGGAGTCGTAGCCGGACAGGACCACAGTCGCGCGGCAGTCGGCGAGCGCCGCGGCGAGTTCCCGGTGGTCGGCCTCGCCGCGCATCTCCACGCCATACCGCGAGTTCGAGTTGGTGCGCGTCGTCCCGAGGTACGGCGGATCGACGTACAGCAACACGTCCGCAGCTGCGCCGTACTTCCCGATGATCGTCAGCGCGGGCAAGCACTCCAGGGACACGGCGCGCACGCGTTCGGCAGCGGGCAGGATGCGGGACCGGTAGGCGTCCAGGTAGCCGGGCATGCCGATGCTGGAGCCGGAGGTGGTGGCGTAGTGCCGCCAGCCGGTGCGGCGCATCATGCCGCCGCGGCCCTGGGAGAGCCGGACCCACACGCGGCGAGCCTTCTCGACCTCGTCGGTGGCGGGCTCCCACGCTGCCGCGTGCTCGGCGCGGGCATGCGGGGTCAACTCGACGGCGCGCACCAGGTCCTCGGGCCGATCCCGCAGGACCCGCCAGAACGTCACCAGGTCCCCGTCGAGGTCGTTGACGGTCTCCATCCGGGACGGCGGCTTGGCGAGCAGCACCGAGAGGCCGCCAGCGTAGGGCTCGACGTAGTGGCCGTGTTCGGGCAGAAGTTCGGCGATCCGGTCGGCGATTCGGGCCTTGGAGCCGAAGTACGGCACGGGAGGCTTGAGGGCGCTCACTGCTGCGCCTCCCCGGCCCCGGTGCCGTCGGCGGTCCGCCGGTCGATGGCTTCGACCCAGGCGACGGCGACGGCGGCGACCTGGAGCAGCTCCGCGCGCAGCTTGACCGGGTCGCGCTCGGCGTTGGCTTCGGCGACTTCCTCGGCAAGCACGTCGGCCCAGGTGCCGTAGCCGGAGCCGAACGCGGCCTCGCGCCACTTGCGGGCGTGGTCGGCGTAGTCCTGCTGCGACTTGTTGCCGGTGCCGTCGGGGTGGTTCTGCTCGCCCCAGCGCTGGTCCTGGCGGATGCGTTCGGCGAGCACTTGCTGGAGGACTCGGTCGGCGGTCACGGGCGGGTTGGTGGTCATGGGCTTCCGTTCTGGTGGCGGGGCGTTCGGACGGCGGGCGGGTCAGGTGCTAGTGGGGGTGGCCGCGAGGACGCCAGCGAGGGCGTTCCGGTCGCGTTGGCGGGTGGGCCGGTCGTCGACGCATGCGGGGGCGACGCAGCCGGGTACGCCGCACATCAGGCGGACGTGGCCGACGGGTTCGCGTCCGGTGCGGATGCGCCACGCGATGCGGTACGCGGACAGCAGGCGGCCTCCGTGGCGGAGCATCGGGGTGCCGTGGGAGACGTGCCCGGTCCAGATCAGGTGGCCGCCCTCGGCTTCCCGGGTGCGGGTGTGGAAGGCGGCTTCGGGCGTGGGCGCGGGGCGCACGCCGGACTTTGCCTTGGGCAGGCCCAGGGCGGCGCGGGTTTTGGAGACGGTGATGTCCGCGCAGTGCAGTTGCTTGGAGATGGCGTCGTCGGACAGCCCGGCGTGTAGTAGTTCGGCGATGTCGGGCCGGATGGTGATGCCGTTTTCCGGGTCGGTGGGGGGCTGGGGCTGGGTTCTCCGGCCGGTGGTCTGGGCGGCCCGGGTGGTCTGTGGCTGCGGGGCGTTGGTGCTCACTGGTTGCCGGTCCAGATGATGCGGTCGGCGAAGGCGCCGCGTTCGCGGGTCTTGGCGGCGCGGATCTTCTGCAACTGGTCCGCGTCGACGCCGAGGTGGGCGGCGATGGCGTGGACGACTTCCAGGACGTCGGCGAGCTCTCCGGGGGCCGAGGCGTCGTCGGCGGCGAGGAACTCGGTGACCTCCTCGGTGAGTTTGTCGCGCAGCCTGCGGCGGTACTCGGCCGGTCCTGCGGTGTAGGTGATCGGTTCGGCGCCGTTCGCGCGGATGATCTGCGGGATGCGGTCGCGCACCAACTTGCCGCGCGGCTCGTCGGTCGGTTGAGGCATGGCGGTCCTTCCGGACGGGCCCGGCTGCGGCGGGCGGGTGGGGGGTGTGGTGTGATCGGGGCGGGCCCCGGCCGGTTCGAGCGGCCGGGGCTGCTCACGAGTGGTCGGGGCAGAGGTCGACGAGCCGGCCGTTGCGGCGTTGCCGGGGCTGGCCGCGTCCGGTCTTCAGCAGGCGGCGCAGTTCGGCGTGGGTGTGCGGGTTGTGGCGTACCGGCCAGTGGCCTTCGGGCTCCGGGCAGCCGGGGTGCTCGCGGAGGATGAGCGGGTAGGCGTCGGCGGTCACGGGGCGACTCCCGCCGCGGTCAGGAGTGCCTTGCCGAGTTCGACGGGGACGGCGTTGCCGATCTGCTGCCAGATGTCGGCGCCTGTCCACGGGTAGTCGGCGGGGAAGGCGCCGGTCCATCCAGGAGACGGTGACGAGGTAACCGGGGTGGTCCCAGGTGTTCGGGTACGGCTGACCGGGGGTGTAGTAGTCGATGTGGACGTTGCGCTCGCTCAGCGGCTGGCGGCCGCGCAGCTCGCTGTGGACCAGTCGGGCGCGGCCGGCGTCGATGGGCTGGGTGTACGGGTCGCCGGGGCGGCCGGTGCCGCCGCCGTTGGTCAGCCAGCCGCGGATCGAGGCGTAGACGCGGCCGTCGGTGTCGGGGGCGTTCTCGGTGACTTGCCAGTCGGCGATCACCAGTCGTGTGCCGTCGGTGAAGTGGAGTGTGCCGTGGTCGGTGTCGGTGATGTGGTGGTCGGGGGTGTTCCAGTCCTTCATGCCGAAGTCCCTTCGTAGGCGGGTGAGGCGGGGCCGGGCGGCCTGTCCGGTCCTCGCCCACTCCCGGGGTGTCCGGGGGTGGGCGAGGACCAGGCGGAGCGTCAGGTCTCAGCGACGGCGGGCGCTGCGGTGCGGGGTGGGTGGGGGCGAGTGACGGTCACGCGGCGGGGTCTGGGATGGGCTGCTGGCATTCCTGGCAGACGTCCCAGATGGCTGGGTTGAGGCAGCCACAGCGGCATGTCGTCGCGGTACTGGCCAGTTGGGACCGGCTGAGTTCCGACCCGTAATCGCCGTACCTGGGCCACGGCCCGTCGCCGGGAGGGGTGTCGTCGGTGATGCGGTTGCGGGTGCGTCCCGCAACCTGGTCGTAGGTGCGCTGCTCGGTGATGCCAGTACGGGGGTCGCGGATCTCCAGGGCCCGGGTCCGGGGCTCGCGGACGGTGTAGGGGCGGGTGATGCCGTGGCCGAGGTTGATGTGGACGGTGTCGCCCGGCTGGAAGTCGGTTGCGGTCCAGGCGCTCATGCCGCTGCCCCGGCGAGGGCGGTGTCGAGCTGCTGGTGGCTCCACTGCGGGTCCGGGGCGATGCGCCGCAGTGCGTCGTGGGCGCACTCGGCGGTGTCGATGTCCGCGTGGATGCCGCAGGCGATGGCTTCGGCCACGTCGGGGGCTATGTCGTGGAGGGCGGTGAGTGCCTGGTGGGCGAGCCATGCGACCGCGGCGGTGTCGGTCTCCATCGGGAGGTCGGCGTCGGGGTTGTCGGCGGCGATGTCGCCCCAGTGGGTGGCCACGGTGAGGGCGAGCATCTTGCTGCGGGCGATGGGGTCTCCGATGTCTGTGGTGATCACGTTGTCTCTCCGGGTTCGGTGGCGGGTGGGTGTGGCCGGGCGGCCTGTCCGGTCCTCGCCGACTCTCGGGGTGTGCGGGGTGGGCGAGGATCAGGCGGGGCGCCGGGTCCCGGGGCGGGCGACGTGTGCTCGGCGCGGCGGGGTGGGTTTATCGGGTGGCGGCGGCCTGGCCGAGCACGTAGCAGCGCAGGTCGATGTCGGCGGGGAGGGCGGGCGCGTCGTCGCCGAGGGCGAGGGCGCCGACCGCGACGGCGAACGTTCTGGCGACCGCGTCGCTGCCTTTCTTCGTCCGGGGGGCCTGGAAGAGGAGGTAGCGGGCTGTCAGGTATGTCTCGGCGGTCAGGTCGGGGTCGGCGAGCAGGTTCAGGGCTGCGGCGTGCAGGTTCGTGCTGTGCTGCGGGGCCGGCGTGGCTGTGTAGATCGGCTGCCCGCCGGTCTCCATCCGGGAGGCGTCGACGCCCCGGGCGGCGACGCGGGCTTTCAGCTCCTGGGCGACGGTGTGGGCGGCGTCGCCCCGGATGATCCGGTTGCCGGGGATTCGGGTTCCGTCCGGCAGGGTCGCCCAGTTCTGGAGGATGTCTCCGGTGACGTCTTCGGTCTCGAACCGGGCCTGGGCGGCCTGGCCGTAGCGCACCATGGCCTCGTAGGCGGGGGTGGGGGCGCCGCCGGTGTAGGTGCGGGTGCCGGCGTCCCACTGCGCACCGTCGCGGAGGCGCCCGACGTGGCCGAGTCGGTCGTAGTTGATGTCCCTCCGGGTGATGGGGGTGCGGAATCGCTCTGCGTTGTGGGCGAGGCCCTGGCCGAGGCGGCCGCCGGCTTCGGCGGCCAGCTGGTAGCGCCACTGGACCAGGGCGGCGTGCACCGTGGTGAGGGCGGCGGTGCGGTCGGCGCGGGTCACGGCGGTGGCCCACAGGCCCGCGAGCCGGTTGCGGGCGGCCGTGGCGGTGACGGCCTGCCGGACGGCGAAGGCGCGGACGCGGGCCTGCCGGTCCGGGTCTGCGAAGCGGAGGGCGAGCGGGCTGGTGGGGAAGTGATCAGGGGTGATCAGCGCGGCGGTCATGGGTTCTGTCTCCTGGTCAGGGGATCGTGTTGGTCCGGCTTTCTGGGGGGCGACCGGGCTGTCCGGATCCCGGTCCTTCGGGGGTGGGGGCCAGTCGGTGCGGGGTGGGTTACCAGGCCGCGGTGGCGCCGGCGATGGCGAGCAGGGCGAGGGCGGCCAGGCTGATGTCGACCGCGTGCTGGAGGAGGGTGTACTTGCGCAGTGCGATGGCGGCCCTGGCTCGTACGCAGGACTCCTTGGAACCGCTGGTGACGGCCGCGCGGATCGCGTCGTCGTCGGTGAGCGTCGCCCAGTAGGGAAACGACGCACGGTCGTCGTCGCGCAGGTGCGGGCGGACCACCAGGAGCAGGAGTACGGCGGAGAGGGTCAGGGCGAGGATTGCCAGGGCTCCGGCTGTTTTGCCGAGTGCGGGCAGCGGGGTGTGGGCGGCGGAGAACAGGCCAGCCAGGGCTGCGCCGTCGAAGGCCAGCAGGAGGGATGCCTTGTTGTCGGTGCGGGCGATGTGTGTGTCGTTGTCGGTGATCGCGCGGTCCAGAGCGGCGTCGACGTCCGGCGAGGGGGCCCGCGGGGTGGTGGTCTGCGGGGAGGTGGTGGTCATCGCGGCCCGCCCTGGTCGGCGGCGTCGGGGGCGGGTGCCAGGGCGGCCATGCCGGTGCGGGCGGCCATGGCGGCGGCGAATTCGCGTGCGGTGGTGATCAGCACCGGGTCGTTGGTGCTGGCGCGCAGGGCGATGTAGGCGGTGAGCCCGTCGGTGTCGGCGTATGTCAGGCGCACGCCGGGGGTGATGTAGACGGCTTCGGGGTGGATGCCGAAGCCGTAGCGGGGTCCGTATCGGGGCCGTCGGCGGTGTAATCGGCGGATGGTGTGCCCGATGGTGGCTGCGGTGGTCCATGCGGCGGCCTGGAGGAGCCTGCGCAGCGCGTCGCGGATGGTGGCCATGACGGGGGCCTTTCTTCACGATGGGTTGTCAGTGGGGGCCCCGGGCGTGGGCAGCGCGGGTGCGGTGCCAGGCGTCTGCCGGGGGTGGGGCGTCGTTGGTGGCCGGGCGGCCTGTGCCGCACCCGAACCCGGCTCGGCGGTCGAGGCGGGGGTCGGGTGCGAAGCGGGTTGCCCGGAGGGCGGCGGGGTCAGGCGTGCCGGTCGTCGGTGGTGGTGGGGTTGTTGATGGTGCGGGCGAGCAGGCCGCGGGTGGTCGAGTTGGTGGTGTGCTCGTTGCGCTGGTGGACGGTGCCTTCGTAGTGGTGGTGGGTGGTGGCCGTGGTGGCGCGGAAGTGGGCCACCACTGCGCCGATCGCGGTGATCACCGCGGCGACGCCCGCGAACGGGGCGAGCAGGGCTGCGACGCCTGTGGCGGTGACCGAGGACGCGCCGTTGAACATCAGCCAGAACCCGCAGCCGATGCCGGTGCAGCCGGCACCGCCGCCGAGGAGCACGACGGCGGTGCCGGCTGCCCACTGGGGCACGAGGCGGTGCTCGGGCTGGGGGACGACCGGGGCGGTTCCGGTCTTCGGGATGGGGCTGGTGTCGCGGTAGGACGTCGCGGCCGGTACGGGGCCGGTGTCGGGGGAGGCGGCCGAGGCGAGCAGGCGGCGTGACACCTCGTCTTCCAGGTCGGTGAGCGGCGGGGCGGGCTTGATGGGGCTGTTCATGGTGGTTTCCGATCTTCCGGTCCGGTAGGGGAAAGCGCGGAGGGCGCCGCCGTTCGGCGGCGCCCTCCTGGCGCGGGTGGTGGGTTGTCAGCCGCCGGTGAGTTCCTTGATGGCGTCCAGGGCGTCCTGCGTGCTGTTGATGGGGGCGCCGCTGCCGGGCCAGCCCTCGTCGTCGTACTCGCCGTATCCGTCTTCGTCGTCGGGTTCGGGGCCGAACTCGCCGGGCTGGGGCGGGAGGTTCCAGTCGAACCACAGGCCGAGCTTTTCCAGTTCGGTGATCTCGTGCTCGGTCAGGCCGTGGATCTGGTCGGGGAACAGGTGGCCGATGCCCTTGTCGTAGTCCGCGAACAGGGTTCGCAGGACCTCGGGCGTCTTGCCTTCGATGATCCAGCCGACGCCGCCGGTGTTGTCGTCCGATGCTGGTTCGGGCTCCCCGTTCATGATCCGCTCGAAGCGGCCCGCGGGGGCCGAGGTGAAAGTGCGGGGCAGCGGCTCCGGGACGTCCTCAATGCCCAGTGCGCTGAACATGGCCTTCATCTTCGGCGCGGCGACTTTCAGTACCACCGGGATCGAGTTCTCCCGCAGGTTGTCGCACAGCAGCCGCGTGAATCCGTCCTGCACCTCCACCGACTGGCCTACGACCTTCTCGCCGATGGCGTACTTGCGGCCCTTGACCGACGCCGTCTCGGCCAGCTCCATGATCTCGTCGCCGTAGTCGGCGTCGCGAGCTGCGGTCAGGTACTCGTCCAGGTACAGGCTCAGCAGCCGGTAGGGGCAGCCGGGCCGCTTCGGGGACCAGTCGCGGGGCTGGCCGTCGGCCCACGGCATCCGGCCGCGGATGTCCATCAGCGCTACCACAGCCCGCAGCGCGCGCACCATGTACAAGGCGCCGAAGCCCTGCCGGTCGACGTGCTTGCCCAAGGTGGCGGTCTTCTCGTCGACACCCTCGGCCACCAGCCACACCACGGCGCCGGCGTTCGCGTCGGCGGCGACGAAGAGGGTCATCAGCTGGGTCTTGCCGCCGCCGGAGGGGGCGGCGATCAGGCCGTGTGCTGCGCCCCGATCGGTGTGGACGCGCCCGCGGGCGGGCTGGCCGTTGGCGAGGTAGCCGACGATGTAACGGCCTTCGCTGTCGGGGGTGAGCAGTTCGCGGGTGGCGGGATAGATCCTGGCCAGGGGGGAGATGTCCCACACCATGACCATGATGTTGCTGCCGTCTTCGAAGGTGAAGACCCGCCCGTCCTCGAAGGGCACCTTCAGGGCCGTGCACAGCGCCGACGGGTTGATGACTGGTTCGGCGGCCGGGTCGTCCATGCTGGCGATCCAGTAGGTGACGCCCCGCTTGTCGTCGCGCTGGCGGCTGACGAAGGTGCTGCCGGGGATCGCGCCGCGGTCGCGGGCGACGGTGTCGGCCCACCACTGGGCGCGGGTGGGCTTGGCCGTGCGCTGCCGGGCTGCGTCAGGGGTGACGCGGACTTCCGCCCAGCCGGGCCCGCCGGGGCGGTTGTCCTGCTTGGCCACCGGCAGGATCTCGACGTCGGTCTCGTCCACCATGAAGGCGGCGGCAACTGCGGCCTGCGTGAGGCCGGTGATGGGTCGGCCGGGCCGGGCGGCCCGGAGCATCAGTGTCATGTCGTTGGTGGTGCCCGGGTGGGGGATGACGCGGTCCACGACCGTGTCGGCGGGCGAGCCGGCGTGTTCCCACATGGCCTGGATCTGGTCGGTGTCCGGGTCGACCGCGGCCTTCCGGGCCGGGGCGGGGGCGGGCTGGGCCGCGGCCAGTTGGGGGGGCGGGGTGTGGGCGAGGGCGGGGCGGTGGCGGCTGCGGGCGGATTTCGACCACGGCAGCACCAGCCAGCCGACGGCGGCCCACCCGGCGGCCATCAACGCGTCCCAGTACCAGCTGGTGGTGTTGACGGCGGCGATGTCGATGGCCAAGGCCGTGACGACCGGGGACAGCCGCACGATCTTCCGGCCTTTGCCCTCGTCCGCATTGGCGGCCACAACGCCGCCGATGACGGACACTGCAGCGGTGCCGAGTTTCAGCACGATGTCGGCGGTGCCGTCGGGAACGATGTTCGGGACCGCGGCCAGAACCGGCGCGGCGGTCACGTACGCGAGGCGTTCCAGTACGACGCTGCGCGGGATCCTGGACACGTCGGGGGTTCTCCTTGGATGAGTGAATTGGGTGGGTGGTTGGGGCGGGTGCCCGTCCGGTGTCCGGGCGGGCATGACGGTTCATGCGTGGGCTGGGCGGTTCCGGTCGCCGCGTGTCGTGCCGCCGCGGGCGCCCGCGGCGAGCGGGGCCCGGGCCGGGGCGTGCGTGGTCGGCGGGTCAGTTGCCGTGGGTGAGGAAGCCGGGCTTGGGGGCGCGTTCGGGGCGGTTGCTGCGGATACGGTGCAGTCCGGCGTACAGGCGCCTGTGCAGGGCTTTGGTCCTGCCGATGCGGCCGACCATGCCCTGCACCACTTCCGCCAGGCGCCGCACCCCGGCGTTGGCCCCGTTCAGTGCGCTCGCGACTTGACGGGTGAGTTCCACGTGCTTGGGGTCGAGTTCCGCATGCGCGACCTGGTCGGCGGTGTTCGAGGCAAGGAGGGCGTTGGCCCGCTGCCGCCGCTGCAGGGCGTCCAGTTCCCCCTGCAGGGCGCCCATGCGGTGTTCGAACCTCCGCAGCATCGCCTGCGTGGCCTCGTACCCGTGGTCTCCGCCGCCGGGGGACCGTTTGCGGGCCTTCTTCCTGGAGGGGACAGCGAGTTCACCGCCCATAGCGGCCTCCTCTTTCGTCGGTTCGGTCAGTCGTGGTGGGCAGCGGCGGACGCGGACGCCAGGCCGGCCGCGTCGACTTCCGCCATGTCCTCGCCGTACACCCGCGCGACCGCGCGGGCGGCGATCTTGGATGCCTCGGCGGCTGCCTTGCAGCCTGTGCCTGCCTGGGTGGCTGCGGCGGACGCGGCGTGGCAGTCGTCGGCCATGGCTTCCAGTTCGGTGACGACCTTGGGGTCGATGTTGTGGCCGTCGGCGAGGTCGCCGGCCCATGCCTTGAGGTCGTTGACGGCGGCTGTGATCTTCTGGGCGAGTTGTGTGAAGGAGTCGGCGTCCGCGTCCGCGGCCGTGGCGATTCGCGCCATGCGGATCAGGTACTCGTCGTAGGTGATGTTGGTGCGGTGTTTGGCGGCCATGCCGGCCTGGCCGCGCCGGCGGGAGGATGCCGCCTGCGGCTCCCGCGTGCTGACGCTGTTTCCCACTGCGTTCTCCTGGTGGCTGGCGCTGCCCGGGCCAGCGTGCTTGACGAGATCGGGCCCGGAGCTGGTGCCCTGTTCGGAGTCGGTGCCGGGTTCGGGGCGGGGATCCGGCCGGGTGGTGCCGGGGCGTTGGGTGTGCGGCTCCGGTGCGCGGGGCAGGCCCTGCGGCCCGGGGCTGATCTCCGGCGCGCCGGCGGGGGCCTGGTCGCCGCGTTCGACGGTGATCCCGACCGAGTCCGCGGGCACCGGCGGCTCGTTGTCCTGGCTCTGGTCGCCGCGCCGGAAACGCTCCCAGCGTGCCTGCCAGCCCGACCGCCAGCCCGCGTCCTCCGATGAACCGCCGGGAGAGCCGCTGAACGGCCCGCTGCCGGACTTGCCGGGCCCGCCCGGCGTATCGCTGCCCGGTGCGCCGGTTCGACCGCCAGAAGGGCCTTCACGGCCCGTTTCGGGGGCGTCGGGGCCTCGCCCGGCATTCGTGTCCGTGTGGTCCTTCCCCGCCCCGGTACCGGTCTCGGCGCCGGTGGCTTCCGGGCCGTCCTGGGGGTTCTTGCCTTCCTTGGGCGGGTCGGTCTTATCGCCGGCGGAACCGCGCGCGTCCCCGTCCGTCTTGGCCTTGCCGTCTGTGGCGTCGCGCCGCCGCTTGTCGAAGCGGCGTTCGGCTTCCTCGACCACGGCCTGGCCCAGGGTGGTTCGGCCCTGCTCGGCCTCCTGCTTCCTCTCCTTCTTCTCTTTCCTCTCCCGCCGGCGCTCCGCCCGGTCTTCCCGCCGTTCGGTGTCGCGGGCGTCCTGCTTGTCCCACTTGCGGTGCCGGTTCCTGTCGCGGTCCGTGGTCCGGTCCGCCAGGTCGGCGGCGTGCTCACGGTTCCGGCGCTCCAGGCGGGCCTTCTGCCGTTTGGCGGCGCGCTCACTGCGACCGCCACCGCGGGGTCGTTCGTCCCCGCCCGATCCGGGGGTGTGCTGCTTGGGCTGCCGCCGCGCGGGGCTGTCGCCTCCACCGCGGTTGCCCGGGCCCGTCTTGGGGTCGGGGGAGCGCCGGTCGGGCCTGTGGGTGCCCCCGTTGCCGTTGCCGTTGCCGTGGTGGGGCTTGGGACCACGCCCCCCGCCGGCGCCGCCGGGGGTGCCGCTGCCGCCGCCGGTGGTCTTCGTGCGCGTGCGGCCCTTGTCGCTGCCGAGCCCGGACCCGGGCTGGTGCCGGCCCGGCCGGTCGGTGTTGGTCTTTCCACCGGCCGCAGCCCGGTCCGCCCGGGATTTCAACTGGGCGTCACGCAATTTCCCGTGGGCAGCCATCAGGCTGGTCTCGCGGGCGGTACGCGCCTCCAGCAGGCCGATTTTCCGTTTGATCTCCGCCTCGCGATAAGGCGCTTCTGTATCCGCTCGTGTCCGCCCGAGGTCAATTCGATGGTCGATCCACCGCGCGAAAACATCGGCGAGAGAGGGACGCGGCCCGCCTTCGCCGCTTTCTGTTTCTTCCCCGTCGAATCCCTCACCGCCCTCTTCTATTTCACCGTCCGGGATTCCCCCGGACGCGGACGCCGCCGATTCGACGGGATCCGGGAAAGCCGGAAGTTCCAGCGTGGTCTCCTCCGGCGATTCGGGGAAATCCTCGCGGGACGGCGGGAGCGTGTCGAGATAATCGGGAATCGGCGGCGGCACATACGAGAGGTCGCCGCCGTCCGCCGCCTCATCGTTTGCGTCTTCGTTGTTCGTGCGGGCGGGCAGGCGGATCACGATCCCGTTGGGGTCCTCCGGGTCGGCCACGGCGCGCCTCCTTCCAGGGGCTTGACAGACGGTGAGTCTCGCGTGCACGCGTGCGCGGGCACGCGTGCACGCGCGTTACACGCGCGAGGCCCCTCCGGACTCCGGAGGGGCCTCGCTGGTGACGTTCAGTTACGCGGGGAAGTCTTCTCGACGACCTGGTGCGCGTACGCCATGAGGTCGTCCCACAGGCGGCCGTCTCCGGCCGCCCGCCTGGCCAGGGCCGCCATGAACAGCCGGCACAGGAGCGCGAAAGCACGCAGGACATCCGTACGCCCGTATTTGGCTTCCGCGGCAATCATCGACCGGGTCCGGCCGAGCCAGAATTCCATGTCGCCCCGGTCGCCGCCGCGGTTGTCGCGGGCCGTCTGCTGCTGCCTGGCGAAGTAGGAGCGCTTGAATTCTTCCGTACGCTCGGCGCGGCTGAGAGGACCCGTCATGCTGTTCTCCTCCCCTGCCACTTGACCTCGGAAAGCGACCTGGGACCATCATAGCCAGAATTCTGGTCCGGCGCATCGCCCTGAGTAGGGGGATGCTGAACTTCCTGGACCGTGTTCGGGGCCGTGAGCTGCGGCGGGGCCTTCCGGGCCGCCTTTTCGAGGGCCTTTTGCGCCCGAATCCCGGGAAGAGCATTCACCTTGTCAGAGAAAGCATTTCGTGCGTAGGCAGCCCGCTCCAGATCCGCGATTACCCTCCCGCAGTTTCTGAGCAGGCGGCCGTAGGCCCGCTCCACGGGCCGGGCGCGGCGCCCCGCGTCGCGCCATCCGTCGCCGTCCACGTGCGTCCCGCGGACGACCACGGACATCTCCCGGGCAAGGATCTCCAGGTCGCCGTGCAGTTGCCGCAGACGGCCCTGGATCTTGGCGAGGTGGGCGGCGTGCGCCTGGGGATCCTGCGCGATACGGCGCAAAGCCTCTTCTCTGTCGTTGCTGGCCACGGTGGGTTCCTCCTGCTGTACTGGGGATCTGGGACTGCTCCGGCAGTCGCAGCGAAGGCCAGTTCCAGCCCACCTCGCATGGGTTGGAGCTGGCCTTCACTGGTGGTGCCGGACGGTGGATCAGGCCGCGGCGGTGGCGCCGTCGGTGTCGCCGTCGGTGTCGCCGCCGCGCTCGGCGAGGATCTGCCGGGCGCGGTCGCGGCGGTCCTGGGCGGTGGAGTGCGGCAGGTTCAGCGCCTTACGGATGTAACTGATAGTCACCGCTTCGGGGCCGAACTGGCGGATCATTTCGGCGACGGTGTGGGCTTGCCGCTCGGCCGGGGTACGGCGGGCGGAGTCTTGGGCTACGGTCGCGGCTTCCAGGGCTACGGCCATGGCCTGCTCCAACTGTGCGGCCTTCGCTGCGGCGGCGATCGTCGCGGCCTTTTCTTCGGCCTCGCGGCGCTCCTTCTCGGCCCGGGTTACGGCCGCTTCCTTCTCGGCTACGGACGCTGTACGGAGGTTCTCGGCAGCCTTACGGATGGCTTCGGTCTTTTGCCGTTCGGCCTCCGCGCGCAGCCTTTCGGCCTCGGCCTGCTCGGCTGCCAGCTTCGTGTTCTCGGCGTCGGCTTTCTGCTTGGCCGTCTCCTGGGCGGCGAGCAGTTCGGCCTGTTCGGCCTGCCACGCCAGGTTGTCTTTCTCTTCCTGTCGGCGGATGCGGGCGGCTTCCGCGTCGGCCTCGGCGGTGGCCTTGCGTGCCTCGGCGTCGGCCGTGGCCTGCGAATTCACCTTGCGAGCCTCGGTCTCAAGCCGCCGGATCTCGGCTTCCGCGTCGGCCTCGGCCCGGATCCGGTCGGCTTCCGCGGCGGCGGCGGCGCGCAGCTTCTCCGCCTTCGCTTCGGCTTCGGCGGTGGCGACCAGGGCGTCGAGTTCCGCTTGCCGTACGACGGCGTCGGCCGCCGTACGGGCCTCCTCCTGTGCCCGTAGGACCTCGGCTTCGGCCTGGAGTTTGGCGACTTCGGCGCGGGACTTGGCGGTGGCGATCTCGGCCTGCCGCTCGGCCTCGGCGAGCGCCGCCGTAGCCTTTTCCTCCTCAAGTCGTAGGGCAAGCTCCCGTTTCCGTACCCCCGCTTCGTGTGCCCGTACGGCAGCCGCGGCGGCCTCTTTGCCGGGTACCTCCAACGCCTCTTCGACCGTAAGGCCGAACCTGGCCAGCCGTACCGGCAGCAGTTCGTCCGTAGGCGCCCTCCATCGCCACAACCGCCCGTAACGCTGCGTGAGACCTTGCTTGTAGACCTCGCGGTCCTTGTGGAGCTTCAGGGCCCGCTCGTAGGAGGTGATCTCCCACAGCTTCATCTGCCGGGCGATGACAACCGTAGAGGCCGGGTCCAGCAGCCAGCGCGACAGCCGCACCCCCTCCATCCGCATCCGGACCTTGATCGCGTCGATGTGCGCGGCGTACAGGTGCGCGGCGATCTCGGAGAAGACCACCCACAGGGCGACCAGGGCGGCGTGCCCGAACTGGCTGGGGCCGCTGACCGCGGACTGCCAGTTGAGGTAGATCGTGGCGACGGCGCCCAGGCGCGGGATCCACTTCACCCATGCCAGCGGGCGGTCGGCCTTGATGAGGACCAGGTTGATGATGCTGAAGGCCAGGATGGAAAGGTCCAGGCCGACCGGCAGCATCCACGGGCTTTCCCAGCCCCACCCGCCCTCGGCGGGCGCGGCGGCGGCCTTGCGTTCCAGCGCGCGGTAGGAGCTGGCCAGGCCGATGCCGGACACGCCGGCGGCGAGCAGACCGCCGATGGCGGCCAGGGTCCAGTCGCCCTTGCCGAACCCCAGACCCCGATGGGGCCGGTCGGCCGGCGCCGGACCCGGCGAAGCCGTCGACGTGTCGCTGCCGGTACCCGCCGGGCGGGTCACCGTGCTGGGCTCGGCGCCGTTCTCCCCTACCGGGGAGCGACCAGCCGGGGCGCTGGGAGGCGGGGCGGCCTTGGTGTCGAGCATGGACAAGGTGAACACCTCCATTCTGTTCATGAGTCGGTGCGAAGGGGCCTCGCACACTCCAGCGCCCACCGGGCCGGGGCACGGTGGGCGCTGGGCAGTACGGGGGTGTGGGGTGCGCGTGTCGGGTGGCGTGGGTCAGTCGAGTTCGAGATCCGACTTGGCCTCGTAGAGCGTCGAATCGACGCGGGCGAGCAGCTTCTGTATCGCGGGGTTGTCGTGCGCGAGGCGTGCGATGGCGTCGAGGTCCGCCGCAGCGTCCTCCAGCCAGTCACGGGTCTGGTCCGCGGGACTGAGGCATGCGGAGGTGTCGGAGAGGAGAGAGGCGAGGCCGGCGGCCGTCTTGTCGTAGTCGGACGGGTCGAGGCCAGCGCTGTCGGCGATCGGCTTGGCGTAGTGGGCGATGAGGCTGTCGATGGTCACGGTGGGTTCCCCCTCGGATCGGTGGCGCGTCCGGTCGGTCCGGAGTGCACGGGCAGTGGGCAAGGAGGGCCTCGCACACTCCAGTGCCCACCGGGCCGGTGGCTCGGTGGGCACTGGGCAGTGCGGGGAGGTTGGTGGGGTGGTTGCCGGGCCTGCGGGAGGTGGGCACCGCAGGCCCGGCGGTCGGGAGTCTGGTTCGGGGCACGCGGTCGGCTGCCCGGGGCCCGGGTTGGCCTTGGTCGGGGCTGTCCTCGGTCAGCCGGTGGTCGCGCCGGACAGTCGCCCGACCTTCGCGACGTGGGCGTCCTGCTCTTCGATGAGGCGGCGTACCACCTCCTGCAGCGGGACGGGCAGCGAGGCGTAGTGGTAGCCGCCGGGGTACTGGTCGGCGGCGGCGATGTGCCAGTCGACGGCCTCGGGGTAGCCGGCATCCCTCAGCGCGGCATCGTGGCCCAGGTCGGCGTAGAGGTGCTTGTCGTGGACCTGGGCGATCTGCTCGGCCCTCACGTCGAAGGCTGCGGCTGCGGCCCGGGTCCGGTCCTGCGCGTCGACCAGGCGGGAGATGGCCGCTGGCCATTCCGTGGCTGCTTCGGGGGAGCGCAGATAGTTGTATGCGGTCGCCAGGGCCCTGTTCTCGTGCTGGTAGGTCTTCCACAGGGCGGGGGCGTCCCCGACCGCTGTCTTGAGGTCGGCGATGTAGGCCGCGTTTCCCCATTCCCTGCGGGCCTGGTCGTACAGGTCGTAGGCGATGTTGCGGGCCGTCTCCCGGAGTGCGTGTTCTGCCGGGTCCTCCGCCTCCGGGACGTACGACAGTTTCGGGTCGTTGTAGAAGAAGGTGGGCTGGGTCGGTTCCGCCTCACGGCCGGTGAACGGGGCGAACTCGTACCGCATTCCCCAGCCGGACGGGTTCGGCTCCGCCCTGAGCAGGTGAGGCGGCAGGTACGGCTTGAGACGGTCGAAGATCTCACGTAACTCGGCTGACGTGATCTTGACGCTGTGACCGAGGGACATGACGGGCTCCTTGACGAGGCGGGACGGAGGACCGGGCTCCGTTGTGGAGGGAGTGGTCGCGGTGGGCGGGACGGTGGGGCCGTCGTAGGGGTGGAGCAACGGCACAAGCCGCATGGGCTGGACTCCTTGTTGCGTCGGGGTCGACGGGCCGTCGGGGAAGGGCACGGCCCCGCGCCGGGATGGCACGGGACCGGGATGACCGGTGATCAGGCAGCTGTCAGACCTCGTCGAGCGGCAGGCGGATCGTGTCGCCGTCGGCCGTGGGCTCGGTGGTGGTGTCGGCCATTGATGGCCCCCTTCTGTCCTGGGCGGTCCGGGCTGTCCGGCTCCCCGTCACCGCCCGACCCGGCAGGGCCGGCGCGGGCGGATCAGGCAACCGTCAGGCGGTCAGTGCTTCACGTGCGAGGTGATGATCACGGCGAGCACGACGAAGGGCGCGATGATGCCGAAGAGGAGGTAGAAGGCCCTCACGGTGAACTCCTTGGTGTTTGGCCGGGCTCGGCTGTCCGGCTCCCCTCAGCCTCGCCCGTCCAGAAGGGCAGGCGAGGGAGGCAACCGACAGACGGTGCGGAATCAGGGGGTGCTGTGCGGGGCACGGGCGGCGGTCACGGCTCCGGTCGGGTCCGGGTGGCGCATGGCGGCGAAGTTCTGGTGGCCGTCGAAGTCCCCGCCGTTCCACCCGGTCATGGGCCCAGCAGGCGATGTGCTGGGTCGCGGCAGGCAGTGGCGAGGGGCCTCGCACACTCCGGCGCCCACCGGGCCAGGGGCACGCTGGGCGCTGGGCAGTGCGGGGGAGTGGTCAGCGGGGCGGGAACGTGCGGTGGTAGCGGTCAGCGTTGCCGTCCGTGGCGATGACTGCCTTGGCGTACGCGGCGACCTCGGCACCCCGCGCGAACATGCCCTTACGGGTCACGGCCGCGCTGAGCGTGCTGGTCTTGAACGTGTCGGCGGCCTCCCGGTCGCCCGCGGCGATGGCGCCCTTGATGTCGCGGGTCATCGCCCGGTGCTCCTGGACCTCAACGGCCAGGTCTCGAAGCCTGCTGAGCATCTGTCCTCCATGGGTCGAGGTACTGGTGTCGGTGTGGAGACGAGGGCCTCGCATACTCCGGCGCCCACCGGGCCAGGGGCACCGTGGGCGCCGGGCAGCGCGGGAGTCAGGGGTGTTGTTGCTGGGTGCGGCGGCGGTGGATGTCGGTGACGTGATGGCCGGCTTCCCACGCCCGGGCGGCGGCCGTTGCGGCGGCTGTGAGCAGGTTGCGGGTTCGGGTGTGGGAGGGTCCGAGGGTGGCGAGGGCCCGCGCCGCATGGCGCTGTGCGGTGCGGGCCCTGGCTATGTGTGGGGACAAGGGTCGGGTTCCGTCTGCTGGGGGGTGGCCAGGCTCAGGCCCGGCCGCCGTTGCCGGAGGAGGATTCCTCGTTCTTCTTTCCGAGCCTGTCGTGGAAGTCCTTGCTGTTCGGGTCGTGGTCGTCGGATCGCATGCTCAGGCCCCTTCCGAGCCGAGGTTGGCGTGGATGGTGTTGCTGCCGCTTGCGGCGGCGGTGGCGGCGCTGTGTGCGTCGGTGTCGTTGACTCGCTGGGAGGCGCCTGACTCGTAGTCCGCGGCGCAGGTTGCGGGCGTCGTGGTCGTCGGCGGGTTGCCCTGGGTGGTCATGCCTGGTTGCCCTGGGTCGGCTGGGGGTGTCCGACGTGCTGGCCGGCCTGGAGTTGGGCTTCCAGGAGTCGACCTCCCTGCACGGTCGGGTCCGGCGTGCCGTTGTAGTCGGAGTTGGCTCCGGCGTGCAGTTCCTGGGTGGTCTGCGTGAGGATCGTTGCGACGCTGTCGCCGGTGTTGCCGCCTCGGAGGAAGTTCATCGCCGGCCTCCGTTCCCCTGCGGCGCGGGCTTGTTCTGGACGCGGCGCAGGGCCTCGTCGGCCTGGTTCGGGTTTTCGCTGTCGGCCGCGGCGGCGGCCGGTAAGGTGCTCTTCAAGTCGCTTGTCCTTCTCTTCTCGGGTGGGTACGCGACGTGCTGAACACCCCCGGGGGCTACCGGGGGTGTTCGTCGTGTTGGGCCCTGCGGCCCCCGCCGACCCCACACCCGCGCCCACCGACGTGGTCGGCGGTGGGGGAGGGGGTGGGGGCGACGGTCGGTGCAGGGAACGGGTGGGTCAGGCGGCCGGGGTGGCCTCTTCGGCGAGCGGTTCGGGTTCGGGCTGGTCCTCCTGGACGCCGAGGAAGTGGTAGCGGCGGAGTGTTGCGGCCAGTGCCTTCTTCGAGCGGGTGGTGAAGGAGTCCGTGGTGGCGGACATCCAGTCGATGAACGGCAGGACCCGGGCGATCGCGGTCGCGGCGCGGTCGGCGTCTTCGCGGGACCACCAGCCCGAGGCGAGGCGCCAGCCGGAGCCGGTGACGATCGCCCACTCCTCACCGAAGAAGTTGGCTCCAGCGCGCAGGAACAGGCCGTCGACGTGGGTTTTGTAGGCGAGCTGCCAGAACTGGCGGGGCTGCGGGTCGTCGGAGGAGCGGGACCACGCGAGGACCGGCACGGCGCCCTGGGTGTCGGCGTCGAGGGTGGTGCGCAGCAGGCAGGCGATGGCGACGCCGGTGACCCGGTCCTGTTCGTTCTGGGTCAGGTCGTTGTAGGGCTTGCCGTACATGCCGTGTGCGAGGGGGGAGTGAAGGGGCTCGGTGGGCAGGAGGCGGTCGGTGGTGGCGTTGGGGGAGTGCAGGTAGGGGCGGTAGGCGGGTGGCAGGTCGGTGTCGTCGTCGATCGGTTCCTGGGAGTCGTCCCAGGAGCGGGCGGCGTCGAGGAGTTCGCGGTGGCGGGCGGGGTCGAGGATGACCGCGAGGCACTTCTTTCCGTCGGCGTCGTAGATGTTGCGGGACATGCGGTGGCCGTCGTGTTCGCGGTCGCTGTCGTTGAGGAACTGGGTGAGGGCTTCGTGGGCCTGGTCAAGCGGGAATCTGATCTGCGTCACGGGCGGGTTCCTTCCGGTGTGGGGGCTGTGCGGGGGTGTGTCTTCGGTGTGTTCGGTTCAGGGGCCCTGCGGCCCCCGCCGGCCCCAGCCGCCTCCCCGGTCGCGGTATGCGGCAGGGGGTGCTGGGGTCGACGGTCGGTGCAGGGAAACTGCTGGTCAGGCCGCCGCGGCGGCGGGGCGGCGGGCCGCCGGGGGGTTGGCGCGGGGAGGCTTCAGCTGGGACGGCAGCCCGCGACCTGCGGAGAGGAGCACACAGACCGGGCTGTCCCGGCGGAGGGCGTCGAATGCCTCGTCGTCGAGGAGCATGCCGACGGGACTCTCCGGGCGGTGGAGGGTGTGCCGTGCGGCTGCCGCGACGGCAAGCTTGCGGAGGTCGTCGAATGCTCCGTCACCGTCGGGGAGTTCGCCTGCGGCGGCGCGCTCGGCGGCCTGCAGCCACACCTCCTGAAGCGCGTCGTCGACCAGGTCCGGGTGCGAGGTGCCCAGGTGTTCCGCGGTTAAGCCGGCGAGACGGGTGGAGTATGTGCGGTAGAGGGTCTCCAGGCTGGTGGCGACCGTCGGCTGGTGCGGGGGGTTTCCGGTGGTGGCGTTCATGTCCGTGTTCTCCAGGGGTGTGAATGGCTGGGCCGCCTCCCGGGGGTTGGGGCGGCGTCCGCGGCGACGGGTACGGGTCAGTGGGTGGTGTGGGGAACCTGGCGGGTCAGGCTGCCGGGGCGGCGGCGCTCCAGCGAGGGCGGGCCCGTCGGGCGGACCGCTCGTCTTCGGCTACGGCCGCCGCCAGGCGACTGGCCTGCTTGGTCCGCGCCCTGTGCAGTTCCATCGCGGTCCGACCGCCGCGGACCATGTCCGCTCCCACGGGATGAACGCCGTCGCCCTGCCTCAGCGCGGATTCCTCGCAGGCCGCCCGCACCGGGCACGCCCCACACGCCGCGACGAGCTGCTTTCGGCGCCGGAGCCACGGATAGGCGGGCTCGCCGTCTCGGCGGAACCAGTCGTCCGGGGCAGGAATCTCCGGGCCCGTCGATGCGCACCAGGCTCCGGCGGCGACCTCTTTCTGGAGTTGCGGCAGACGCTGTTCCTGGGCTGCGAGGACGGTGAGGTCTTCCTCGGCCTGCTCGGTCGGCTTGCTCGCTACGATGGCGTTCAACGTCGTTTCCTTCCGTGGATTCAGGCGCGACCAGCAACGGCCCCTGGGAGGCAACCTCGGGGGCCGTTCGTCGCGTTCGGCTGTACGAGCAGCCACGGCCGGGCGCCAACCCAGAACTTCCGGGGGTTGGCGCGCGGCCGTGATCGTTCGTGCAGAGTCGAGTCAGCGTGGGGCGGCGACGCGCAGTGGGTCCGCGAGGTCGCGGCACAGGGAGGTGAGGGCGGTAGTAGGCAGCGGCCCGTTGAGCGCCAGGACGACCAACGCCGCGTCCACGTCGTCCTGCATCGCGTCGTGGGCGGCGTCCAGCACGCCAGCGGCCTGTGTGGCCTGCTCGTATAGGGCGCGGCGCGCGGGGTGCCACCGGGGGGTGGTGGCGTGCGCCTGGCCGGCGCGGGACGCTTCGACGGTCAGGTCGGCGACGCCGTGGACTCGGCCTGCGGCCATGTCGAGGACGCGCCGCGCGAGGTCGGGGGTGACGGCAGAGATGGTGGCGCGGCTGAGGATGTCGGCGGCGGTCAGGAGGGTGCGGGTCACGGTGTCGGCCATAGCGGTCTCCGGCGGTGGGGTGGGGCGGACGGTACGGATCATGCGGGCCATTGGGCAGGCGAGTCCTGGGCGACCCCGGGCCGAATCCCGGGGAGCCGGCTGGTCGTACGGGCAACCACGGCGCCGGCCGCCCCTCGGTGACGCGGGGCGGGCGGCGCCGTGATCGTTCGTCTCGGTGTGCAGGTCAGACGGCCCTGACCGGGTTCTCCCGCGCGTACTGCCTGCCCAGTTCGGCCTGCCGCCGTTCGTACGCCTTCACGTCCTGCGGCTCCAGCGGGAGCTGTGGGCCGCGGAACTCGGAGACCGACCCCGGAATCCGCTCCGAGCAGGAGTTGTTCGCCTCCTCGATCTCCTTGCCGCCGTGCTTGGCCCACTGTCGCCGACGCCCGGCCGGCCACCGCTCCGCCAGTTCCCGCGCGATGCGGCGCTCCTGGCGTTCCATCTGCTCGCGGGCCTTGTGGCGGGCGGGCTCTTCGTCGAGGGCGAGGACGTAGCGGCGGGCGAGGATGCCGCCGTCGGTGCAGTGCTGGCCGCCGACGCACCGGGCGCATCCCTTGCGGTGGGCGAGGTAGGACTGGCGGGTCGACTCCAGCGTGACCTCCACCGTGATCCGGAAGGTCGGCGCGGCCGGGGCCGGGAGCGGCTTGTAGAACTGCTGGGCGGAGCGCCGGTTGTCCTGCGGCATCGCGTCGCGCAGCAGGCGGTCCTGCCGGGCCTGCCAGCGTCGGACGTCGATGTCGATGACCACGAGCTGGTCGCTGCCGGGACAGTTCACGTGCTTCTTGCCCTCCGCGACCTTGTCGGAGATGCAGTGCTCGCGGATCTTGAGGACTTTCTCGCCCATGATCCGGCGCCAGGTACGGCAGTCGGGGCAGGCGATCGACTTCACTTCGCCCGGACGGACGTTGAAGTCTTCCGGGGCCATGGTGCTGAGCAGCAGCGGCGCACAGCGGTTGGTGTTCTTGGTCCGGACGCGGCCGGGACGAGTACGGGGCATCGAGTCCTCCTGACATGGGAGCGGGCGCGGGTGCTGCCTTCTCTGCCGCGCCAGGCCCGGCCTTTCGGCAGGGTGGTCCTGGCGGACAGACAGCGCAGCTGCGCTGTTCGAGGTGGATCTGTGGTGCTCGATATTCGGTACAGGTGTCTAGGCCGGGGGAGCTCGGCTCACCCCACTGCCGCTGCCCCGAAGAGCAGTGACCCTGCTGTTTTGCCTGCCGGCCGCCCCGAAGGACGGACGGCTACTTGCGTCCTTACGGTCAGCGAGGCGTCCAAAGGTGCGGATGCAGCACCGACCCGAGAGACTTCCTACAGGAAGTCGCTTCATGTAGGAAGTTAGAGGACGGACCGTGTATCGTCAAGGACATCCCACAGGAAGCTAGGGAGAGAGGAGGCGAAATGAACACCGGATCCGTGGCCGACATGGTCGATGACCTGCGGCAGAAGATTGATTCAGGCGCCCTCAAGGTGGACGAGAAACTCCCGTCCACGCGGGCCCTGGCGAAGACGTACGAGCTTTCCGACAACGCCGTCTACCGAGGCGTGGCCCTACTCAAGGCCGGGGGCTACACGTACAGCAGGCAGGGCAAAGGGGTGTTCGTGCGCGATCGTCGCGCGCTCATCGCGGGCGCCCAGCGCATCCAAGGCATCACGCAGGACGGAGAGCACATCGTGTGGCGGCACAGTGTCCGCACGGACGCCCCAGCGTGGGTCTCCGAACACCTCGGTGCAGGTGAATGCGTCGAGCGGGCGCGGACCGTGCGCCGAGGCGATGTCATCCTCCAGGCGTCGCGTTCATGGGTGATCCTTGACGTCACTGCCGTCGTGCCCGAGTTGGACGAGCCGCGGCCTTGCAATCCAACCTGGCAAGCGGTTTACGCCGAACGCTCCGGCAACCAGGTGCACGCTGCCTCCAAGACAGCCGACGCCCGCATTGCCACCGCTGACGACCGCGAAGCGCTCGGGCTCGATGACGGCACCTACGCCGTCTTGGTCATGCGAAGCGTCTACGTCGCCGAAGATCGAGCGATCGGCGCCGGTGAGAGCGTCTACGCTCCCGGATACCCCGTTGACCTGAAGGTCTCCTGAACTCTCTCGGAGGATCCTCATGCAGCAGACAGTCACCCAGCACGCCAGCATCGCCGCCGAGTCGGTCAATGGTGTCAATCAGCATCTTCTCGCAACCCTCGCTGGTGCCGAGGGCGTTGACCCCACGCGGTTCAAAGACGCGTACGAGGCAACGGCGAGCCTGAAGCTACTGGCCCAGAGGATGACCCTGACCGTCGAGAAGATGCAGCAACTCGTTGAGGTGTGGCACCAGGCAGGCAGTCTCCTCACGGAGACTGCCGTCGATACTGACGCCGTAGTCGCTGGCTTCGGCAGCGCCATGACCGCCGCAGATAAGGCAGCGCTCTCGCTTTTCAGCGCACTCGATGATGCCACCAAGAACCTCGCTAGGATCGGCTGGCGGGAGTCGAACACGCCCCGCAAGTAAGGAACCAACCGGGCGTGCCCGGCAGAAGGGAGCCAGGCACCGCCTATGCGACGGCTAGAGCGCTTCTGACGTGGAAGTCCCGACGGGGCCACAACGTTCTCGAAGACCGTTGATGCTGCCAGCGTGGTGGCGACACGTCACATTCGCCACCACGCAGAGTGGCCACGGGGGGATACAGTAGCCCCCGATTGTGAAATGGTTGTGGCCCCGTCGACCGGCTTGGGGAAGCCGAGAGGGGCCACAGCGGCCGAGGACTGCAGGGTCCAGAGCCAGTGCCGAGCACCCTTATATCCACCAGAGGAGGGCGCCGACGTGACCAGGGTACCCGTACCCAGCGCCGACGACGCAGTCGACACGGCACCCCGTCGTGGGCCCAGCAACCCGCGGTTGCTGGGCCCACGACGGGGTGTACGTGCTGCCCACACGCAAATCATCCCGGTCCGCACCTCTGGTTTGAGGGGGCCGGGATGACGTAGTTCGTTGGCGGCTTAGCCGCCGGGGCTCTGGCCCTCGGGACGGTGGGGACCGTCCCGGGCTGAGCGCCCCCGTACCACCGGAGAGCTGACGACTCTCCGAAGGGATGCCTGGCCGGTTCGCAGCCGGTCAGACGTTCGATCTCCAACAAGCACCACCAACCACAGGGGCTTTGTTGTGCCCTCACGTCGCCGCGAGGAGGCGTTGCCATTTTGCATGCTCGTACGCCAGCACGCCAGTTTTGGCGTGCTCAACTTCCGAAAGACCCTGCTGCTGAGTGTCTTTTCAGCCACTCGACAGGCTGGGCTGTGAGCGATGTCACCTGTTCGGGTGTCCCCCTGTCCGGTGTACGGACGGCGTGCGGGGCGCCACGCGACACGGTCCGGGCGGGCCGGTGAGTTCCGCGGCGGTGAAGGCCGCCCCACCGGCCCCGTCCCCGTACCCGGCCGGCAGCACCGAGCACGCCCTGCTCGACGGGCTGCCTGCGCTGTACGTACCCGAAGCGTCGCAGTGGCTGAACACGTCGACGAGCCGTCTGGCGTTCGACGGCTACTCGTGGATGCAGGCGGTGCACTGGGTTGCAGGCTCGGGGCTGTACGAGCCACGCCAGCACCGGAAGCACGGCCCGCGTTCGTTCGGCGGGCCGACGGCACGCGTCGCGCAGGAACTCGCGAAACTGTTCCCGTGCCGCCCGGGCATCGCGTACCTGACGCGCGTGACCGGCATGAGCGAGCGGACAGTGGAGTACCACCTGCAGATGCTGCGGGAGACCGGTCTGCTGGCGTACATCGCCAAGGGCACCCGGGTACGCGGCGGCCCGCCGATGGCCTCGGAGTTCGCACTGACGATCCCGCCCGCCTTCGACCAGGCGCTGGGGATCCACACGGTACAGCGCCACGAGACGGCCCCCGACTACATCCGCGCGGTCGCCGGGATCTCCGATGCCGGGCGGGCGCTGATGGCGAAGCTGGGGGAGAAGGCCGCGCGGAAGGTGCGCAAGCCCCGTCAGAAGCCCTCCCCGGGACGGTCCCCGAAGGCGTCGAAGCCAGCACCCCAGCACGACGCGCCGGAGGCCGTGAAGAACCGTCAGGAGGCAACTCCCGCACCGGTTTCCGGGGATGGCCGTTGCACCCCAATGCAGAGTCGTTGCTCAGCCTTGCCCACTGCCGGTAGTACCCCTAATCCCTCTGAGACCAAGCTCGCAAGCGGGAAACGGAAGTCGTCACCTCGGAAGAAGGCCAAGCGCGGGCCGCGGAAACTCAACAAGACCGGCCGCCGCCACCAGCTGGCCGGCGAGCTGATGCGCCGGGTGCCGTGGCTCCGGACAGCCTCCCAGGACCGGATCGCATGGGTGGTCAGCGACATCTCCGACGCCGGATGGACCGCTGACGAGGTACTGGCGTGCCTGGACCTGCGGCAAGCCCCGCCGACCGGGGTGTGGCGGGCCTCCGGGTTCCTGGCAGCCCGGCTACGGGGCATGACCGCCATGCCCGGCTGGACCAAAGCCGAAGACCGTGCCACACAGGTCGAGCACCGCAACGCCGCAGTCGAGGCCGCCCGCAAACACCGCATCCAGCAAGTCAGGGCCGTACAGGAGCGTTCCGGACCCGACTGGCAGCCCCCCACCAGCGCCGCAGTCCGCCGTGACGCCGACGAGCTGATCCTTGCGGCCCTGTCGCCGACTCCCGCCCGCGAACCAGCCGACACCTGGGACGACGCACCCCCGGCGGACAACCCCGCCACCCCCGAGGAGGCCATCCAGGAGATGCGGGAAGCCGCACGGAACGCGCTCCTGGCAGGCGACACCAGCTGGATCGACAGCGCAGTAATCACCGGCGGCATCGCCGACGCCGAGCGCCTTTACGGGCCCGACCTGGTCGCCCAGGCCCGTCGGCTGAACTCCATGACCCCACCGACCGTACGGACCAGGAAGGGACGCCCGTGACCGGCACCAACACTCCACCGTCCCCGGCACGGCAAACCGGGGCTGACCTGGCCCGCGTCGCGCTGCGCGCTGCCCGCCAGGACGCCAAAAAGCGGGGCAACACGCCCGCGCGCCGCCCCGCACGGCACAGTGACGACCGCGACCCCATCACCCCGATGGCCGCCGTACAGTCCCTCCTGGACTCCCGCGGCTGGGCCGCCCCCGTCACCGGAGGGAGCATCCTCGACCAGTGGCCGACGATCGCCCCCGAACTCGCCGACAAGGCACGCGCGGTCAGCTACCGCCCGAAAACCGGCGTGCTCGTCCTGGCCGCATGCTCCCCCGCAGCCGCCACCCACCTGCGCCTCCTCGAGCAGCAACTGACCGCACGGATCAACAAACACCTCCGCACCACCGGCCGCCCGCGCCCAGCCGAAAGCCAACTACCCGGACAGGTACAAGCACTACAAATCATCCAGGACACCACGGCACCCGCCCGTGTCCTCACCCCACCCCCCACTGTCCCACCATCACCAGCCAACTCGGTCGGGGTACGCACCCGCGAAAACGCCTCGACCGGCTACCGTCGCGCGCTGGCCGCCCACCAAGCCAGCAAGGCAGACGAAGACGACCGGCTTGCCCCGGCGGTGCGGGCCGCAATCGAACGGCAGGATCAGGTACTGCGACAGCGCCGCGAGCCCGAGGTCGCGTTCGCTGACGCCCGCGAACTGACCGAGCAACTCCAAGCCCGTGCCCGCACCGCCACCGACCCCCACGTACAGGCCCTCGCCCGGGCCCGCGCAGAGAACACCCGGCACCTGCCGCGCTCCCGACGGCACAGGCCCAAGCCGGGTGAGCCGCGGACTCACGCGTCGGAATTCCCGCGGGGACTACCGTCAACAACGTAGTCGGGTCGCCGGTCCAGGACGACGCGCGTTCGCGGCCGGTTGACCGGGTCAGGCTCGGCGTCTTCGTGCCTGGAGAAGACAGGGTGGGTCCTGTCGACCTCATGGGCGATCTGGACGTAGTAACCCAAGGCCAGGGCCCGGCTCTGGAGGTCGGAGGAGTGGCTGGCGCTCATGTACGCGCCATGGAGGGAATTGAGGATCGCAACCAGGCTGCGGCCGGAGACCGGGATGGTGACCAGGCCGTCCCGGTCCGCATCCGCCGCGACCACTGGAAGCTGGAAGTGCCCGGCGCTGGCGACGCCACCGACGATGAACTGCCAGGTGTGTGGGTGGCAGACGATATCAGCGGCACTGATGGATGCAGCCTTGTACAGCGTGTTGAAAAGGGCATCCTTGCCCGACTGCCCGGCCTGGTCTGGCCCTGCCGTCGATTCCTGCGAAGACGCCGATGGTGTCGCGCTGTCCGAAGAAGGCCCGCGGCCGAAGTCGAGTTCGCGCGCGGCGGCGGCGAATTCGGCGGCCACCCGGGCAGCGGACTGCCGCTCCTGCGGGTCCGGGCCAGCAGGTCCTTCTCCGGAGCGCTCATCATTGTCGGAGGTGTTCTCGGGCACGGGGATCTCCTTCACGGACGGCGCGGACGGGGCGGATCCCCTGTCGGGTGTCGACTCGACGGGCGGTTCCTCCGGCGGGGTGACGCCATCGGCAGCAGCCCCGTTCGGGAGGGGACTCTCCCCCGGGCCAGCGCACTCGCGGCCGATGGCGGGCGGCCACACGGGACCGATGCCAAGCAGCGCGGAGCCAGCGTCACCGGCCGCAACCGAGCCGCCTCGGGCAGCGCGGGCCTCGTCCAGTTGCCTACGAAGATCCCGAGCGTCTTTGTGAGCCAGCGCCAGTTCCCTCTGCTCCCGCCCGAGGACCCGCTGCAACTCCTCGTGCGTGTCCAGGCCCCTCGTGAAGGCGCCGAGCATCTCGGCCCGGAGATCCCGCAGGCCGTCCCGTAGAAGCCCCTCGAGATCCCCTCGTAACTGATCGATTCGTTTGGCAGTGCCCATCTGCTCCCCTTCTCCTCGCACGCGGGACGGCGCGATGGATCAAGGGTGGGGTGGGGTGCGGCCCCTCCTCAGCCGGGGGAGTCAGGAACCCTTGTCCCGTTCCGAGTGATCACTGTCCGGAATAAAGCAGTGACCATATGTTCGAGGGTCAAGATGGGGATCAACGCGCGGGCGGGACGCGGACCGGGTCAAGACGGGTTCGACGGCGGCTGGCCCCGCTTCGACAGGCCCCTCAACACTTCGGGGGAGATGGCAGCCGGCAGCAGCCACAGGCCGGCGATGCCCATCATGGTGATCGTCGCGGTCAAAACCACGGCGGTGACGTCGCGGTCCGCCGAGCCGATGACACCCGCCGCCATGGACAAGGCCGCAACGAAGACCACCAGGAACCGCCAGTTGCTGCGTCCCATGAGAAACGGCTTGGACCGCACGCCGCTCCACCACCAAGACATGGCAGCCAGCACGGTGAAACTGAACGCAGCCCCGGGAACAACGATCGGCAGCCAGAAGCCCGCGTCGTCCCCGGCGGGCAGCTGGTCGCCCCACCGATTGCCCATGTAGGCCAGGAACCACAGGTAGAGCGGAACGGTGACCAGCGTGCAGAGCCACAGCGCTAATCGCACTCCCCAGCCGGGGAACCCACTAGGTGCCTCGTCGCTCATCATGCCAAGACCGTAGTGAGTACCGAACCGCACACGCCGCGCGTTCGGGAAAACTGGCCACCGGAAGACAACCGTGAACCGGCGCAGGGTTCCCGGCACGGCCGGGGAAGCCATCACCTGGTAGAGGAAAGTGTGGAGGCGGCCGACCTCGGTAGTGATCAGGGCCTGCAGTTCGGCGTCGTCGCTGGGCGTTTGCCTGCCCAGCGCGGCGGACACCGTGCGGAAGACACTGGCGGAGTCGGGGTCGCCGTCGGCCAGCAGGGATGCCAGGAGCGGCTGGTCGGCGGGGTTCGTGCGGTCGACCGGGATGAGGATCTCGATCCGGTCACCGGCGGTGAGCCGGTGAGGCAGGGCGTTGCCGAGCTGCTGGTGCAGGCGGGGCCAGGAACTGGTGGACCGCTCGCGTGCGGTCTTCTTCAGCGCACCTCGTACCGCTGCCGCTGCTTCGCGCAGCCTGGCCGCCGGAAGGCTGGGCAGTGCCACCGGCGTCCGGGCCGGCGTAACGGCGGCCGGGGACGAGGCCGTGTCCGGCTGCAGGCAGCCAAGGAGGCCGCCCGCCGCCGAGGTGACCAGCCCGGCACTGGCAAGCCCCGACGCACCCGCGCCAGTCGGCCCGTGCGCGGCGACGGCCGCGAAGTCCAAGGCCTGGCCGCGGTGTTCCGGCAGCTCGTCACCGAGCGGGCCTGGGAAGTCCCGGCCGCCGGCGGAACCGTGCTTCAGCAGTGGCCAGACATCGCCCCCGACCTGGCCGCACACGTGCGCGCCGTTGGGTTCGCCCCGGATACCGGCCGCCTGGACCTGCTGCCCGACTCGCCCGCCTACGCCACCCAACTGCGGCTGAGTACCGCCCGACTGGTCGCCCTGGCCAACCAGGCCGCCGGCCGCGAGACGGTGCGCAGTATCCGCGTCCTGCCGCCCGGTACCAGGCCCGCGGCCGACACGGCCCCCGCTCCCGCCGCAGCCGAACGCCGCACCACGCCAGGAAGGGCCGCTGCGCACCCGCGAGGACGCATCAGCTGGCTACCACCAGGCCCTCGCCGCACACCAGGCCAGCAAGACCAGCCACGGCAACCAGCTCGCCGCCGCCGTGCACGCCGCAGCCGAACGGCAGGACCAGGCGCTCCGCCGGCACCGCGAACCCGCGCCCGCGCCGCCGCCGACCCCCACGTGCGGGCCCGCGCCCGGGCCCGCACGGAGAAGGACGGCCGCCCGGCACCTGCCGTGCTTCCGACGGCGCAGGCCCAAGCCGGATGAGCTGCGGACATACCGGCGAAGCCGCATCCCCCGATCCGCGCGGCCGGCCGCCGCGCTCTGCCCCCCTTGCCCCGCCGGAGGGCGGAGCGCAGGGGCGCTGAGTCTCGGGCGTGCGCGAGCACGCGACGAACCTGACCGGGTCACTGGTAACGCCACAGGTCGTGCAGTTGCCGGACGTCGCCGGAGATGGCGGCGCGGATCTCATCGGCGTCGGCGGGCGTCTCGCGTCCCAAAGCCGCCGCGACGCTGCGGTACCGCGCAGTGAAGCCCGGGTCGCCCGCCGCGATCAGTGCCGACAGGAGCGGCTGGTCCGCGGGTGTGGGCTGGTCGACACGGACCAGGACGTCCAGGCGCTCGGTGGGCGTCATCCGCGGCAGCGCGGACCCGAGCTGTTCGTGCAGGCGGGACCAGGTGGTGGTGGTCCGCTCGCGTGCTGCTTTCTTCAATGCGCCCCGCACGGCGGCGGCTGCCGCGTCGAGCTTGCTTGGGGGCAGTTGCGATCGGACGCTGGAGCGGTCGGCGTCGGGGCGCGGCCGCACGGCGGTGGGCTTGGCGGGGACAGCCCGGCCGCCGGGCTGCTGGGGCTGTCTGTTCGTGTTCTTCCAGCGGGCGATGTCGTGGCGCTGGCGGGTGGTGACATGCCTGGCCGCCGCTACGGCCTGGTCCAGGTCCAGGAGCAGCGAGTCGAACTCGGGTGCGGACATCCGGGAAGCTTCGGCGTCCAGACGGGCCAGCAGGGCGGTGACCTCGGCTCGTGCGGCGCGGCGGGCTTGTTTGGCGCGCGTGGTGTCGGCCCTGGAGTTCGCCGCTTTAGGGGCAGGCCGGGACGGAGCGGGCGGCTGTTGGTTGTTCGGCGGAATCCACGACAGGGTCCGGGACTGGACCCGTGACGGGGGTTGCGACGCTCTGGCGCGCCAGCGGTTCCACAGAGGCTCGGCGGCCTCCAGGATTGCCGCTTCCTCGCCGGTGGGGTCGTCGCCTCGTTCGATCTCGGCGCGGGCCTGCTTCAGCCACCTTCCGGCTGCACCGGCCGCCCGGGTGTTGACTGCGTCGTGCAGGCGGCGGAAGACCCAGCGCCGGTGCTCGTCCTGTTCATGTAACCAGGCCCGTGCTTGCGTGAGGGAGGTCTGCAGGGTTTCCAAGGCGATGCCCTCGCACCGTGCCGTCTCGGCTTTGGCAGCCTCCACCAGCCCGCGGACGGCCCTGACCTGGCCGCCGCGCCTGCCAGCGGTCAGGAGCCGGACCAGATCGCCGATCTGCACCGGCCCTCTCGGCTGCAAGTCGGCCACCGAGGTGTCGCCCGCCTGGCAGGTCTGCGGGACGGGCGGGACGAAGCCCTCGAGCGCAGGCGTCCGCAGACGGCCATCCGAGGTGATCTCGCAGGACTCCAAGGGAAACCACTCGCTGCCGCCTTCCGGGAACACGGTGCGGAACAGCAGTACGCGGGCGCTGCCCTGGCTGCGCAGCATGAAGCGGTTGACGTATCCGCGGCGCACCAGGGTCGCCGCGTCGACACGAACGTTGGGACCCAGCACCAGCTCGGCCCCCTCGTCGGTGCCCCAGTCCAGAGGGAGGGCGGGGTCGGTGTGGAAACGCAGGTTCACCCCCTGCCCGGAGATGTCGATCAGCGAACCGGGCGGTGCCGTGTCACGTTCGGTGAAGCGGTACTTCGGGTCGCGGCCTTGCCGGCGCAGCCAGGACCGCGTGGTCTTGAGGATGTACAGGTGGTCAGCGCTGGCGACGCCGGCCGTCCTCTCGCGGCGCCCGCAAGGCGGCCGGCTGGGGTCGTGGACATGGAAGAAATGGCAGACCCTGTCGCCGGGTCGCCGGGTCCTCAGCTCACCGCCGCAACCGCCCAACTGCTCCCCGCAGAAGAACCCGCGGTCCGCGTACTCGGTTCGGAAGGCGTCCAGTTCGTCCGCATCGGTGGGGCACACCACCGGTTCGTAGGAATCCGGGCCGTCCAGGACTGCGGTCTGGATCTGCCGGGTGTCGAACGCCATCGCCAGCCCCCTTGCCAGCAAAGCCACGCAGCCGCCCCAGCTCTCCGTGACCGGCGAAAAGGTCACACCCTGCTGAAAGGAACGACAGCCCATCAACCGACGACCATATCGTCACCCTCCGACACTGTCGGCTGGTCTGGGCAAGCTGGCCCGAAGCGAACTGGCTGAAGAAGCGCCGTTACGTGACACCAGGCCAGCAAGGCCAGCCACGGCAACCAGCTCGCCGCCGCCGTGCACGCCGCCGCCGAACGGCAGGACCAGGCGCTCCGCCGGCACCGCGAACCCGAGTCCGCCGCGACCTGACCGAGCAGCTCCAGGCCCGTGCCCGCGCGGCCGCCGACCCGGAAGCGCGAGCTCGGTCCCGTGCACGGGCGCAGAAGGCCGGCCAGCCGGTCTCCGCCGCGCGCTCCACGCCGCAGGCCGAAGCCGGATGAAGGGAAGATGGCGATCCGGCCACCTCGCTCCCCGGTTGGGGCTGCTGTTGTCGGCTGGACGATGAACGGACCGTTCCTTACCTCGGGGTATCGGCGAGTGTCGGACCCATCACCTAGTGTGTCTGGCGTCCACCCCGGCGTCTGCGGGGGCGGACGCCGCGACCCTGGAGAGGGGGGAACAGCATGCACGCCGAAGTCCTGCGGGCCTTCAAGTTCACGCTCGACCCCACCCCCACCCAGATCGGGACGCTGCTCCGGCACGCGGGAACGGCCCGGTGGGCCTTCAACCACGCCCTGGCGGCGAAGGTCGCGGTGCACCAGCAGTGGCGCGAGCAGGTTGCCGCCCTCACTGAGCAGGGCGTTCCCGAGGCGGACGCGCGCAAGCAGGTCCGCGTCCCTATCCCCTCCAAGCCGGTCATCCAGAAGGCCCTCAACCAGGTCAAGGGTGATTCCCGGACGGGCGTGGACGGGGTGTGCCCATGGTGGCACGAGGTCAACACGTACGCGTTCCAGTCCGCGTTCGCCGACGCTGACCGGGCGTGGAAGAACTGGCTGGACTCGCTGTCCGGGAAGCGCGCGGGCCGTCGGGTCGGCTACCCGCGGTTCAAGAAGAAGGGCCGCTCGAGGGACTCGTTCCGGCTCCACCACGACGTAAGGCGCCCGGGCATCCGCTTATCGGGGTACCGGCGGCTGCGGCTGCCCACGATCGGCGAGGTGCGGCTGCACGACTCCGGCAAGCGCCTGGCCCGGCTCGTAGACCGCGGCAACGCGGTCGTGCAGTCCGTGACGGTCTCCCGCAGCGGGCACCGCTGGCACGCCTCGGTGCTGTGCAAGATCACCATGGACGTGCCAGATCGGA
>Ga0268266_10000555_pt1 | contig 52036 bp, 56 predicted proteins | sample KBSS13metaG_FD_190356 | JGI IMG/M metagenome (GOLD analysis project Ga0268266, IMG submission 190356) | Switchgrass rhizosphere microbial communities from Kellogg Biological Station, Michigan, USA - KBS S1-3 metaG (SPAdes) (version 2) | ecosystem: Host-associated > Plants > Roots > Rhizosphere...
GCCGCTGGTGAAGGCCGCGACCGGCGAGGTCGTCACCGCCGAGGAGCTGGGTGGAGGTGACGTCCACGCCCGGATCTCCGGCGTCGTCGACCACCTCGCCGACGACGACGCGCACGCGCTGGCGATCGTGCGGTCGATCGTGGACACGCTGCCGCTGGTCTCGACAAGCTCGACCGACGGGCGTGGAGGCTCGATCGACGGGCGTGGGGGCTCGACCGACGGGCGGGAGACGGTCGACGAGCCCCACGAGTCGCCCGAGTCGCTGTACGACGTGGTGCCGGCCGACACCCGCACGCCGTACGACGTGCGCGAGGTGATCCGGCGGATCGTCGACGGCAGCCGGTTCCACGAGTTCAAGAAGCTGTACGGCGAGACCCTGGTCTGCGCGTTCGCCCGGATCTGGGGTCGTGAGGTCGGGATCGTCGCGAACAACGGGATCCTGTTCAGCGAGTCGGCGCTCAAGGGCGCGCACTTCATCGAGCTGTGCAACCAGCGCGGCATCCCGTTGGTCTTCCTGCAGAACATCACCGGCTTCATGGTCGGCAAGGAGTACGAGAACGGCGGCATCGCCAAGGACGGCGCCAAGCTGGTGACGGCGGTCGCCTGCAGCGTCGTCCCGAAGTTCACCGTCGTGATCGGCGGCTCGTTCGGCGCCGGCAACTACGGCATGTGCGGTCGCGCCTACGACCCACGGTTCCTCTGGATGTGGCCGAACGCCCGCATCTCGGTGATGGGCGGCGAGCAGGCGGCGGCCGTGCTGGCCGAGGTTCGCAGGTCCGACGACCCGGTCCCGGTCGAGGAGTTCAAGGAGCGCATCCGCGGGCAGTACGAGACGCAGGGCTCGCCGTACTACTCCACGGCGCGGCTCTGGGACGACGGCATCATCGACCCGGCCGACACCCGACGGGTGCTCGGCATGGGCCTGGCCGCCACGTCCCACGCCCCGGTCCCGGCGCCGTCGTACGGCGTCTTCAGGATGTAGGCGATGGACACCACCACCCCGGTCACCGACGTCATCCGCACCGTGCTGGTCGCCAACCGCGGCGAGATCGCGCTGCGCGTGTTCCGCACCTGCGCACGGCTGGGGGTGCGCGCCGTCGCGATCTACACCGAGGTCGACTCCGCTGCTCCCCACGTCGCGGCGGCCGACGAGGCCGTCCGGGTCAGCAGCTACCTCGACATCGACGCCGTCGTCGCGGCCGCGGTCGCGGCGGGGGCCGACGCGATCCACCCCGGCTACGGCTTCCTCTCCGAGCGCGCCGCGTTCGCTCGCGCCGTCGAGGACGCCGGCCTGCGGCTGGTCGGGCCGAGCGCCGACGTGATGGACGCGATGGGCCGCAAGGACCACGCCCGTGAGATCGCCGTCCGGGCCGGCGTGCCGGTGGTCCCGTCGTACGCCGCCGACGAGGACCCCGCGACGTTCGCCTACCCGGTGCTGGTCAAGGCCGCGGCCGGGGGCGGCGGCAAGGGGATGCGCGTCGTCCGCTCCGCGGGGGAGTACGCCGAGGCGCTGTCCGCCGCGACCCGGGAGGCCGCGTCGTCGTTCGGGGACGACGCGATGCTGGTCGAGACCTTCGTGGAGTCCGGCCGGCACATCGAGGTGCAGGTGCTCGGCGACCACCATGGCGGTGTCGTCCACCTGTTCGAGCGCGACTGCTCGACCCAGCGGCGACACCAGAAGGTGCTCGAAGAGGCGCCCGGCCCGACCGTCGACGCCGACCTGCGACACCGGCTCACGTCGGCGGCGGTCGCCCTCGCCACCGAGGTCGGCTACACCAATGCGGGCACCGTCGAGTTCCTCCTCGACAACGCGACCGGCGAGTTCTACTTCCTGGAGATGAACACCCGCCTCCAGGTCGAGCACCCGGTCACCGAAGCCATCACCGGCCTCGACCTCGTCGAGGAACAGCTCCGGATCGCGGCCGGTGCGCCGCTCTCGGTCGGCCAGGACGACCTCTCGGTCCACGGGCACGCGATCGAGGCCCGGGTGTACGCCGAGGACTCGTTCAACGGCTTCCTCCCCCAGGCCGGCACCACCTCGCTGGTCAGATGGACGTCGAGCGTGAGGGTCGACCAGGCACTGGCCGGCAACCAGGTCGTCAGCACGGCGTACGACCCCATGCTCGGCAAGATCGTCGCCCACGGTCCCGATCGCGAGACCGCGCGCCAGGCGCTGGTCGCTGCCCTCGACGACACCGCGATCCTCGGGCTGACCACGAACGCCGGGTTCCTGAGGGCGCTGGTGGCGAGCGACGAGTTCCGCGACGCCACGATCGACACCGCCTGGCTCGACGACCACGAGGTCCCGGCTCCTGAGGCGGACGTGCCACGGGTGATGGCCGCCTGGGTGTCGGCGATGCTGGCGGCGTTCGACACCGGCCACCCCTTCCAGGCCGACGGCTTCCGGCTCGGCGGCCCGCCGGCGCCGACGTTGGTGGAGCTCGATCGCGACGTGGTCGTCGACCGCGCCGCGGGCACCGTCGACGGCGTCCCGGTGCGGCAGCTGTCCGGCGAGAACCACGTGCTCGAGCTCGAGATCGACGGACACCGGGTGAGAGCCGTGGTCAACGTCCAGCCGGACATCGTCGAGGTCAGCTACCACGGTCAGCGCTTCGTCCTCACCGGTCCCGACCGGCTCGCCGACCACGACGCGGTCGGCGACGGCACGGTCACCGCGCCGATGCCCGGAACGGTTCTGGAGATCCGGGTCGGCAGCGGTGACCAGGTCGAGGAGGGGCAGGTGCTCGGCATGATGGAGGCGATGAAGATGGAGCTGTCCCTGAAGGCGCCGTTCACCGGCACCGTGACTGCCGTCGAGGCGGTCGCCGGTCAGCAGGTGGCGCTCGGGGCGACCCTCTTCCTGGTCGAGAGCGACGAGGGCGAGCAGTGACGACTCTGCCGATGACCGTCCGTGCCGACGGCCTGCCGGCGCGGGTCACGATCTACGAGGTCGGTCCGCGCGACGGGTTGCAGAACGAGGCGGGCCTGGTCCCGACCGAGGTGAAGGCCGAGCTGATCCGCCGGCTGGTCGCCGCGGGGCTGCCGATCGTGGAGGCGACCAGCTTCGTGCACCCGACCTGGGTCCCCCAGCTGGCCGACGCCGCCGACCTGATCACACTGCTGGTCGACCAGCTCGGTGACCGGGCGCGTGACCTGCCGGTCCTGGTGCCCAACGAACGCGGCCTCGACCGGGCGCTGGAGCTGGGATGCCGCCATGTCGCGATCTTCGGCAGCGCCACCGAGACGTTCGCGCAGAAGAACCTCAACCGGTCGCTCGACGAGCAGTTCGCGATGTTCGAGCCGACGGTCCGACGCGCCCGCGACGCCGGCCTCGACGTGCGGGCCTACGTCTCGATGTGCTTCGGCGACCCCTGGGAAGGTGGCGTCCCCCTCGAGCAGGTCGTCGCGGTCGGGCAGCGCCTGTTCGACCTCGGCGCCAGCCAGCTCAGTCTCGGCGACACGATCGGGGTCGGCACGGCCGGGCACGTGACCGCTCTCGTCGAGGCGTTCGTTGCGGCCGGGATGTCCGTCGACGACCTGGCCCTGCACTTCCACGACACCTACGGCCAGGCGCTGTCCAACGTCCAGGCCGGGTTGCGGGCCGGCATCACGACGTACGACGCCAGCGCCGGTGGGCTCGGTGGCTGCCCCTATGCCAAGAGCGCAACCGGCAACCTCGCGACCGAGGACCTGGTCTGGCTCCTCACCGGTCTCGGGATCGAGCACGGCGTCGACCTGACCGCCCTCGTCGAGACGTCCACCTGGCTGGCCGGGCACCTCGGGCGCCCCAGCCCCTCCGCGGTGGTTCGCGCACTCGCAGGCTGACAGAATCCGGTCATGAGCCGGAGGGTGTACGTGCACGTGGGTGCACCCAAGACCGGCACGACCTACCTCCAGGACCGGTTGGCCCTCAACGCCAGGAGCCTGTCCGCGCACGACGTCCACATCCCCAGCCGCGCACCGCTGATGAGCACCGGGCTGTTCCACTTCCGGGCGGCGCTCGACCTGATGGGGCAGGACTGGGGCGGTGCGCCGGGGCACGCCGAGGGGTCGTGGGACGCGCTGGTCCGCCGCGTACGCCGTGCGGACGGCTCCGCGATCATCAGCCACGAGATCCTCGCCCCGGCCGCGCCGGAGCACATCGCCCGGCTCAAGGCTGACCTCGCCGACCGCGAGATCCACATCGTCTACTCCGCCCGCGACCTGGCGCGGCAGGCGCCTGCCGGGTGGCAGGAGAGCGTCAAGCAGGGCCGGCGCTGGCGGTACCGCCGCTACCTCGCGCGGATCACCAGCGGTCGGCCGTGGTTCGCCCGCGCGTTCGACCTCCCCACCGTGCTCAGCACCTGGGGCAACGGTCTGCCGCCCGAGCAGGTCCACGTCGTCACGGTGCCGCAGCAGAGCGCCGTGGACGCCGAGCCCGACCTGCTCTGGCACCGGTTCTGCCGCGCGTTCGCGATCGATCCCGCGTGGGCGCCCGAGGACAGCGATCGCAGCAACGCCTCCCTGGGAAGCGCCGAGACGCAGGTGCTCCGCGCTCTCAACGAGCGGATCGGCCGGACCACCCGCAACAACCCGGGGTACGACGCGCTGATCCTGGGCATGCTCGCCGACGAGACCCTGGGTGGCCAGAGCTCGGCGCCGATCCTGCTGCCCCCCAAGCTCCACGCCTGGGCGCTCGAGCGCGGTGAGCGCTGGGCGGAGTGGCTCGACCAGAGCGGCGTCGACGTGGTCGGCGACCCGGCCGACCTGCTCCCCGAGCCCTGGCCCGAGGGAGCGAAGTTCAAGCACCCCGACCGGATCTCGCCCAAGGCCCAGCTGCGCGCCGCCCTCGACGCGCTGGCCGCGATGACCGAGGAGGCGGCCTCGCGGCCCGATCCCGACGCCTCGATGCTGGGGCGGCTGCGGCGGGCACGCGAGGCCTACAAGCGGTGACGGACCACGCAGGCGAGGCTCGGGCCTGGGGCTGGGTCGCCCACCTCCGCGACGGCGGGACGACGCCCTGGTCCGACTGGGGCTCGGCCGCGGGGGCCGACGAGCAGGCCGGCCGCTACCTGCCGGGGGCCCAGCAGCTCGAGCTCCTGCGCCGGCTCAACCAGGAGCGCCTCCCGAGCCCCGAGCTCGCCGCCCGGGTCCTCGCGACCAGCGCGCCCGGGCGGGGCCGCCCCGACCTCGGGCTGGTCGGCGTCCTGCCTCCGTCGGCGTTCGGCCCACCGCCGGTCGATCCCGCCGCGCTGCCTCCCGACGAGCTGGTCCGGGTGGCGACCGCGCTGATCGCCGAGGACACCGCGGCCGCCGGCAACCCGCTCGAGCCGCGCACACCCCGACTGCTGCGCCGTCGCTACCGCGTCCTCGGCGACCCCGACGTCGCGACCCCCTTGCGGGACACCCTCACGGCGGACGGACGCCCCCCGGGCGGTCGTCGCGCCACCGTCGTGGTCGCCGGCTCCGACCTGGCGAGCATGCTGGTGCACGTGTGGACCGCGCGGTCGTTGGGGGCCGGAATACGCCCGTGGCCGGAGTGGCTTGCCTCCGAGGTACGCCGCCGCGATCTTCCGGTGCGGGTCGACCTGGCCACCCTCGCCGAGGCCTGGGTGCCGCGGGTCGGCGCCGGACGGGTCCACGTCGTGCTGGACGACCCACGCCGGGCCACCCGCCTGACCGCCGGGCTCCGCCGCCGCGTGCCGACCGCGCGGCCCTTGTCGGCCGATGCCATCGAGCTCGCGCGGCGCACGGCCCCGGTCGTGGGGCTCCTGGTCACGCCCGAGCGCCGCACCGCGCTGATGTGGCACCGCCTCCGCCCGGTCCTCGCCGCCCACCCCGGCGAACCGCTGCGCCTCCCGAGCCGACTCCGGCCGTGGCTCGAGGACCAGACCGTCGTCCTCCGGCGCCGCCTCGCGGCGGGTGACTACGCTGTCCACGGCGCCTTGGCCGCACCGGACGATCGGCCCGGAGTGGCGGCGCCGGACGAGGAGCGAGTCCTCGCGCTGGCCGTCCGGCTGCTGCTGGGGCCGCCGATCGGGAGTGCGCCTGCCCAGCAGAACGTGGAACGGGAGGTCCGGTCGAGGTGACCCGCAAGGTCTATCTGCACGTCGGCACCCCCAAGACCGGCACGTCGTACCTCCAACACGTGCTGTTCCACAACCGCCGCCTGCTCCATCGGCACGGCATCACCTATCCCGCCCCGCGCTTCGACGCCCACTTCCTGGCCGCTCTCGACCTGATGCGGATGCCCTGGGGCGGGCTGGAGGCGCAGGCCATCGGCTCGTGGGACACCCTCGCCGCGTCGGTACGCCGCTCCCAGGACAGCGCGATCGTCAGCCACGAGATCCTCGCCACGGCCTCGCGTCTCCAGATCGGTCGCGCCCTGGAGAGTCTCGGTCACGGCGACGACAGCGAGATCCACCTGGTGCTGTCCGTGCGCGACCTGGTGCGCCAGATCCCGGCCGAGTGGCAGGAGAACATCAAGCACCGCGCGGCCCTGTCCTACGGTGCCTTCATCGAGCGGATCCAGGATCCGCGCCGCGAGGGGCGCATCCCGACGTGGTTCTGGGGGGTGCAGGAGATCCCCGACATCCTCGACCGCTGGGGGCACGACCTCCCGCCCGAGCACGTCCACGTCGTCACGGTCCCGCCCCCCGGTGGTTCACCCGAGCTGCTCTGGAAGCGTTTCGTCGAGGCGTTCGGCCTCGATGGCATCGACCTCCAGCTCGACGGCGAGCGGATGAACCCCTCCCTCGGGTCCGCCGAGACCACCCTGATCCGACGGATCAACCGGGCCGCCAACGAGGAGCTCGAGCCGGCGTTCTACCGGCCACTGGTGCGTGAGCTGCTGGCCCACCAGACGCTGTCGCGACGCACCCGTACGCCGCGACTCGCGCTGCCGCCCGGCGCCTACCCGTGGGCGTCCGGGCTGGAGGAGTCGTGGATCGCGGAGATCCTGGCCCGTGGGTACGACGTGATCGGCGACCTCGACGACCTGCGTGGCGCGCCGCCGGGGGACGACTACGCCGACCCGGACCACCCCGACGAGTCGGTGGTCTCCAGTGCCGCGGTGGACGCCCTCAAGGCGGTGCTGCTCGACCACGCCCGGCTGCAGCGAGAGCTCGGACAGCGCGACGCCGAGCTCCGCGACACCGAGCGGTTGCTGGAGAAGGCACACCTGCGCCCGACGTACCGCTGGCGCGAGAAGCTGGTACGCCGCCTCGAGTCCGGCGACTCCGGTCGGTTGCTGATGAAGGCCTACCGGCGGGCCAGGGGCAGGAGCTCGCGGTCGGCGTAACGGCCGATCCGCCAGGTGGCGTAGCCGTCGGCGCCCATGCCCACCAGCCCACCCACCAGCGGGATGCGCCGACCGACGGTCACGACCAGCTTCTTGCCGGCGACCTTGGCCACCAGGTCGGCCGCGACCTCGGCCGAGATCACCCGGTCCAGCGACGGGTCGTGGGCCGGTGCGGTGGCCAGGGCCATCGGCGGCGCCGGCAGCTTCTGCTCCGTCACCAGTCGACGCACCGGCTCTTCGCCGAGCAGGCAGACGAGCACGGCGTTGCGCACGCGGGGATCGTCGAGGTCGTAGCCGCGCAGGTGGGCGATCCCGGCGATCATCCGGCACTCGACCAGGGCCAGCCCGGAGATGTTGGTCGGGACCGTGAACGCCATCGTCGCGAGCCCGCCGAGGTTGGTGAGGAAGCCCTGCGCGCCGGCGTACCGCACGTGGGTCTCGATCACCTCGTGGATCGCCTTGTCGACGTCGCCCCGCTGTTCCGCGAGCTGCTTGTCGGCGGCGACCGACGCCGGGGGCAGCGGCCCGATGCCGTGGATCGCGCGGTGGAGCGCCTCGCGCACGAACGCCGCGGTCACGCCGGGAGCGAGCTCGGTCAGCCGGACGGGCTGCCGGCCCGTGCCGCTGGCGCTCGTGGTCCCGGCCATGCCGCGATCCTACGGTCGCGCCCGGAGCGCACGCTCTACCGTGGAGCCCGTGCCGGTCGACCCACCCCCGACCATCTGGGAGTTCCCGCCGCCTGCACGGTTCCACCCCGACGACGACCTGGTCGCGACCGGTGCCGACCTGGAGCCGGGGACGGTGCTGGCGGCGTACCGCTGCGGGATCTTCCCGATGCCCCTGGGCGGTCGTCGCGCACCGATGGCGTGGTTCAGCCCGGTCCGTCGCGGCATCCTGCGGCCGCGCGACTTCCGCGTCTCGCACTCGCTGGCGAAGTCGGCCCGGCGCTTCGAGATCCGGGTCGACACGGCGTGTGCCGAGGTCATCGACGCCTGCGCCGACCCGCGCCGCCCGTCGGGCTGGATCGACGGCCAGATCCGGGACGCCTACCTCCGCCTCCACGAGCTCGGCTGGGTCCACTCGATCGAGACCTGGCGCGACGGGCGGCTCGTCGGCGGCCTCTACGGCGTGGCACTGGGTGGCCTGTTCGCCGGCGAGTCGATGTTCCACCACGAGACCGATGCCTCGAAGGTCGCGTTCCTGGCGCTGGTGCGCCTGCTCGACGACGGCCACGACCGGCTGGTCGACACCCAGTGGCAGACCCCGCACCTCGCCTCGCTCGGGGTCGGTGAGGTCTCGCGGGCGGAGTACCTGCGCCTGCTCGCCGAGGTGCTCCCGACACCACCGCCGCACTTCGAACCGGGCGGCACCGATGTGCGTACCAACCGGGCAGAGGGCACAGTGGCAGACGGCAGCACCGACGGCTGAGGAGCGGCATGCGCAACGCGAGAACCCTTGTGGCAGCGAGCACGCTGGTGCTGGCCGCCGGGCTCACCGCCTGCGGCAGCGGCTCTTCGCAGTCGAACGCGGGTGGCTCGGGCACACCGACCGACGCCTCGAAGACCACGTTCTGCAAGACCTTCACCGACCTCGGCGCGGACACGACGCCGAAGGAAGCGGCCGACCAGCTCGGTCAGATCGGCACCCCGAGCGGCATCGGCTCCGGCGCCCGGCACGGCTTCGAGGTGCTGATCGACCACCTGCGTGCCCTCCCCGACAACGCCAAGGACTCCGACCTGACCGGCATGGCGAAGGACCTGAAGCCCGGTGACCAGGCGGACGTCGTGTCGTTCCTGAAGTACTACGCCGACGAGTGCCAGAACCTGCCCACCGGCTCGTCCTCCTAGTCGCCCACCGGGACGGTGCGGTCAGAGCACCGTCGGTGGCTGTCCGCCGTCCGCGACCAGCGTTCGCCCGGCGGCGTACCACGAGAGCAGGCCGCCGGCGAGGTTGACCGCGTCGAGGCCCTGCTGGATCAGGAACCCGGCGGCGTACGCCGAGCGGTTGCCCGAGCGGCACACGACCAGGGTCTGGCCGGCCGCCGACAGCTCGGCCAGGTCGGGATAGCGCCCCTCGAGCTCCATGAGCGGCACGTGAACCGAGCCCTCGACGTGGCCGGCCCGCCACTCGTCGTCCTCGCGGACGTCGAGCACGAGCAGTCCCTCCGGCAGGGGGTCGGGCACGCCGCTGACCTCGGCGGTGGGGATCTGCATGGCCCCATTCCACCAGCAGGGCTCGGTGGGAACGCCGGTGGTCAGGGAATCGCCGGAACCGTCTCCGTGCCGACGGAGGCGAACGGACCTCGGCCCGGTTCGGGGCCCTGGGGGTTGTTGTCGTGGTTCGGGCCGTGGATCGTGCAGGCCGCCACCGCGGGTGAGATCGCGATCCAGAGGGCCAGGCGCGCGGTCCGTGATCGAAGCAGGCTGGGGCGGTTCACGGCGCACCTCGGTTTCCTACCTGAGCAGGCGAGACATCCTGCGACCGGCCAGCGGCTCGTCCCAGTCTGGCAGGTCGGGCGGGGCGTCGGTCGCTACTTCAGGAGACGCGACATCCGGCGGTCGGCCAGGGGCTTGCCGCCGGTCTGGCAGGTCGGGCAGTACTGCAGGGAGGAGTCGGCGAAGCTGACCTCGCGCACGGTGTCGCCACAGACCGGGCACTTCTCGCCGGCCCGGCCGTGGACGGCCATGTTGGTCTTCTTCTCGCCCTTGAGCTGGCTGGCAGCCAGGCCGCGGGAGCGGGCCACGGCGTCGCCGAGCTCGTCCTTGATCGCCGCGAACAGCTGGTCGAGCTCGTCGGCGGTGAGGCTGTTCGCGGGCTTGAACGGCGACATCTTCGCCGCGTGCAGGATCTCGTCGCTGTAGGCGTTGCCGATGCCCGCGATGGTGCCCTGGTGGCGCAGCACGCCCTTGATCTGGGACCGGCCGGCGTCCTCGAGGATGTTCGCCAGGGTGTCGCGGGTGAAGGCGTCGTCGAGCGGGTCGGGCCCGAGGCTGGCGATGCCGGGCACGTCGTGCGGCGACCGGACGACGTAGGCCGCGAGGCTCTTCTTGGTGCCCGCCTCGGTGACGTCGAGGCCGCTGCCGTCGTCGAGGACGACCCGGACGGCCAGCCCGGACTTGCTGTTGGGGCGCGGAGGCACGGGCGGGAGCTCGTCCTTCCAGCGGATCCAGCCGGCGCGGGCGAGGTGGAAGACCAGGTGGAGCCCGCTGGCCTCGATGTCGATGAACTTGCCGTGGCGGGTCACGTCGTCGACCAGCGTGCCCTCCAACGCCTGCACCGGCGGGTCGAACGTCTTCAAGGCGCTGAACGCGGCCAAGTGGATCTTGGCGATGGCGTGGCCGTCGAGCCGACCCTTCAGATCGAGGGCCAGCGCCTCCACCTCGGGCAGCTCCGGCATGGGTCAAGTATCACCGAGAGCGGTGACAGATCACGGGGGCGGGAGGGAGAATCGAGCATGGCCACCGCGCGTCCGTTGCCCGCGAGCGGGGAGATCTTCCTCGACGCGCGCGGTGCCGAGCGCGCGCTCCGGGTGTCGTGGCACTTCGACACCGACCTGGTCGTGCTGTCGCTCTGGCGCGACAACGTCTGCACCGGATCCTTCCGGCTGGCCGTCGACGAGGTGCCCGAGCTGATCGAGCTGCTCCGCTCCGGTCTCGACACCGCGTACGCCGTCGCCCGCTCGCGCCGCCACCAGGTGTCCTGAGCCGTTCACCGACGCGTGACCGGTCCGACCCTGGCGCGGCCGTCGCCGGAGGCCTAGATTCCGGCCATGTCTCGGGAACTGAAATCGACCCTGCTCGCCTGCGCCCTCGTGGCCGGGACGTGCCTCGCCCTGCAGAGTCCGGCCACGGCGGCGACCCCGCCGTACCGCGTGCTCTTCGACGACACCTCGGCGGAGACCGCCGGCAACGCCGACTGGATCATCTCCACCAGCCAGCCCGACCCACTCGGTCAGAACCCGAACCCGACCAGCGAGACGAGCTGGACCGGCGCGATCTCCGCCTGGGGCGTGGCCCTCCAGCGGACCGGGAACTACTCATTGAAGACGCTGCCCTCGACCGGCCGGATCACCTACGGCGACTCCACCAACGCCCAGGACCTGTCGCACTACGACGAGTTCGTGCTCCCCGAGCCCAACATCCTGTTCACGGCGGCGGAGAAGACCGCGATCATGCAGTTCGTCCAGGCGGGCGGCGGCCTGTTCATGGTCAGCGACCACAACAACTCCGACCGCAACAACGACGGCAACGACTCCGTCGACGTGCTCAACGACCTGATGAGCAACAACTCCGTCGACGCCACCGACCCGTTCGGCTTCGCCATCGACTACCTCGACATCGCCAACGAGAACCCGAACGTGATCGGGTCCCAGGCCGCCGGCGACCCGGTCATCAGCGGGCCGTTCGGCGCCGTGCACGGCTCGATCCTGCGCGACGGCACGACCGCGACGCTCCACCCGGGGGACAACGCCGGGGTCAGGGGCGAGCTCTACCGGTCGGGCTTCTCCAGCAGCGGGACGACGGGTGCGGCGTTCGTGACCAGCACGTTCGGCAGTGGCCGGGTTGCGTACTGGGGCGACTCCTCGCCGATCGACGACGGCACCGGTCAGTCCGGCAACACCCTCTTCGACGGCTGGGACGACCCGGCGGGCACCGATGCCGCGCTCGCCCTGAACGCGACGCAGTGGCTGGTCAGGGGGACGACCGGCGGCGGGGGAGGCGGCGGCACGCCCACCGAGCGCGTCACCAACGGCTCGTTCGAGTCGGGCAACTCCTCCTGGTCCCTGGGCTCGGGCGCGTCGGTGGTGACCACCCGTGCGTACGCCGGCACCCACTCGCTGCTCGTCGGCGGCACGACGTCGTCCACCCAGTCGGCGACCCAGCAGGTCACGATCCCGACCGGCGCGTCCGCGCAGACACTGACCTTCCGGACCTACATCACGACGTCGGAGTCCGGCAGCACGGTGTACGACAGGCTGAACGTCCAGGCCAACGGCACGACCCTGACGAGCTACTCCAACGCCTCGACCACGGGGTCGTGGTTGACCACCTCGGTGGACCTCTCGGCGTACGCCGGCCAGACGATCACCCTGAAGTTCCAGGCGGTCAACGACTCCACGCTGCCGACCAGCTTCGACGTCGACGTGGTGTCGGTGCTGGCCTGAGCGAGGACCGTGCAGCCGGCGGAGCCGGGTGCACGACCGCAGCGAACGGCGCAGCGCGCTCGCGCGCCAGCCGCCTCTCCCCGTGCGGCCGGCGGAGCCGGGTGCACGACCGCAGCGAACGGCGCAGCGCGCTCGCGCGCCAGCCGCCTCTCCCCGTGCGGCCGGCGGAGCCGGGTGCACGACCGCAGCGAACGGCGCAGCGCGCTCGGGCGCTCGCCGCTTCTCTCAGCCGTCGAGGTGCCGGTCGGCCAGCTTGCGCAGGACCGGCACCGCGGCGGCGAGGGCCGCGCGCTCGTCGGCGGTCAGGTCCGCCAGCTCCTCGCTGAGCACCGTGGCCGACTCGTCGCGCAGCGTGTCCAGCGTCGTGTGGCCGACCGGCGAGAGCACGAGCAGCAGGCAGCGCTGGTCGGCCGGATCGCGCCTCCGCTCGACCCAACCGGCCTCCTCGAGGATCTCGACCAGGCGCGTCATGCTGGGCGCCGACATGTTCATCAGCTCCGCGAGGTCGCCTTGGCGTACGCCGTCCGGGTAGCGGGTCAACGCGGAGAGCGCCGCCAGCCGGGTCGGCGTGATCCCGGAGCGGGTGGCCGGCGTCCGCAGGTGGTAGGCCAGCCGAGCGACCTCGGTACGGACCTCGCCGGCCAGCCGCCGCACCTGGCGCGGCGACGTACGTCGGGCGGTCACCTGCGTGCCGCCTGGGACTCGGGCTCGACCGCGGGTGCCGGCGCCTCCGGCTGACCGAAGTCGAGCGGAGTCTCCTCGTGCTGGTCGTCGGCGTTCACGAACTTCTCGCCCATGAACCACGACGCGGCGGCCGCGACCAGGCACGCGACGATCGCGAACGCGAAGGCCACGATCAGGCCGTCGTGGAACGGTCCCGAGATCAGTGACGGGAAGAAGGTGTGGCCGGTCAGGTAGTGCGAGTTGGCCGGCGACAGCTGGCTGAGCGTGTGCTCGCCGAGCAGCGACTGCACGGGGTTGTAGCCGAGCAGCGACGCGAACAGCACCGCCACCGGCGGCAGCCCGGCGACGGCCTGTGCCTGGCCGGCGGGCACGCCGTGGGCCGTGAGACCGGCCTGCATGGTCTCCGGCAACGACCCCGCCAGGCCGATGATCATCAGGGAGAAGAAGATCCCGATCGAGAGCACCATCGAGGTGTTCTGGAACGTCGTGCTCATGCCGCCGCCGACACCGCGCCGGTTGGCGGGCAGGGCGTTCATCACCGCGGCCCGGTTGGGCGACGCGAACAGGCCCATCCCGAAGCCGTTGCAGAACAACGCGGCCGCGAACATCCAGTAGGTGAAGTCGACCGGCAGGGCCGCGAACCAGAGGAAGCTCAACGCGGCGATCAGCATCCCGCCGGTGGCGAACGGGCGTGCGCCGTACTTGTCGGACAGCCAGCCCGACAGCGGACCGGCGACCAGGAAGCCGAGCGTCATCGGCAGCATGAAGATGCCGGCCCACAGCGGCGTGGACTCGAAGGAGTAGCCGTGCCGCGGGAGCCAGATCCCCTGCAGCCAGATGATCAGGATGAACATCAGGCCGCCGCGGCCGAGGCCCGCGAGCAGGCTGGCGAGGTTGCCGAAACTGAAGGCTCGGACCTTGAACAGCTCGAGGTGGAACATCGGATGGTCGATCCGGGTCTCGATCACGCAGAACGCCGCCAGCAGCGCCAGGCCGCCGATCATGGAGGCCAGCACCCAGGGGTTGGTCCAGCCCATGATGTGGGTGCCGTGCGGCTGGATGCCGTAGGTGATGGCGACCAGCACGCCGACCAGACCGAGGGCGAAGGTGATGTTGCCCCACCAGTCCATGACGTGGTGGCGGCGCGGGCTGAGGTCGCGCAGCTTGAGGTAGCCCCAGAGCGTGCCGAACACGCTGAACGGCACCGACACCAGGAACACGTAGCGCCAGTGGACCGGCGCCAGGACGCCGCCGATCACCAGGCCCAGGAACGAGCCGGCGATGCCCGCGACCATGTTGAGACCGAGTGCCAGCCCGCGCTGGTCGGCCGGGAACGCGTCGGTGATGATCGCCGAGGAGTTGGCCATCAGCAGAGCCCCGCCGACGCCTTGCAGGACGCGCATGATGATCAGCCAGAGGACTCCCGACGTCCCGGTCAGCCAGGTGACGCTGAGGGCCACGGAGAACACCGTGAAGATCGCGAAGCCGGCGTTGAACATCTTGACCCGGCCGTACATGTCGCCCAGTCGGCCGAACGCCACGACCAGGACCGCGGTCACCACGAGGTAGCCCATGATCAGCCAGAGCAGGTAGCTGGAGTTGCCCGGCGCGAGCGGATCGATCTTGAGCCCGCGGAAGATGTCGGGCAGTGCGATCAACAGGATCGAGGAGTTGATGGTCGCGATCAGGACGCCGAGCGTCGTGGTGGACAGGGCGATCCACTTGTAGTGCGGACCGAGGTTGCTGGAGGAAGGGGCCGTCGAGTTCATTAGTTCAAGGGTACTAACGATCGGAGATCGTCTCCACCTGGGTCCCACATCTCGTCAGGTGTTCACCAAGGGGTCGTCGTCGCGACCACGCCCCGCCACCCGGTGCCGCGAGGATGGACACGCCCAGACGCACCACCAGCGACACCGCAACCCGGGCTCCCCGACACGCTCGGGGAGCCCGGTCTTTCTACGGAATCGGCTAGAGAGCCCGATACCGTCCGAGCATGGACCCGATCCGCAACCCGTACGCGCCCGGCGCCGGTCAGCGGCCGCCCGAGCTGGCCGGCCGGGGCGCCCAACTGGCGGCGTTCGACGTCGTCCTCGAGCGGGTCGGACACGGGCGTCCGGAGCGCAGCATCGTGCTGACGGGTCTCCGCGGCGTCGGCAAGACGGTGTTGCTGAACGCCCTGCGGTCGGCCGCCGTACGCCGCGGCTGGGGAACCGGCAAGCTCGAGGCGCGGCCCGACCAGGGGCTGCGTCGTCCGCTCTCGTCGGCCTTGCACCAGGCCGTCCGCGAGCTCGGCCATCCCGACCAGGACTCGGTCACCCACGTGCTCGGGGTCGTCCGATCGTTCGCCGAGCGCGATGCCGGGACGAACGCGAAGCTGCGTGACCGCTGGCACCCCGGCATCGACGCGCCGGCCGTCCGTGGTCGCGCGGACTCGGGCGACGTCGAGATCGACCTGGTGGAGCTGTTCACCGATCTCGGCGGGCTGGCCGCCGACCAGGGCCGGGGCGTCGCGGTGTTCATCGACGAGATGCAGGACGTCGGGCCGGATGACGTCTCCGCCCTCTGCGCCGCCTGCCACGAGATCAGCCAGTCGGGCCTGCCGGTGATCGTCGTCGGCGCCGGACTGCCGCACCTGCCGGCGGTGCTGTCGGCGGCGAAGTCGTACTCGGAGCGGCTGTTCTCCTACCAGCGGATCGACCGGCTCGACCGGGAGAACGCCGACCTCGCCCTGCGCGTCCCGGCGGAGGCCGAGGAGGCGGCGTACGACGACGACGCGCTGGCTGCGCTGTACGCCGCGACCGGCGGCTACCCCTACTTCATCCAGGCCTACGGCAAGACCGCCTGGGACCTCGCTCCGCGCTCGCCGATCACCGCCGCCGATGTCGCCGTCGCCGCGCCGGAGGCGGAGCGTGAGCTCGCCGTCGGCTTCTTCGGCTCACGCTTCGAGCGTGCGACGCCGGGGGAGAGGGAGTACCTCCATGCCATGGCCGACGCGGCCTCCGAGGGTCTGGAGTCCGTGCCGACCGCCGCCGTCGCCGCGGTCCTGGGCAAGAGGCCGCAGTCGCTGTCCCCCGCCCGCGACGCGCTGCTGAAGAAGGGGCTCATCTACTCCGGCGAGCGCGGCCGGATCGCGTTCACCGTCCCCCACTTCGGGGCGTTCCTGCGGTCGCGCTGAGCCGAGCTCAGCTCTTCGGCGTGGCGAGCAGGTGGACGACCCCGTTGTCGTACTGCTCCACAGTGGCCAGGTGGAAGCGGCCCTCGACCCCGTCGGGGAAGACCCGTGGTCCACCACCGCGGGTGACGGGGTAGAGGAACAGGTGCAGCTCGTCGGCCAGCCCGTCGGCGACCAGCCCGCGGACGAGGGTGCCGCTGCCACTGACGTAGAGGTCACCGACCTCGTCCTTGAGCGCCCTGATCCGCTCGGGCTCGTAGGCACCGATGATCTCGCTGTTGCGCCAGGTGGCCTCGGTGAGCGTGCCGGACACGACGTACTTCATCGTGTCGTTGAAGAACGGTGCCCCGGGGTCGTCCTCGGCGGTCCTCGTCGACCAGGCCGGCTCGAACATCTGGTACGTCGTGCGGCCGAGCAGGATGCCCTGGCAGGCGCCGGTCACAGCGGCCAGCTGCTCGCCCATCTTCGGGTCGAAGCCGAACTCGAAGGTCCACACAGGTGCGTCGATGACACCGTCGAGGCTCATGAACTCGTGCACGAGGATCTTGCCCATCTCACCCTCCTGGGGTTCGCGGTCGGGACCCGATCACCCTCGCAGAGCCGGTGAGGTGGGTCGAGCGCGTTGCGGCCCGGCCCCACCTCAGCGGCTCACGCGCGGAACGGCAGGCGCGGGGAGACGATGAAGAAGAGCTGCACCGTCGCGAGCGCGAGGATCGCCAGGACGGGATCCACGAACGTGAGCAGGGCGGCGACGGCGTAGAGGGCCTGCGCGAGCACCAGCCTCCGGGTGACCAACCCCATCGCCGGTCGATGCTGCGGCTCGACGAGACCGGGTCCGGCGTGGAGCACGACCCAGGCCAGTGTCGCGCCGAGGGCGGCCAGGTTGAGCCAGTACAAGGCCACCGCCAGTGGCAGGTGCACGTGGTCGGCCAGCACCGACGCGGTGAAGGGCAGCGTCGTCACGAAGAAGAGGAACCCCAGGACCGCCCACGCCAGCATCCGGTCGGATCGGTCGCACAGCTCCAGCACGGTGTGCAGAGCCAGCCAGAAGGTGCCCAGCATGGTGAAGCTCAGGACGTAGGCCGCCAGGTTCGGGCCGAGGTCCGTCAGCTGCGTCCAGAGCGCGCTGCTGTCCCGGGCCCCGACCGACGGGAGCCGTAGGTCGAGCACGAGGAGCGTCATCGCCACCGCGAAGACACCGTCGGCGAGGGCCTGGATCCGCTCCAGGCTACGTCCCGAGAACTGGTTGTAGACCGTGCTCACGCGCGAAGCCTAGGCAAAATCACCGTCGCGGGGCCCTTCCGCCACCTTCGGGGTGAGGCGCGAGGGGAAGGACAGCCATTAGCCTCCGCGCAGGGACTTCCGCCGTACGAGGGCACTGGGTCGGTCGCCCACCACCGAGGTGAAGGGACGGACCACGTGAACCGGCTGGAGCGCGGTCTCGTGCTGGGCGACCGCTACACGCTCGTCGAGCGCGTCGCGTCCGGGGGGATGGCCGACGTCTGGGCGGCCGAGGACGACGTCCTCCAGCGCCGCGTCGCCGTCAAGGTGATGCGGCCCGACGCCGAGCACGAGGAGCTCTTCGCGCTCCGCTTCCGAGACGAGGCGCTGCACACGGCGAGCCTGATCCACACCAACATCGCCACCCTCTTCGACTACGGCGAGGACCGGGAGCTGGCGTACCTGGTGATGGAGCTGGTCGACGGCAAGCCGTTGTCGCAGGTGATCAAGGAGCGCGGCAGGATCGAGGCCGATCAGGTCCGCTCGGTGATCGGCCAGTGCGCCCTCGCGCTCGGCGTGGCCCACGAGGCGAAGGTCGTCCACCGCGATGTGAAGCCGGCCAACATCCTGGTCCGCGAGGACGGCCTGGTGAAGCTCACCGACTTCGGCATCGCGCGCGCCGCCGACGCCTCCGGGCACACCCGGGCCGGGGACCTGCTCGGGACGCCGAGCTACCTCAGCCCCGAGCAGGCGCTCGGGCGTCCGGCCACCGGCGCGAGCGACCTCTACGCCCTCGGCGTCGTCGGGCACGAGATGCTCTCCGGCGCCAAGCCGTTCGACAAGCCCACGCCGATCGCCACCGCGATGAGCCACCTCCACGAGCCGCCCCCGCCGCTGCCCGAGGACGTGCCCGAGGACCTCGCGTACGTCATCGAGGATCTGCTTGCGAAGGACCCGAAGGACCGTCCGGAGAACGCGCGGGCGGTGGCGGTCCGGCTCGGCCTCGCCGACCACGAGATCATGGGTCTCTCCCTGGGTCTGGCCCAGGCGGTGTACGGCGAGTCGGCCCTCGACGATGGCGACGTCGTCGATCCCGATCCCACCCCGGCGGAGCCCACGGGGACCATGGCCGTGGACCGGGCACAGCTCCTCGAGGGCTGACCACGGGTCGGCCCCGCGGGACGATCAGCGGTGGGCGTCGGCCGCGGCCTGGATCTTCTCGACGTACGCCGTCCACCACTCCTCGCCGAGATCGTCGGCGTCGCCCCCGCCACGTCCGTCGATCAGCTCGCGGACGAGGTCGCAGTGGCCGGCGTGCTGCGCGGTCTCGGCGACCACCCGCACGACCAGCTCGCTGAGAGTCGTCTCCCGGTGCTCCTCCGGCCACCACGGGACGGACGCCGGCGCGTCGAGCGGCAACGTCTCCAGCGTCTCGTCGCTGTGCTGCCAGGCACGGCGGTAGAGACCGAGCAGGTGGTCACGCGACTGGTCGGCGGTGGCCCACATGTCGGCCGACTCCCAGACGGACCCGTCGTCCTCCCACGGCAGGGAGACCGGCGACGGCCGTCCGACGCAGGCGCCGAGGTAGCCCAGCTCGATGCCGGTCAGGTGCTTGACCAGGCCGAGCAGGTTGGTGCCGGACGGCACGAGCGGCCGGCGAACGTCGTACTCGGAGAGGCCGTCGAGCGCACCCACGACGTCGTCGCGACAGAGCTGGAGGTGACGCCGGAGGTGGTCGGTCACGGTCGTGGTCATCGCCGGGTCAGCTCCTGGTAGTCGGGGTGGCGACGTAGCCAGGCGTTCACGAACGGGCAGAGCACGGTGACCTTCTGGTCTCCGTCAGCCCGGAGCCGGTCGAGCACCTGCCGGGTCATCGACGACCCGATGCCCTGACCCTCGAACGCGTCGTCCACCTCGGCGTGCAGGATCGTGATCCCCCCGTCGGTCCGGTCGTACGCCGTGAACCCGGCGAGCCGGTCGCTGACGTAGGCCTCGAACCTGTGCTCACCGGGGTTGTCACGAACCTCGACCGTCGCCTGCTCGCCCATGGCGCCAGGCTAGTCATGGTCATCCACGAGCCGGCACGGGCCGACCCTCGGCCACGGCGGCGAACCGGTCGAGCAGGATGTGCCACTCGGTGAACCTCGCCCGGCCGGCGACGTTGCCGGCGGTCCAGCCGCCGTGCTCGAAGCGCACCCGGCAGCCACCGTCCCGTTCAGCGAACCAGAGATCGAGGCGGCTGGGGTGCTCGGGGTCCTGTGCGAGCGTGAACGCCTGGGCGTAGTGGGACGGGCGATCCCACACGAGCACCTCGCCCCACACGTACGCCGTGCCGTCGGCGAGGTGGTGGGTCACGCGCCCGCCGGCGTGCGGCTCGATCTCGACTCGCACGAGCCCCTCGGGCGCGTAGCTCGGCCCCCACCAGTCATCGATGCCGACGAAGGTGTCGAAGGCGTGCTCCGGCGTGCACGCGAGGTCGTACTCCAGCTCGATGGGTCCGGCCGCCTCGGCCGGCCTCGGGTCGACCTCCTCCGTGGTGCGATCGATGGGTTCGTGGAAGACCAGCCGGTTGTGGAACGGGTCGATCACGACCATCACCCGACCCCAGTCCTCCTGACGCACACCCGGGTGCGCGTACTCGTAGGGACGCGCGTGGAGCTCGTCGTGCAGGGCTGTGACGTCGGTGACCGGGATCAGCGCGGCACCACCGGGGCTCGCGTCTCCGTGGTGCTCGCTGAGGTGGAGCAGCGCCCGGCCGCGGTGCACCTGGGCGTAGAGCGGCGAGTGGTCGGCGTGCCCGTGCTCCCAGTCGAGGACGAAGCCGAGGTAGTCCACGTAGAACTCGACCGCCTTGTCCCGGTCGAAGATCCTCAGGATCGGCACCGCCGGACCCTCGGCCGACTCGTCGTGGGACGACCGGGCGGCCAGGGTGTTCCAGTCGCGGGCGCCGTACTGGTGGGCGACGAGCTCGAGTGCCTCGCCGTGGCTGATCGTGACGTTGCGGTCGGCCAGGTCGCTGCGCAGCCGCTTCGCCATCTGCTTGTGGGTGTCGGACATGACGGTGCTTCTCTCCGGCGAACCACCGCTGGTGCGGTGAATCAGGGGCCTGCGTTGCCTGGGTCGAGGTCCGCCCGGGGAGGGCGCATCACGGACAGGGATGGGACGTGCGGGGCATTCACCGTCCCGGCACTCCAGGGAGTCCCGGTGCAGGCGGCCGGCTGCCCGGGCCGTCGTCAGCGTAGCCCGGCAGCGACAGCCGCAGGAAGACTCGGTGAACAGCGGACGCGGCTCGCCCGGAACGCCGTCGTACGCGGCCCGCGATGCGTCATGATTGCTGACATGCGGCCGCAGGTCGTCGCGCACCGCGGCGCGAGCTTCGAGAACGCAGAGCACACCCGGAGGGCCTATCTCGAAGCCATCCGCGAGGGAGCCGAGGCGCTGGAGTGCGACGTCCGGCTCACCGCCGACGGCCACCTGGTCTGCGTGCACGACCGTGACCTCCGGCGGATCGCGAGCACCCGCGGCGTCGTCTCGACGATGGAGCTGTCCGACCTCGACCAGCTGGAGTTCGCCTCCTGGAAGAACCCCTGGGCGGCGCTGGACGACGAGGGTGCGGAGCTGGACCCGGACCTCGACAAGGTGCTGACCCTGCGCCGGCTGCTGGAGACCGTGGCCGATGCCCCGCGTCCGGTCGAGCTCGCGATCGAGACCAAGCACCCCACGCGGTACGGCGGGTTGGTCGAGCGCCGTCTCGTCGAGGCCCTGGCGGAGTTCGGATGGACCGGAGAGGACAGCCCGGTCCGGGTGATGAGCTTCTCCTACGTCGCGTTGCAGCGGATGCAGCGGCTGGCCCCGCAGCTGCGCCTGGTGATGCTGATCGAGAAGGCGCGGCACTGGCCGGTGCTCAAGCCGGTCGTGGAGGAGGGCTGGATCCTCGGGCCCGGTATCGACGCACTCACCCGGCACCCGAAGTTCGCCGAGAGGATGGCGCACGGGCGGCACGACGTCCACGTCTGGACGGTCAACACCGAGGAGCCGCTGGAGCTGTGCGTCTCGCTCGGGGTGGAGGCCGTGATCACCGATCGTCCACGTGCCGTCCTCGAGTGGCTCGACGCGGACGCCCCCGCCGAGGAGCGCTCCGGCTAGTGGTGCTCGATCGACCGACCTCCGTCGCACACCACTAACCTCGCCGCATGGCGAAGCGCTCCCGCACCAAGGCCCGCGACCGCGTCACCGACGACGGCGGCATCGGCCCGCGCGAGCCGTGCCCCTGCGGGTCGGGCAAGCGGTACAAGGCCTGCCACGGGTCCGCCGGCGGCGCCTTCGTCGCCCGGCCCTTCGCCGGCCTGGTGGCCGAGTGTGACCTGGTGGCCCTGCGTGAGTTCGTGCCGTCGGCCACCGCCGCGCTGACGGTGGGTGATCGGTCGGTCCTCCTGGGCAGCCTGCTGCCGGGAGCCGCGCCCGCGATGGTGCGCGACTCCGGCGCGGTGTGGCTGGGGATGCAGGTGCGGCACGCGTTCGGCGATCCCGCGCGCGACCTCGGCGCCGTGCTGGAGAAGGCACTCGCGGCCGACGAGCCCGGCGTCGTCGGACTGGTCGACCAGCCCGGCCCGGGGGCCCGGCTGCAGGACCTGGTCGCCGACGAGCCGCTCGAGGTGTCGGTCCATGCCGGATTCGACTGGTGGCTCGGCGACGTGACCGAGCGCGACCAGGAGATGGCCGACGCCCTGGAGCAGGCCAACGGCGCCGTCGCGCCCACCGTGCGGCTGGCCTCGGTGGAGGCGGCGTACTGGGTCGACGCCGGGAGCAAGGAGCACCTGCGCTGGGTGCTCCCGCACGACGAGTCGGCGCTGCTGGACGCGCTCGCGCGGCTGCACGCCGCCGGCGCTGACTCCATCGCCGAGGGGTCGAAGCTGGTCGGCATGTTCCGGGCGCACGGGCTGCTGACCCCGGTCTGGGACCTGCCCCACGGCACCGGCGCCGGCGTTCTCGAGGAGCCGGCGGTGGCGTTCCAGGGACGGCTCGAGGCCGCGTTGGCGAACGCCGCGGACCTCGCTCCGGAGGAACGCGCGGCCCGGTCCCTGCTGGCCAACCAACAGGTGACACTGCGCTGACCTGCGACGATCCGGGGGCCGGGAAAGACACGCCACGGTAAGGGTTGATCCGCCGACCGGAGGTTCGCTAGCGTCGCGGACGGCCCGGTCGTTGTTGCCTCCCCCGTCGACATCGACCGGGCCTTCTCCTGCCCCGGCCCAGATGACGCTCAGCCCAGGGGGTCGCGCTCGATCGGGCAGCTCATGCAGCGCGGGCCGCCGCGACCGGAGCCGAGCTCGGAGCCGGCGATCCGGACGACCTCGATCCCGGCGTCCTCGAGCCGGGAGTTGGTCTCGTCGTTGCGCTCGTAGGCGACGGCCACCCGCGGGGCCAGGGCGAGGGTGTTGTTGCCGTCGTCCCACTGCTCGCGCTCGGCGGTGACCGGGTCGAGGCCGGTGTCGATCTGGTGGAGGGTGTCGATCTCCATCGCCTTGGCCGCGGCCACCAGGAAGTGCTCGGCCTCGGCGACGTGGAGGTCGAGGTCGTCGCCCGTCGCGCCCGGGTCGCCGAGCACGGTGACGGCGTACGCCGTGAGGGTGTCGGCGACGTTGGGGTACATCACGACCTTGTCGACGTCGACCATCGTGCACACGGTGTCGAGGTGCATCGTCGCCCGCTCCTGGGCGATCGGCACGGCGAGCACGGTGTGGGCGAGCCCCGCGGTGAACACCTCGCGGGCCAGCTGCTCGGCGCCGGCGGGCGTCGTGCGTTCGCCGACCCCGATCGCCAGCACGCCCGGAGCGAGCAGCAGGACGTCGCCGCCCTCGACGTGCTCGTTGCGCCAGCCGTGCAGGTGGGGCGCCTCGACGAAGCGCGGGTGGGCGCTGTAGATCAGCTCGGTCAGCTGGGTCTCGCGGGCCCGCGCGGGCATCGCCAGCGACGTGATCGTCACCTGGTCGCGCACCCACACCGAGGAGTCGCGGGTGAACAGCAGGTTGGGCAGGGGATCGATCAGGAAGTCGTCGCTGGGAAGCAGCGAGGTCACCAGGCCGAACCCGCCGCGCACCTCGTCGTTGCGGACGCCGGCCGTGAGGTGGGTCGTCAGCTCCTCCGGCGACGCGTCGTGGAGCATCGGGCCGAGCCAGCGCTTCATGGTCTCGCCGAGGTGGAGGCTGCCCAGGGCCGTCTCGATCGCGCGGTCGCGGGCGCTCGCGTCCGCGAACGTCTCGGTGAGCAGGTCGGTGAGGTAGAGGACCTCGACCTCGCGCTCGCGCAGGGCCGCGGCGAAGGCGTCGTGCTCGTCCTGGGCACGAGCCACCCAGGGGATGCCGTCGAAGAGCAACCGGTCGTTGTTGCGTGGCGTGAGCCGCGTCAGCTCGGGCCCGGGGCGGTGGAGCATGACCGTGCGCAGACGGCCGACCTCCGAGTCGGCGCCCGAGGGGCGCCCGGCGAGTTGCGTCGACATGGGCCGCACTCTAGTGGGGCGTGGTGACGAGAAGTCAGCCCGCGACGACCTGGTACGTCGTCACCGCGGCGAGCAGGAAGCACACCGCCGCCCCGACGTAGTGGATGGTCGACAGCCGCAGGTAGCGCAGGAGGAATCGTCCTGCCACGACGGCCAGGCCGGACACCACCAGCAGCGCTCCCCAGGCTCCGACGAACACCGACACCGGCTGGTGGTAGCGGCCGACCAGGCTGATCGTGAGCAGCTGGGAGAGGTCGCCCCACTCGGCGGCGAAGAGCACCAGGAAGCTGGCCCCGACGGCGGCCAGGCCGGACTTCGGCGAGGCTGCCTTCGCGGCGTACTCCTCCTCGGTCTCGGCCTCCTCGGCATCGGCCTTGGGCGCCTCGCGCAGCAGCAGCAGCGCTCCGATCAGGAAGATCAGGCCGGCCACGATCTCGACCACACGATGCGGGAGCAGGGTGACGAGCCCGCCCACGGTGCAGGCGATCAGGGTCTGGACCAGGAACGCGAGGCCGACCCCGACCCACACCGCGAGCGGCCGGTAGCGCGTCGACAGGACGAGGGCCGCGACGAACGTCTTGTCCGGGAGCTCCACCACGAAGATCGCCCCGAACGCGATCGCGATCACGGCGAGGTCCACCCGTCGAACGTATCGGGTGGCGTTTCGGCAACGTTCACCCACGCACCCGTTGCCACCTCAGAGCCTGAGGTGTTGAGTCGGCATGGGGTCGACCCACACCGCAAGGAGCACACGATGGCCACGTTCGATCACTACGACCAGGGGACGCCGAGCTGGGTGGAGCTGGTGACGCCCGACCAGGGCGCCGCCCGCGAGTTCTACTCCGGGCTGTTCGGCTGGGACTACGACGACAACGACATGGGCGAGATGGGCCACTACTACATCGCCACCCTCCAAGGCAGCGAGCTGGGTGGGGTCAGTGGGCAGATGCCCGGGATGGAGGGACACCCGGCGTACTGGGGTGTCTACCTGGCCGTCGACGACGTCGACGCCACCACGGCCAAGGTCGAGCCGGCCGGTGGGAAGGTCGAGGCCGGACCGTTCGACGTCGCCGAGGCCGGCCGGATGTCGGCGATCGTGGATCCCACCGGCGCACGGGTCGGCTTGTGGCAGGCCGGCGAGACGACCGGGACGCAGCGGGCCAACGAGCCCGGCACCCCCACCTGGAACGAGTGCGTGACCGGCGACGTCGCCGCGGCGACGAAGTTCTACGCCGAGGTTCTCGGCATGGGCAGTGAGCCGATGGACATGGGCGAGGCGGGCAGCTACACGATCCTCACCGACGTCAACGGCCGGCAGATCGGTGGGTCGATGGACCTCGCGATGATGCCGGAGGGCACCCCGGCCCACTGGAACGTCTACTTCAACGTCGAGGACGTCGACGCCAGCGTGACCAAGGCGCAGGGGCTCGGCGGTTCGGCGGTCGTCCCGGCGATGGACGTGCCCGGCGTCGGCCGGATGTCGATGGTCGCCGACCCGCAGGGCGCGATGTTCTGGGTGATGGCGCCGGCCGACGCGGCGTAGGGTCGATCAGCCCGGCCGGCCCGACTCCGCCTGGCGGAACGGGTCGGCCGGGTAGACCCCCAGCACCTTGACCTCGGTGGTGAAGAACGCCAGCTCCTCGAGCGCGCGCCCGACCCGCGGGTCGTCGGGGTGGCCGTCCACCTCGGCCAGGAACTGCGTCGCCGTGAACTCGCCACCGACCATGTAGCTCTCGAGCTTGGTCATGTTCACGCCGTTGGTCGCGAAGCCGCCGAGCGCCTTGTAGAGAGCGGCCGGCAGGTTGCGCACGTTGAAGACGAAGCTGGTCACGACCGGGCCGTCACCCGCGGGGGCCTGCTCGAAGTCGCGGGAGAGGACCACGAACCTGGTGGTGTTGTGGTCCTCGTCCTCGACGTCCTCGAGCAGCACCTCGAGGCCGTAGATCTCGGCGGCCAGGGGCGGCGAGATCGCCCCCTGGGTCGGGTCGCCGGCCTCCTGGACCTCGCGCGCGGCCCCGGCGGTGTCGCCGGAGATGACCGGGGTGAAGCCGTGCTCGCGGATCACCCGGCGGCACTGGCCGAGCGCGTGCACGTGGCTGTGCACCGTCTTCACGTCGTCGAGGGTCGCGCCCGGGACGCCGAGCAGCGCGAAGCGGATGCGCAGGAAGTGCTCGGCCACGATGTGCAGGGGGGAGCTCGGCAGGAAGTGGTGGATGTCCGACACCCGCCCGGCCAGCGAGTTGTCGATCGGGATCATGGCGAGGTCGGCGTCGCCGTTCTCCACCGCGGCGAAGCAGTCCTCGAAACTGGCGACCGCCACTGCCTCGACGTCGGGGAAGCGTTGCTGGCAGGCCAGGTGGGAGTTCGAGCCGGGCTCGCCCTGGTAGACGATCCGGCTCCCATCCCGATCGGGGGTGGTGCTCACGCGCGTCAGTGTCACATGTCGGCGCGGTCGGCGATTACGCTCGCTCAGCGTGTGGATCCTCGATGTCGTCGCGATCCTGGTGGCCCTGGCCGCCGGGGCGCTGGCGGTCGTCGCCCTCCGTCGCCAGGCGGCGTACCGCCACGCGCCGAGCGCCGACGCTCTCCCCGAGGACGTTCACGGTCTGCGGCAGGAGGTGGCGGCGCTCCGGGTCGAGAACGCCGACGCGCTGCGTCACCTCGCGGTGGTCCGGTACGACGCGTTCGGCGACATGGGCGGACACCTGTCCTGGTCGCTGGCGCTGCTCGACGACGCCGGCAACGGAGTCGTCCTGACCTCAATCCACGGGCGCTCGGACGCCCGCACGTACGCCAAGAGCGTCTCCTCCTGGACCTGCGAGCAGCAGCTGTCGCCGGAGGAGGACGAGGCGATCAGCCACGCGCGTCCCTGACCCCGTCGGGCCGAAGGTCACGACTGGGACACGGTGGTCCATGCCGCGCAACCTTCCGCTCGCCGCGCACGTCCTTCCAGGTGACGGGCAGCTCGGGGACAACAGGGGGCGACATGGCCACCACACACGTACCAGGGACCGGCATCGGACCAGGCGACGCGCGGGGGCACGGACGACGCTCGGCGGTGATCGCCGGCGTCGTGCTGGTGTGCGCGGCGATCGTGATCCCGTTCGGACTCCACGGCGTGCAGCGCAGCGGCGCACATGCCTCGCCCGCTGCCCACCGACCGACGCCGACGACCAGCCAGCAGCCGGCCGGGCACCACGAGACCCCGACCGACCCCGCCCTGGGCTCGCACGGCGACCTGCCGTCCCTGCTGCCGACCCGGGCAGCCGGCCTCAGCACGGGCCTGCGGGTCCGGATCGGTGACATCACCGGCGGCATGCTGCGCCGTACCCCCACCCACGGCTGGGAGGTCGCCGTCCGGTGGGACGGCCGGCTCCAGCCGATGGTCATGCGCGGCCGGGTCTCCCTGGCCGACGGCACCTCGTGGGTCTCCAGGTCCGGGCTCCTCTACACGCGCGTCCCCACCGACACCGCCGGTCGCTTCCGGGTCTACGCCTGGGACCCCCAGGGCGGAACGGTGTACACGCCACCCGCCCTGGTCGCCACGGGCCTCGGGACCGTCTGCTTCAACCCCTCGTTCACCGCCTACGGCGGCTGTCGCGCGGCCGGGTGACCGCGGGGAGCGCCGTCCCCCTGCAACTCCCGCACACCCGGCCGCGTCACCCCGAGGAAGCCCTACGGCACCCGCGCCCGGTGACCGGACCGACCGGTAGTACGGATCAGCTGGCCGGCGTACGCCGCCTCATGACCGGCCGTTTGATCCGCACTATCCGGACGTCTCAGCGCGGCACGCGGACCAGCACGCGACCGTGCAGGCAGGTCATCCGCAGCTCCTTGCCGGCGCCGAGCGGATCGCCGTCCAGCTGGCGCGGCGTGGGGGAGGCGGCTCGGATCGTGACCGTGCGTCCTGTCATCCGGGCGATGGTCTCGTCGGTGCGCGGGCGCTTGGCCAGGACCCGGAACGCCAGCGGCAGCCAGGAGACGAACCGTTTCGGGTACAGGAGTACGACGTCCAGCAGACCGTCGTCGATCGCGGCGTCGGGGAGCAGCGGCATCCCGGCCTGGAGGAACCCGACGTTCCCGACGACGACCGTGCGGGCGCGGTGGGTGGTGAAGTCCTCGTCGTCGACGGAGATCTCCATCCGCACCACCGGCGACATCAGGGCCTTGACCCCGGACAGCAGATAGGCGACCCAGCCGACCTTGGCCTTCAGCTGTTCGTTGACGCCCTGCATGATCGCGGCGTCCAGGCCCATGCCCGCCATCACCATGAAGTGGGTGTCCTCCATGTCGTCCCCCGAGACCTCGACCAGGTCGATCGCCCGGTCCTGACCGGTCAGCGCGACGTCGATCGCGGCCCGGAGGTAGAGCGGGATGTCGAGGTTGCGCGCCAGCAGGTTGCCGGTGCCGGCCGGGATGATCCCGACCGGGATGCCGGTGCCGGCGAGCTCGGCGCAGACCTCGCGCACGGTGCCGTCGCCGCCGCACACCAGGACCAGGTCGGCACCGGCGACGGAGGCCGCCTCCGCCATGCCGGTGCCGGGATCCTCCACGGTCGTGTAGTGCCAGGTGGGGCGCGACCAACCGGCCTCCTCGGCCATCGCCCCGACGATCGAGCGGAACTGGCCGACGTCCTCGAGCTTCGACGGGTTGAGGATCACCGCGAGCCGTCGGTCGGACGGCACCGACTCGGTCAGCGGGATGGCCGACTCCGCGTGGCCGCGCGGCACCGGGGAGTAGATCGCCAGCCAGAACAGGGTGATGAAGGCGCCGAGCAGCCAGCCCGCCAGGACGTCGGTCGGGTAGTGGCGCCCCAGCAGCACCCGGTCGAGCCCGACCAGGAAGGAGACCAGCACCGCCGCCGAGCAGACCAGGTGGCGCAGGTTGGACCGGCGTACCAGCATCAGCGCGAGCACGATCACGACCCCGGCCAGGGCGGCGGTGCTCGCCGCGTGCCCGGACGGGAACGAGTGCGACTTCAGGCCGCCCGTCGGGTCCTGCCAGACCGGCCGGTCGCGTCCGTAGACGACCTTGAACCAGGAGTACGCCAGCGTGTCGGTCAGGACGACGACCACGGTGTAGACGGCCGCTCGTCGGTACTTGCGGAACCACAGCGGAACGGCGAGCAGCAGCGTCAGGACCACCATCCCCGTGGTGGCGAACCCTGTCTCGACCCAGAGCAGCACGTGGACCAGGCCGTCGTGCCCGCGAGCCCAGTGCTCGGCGCTCCGGCCCCAGTCGTCGAACCCGTTCAAGGGCGCCCGGCTCATCTTGACCAGGAGGGCCAGCGCCGCGAACAGCGCCGCGCACACCCCGGCCCAGGCCAGGGTGAGGGGGCGCGGACGGTCCAGCACGCGCGTCAGTATGCCGGGACGCCGGTCGAGCGACCCCACCCGCACGGGCGCCGGGAACTGATGTGCTGACCCGGCGTCCTCGCCGATAGCCTGGGGAGGTGATCGACCCGAAGGTGCTGCGCGAGGACCCCGACCGCGTCCGTGCTGCCCAGGCCAAGCGCGGGCTGTCCGACGACGTCGTCGACCGGGCCCTGGCGGCGGACGCCGCCCGCCGCAGCGCCATCTCGACCTTCGAGGAGAAGCGGGCCGAGCAGAAGCAGCTCGGCAAGCAGATCCCGCAGGCCCAGGGGGACGAGAAGGCCGCGCTGCTGGCACGTACCAAGGCACTGTCCGCCGCGGTGAAGGCCGCCGAGGCCACCCAGACCGAGGCCGAGGAGGCCTGGCGCAAAGCCGTCCTGGAGATCCCCAACCTCGCCGCGGACGAGACACCGGCCGGCGGTGAGGACGACTACGTCGTCCTCGAGACCATCGGCACGCCGCCAGAGTTCGACTTCGAGCCGCGCGACCACGTCGAGCTCGGCCGGATGCTCGGCGCCATCGACCTCGAGCGTGGTGCGAAGGTCTCGGGCTCGCGCTTCTACTTCCTCACCGGCATCGGGGCACAGCTGGAGTTCGCCCTGGTCAACATGGCCCTCGACCAGGCCCGCGCCAACGGCTTCACCCAGGTCGTGCCGCCGTCGCTGGTCAAGCCGCGCGCCATGGAGGGCACGGGGTTCCTCGGCCAGGCCGCCGACGACGTCTACCGGATCGAGGGCCAGGACCTCTACCTCGTCGGTACGTCGGAGGTGCCGATGGCGGCGTACCACTCCGACGAGATCCTGGACTCCGCGACCCTGCCCCTGCGCTACGCCGCCTTCAGCCCGTGCTTCCGCAAGGAGGCCGGCTCCCACGGCAAGGACACCCGCGGGATCTTCCGGGTGCACTGGTTCGACAAGGTCGAGATGTTCGTCTACACGACGCTCGAGGACTCCTACGCCGAGCACCAGCGACTGCTGGAGTGGGAGAAGGAGTTCCTCGACAAGCTCCAGCTCTGCTACCGCGTCATCGATGTCGCCGCCGGCGATCTCGGTCTCTCGGCGCAGCGCAAGTTCGACTGCGAGGCCTGGATCGCCAGCCAGGGCCGCTATCGCGAGCTCACCTCGACGTCCAACTGCACCGACTTCCAGACCCGCCGGCTCGACACCCGCGGCCGGTTCCCGGCCGACGGTCACGACCCGGAGATCAGGCCGATCGCCACCCTCAACGGCACGCTGTGCTCGACCAACCGCCCGATCATCGCCCTGCTCGAGACCCACCAGCAGGAGGACGGATCGGTGCGCGTGCCCGAGGCACTGCGGCCCTACCTCGGTGGGCTCGAGGTGCTCAAGCCGGTCGCCCGGTGACGACCTCGTGACCGCCGCCGGGTGGCGGCCGAAGCTGGTCGCCCTCGACATCGACGGGACCCTGCTGAAGTGGGTCGAAGGGGTCGGTACCACGTACGAGCAGGTCAGCCCGCCGGTGTACGACGCCGTCCACCGTGTCCTCGACGCCGGCGTCCACGTGGTGCTGGCCAGCGGCCGCTCGCCGTACGGCATGAACCGCGTGGCCGACCTGCTCGACCTCCATCCCGGTGTCGGCGAGCGGCTGTGGGTCGTGGCCAGCAACGGTGCGGTGGTGTTCCGCTACCCGCCGCTCGAGGTGGTGCACGAGGAGACCTTCGACGCCGCGCCCGCGGTGGCCGCGATCCTCGAGCAGCGCCCCGGCGCCCTGGTGGCGGTCGAGGAACGCGGCGTCGGCTACCGGGTCAACCGGCCGTTCCCCGAGGGCGAGCTGACGGGGGAGTCGAAGATCGCCGAGGTCGCCGACCTGGTGGCCGTCCCGGTCAGCCGCGTCATCATCCGCGACCCCGAGGCGACCGCGGACGACTTCGTCGCGCTCGCCGAGCGGCTCGGGCTCCAGGGCACCGACTACGTCGTCGGGTGGACCGCCTGGCTCGACCTGGCGCCGGTCGGCGTGAACAAGGCGTCCGGCCTGGCCCACGTCGCGCACGAGCTCGGGGTCGACGCCGCCGACGTGCTCGCCATCGGCGACGGCCGCAACGACATCGAGATGCTCCGATGGGCCGGCCGGGGCGTGGCGATGGGGCAGTCCATCGAGGTGGTCCAGGAGGCCGCCGACGCAGTGACGGCCACCGTCTACGACGAGGGCGCCGCCGTCGAGCTCGACCGCTGGTTCCGTCAGGACGCCCGATGACGACGCCACGACTCGTGGCCACCGACCTCGACGGCACGCTGCTCGACGACGAGGGCGAGCTCTCCGCACGCACCAGCGACGTGCTGCGACGCGTTCAGGAGCAGGGCGTCCGCGTCGTCATCGTGACCGCCCGGCCGTTGCGCTGGATGGACGAGCTCTGGGCGCACGTCGGCGGCGGGCGTGGGGTGGGCATCGTGTCCAACGGCGCCATCACCTACGACATCGGCAGCCGCGCGGTGCTCGACTGCCACGGCATCCCGGCCGAGGTCGGACTGCCCATGGTCGAGGCGATCCGCGAGGCCGCGCCCGGCTGTGCGATCGCCCTCGAGTGCCTCGGCGGCTACCGCCACGAGCCGGCGTACGTCGACCTGCACCCCACGCCACCCGACATGCGCGTCGGTGACCTCGAGGAGCTCTGGGACGAGCCCGCGGTCAAGGTCCTCGTCCAGCACCTCACCCTGGACCCCCACGCCTTCCGCTCCCGGGTGATCGACGCGGTCGGTGAGCGCGCGACGCCGACCTGGACGATCGACCACCTGATGGAGATCAGCGCGGTCGGCGTGACCAAGGGCGGCGCCCTGGCCGCGCTCTGCGCACGACTGGATGTCACCGCCGACGAGGTCGTCGCGTTCGGAGACATGCCCAACGACCTTCCGATGCTGACCTGGGCCGGCGCGTCGTACGCCGTCGCGAACGCCCACGAGTCGGTCCGCGCCGCGGCCGACCACGTCGCACCGCGCAACACCGAGGACGGGGTGGCGTCGACGCTCGCTGCGCTGTACGGCCTGTGATGTGATGGTCCGGTGACCAGGTCCCTCCGACGTGCGCTCGCGGCCGGCTCGGCCGCTGCGTTGATCGGTGGTGCCCTCCTGGTGGCGTCGCCCGCGTCAGCCGCGCCCACGCAGTGCCCGCAGCCCACGCTGGACAAGCAGATCAAGCGGGCCGACGTCGTCTTCCGGGGCGTGGTCGAGAAGGCGCGACCGGTGCGGGGCCACGGTGCCCAGCGCACCCGCACCTACAAGGTGAAGGCCGACCGGGTCTACCAGGCGTCCCTGGTGACCGACACCGTGCTCGTCACCGCCGAGGTCGGTGCGGCCTGCCCGCCGCCGACGTTGAAGCCGGGCAAGCGCTATCTCTTCTTCGTCACCGAGCAGGGCTCGAAGCTGGTGTCGACGCCGTCCACCGCCCGGGCCACCCCGAAGGCCACCCGTCGTGTCGTCGCCAAGCTCGGCGACGGCGTCCAGCCGCAGCCGGCACCGCCGGCGACGGCCGAGTTCACGAGGGTCGCGAACGCCGCGCCGCCGCGTCTCTCGCGGCTGCTGGCACCCGGTGCCGCGCTGCTGATCGTCAGCCTGCTCGGCCTGGTCGTCGTCGGCCGCCTGGGCCGGCGTACGAGCTGACCGCTAGAGGTACATCCCGCTCTGGGCGGTGCCCTCCTCGGGACCGTCCGTGCCGGACTGCGGCGGCATGCCCGGCCGCTGACCGAGTCCTGGCCCGGTGCCGCCCTGACCCTGCGCGCCGGGAAGGGCCCGACGCATCTGCTCGAACTGCGCCCGTGCCGAGACCTGCTGGGCGTAGATCGCCGTCTGGATGCCGTGGAAGAGCCCCTCGAGCCAGCCGACGAGCTGAGCCTGCGCGATCCGGAGCTCGGCGTCCGAGGGCGTGACGTCCTCGGTGAATGGCAGCGAGAGGCGTTCGAGCTCCTCGACCAGCTCGGGCGCGAGCCCGCTCTCGAGCTCTTTGATCGACGAGCGGTGGATCTCCTTGAGCCGGTTGCGGCTGGCCTCGTCGAGCGGTGCGGACTTCACCTCCTCGAGCAGCTGCCGGATCATGCTCCCGATCCGCATCACCTTCGCCGGCTGCTCGACGAGGTCGGTGAGGTTGCCGAGGTCGTCGCCCTCCTCGCCACCACCGGCCGCCTCGGTCACGGCCTCCGCGGGAACGGCCACGGGCTGCCCGTCCGGGCCGACCACGATCACGTGCTGCTGTGCCGCCTCGTCCTCGCTCATACCGTCACCCTACAAACGTGGCGGGCGGGTCAGACGACCAGCAGGATCTTGCCGGTACCGCTGCCGCTCTCCATCAGCCGATGAGCCTCCGCCGCCTCGGCCAGGGGCAGCGTCCGGCCGATCACGGGCCGGACGGTGCCGTCGGCCACGAGCGGCCACACGTGCTCGACGACGGCCCCGCAGATCGTGGTCTTCTCGGCGACGGGTCGCGCGCGCAGGCTGGCCGAGAACACGGCGGCCCGCTTGTGGAACAGGGTCGTCAGGTCCATCTCCGCCTTCGAGCCGCCCTGGAAGCCGATCACGATCAGCCGCCCCTCGGTCGCCAGCGCCTCCAGGTTGCGGTTGAGGTACGACGCGCCCATGTTGTCGAGGATGACGTCGACACCGGCGCCGTCGGTCGCCTCGCGGACGACCTCCACGAAGTCCTGCTGTCCGTAGTCGATCGCGACGTCCGCACCGAGCTCGGCGCAGAGGGCGAGCTTCTCCGGTGAGCCGGCGGTGGCGAAGACCCGGGCGCCCAGCGCCCTGCCGAGCTGGATCGCGAAGGTGCCGACGCCTCCGGCGCCGCCGTGCACCAGCAGCGAGTCGTGGGGGCGCAGCCCGGCGACCATCATCACGTTCGACCAGACCGTCGCGGCGACCTCGGGCAGTGCGGCGGCCGTGACGAGGTCGACCCCGTCGGGCTTCGGCATCACCTGCCCCGCGGGTACGGCGACCCGGGTCGCGTACCCACCCCCGGCCAGCAGGGCGCAGACCTCCTGCCCGACCTCGAACCGGTCGACGCCGCCCCCCAGAGCCGCGACGGTGCCGCTGCACTCGAGGCCGAGGATCTCCGACGCGCCGGGGGGCGGTGGGTAGAACCCCTGCCGCTGCACGAGGTCGGCCCGGTTGACCGCGGTCGCGGCCACGTCGACCAGGACCTCCCCGTGCTCGAGCACGGGGTCGGGGGTGTCGAGGTACTCCAGCACCTCGGGTCCGCCCGGCTCACGCCGCAGGACGGCCTTCACTCGTCGTACTGGTCGCCGGTGTGGTCGACCACGCTGTCGTCGGGTACGTCGTCGTCGACGTCGACCGGGTCGGGCGCACCCGAGGGGTGGTCCCACTGCTCGGCGAGTGCCTGCGCCTTGGCGGCCAGGCGCTCGATCTCCTCCACGTCGGCGTCGCTGGCACCGGCGGCGTACCCGAGGAGGTACGTCGTGATCGGTGCCGCCTTCCGGATCACGTTGTCCGCCGCCACCTTCGCCAGATCGAGGACGAGGGCCTCGTCGACTTCGGTCTCGATGTCGAGCGCGTCGCACAGCTCGTCGATCCAGTCGTGGAGGTTCACGGGCCCAATCTGGCGAATGGACGCCGCACCTTTCAAGTCCGCGGGCCGGATGGGTCGTCACGACGGAGGCGTGCCAGGTCGTCCCAGTTGTCGATGTCGTCCGCCTCGTCCCCCCGTGCGGGAACGTCGCGGGACGTTCCGGCGCTCATCAGCAGCCGCATCGGCGCACCGTGGGCGCGGTCGGGAGGCGGGACGAGCGACGGCCGTACGACGCCCGCCAGCTGACGTCGCCCGGTGCCGTCGGTGAGCCACGCGGCATCGACCTCGGCCGCCGCCTCCAGCAGCCGCCCGACGGTGCCGGCGGTGACCTGCGCCATGTCGACCGCGAGCACCACGACCCGCTCGTGCGCGCCGTCGAGCGCTGCGACTCCGGCGGCCACGCCCGCCAGCGGTCCGCCACCCGCTGGGTCCTCGTGGACGAACCGCACCGGCACGCTCGTCTGCGTCTCGGGACCGACCACGAGGAGCTCGGCTGCGCCCGCCACGGCCACCAGGGCACCCTCGAGCAGGGTGCGGCCTCCGTGCTCGAGGGCCGCCTTGTCGGCCCCACCGAGGCGTGCCGCCGTACCTCCGGTCAGGATCACCGCGGCCCAGGTCACCACGCCATCGTGAGGCATGACGGATGCCGGGTGGCAGGCTGGGGCCATGCAGGTGGTGCTGGTGCAGGAGCAGTCGTCGCTCGACCCCGCGGACAACCGCGCTCGCCTGGACGCCGTGGTGCCCGACGGCGCCGACCTCGTCGTGCTCCCCGAGGCGTTCGCCCGCGACTTCGGCGAGCCCGGTTCCGACCTGGCGCCCTACGCCGAACCGCTGGCCGGGCCGTTCGCCACCGAGGTGGAGCGGGTGGCCGCGGCCCGTGGCACCACCGTCGTGGCCGGCATGTTCGAGCAGGCCGCCCCGCCCGAGGGGACGCCGTACAACACGGTGGTCGTGCGCGGCGGTGCCCGGCTCGACTACCGCAAGATCCACCTCTACGACTCCTTCGGCTACCAGGAGTCGAAGGTGCTCGCCCCGGGTCCGATCGAGCCGGCGACGTTCGAGCTGGGCGGCACCACGGTCGGCCTGATGACCTGCTACGACCTGCGCTTCCCCGAGCTCGCGCGCCGACTCGTCGACGCCGGTGCCGAGGTGATCCTGGTCCCCGCGGCCTGGGTCGCGGGTCCGCGCAAGGTCGAGCACTGGACCACGCTGCTGCGGGCACGGGCGATCGAGAACACCGCCTACGTCGTGGGCGTCGGGCAGCCCGCGCCGCGCTACTCGGGCCACTCGACGGTGATCGGGCCCCTCGGCGACGTGCTCGTCGAGGGCGGCGACGACGCCGCTCTGCTGACCGTCGACCTCGACGTCGCGGCCGTGGCCGAGGCCCGTCGCACCAACCCGTCACTCGCCAACCGGCGCCTGTAGCCTCACCCCCCGTGTCCAGGGCTGCTTCTCGCCGGCGTGCGAAACCCGGCGGACGGCGGACGGCGGAGGGGGCCCCGCGCCGGTCGGTCGGGCGCCGCGCGGTGCACGGCCTCGGCTTCACGCTCTGGTTCGTGGTGCTGCTCGCCTCCGCGGCGGCCCTGGTGGCCGCTCTGCTGGGGTACGTCGACGACTGGGTCGGCGACGCCGGTGCGATCGCCACGAGCACGGCGTACGCCTGGGGCCTGGCCGCGCGCACGGGTGGTCGCCCGGTCGTCTTCTCCCTGCTCACGCTGGTGCTCGGCGGTGTCGTGGTGGGCGTCGACCAGAACGCGCTGCGCAGCGGAGCCGCGGTGGTCACCGCCGTCCTGACCGCGGTGTTCGCGGTGATGGTCACGGTGCCCGCGGTCCGGTTCGTCGGCGCGGTCCGCGAGACCGTCGTCGCGTTGCTGGTCGCGGCGGTGGGGTCGATGGCCACCCTCGGCTGGTCGCCGGAGGTCGACCTGCACCGATTCCAGTACACCGTGCTCGGGCTCTCGCTGGCCGCCTCCTTCGTGACCGTCTACCGGCTCGGCGCCGGCTTCCACGGCCTCGGCTCGCGGGGCGTCGTCACGGTCATCGGCGGCAGCATCATGCTGGCGGTCACCGTCGGGTACGCCGAGCTGCTCCAGCGCTACGGCACCCACGGCGTCATCGAGTCCCTCGACGAGGCCGTGCGGTGGAGCCACCACCACCTGGGCGCCTTCCCGCGGCCGATCATGGCGCTCCTCGGTGTGCCCGCCCTGACCTGGGGCACCCACATGCGTGCCCGGCGCCGCCAGGGCTGGTGGGTGTGTGCCTTCGGGATCGCCCTGACCGCCCCGGTCGCCTACGCCCTGGTCGACCCCGGCCGGAGCGTGAAGGAGGTCGCGCTCGCCACGGCGTACGGCGTGGTCATCGGCCTCCTGCTCGGCTTGCTGCTGATCCGGCTCGACCTCCGGCTCACCTCGCCCCGCGGACGACGCGGACGCCGGCAGGCGGAGCTGGACGAGGAGACCGGCGTCCGCCCCGAGCCCGGCCGCACGCACGCCTTGTGGTGACGACGGCGGAGGTCGGGCTACCGAGGGGTATCCACTAGGTTCGGGACGTGGCTCGCGAGCAGACCGTCCAGATCCTGGCGGAGATGGTGGCCAACGTGATCGTGATCGAGGTCGCCGTCGGCGACCGGGTGGAGGTCGGCGACCCGGTCTGCCTGCTCGAGTCGATGAAGATGGAGATCCCGGTGCTCTCCGAGCACGGCGGGGTCGTCTCCGCGGTCAAGGTCACTCCTGGCGACGTCGTCCAGGAGGGCGAGGTGCTGGTCGAGCTCACCGCGCCGCGCTGAGGCTCTCCGGCAGAGGGGGCGGGATTCGAACCCGCGGCTGACATCTCTGCCAGCGACCGCTTTCAAGGCGGTTCCGATCGGCCACTCCGGCACCCCTCCGAGCGCTGCCCTGCTGATCAGCAGGAGCCGTCGCCGGGGAGGAGTCTAGGTGGCCTTACTCCGAGCCGCCGATCTCCAGCTCGACGTCGTCGTAGGCGAGGTCCTGCACGCGTTGGTGGTGGCGCGCGATGTCGGCGAGCAGCCGGCTCAACCGGTCGGCGAGGTCGTCGACGTCCTCGGCCACGAGCACCTGGGAAGCCAGCGCGTTGAGCCGACTGATCAGCTCGTCGCGCTCGCGCAGGGTGCGCGCGCTTCGCGCCGACAGCCAGGCCTCGCGCCGGTCGGGGTGCTCGCGCAGGAGCCGGTCGCGGACCGGGACCAGGTGGCGGCGTACGGACCAGCGCCAGGCGCCGAGGTTGTCGCGGTCGTGACCGGGCCGCAGCAGATCGTCGAGGGACGCTGTCAGTGCCGTCATGGGGGACCTCCCGAGTGCCGGTCACTCGTCGTCGGGGGTGTGCGGACGGGTTGGGATCCACTGTGGACCCCACCGGGCTCCGCGACAAGGCCGGGAACCGTGCCGATTGGCCGGGTCGGCGACGGTTTCAGTTGAATGGCCCGATGACCGGCGAAGGGCGCGCGCCCACCACGACCTACCGGCTCGCGCCTGCCCTGGCCGTCCGCCTGGTCGGTCGCAGCCTGGTCACGCTCGCGTTCGTCGTCGTGGTGACGACCGTCGTCGGGGTGGCGAGCGGAGCGGGCTGGCTGCCGGCCGGCTGGGTCACCCTGGTCGGGGCGCTGGTGGCCGTGGGTTGGGCGGCGTACCTGATGCGGTTCTCCTGGGCCGTGCGCCTCACGCCCGACGGCTACGCCGTCCGGTTGCTGGGCGGGATCGGCGCGGCCGGCGCCTCGTGGTCGCAGGTCGAGGAGGTCCTCGCGGCGAGTCCGGGTGGTCGTCCCTGCCTGGTGATCCGGCTGCGCGACGGTCGGCTGACGACGGTGCCGATGTCGGCCGTGGCCGGTGACCCGGACGCCTTCGCCCACGACGTACGCCGGCGGGTCCGGGACACGCACACGCCCGGGATCCAGACCGACTCCTGACCGCGATCGGCAGCCGGGGCCTGATTGGGTGGCCGCCCGCCACTGCTTGTAACCTGTGCGGGCTGACGGGGAGGCGTCGCCTAGCCCGGTTTATGGCGCCCGCCTGCTAAGCGGGTTGAGGGTAATCCCCTCTCGCGGGTTCAAATCCCGCCGCCTCCGCCAGTGGTCGCAGGCCTCGTCGCATCCGCGACGGGGCCTGCGCCGTACCTGGGCGTAAAGTCGCTCGTACGGCGTCCCGGTGGCCGCCGTCACCTCCGTCTGCAGGAATGTGCATTGCAACGAAATGAGCCACGGCCGGCATGTCGGCAGGTTCGAACCTCCGCGAAGATGGGTACAAGGGGCCCTAGAGGCTCTTACCCCGGGAGGATGTGCACCACATGAAGACGATGCGAAAGGTGACCCTGGCGCTCGCCGCGGCGGCGTTCAGCATCACCGCGCTCGGCATCACGGCTCCAGCGGCTCACGCGCAGGACACCAACTGGCCCTGCCAGGGATGCGCCAAGCCGACACCTCGTCCTTGACGGTCATCGACGACTGATGTCCCCACGACGGCCCGAGAGCCCCATGCTCTCGGGCCGTTCCCCTCTGTGTGTCCCTATTCGTCCTCGCGGCCCGAGACGCCGCTCTGTCCCATCGTGTAGCCGAGCTGGAAGCGGGTGTCCGAGTCGTACTCCGCCTTCAGGTCGGCGACGTAGCCGGCGAAGGTCCGGGCACTGACGCCGAGCCGCTTGGCGCTGACCGGGTCGGAGTGACCCTCGATCAGCATCCGGATCGTCATCGCGCGCTGCTCGCGGGCGATGTCGTGCATCATCGACCGCTCGGTGTTGGTGAAGGGGCGGGCACGTTCCCACGCGCGTTCGAAGATGTCGACGAGATAGGCGACCAGGGCCGGCTCCTGAACGGCGATGGCGACGTTGTCACCGCTCGGGCCGGGGATGATCGCGAGCCTGCGGTCGACGACGATCATCCGGTTGAAGAACTCATCGAGGGTGCGCGCCTCCGCTCCGAGCGCGGTCATCTCGGCGACGTACTCGCGGGTCATCGCGTGCCGGCGCGCGCTGTGCTGGTACAGCGTCCGCATCGTGACGCCGCGGTCGAGCGCCGCCTTGTCCCGCTCGGCGGCGGCCTTGAGGCTGGCGCGTTCACGGCCGGCCTGAGGCTGTGCCGTGAGCAGCTCCTCCTCCGCCTCGGCCACCGCGCCGCTGATGAAGACGCCGATGGCCTGGTTGTGGAACTCACTGATCGGGCCGCGGACGGCGCCGGGCGAGCGGCGCCACGCCTGTGACAAGCCGCCGAAGGCCCGCGCCCACTCCGACGACTCGTTGAGGAGGTCGGCGCCGCGCTGGCTGAGCGGCGACACGACGTGCGACTGCACGGTCGACGGGTCGACCGGGGCGTAGGTGTGGTTGGGCTCGTCGTGCACGAGCAGGTTGAGTGACAGGAGCAGCTCGAGCGCCTGGTGCAGCTCGCCGCCACGCTCGAGACGCGGATCGGAGTCCTTGAGGCCGCCGCTCAGCGCCGCCTCTTCGTACAGCGGCGACGCCACGGACTCGAAGAGCTCCCGCTCCTCAGGACCGAGGTCTGCCACCGGTCACGCTCTCACCTTGCGTCACGCACGCATCGTCGCACATCGACGCGAGCGCCATCACAGTCTCCGGAAGGTCTCCGTGACTGTGATGGCGGGACGCGGAATGTCCCGTTCACATCCCCAGGCGAGCCTTGAGGGCGTCCAGCTCGGTCCAGAGAACGGCGGGCAGCTGGTCGCCGAACTTCTCGAACCACTCCTGGATCTGCGGGATCTCGGCCTGCCACTCCTCGACGTCGACGGCGAGTGCCTGGGCGAGCTGGTCCTCGGTCATGTCGAGGCCGTCGATGTCGAGCGACTCCGGCGTGGGGACGTGGCCGATCGGGGTCTCGACGGCGGCCGCCTGCCCCTCGATCCGCTCGACGACCCACTTCAGGACCCGGCTGTTCTCGCCGAACCCGGGCCACAGGAACCCACCCTCGCTGTCGCGACGGAACCAGTTGACGTAGAAGATCTTCGGCAGCTTCGCGGCGTCGCTCTGCTTGCCGACCGTGATCCAGTGGTTGAAGTAGTCGCCGGCGTTGTAGCCGATGAAGGGCAGCATCGCCATCGGGTCGCGACGAACGACGCCGACCTGGCCGACCGCCGCGGCGGTGGTCTCGGAGCTGAGCGTCGCGCCCATGAACGTGCCGTGGACCCAGTCGCGGGCCTCGGTCACCAGCGGGACCGTGGTCTTGCGTCGACCGCCGAAGAGGATGGCGTCGATCGGGACGCCGCGAGGGTCGTCGTACTCCGGGGCGAGGATCGGGCACTGCTTGATCGGCGTGCAGTAGCGGCTGTTGGGGTGGCTCGACAGCTCCTCGCTGTCCGGCGTCCAGGGCTCGCCCTTCCAGCTGGTCGCGTGGGCGGGCGTGTTCTCCAGGCCCTCCCACCAGACGTCGCCGTCCTCGGTCAGCGCGACGTTGGTGAAGACCGAGTTGCCGATGTTGATGGTCTTCATCGCGTTGGGGTTGGTGTGCTCGTTGGTGCCCGGAGCGACGCCGAAGAAGCCGTACTCCGGGTTGACCGCCCACAGCCGGCCGTCGTCGCCGATGCGCATCCAGGCGATGTCGTCGCCGATCGACTCGACCTTCCAGCCCGGGATGGTCGGCTCGAGCATCGCCAGGTTGGTCTTGCCGCAGGCGCTCGGGAACGCCGCCGCGACGTACTTGGTGATCCCCTCGGGCGAGGTGAGCTTGAGGATCAGCATGTGCTCGGCCAGCCAGCCCTCGTCGCGGGCCATCACGCTGGCGATGCGCAGCGCGTAGCACTTCTTGCCGAGCAGCGCGTTGCCGCCGTAGCCCGAGCCGTAGGACCAGATCGTGCGCTCCTCGGGGAACTGCACGATGTACTTGGTGTCGTTGCACGGCCACGCGACATCGGCCTGGCCGTCGGCCAGCGGCATCCCGACCGAGTGGATGGCGGGGACCCACTGCGGGTCCTGGCCGGCGTCGTTCAGCTCCTCCATCCGGCGCAGCACGTGGGAGCCCATGCGGGCCATCACCCGCATCGAGGCGGTGACGTACGCCGAGTCGGTCAGCTCGACGCCGAACATCGGCTTCTCGGCCTCGAGGTGCCCCATCACGAACGGGATCACGTACATCGTGCGGCCCTTCATGCTGCCGGCGTACAGGCCGCGCATGAGGTCCTTCATCCGGTCTGGGGCCATCCAGTTGTTGGTAGGGCCCGCGTCCTTCTCGTCGACCGAGCAGATGAACGTGCGGTCCTCGACACGGGCGACGTCGCTCGGGTCGGAGGCGCAGTGGAACGAGTTGGGCTTCTTGGCCGGGTCGAGCCGGGTGAAGGTGCCGGTGGCGACGAGGGCGTCGGTGAGCTCCACCCACTCCTCGTCGGAGCCGGTGCACCAGTGGATGCGGTCGGGCGTGGTCATCGCGGCGACCTCCGCCACGAAGTCCAGGATCCCCTGGTGGGTGGTGGGCGTCGGCTCGGAGTCGTCCTGAGCGGTCGGTCGGGTCTGCGTATCGGCGGTCATGAGCGGTTGTCCCTCTCGTACGTCGCGGTGGCCGCTGGGTCGGCAGGGAGCTGCCGACAGGCCCGAGAAAGGCCACCGGTCCGTCTTTCGACGGGGTGAACGTGAAGTTGTCGCGATCGGCCGGCGTCGTTGTCGCCCGACTGTGGCGCGGACGTTACCTGTGTCAGGAGTCCTGACATATTGGATCGATCAAGCGGTTGACGCGGCCGCCCGCTCCGCGGGCGAGCGCAGGATGCAGAACTCGTTGCCCTCGGGGTCGGCCAGGACCACCCAGCCCGTCCCGGGTCCCCAGGTGCCACGCAGGTCATGCACCTCGGTGGCGCCGTGCTCCAGGAGCCACGCCAGCTCGTCGTCACGGGTGCCCTCGCGCGGCATCAGGTCGAAGTGGATCCGGTTCTTCGCCGCCTTCGACTCGGGGACCTCGATGAAGAGCACCTGGTGACCGGTCTCGGGGTCGCGGATCATGCACTCCTCGTGTCCGGGCTCGTTGGGGTCGCCCTCGATGTCGACGTACCCGAGCACGGGCTTCCACCACTCGGAGAGCTCGTAGGCGTGGGCACAGTCGACGGAGGTGTGCGAGATGAAGGAGGTCATGCGTCACTGTGCCCGGTGCGCCGGTCCGGGCTCAACGCCATTCGCCGCCGCGGTCAGCCCGCGTGGGGGCCGAGGACCTCGGCGGAGCCGTCCTGATGGACGACGAGAGCGGTCCGGCCGCGCTCGCGGAGCCAGGCCACGCCGTCGGGCCCGAGGGCGTACGCCGTCGTGGCGTCGATGTCGACCTGCGTGAGGTCGCGGCCGATGACCGTGACCGACGCGAGGTCGGTGGGCGCGAGCCCGGTGCGGGCGTCGACGACGTGGTGGCCGCGGTGGGCGTGGCCGGACGTCGCGACGGCTCCCCGGCGTACCGGCACGACCGCGAGGACGCGGGAGGTGTCCAGCGGGTCCTCGATCCCGATCTGCCAGGCGGGCCGGGCGTCGTCGGCCACGTGGCAGACCATGTCACCTCCCGCGGACAGGCAGACGTCGGTGTCATCGAGGGCGAGGAGGTGCGACGCGGCGCGCTGCACGGCCCAGCCCTTGACCACGCCGTCCGGGTCGAGGACCACCCGCCCGTCGGACGTGGTCCGGCGGACGTCGAAGGCGCCGCCCGAGTCGATCCGCGCCTGCTCGGCGAGCGTGAGGACCTCGCCGACGGCCTCGGGGCACGCGTCCAGCCCGATCTCGCCGGCCGCGAGCCGGGAGACGAAGGAGTCGGGGCGGTAGGTGCTGAAGACCAGGTCGACCTCGCGCAGCTCGGCGAGGCATGCTGCCCACGCGTCGTCGGCGGCCGCGTCGTCGGTGTGCCGGCCACGCAACGCCAGGCTCACGGGCATGCCCATGACGTGCTCGACGGCCCGGCGTACCGGGGCGTCGGAACGTCGTGTGGTCGCGGTCGTCACAGGCCCGCCTGGTCGATCGCGGACTGCAGGGACTGAAGGTAGCCACCGCTGGTGACGGTCGCGCCGCTGACCATGTCGATCGACGCGCTCTGCTGCTGCGTCGTCTCCTTGATCAGGATCGGCAGGGCGTAGCTGTTGATCTCGGCGTCACGCCCGTTGCCGTTGGGGTACTGCAGGACGTCGACCTTCGTGATGGAACCGCCACTGACCGTCAGCTGCACCTGGACCGGGCCCCACTGGGTCTGCGCGACCGCTCCGGTGACCGTCGTGGACGTGGGCTCGGTCGTCGTGCCCGACGACTTCTTGGTCGACGACCCTGACGTGGCATCGCCGCTGGGTGTCGCCGCGTCCGTGCCGCCGGAGCTGGTGGTGCCGGGGGTGACCGACGAGGTGATGGGCGTCAGCGCCGTACCGCCGTGTCGGGAGGCGTCGAAGCCGACGAGCAGGACGACGGCGGAGAGAGTGGAGAGGATCCAGTAGGAGATGCGTCTCATCGGGTCACCAGCTGAAGGTCTCGAGATGGAGGCGGTCGTCGGGCAGTCCGGCGGCCCGCAAGGTCGATCGCACGAGGTCGGTCCAGGGCTCGGGCCCGCAGACGAACACGTCGCGCTGGGCGATGTCGGGGATCCAGTAGGTGAGGGCCGACAGGTCGTCGACCCGAGGGTCCACGCCGAGCGGTAGCCAGGAGTCGTCGTACCGGCGCGGTCCGGGCAGGTCGAGCACGGCGAGCCCCCGACGGCGGGCGAGGTGCTCGAGCTCGTCCCCGAAGAGCGGGGTGGTCGAGTAGCGGTGCAGCACCACGCAGTCGCCGTGTGCCACGTCGAGTCCCTCGGCCAGGGCGCGCAAGGGGGTGATGCCGACCCCGGCCCCGATCAGGGCGACCCGCGAGCGGGTGCGGGATCGGGCACCGAGCCGGCCGAACGGTCCCTCGACGAGTGCCGGCGTACCGGGCCGCAGGGCGGCGGCCGCGACGCTGCCGTCCCCCACGGACTGCACGGAGATCCGCAGGCTCCGCCCGTCGGGGGCGGCCGAGAGGGAGTACGGGTTGGCGCGCGTCCAGCCGGGGCGGCCCAGGAAGCGAATGGTGAGGAACTGCCCGGCCTCCACGCGCAGCCGGTCGAGGCGGCGTCCCGAGAGGTGCACCGAGACCACGTCGTCCGACTCGCGCACCACGCGCTCGACACGGATCTGGTGACGCAAGTTGCGCGCCGCCGGCAGCCCGAGCCGCCAGACCACGACCGCACCCGCGGCGACCGCCCAGGCGGTCCACCAGAACGCGGTCCGTCCGGGGGAGGAGAGGAGCTGGGCGCCGGTCCACAGCTGGTGCGGCAGCGCGAGACCCGCGCCGAGGTAGGCGTAGAGATGGAGGAGGTGCCACGACTCGTAACGCAGTCGGCGGCGGGCCACCTTGATGCTGGTCGCCACCACGAGCACGAGCGCGACCGTGCCGCCGGCCGACAGGAGCAGGCCGGGATACCGGGTGAGCAGGTTCCACAGCGTCGACGGTGTCTGCGGGAGCCCGCCCCCGGCGTAGCCCCAGGTGATCAGGACGATGTGCGCGAGCATCAGGTTGAACGACGTGAAGCCGACCACCCGGTGGATGCGGGCCAGCCGGTCCTGGCCGTACGCCGACTCCAGCGCGGGCACCCGGGCCATCAGCACGACCTGCGCGAGCAGCAGCACCGACGCGACCAGGCCGGTGATCCGGCCCGTCGACACGAGGGCGGAGGTCCAGGCGCCCAGGTCGAGGATGCCGCCGTCGACGGTCCACCAGTAGGTGACCAAGAGGAGGCCGAGCCAGAGGGACGCCGAGGCCGCCGTGCGGACGGCCGCATCGCGTCGTGCGCGACGGCCGAGGGCGCGTCCGAGCCGGGAGTCGTCGTCCGTCACCACCGGGCGGGCCACCGCGCTCATGCCCCCAGGATGCGGGCCCGATCTGGTCGTCGGATGGGAGTCGGCTGTGCGTCGGCTGTGGATGGCACGGATTCGGCCCGACCTACGGGGTCGGCTATCCTCGTGCAGTCCTCGTCGGGGCTTCCACCCGGCGCGGACGCTGCGCCCGTAGCTCAACGGATAGAGCATCTGACTACGGATCAGAAGGTTTGGGGTTCGAATCCCTACGGGCGCGCGCCACCCTTGTCCGACGCCCGTGACCACCCCGGGTGAGCGGGGCCGTCCCAAGCCGTCTCGCGGCCGTCCACCGCGTGCTCACGCCCTCCCTTGACCCGCGCGGGTCGCCGTAGCAGACTGCTGCCTGTTCCTCAAGACGCACCCAGGTGCACGATACGCAACAAGCGACGCAACAAGCGACGCAACAAGGAGTCTCCCGTGGCAGACGTCCCAGGAACGGCGCGCTGCGTCGTCATCGGTGCCGGCATCGTCGGCAACAGCCTGGTCCACCACCTGGCCAAGCTCGGGTGGACCGACATCGTGCAGATCGACCAGGGCCCGCTGCCCAACCCCGGGGGTTCGACGGGGCACGCGTCGAACTTCATCTTCCTCACCGACCACTCGCGCGAGATCACCGACCTCACTCTCGACTCGGTCGAGCAGTACAAGGAGCTCGGCGTCTTCACCCAGTGCGGCGGCTTCGAGGTCGCCCGCACCGAGGAGCGGATGGAGGAGCTGCGTCGCCGGATGTCCTCGGCGAAGGCGTGGGGCATCGAGGCCGAGATGGTGAGCCCCGACTTCGTCGAGGAGAAGGTGCCCTTCCTCGACAAGGACCAGATCATCGGTGCCTTCTGGCAGCCGGGCGTCGGCGTCGTCGACTCGCTCCGTGCCGGAACGATCATGCGCGAGCGGGCCCTCGAGGCCGGCGCGCTGACCGTCGTACCGAACGTCGAGGTCACCGGCCTCGACGTCGAGGACGGCCGGATCCGCCGCGTGCACACCGACAAGGGCACCATCGAGGCGGAGTACGTCGTGATCGCCTGCGGCGTGTGGAGCCCCAAGATCGGCGACATGGCCGGTGTCAGCATCCCGCTGACCCCCGCCGTCCACCAGATGATCAGCGTCGGCCCGTGCCCCCAGCTGGCGGGTGAGTCGGGCGAGATCACGTTCCCGATCGTCCGCGACATGGACACCTTCTGCTACGAGCGCCAGCACGGCGCCGACATGGAGGTCGGCTCCTACGCCCACCGGGCGATCCTGATGGAGCCCGAGGACATCCCGACCATCGAGCAGTCCAAGCTGTCGCCGACCGAGCTGCCGTTCACCGAGGACGACTTCGACACCCAGCTCGAGCAGGCCTACGAGCTGATGCCCGAGCTGCTCGGTGCCGACGGCGCCGAGATCCGCTACGCGATCAACGGCCTGCTCTCCCTGACCTGTGACGGCGCACCGATCCTCGGTGAGAGCCACGTGAAGGGCCTGTGGACCGCGAGCGCGGTGTGGATCAAGGAGGGCCCCGGCGTCGGCCGCGCGGTCGCCGAGTGGATGACGCAGGGCTGGTCGGAGATCGACCTGGCGCACAGCGACATCGCCCGCTTCCACGAGCACCAGAAGCGCCGCGAGCACACCCGGCTCCGCACCACCGAGTCCTTCATCAAGACCTACGGGATCATCCACCCCAACGAGCAGTACGAGTCCGACCGCGACCAGCGCAGGGCGCCGATGAACGAGAGCCAGCAGAAGCTCGGCGCGGTGTTCTTCGAGACCGCCGGCTGGGAGCGCCCGCACTGGTACGAGTCCAACGCCGACCTCCTCGAGCAGTACGGCGACGCCGTGATGCCGCGCGAGCACGAGTGGGACTCCCGATGGTGGAGCCCGATCATCAACGCCGAGCACCTGCGGATGCGTGAGGCTGCGGGCGTCATCGACCTCACGGCGTTCCAGATCTTCGACATCGAGGGCCCGGGCGCGCTCGACAGCGTGCAGCAGACCTGCGTCGCGCAGTGCGACGTCGCGGTCGGCAAGGTCATCTACACGCCCGTGCTCGACGCCCACGGCGGCTTCCGCTCCGACCTGACCGTGATGCGGCTCGGCGACGACCACTTCCGCGTGGTCACCGGCGGTGCGCACGGCCCGGCCGACCACCAGTGGTTCGCCGACCACCTCACCGGCGGCGCCACGATCACCGACAAGACCAACGACCTGTCGACGATCGGCCTCTGGGGCCCGAAGGCGCGCGACATCCTCGGCTCGCTCACCGACGCCGACGTGTCCGGCGAGGCCTTCCCGATGCTGTCGTGCCGCGAGATCACCGTCGCGGGCGTCAACGTGCTGGCCTCGCGCATCTCCTACGTCGGGGAGCTCGGCTGGGAGCTGTACGTCGACATGGCCGACGCCGCCGGCCTCTGGCAGGCGCTGCTGGACACCGGCGACAGCCACGGCACCCGGCCGGTGGGCATCGGTGTCTACGGAACGACCGGTCGCATCGAGAAGGGCTACCGCGCGTACGGCTACGAGCTCGACGCCGAGCGCTCCATCACCGAGGCCGGCATGCAGCGGCCCAAGGTGAAGGCCGCCGACTTCGTCGGCCGCGAGGCCTACCTGACCCAGCGTGACGCCGACCCGAAGACGGTGCTCTGCACGCTGACCGTCGAGGACCACACCTCGGCGTCCGGGATGAAGCGCTACATGCTCGGGGGCGAGCCGATCCTGACCCGCGACGGCGGCACCCTGACCGACGGACACGGCCACCACCCCTACGTGACCACCGCCGGCTCCGCGCCGTCGCTCGGCAAGCACGTCCTGCTGGCCTACCTGCCGGTGGAGCAGGCGCAGATCGGTACCGAGCTCGCGGTCTCCTACATGGAGGAGCTCTACCCGGTCGTCGTCGGCTCCGTCGACGCCACCCCGGTGTTCGACCCGAGCAACGAGCGGATGCGCTGATGGCCCCTTCGGGCAACGTGCTGGTCTGCGTGAAGCGGGTCCCCGACAGCACCGAGGAGGTCGTGCTCAGCGAGGACGGCCTGTCGGTCGACGGACGGCGTTCGGGCTTCACGATGAGTGCCCACGAGGAGTGCGCCGTCGAGATCGCCGTCCAGACGGTCGCCGCGACCGGTGGCGAGGCGACGGTGCTGACGATCGGCGACGCCGAGGCTGTCGAGCAGCTGCGCAACGCGCTGGCGGTCGGCTGTACGGCCGCGACGCACGTCGTGGGTGAGCCCTTCACGTTCGGGCCGTCCGACGTCGCGGCCGAGATCGCGGCGGTGGTCCGCGACCACGAGGCCGAGGGTCGTGCCCACGAGCTGGTGCTGCTCGGCAACGACGCCGCCGACAGCGGCGACTTCCAGGTCGGCATCAGGCTCGCCTACGAGCTCGGCCGCCCGGTCGTGAACGGCGCCTCGACGGTATCGGTCGAGGACGGTGACGACGGTCCGGTCGTGGTCGCCGTGGGTGAGGGCCCCGAGGGCCAGGAGACCTACCGCGTGCCGCTGCCGGCCGTGGTGACGATCCGCGAGGGCGGCGTGGAGCCGCGCTATCCATCGGTGCCCGGTCGCCTCAAGGCGAAGAAGGTCCCGATCGAGGAGCGCCGACCCGTCTCGGAGCCGAAGGGTCCGGCCCGGGTGCGGCTGGTGCTGCCCCCGCCCACCCCGAGCGCGGTCGAGATCCTCGGTGAGGGTCCGGCGGCCGCGCCGGCCGTCGTCGACCTCTTCGAGAAGCTGGGAGTGCTGTCTCCCGGAAAGGCTGCCCCGTGATCCTCACCCTGGTCGAGACCGACCTCGAGGGCGCGGCCACCGAGGTCTCCCTCGAGGCCGTCACGTTCGCCCGCGACCTCTCGGCCGCGGGCAACGGCGTCCCCGTCGACGCGGTCGTCATCGGCGACGTCTCCGAGGACCTGCGCGCCGAGCTCGCGTCGTACGGCGTCCGGAACGTGCACCGCGTCAGCGGTGACGACGTCGCGGCGTACTCCGGAGCCGGCTGGGCCTCCGCGATCCAGACCGTGCTCGCGGCGGCCGGGTCGGTGGTGCTGATGGCCGCCGGTACCGACCGGGGCAACGAGCTGATGGCACACGTCGCCGCGCGCTCCGGCGCCTCGATGGCCGCGAACGTGCTGTCGTTCTCCGGCCTGTCGCCGTTCGTGGTCACCCGCCAGGTCGTCGGGGGTGCGGCGATGGAGGAGATGAACCTCCACCAGCGGCCGGCCGTGTTCACCGTCGCCGGCCACGCCGTCGAGGCCAAGCCCGCCGACGTCAGCGGTGCCGGCGAGGTCGTCGAGCACACGCCCTCCCTTGCGTCCGAGGACCTGGTGGCGCGCGTGGTCTCGACGGCGCAACCCGAGGCCGACGAGTCCGGCGCCCTCACCTCGGCCAAGATCGTGGTCGGCGCCGGCCGCGGCGTCGGCGGGGCCGAGAAGTTCGACGACGTGCTCCAGCTGACCGAGCTCCTCGGTGCTGCGCTGGGCGTCTCGCGCGTGGTCACCAGCGCCGGGTGGCGTCCCCACCACGAGCAGGTCGGCCAGACGGGCAGCCGGATCTCCCCGGACCTCTACATCCCCTGCGGCATCAGCGGCGCCATCCAGCACTGGGCGGGCTGCTCCTCGGCCAAGACCATCCTCGCCATCAACTCCGACGCGGAGGCGCCGATGGTCACCCGGGCGACGTACGCCGTGATCGGCGACCTGCACGAGATCGTCCCGGCGATCAACGAGGAGCTCCGCACCCGCGGCTACGGCGCCTGAGCTAGGAGGCGCGGTCGAAGAACGTCAGGACCGCGAGGACGCGGCGGTTCTCGTGTCGGTCCTCGTTGAGCCCGAGCTTGGTGAAGACCCGGCTCACATGGGTCTCGACCGTCTTGAGCTCCACGGTGAGCTGCTCGCCGATGGCGCGGTTCGACCGGCCCTCGGCCATCAGCGCGAGCACCTCGAGCTCGCGCGGCGAGAGCTGGTCGAGCCGGGAACGGAACAGGGTGGTGGTCATGGATCCTCGTCGCTCCAGGTGGAGGGTCGTTTCCTTGTCACCTGTAAGTCGATCGAGGGGCCCGCAATACGACATCCGGGGCGACCGTCTGCGCGGAGGCTGGTCAGGACAGGCGCCGGCGGGTCCACCAGAACGAGAGCCCGGCGAGCACGGCGGAGGCCGTGAGGTAGAGGCCGGTCTCGGCCCACTGCAGGGGCCAGAAGTGGTTGCGGGGCTGGTAGACGAGGCGTTGCCGGTAGCCCTCGTCGGCGAGCCTGGACAGGCATCCGTCCAGGCTCCCGTTGGTCGAGGTCGCCGCGGCCTTGTCCTGCGGGCTCCCGGCGCCCGGAGGTGGGGGCAGGCACGTGCTGAACCACGAGGGGAGTGCCGCGGAGTGACCTCGGGCATCGATGGTCCGGTTGCTGAGGATCCAGTCGCCCCGGCTTGCGTGGGTGGTGATGGTGAGGGTGCCCGAGCTGTGGAGGTTGATTCCGTCCAGGGTGCCGTGGGAGATGACCATCGTCGTCGTGGTGGCCGGCACCAGGTGGGGGCGGACCCACAGGGGTACGGCGATCTGGACGGCGACGTAGATCGCCAAGGTCACCGCCATCGCCGGGACGGACCGGCGCAGGATCAGACCGATCAGGGTCCCGAGGAGGAGTGCGAACACGGCGTACCCGACCGGGACGACGCCCCGCATCGCGAACGAGATCGGGGTCAGCCTCGAGGCGAGGCTGCCGTGCTGGTTGCCGGTGGCGCCGTCGATCGGGTGTGCCCACCAGGTGACGGCCGTGGTCAGGATCCCGACCGCCACCGCGGTGGCGAGCACCGCGAAGCCCAGCTTGGCCGCGAGCCAGCGACCGCGGGTGATCGATTGGTTCCAGGCGAGTCGGAACGTGCCGGTCTCGAGCTCGCGGGCCACCAGCGGCGCGCCCCAGAAGATCCCGATCACTGCCGGCGCGACCGCGAGGACGGCGATGCCGCCGTTGAAGAGCAGCCGGTCGGTGCTGGTCAGGAGGTCGTACACGTCGTCGTTCTCGCGGGCCAGGCGCGCCAGAGCCGGCCCGGTGACGGCGAGCCAGACACAGGCCGCCGCGACCAGCGCGTAGACGGCGATGAACTGGGTGCGGAACTGCCGCCAGGTCAGCCAGATCACCGGAGCACCTCCAGGGCCGGGCTGGCCGGAGCCCCGGCCGCCGTCCCCTCCATGTAGGCCAGGACGAGGTCCTCCAGCCCCAGGGCGGTGATCGACCAGGCCGGGTCGAGGATCGGCGACTCCGTGCGGACGACGTACGTCGACTGACGATCGGTGTGGCTGGCCCAGACGACGTCCTGGTCGTCCGGCAACGTGGCGGG
>Ga0268266_10000557_pt1 | contig 51935 bp, 60 predicted proteins | sample KBSS13metaG_FD_190356 | JGI IMG/M metagenome (GOLD analysis project Ga0268266, IMG submission 190356) | Switchgrass rhizosphere microbial communities from Kellogg Biological Station, Michigan, USA - KBS S1-3 metaG (SPAdes) (version 2) | ecosystem: Host-associated > Plants > Roots > Rhizosphere...
CGGAGATGGTGATGCCGGGCGACAATATCTCGGTGGAAGTCGAGCTGATCGTGCCGATCGCGATGGAAGAGAAGTTGCGCTTCGCCATCCGTGAAGGCGGCCGTACCGTCGGCGCCGGCGTCGTCGCGAAAATTCTGAAGTAATTCGGCCGGGTATCGAAGGACCAAAACCATGCAAAGTCAGAATATCCGCATCCGGCTCAAGGCCTTCGATCACCGGATTCTCGACAATTCGACGCGCGAAATCGTCAACACGGCCAAGCGCACTGGCGCCCAGGTGAGGGGTCCGATTCCGCTCCCCACCGGCATCGAGCGCTTCACCGTGAACCGCTCCGCGCATGTCGACAAGAAAAGCCGCGAACAGTTCGAAATCCGGACGCACAAGCGTCTACTCGACATCATCGAGCCCACTCCGCAGACCGTCGATGCTTTGATGAAGCTCGACCTGGCTGCCGGTGTGGACGTCGAGATCAAGTTGTAAGGAGCGTCAGGTGCGCACAGGCGTCATCACGCAGAAGCTGGGCATGACCCGTCTGTTCTTGGCAGACGGCACCCATGTTCCGGTCACCGTCCTCAAGCTGGACGGCTGCGCCGTCACGGCGGTCAGGACCCAGGAGAAGGACGGCTACACCGCCGTTCAGCTCGGCTCGGGCTTTGCCAAGCCGAAGAATGCCAACAAGGCCGAGCGCGGCCAGTTCGCCAAGGCCGAGATCGAGCCCCGCCGCAAGGTGGCGGAGTTCCGGGTCGATCCCGCCAGCATGCTGGAAGTGGGCGATCAGCTTCAGGCTGACCACTTCGTGGCGGGCCAGAAGGTGGACGTCACCGGCGTCACCATCGGCCGCGGCTTTACCGGCGCCATGAAGCGCTGGAATTTCCGCGGCCTGGAAGCCTCGCACGGCGTCTCGATCAGCCACCGCTCGCTGGGCGGCACCGGCGGTCGCCAGGATCCGGGCAAGACCTACAAGAACAAGAAGATGCACGGCCATTACGGCACCGACAACATCACCACCCAGAATCTGGAAGTGGCGAAGGTCGATGTCGAGCGTGGCCTGATCATGGTGCGCGGCGCGGTGCCGGGCTCCAAGGGCGGCTGGGTGATGGTGCGCGACGCCGTCAAGCGTCCGCACAAGGACACGCCCAAGCCCGCCTCCGTGAAGAAGCGCGAAAAGGCCGCTGCTGAAGCGCCTGCCGCCGAGAAGGCCGAGGGCTAAGCGATGAAGACCAAGGTCCTTAATCTCGACAACAAGTCCGCGGGTGACGTCGAACTTTCCGACGCCATCTTCGGCCTGGAACCGCGCCAGGATCTGATCCAGCGCGTGGTGGTGTGGCAGTTGGCCAAGCGCCGCAGCGGCCAGCACAAGGTGCTGACCCGCGGTGAGATCAACCGCACCAAGAAGAAAATGTACAAGCAGAAGGGCACCGGTCAGGCCCGTCACGGCGCGCGGTCCGCTCCGCTGTTCGTGGGCGGCGCCAAGGCCATGGGTCCGGTCAACCATTCCCATGAGTTCGACCTGCCCAAGAAAGTGAAGGCGCTGGGCCTCAAGCACGCGCTTTCGGCCAAGGCCAAGGGCGGCGCTATTGTCGTGCTGGACGAGGCCAAGTCCAAGGACATCAAGACCGCGGCCCTGGCCAAGCAGTTCGGCAAGCTGGGCGTCGCCAAGGCGCTGGTGGTGGACGGGGAGTTCGACAAGAACTTCCAGCTCTCGGCCCGCAACCTGGCCGATGTCTCGCTGCTCTCCGTGGCCGGCATCAACGTCTACGACATCATGAGAAGCGACAAGCTGGTGCTGACCACTGCCGCCCTCAAGGCCATTGAGGCCCGTCTTGGAGGTGCGGCATGAGCATCAATTATGACGTCATCCTGTCGCCGATCATCACCGAAAAGGCGACGCGCATGACCGAGTCCAACCAGGTCGTGTTCCGCGTCACGCTGGATGCCACCAAGCCCGCCATCGCCAAGGCCGTCTCCGACCTGTTCAAGGTCAAGGTCAAGGCGGTGAACACGATCGTCGTGAAGGGCAAGAAGAAGGCTGCCCGCGGCAAGGCCTATACGCGTTCGGACATCAAGAAAGCGATCGTGACCCTGGAAGAGGGCCACCAGATCGACATCACGACGGGTCTCTAAGCCATGGCTCTGAAAACCTACAAACCTGTGACCAACGGCCAGCGTCAGCTGGTGCTGGTGGACCGTTCGGGCCTCCACAAGGGCGGTCCGGTCAAGTCGCTGACGGAAGGCAAGACCTCCAAGGGCGGCCGCAACAATACCGGCCGCGTGGTCGTGCGCTGGCAGGGCGGTGGCCACAAGCAGCGCTATCGCCTGATCGATTTCAAGCGCAACCGCTTCAACGATCCGGCCGTGGTCGAACGTCTGGAATATGATCCCAACCGCACCGCCTTCATCGCCCTGATCAAGTACAAGGACGGCACCCAGGCCTACATCCTGGCGCCGCAGCGCCTGAACGTCGGCGACACCGTTGTCTCCGGCGACCGGGTCGATGTGAAGGTGGGCAACGCCATGCCGCTGGGCGCCATGCCGGTCGGCACCATCGTCCACAATATCGAGATGAAGCCGGGCAAGGGCGGCCAGGTCGCCCGGTCGGCCGGCGCCTATGCCCAGTATCTGGGCCGCGACGCCGGTTACGCCCTGGTGCGTCTCAACTCGTCGGAAGTGCGCAAGATCCCGCTGACCTGCATGGCCACGGTGGGCGCGGTTTCCAATCCCGATCACATGAACGAGATCCTGGCCAAGGCCGGCCGCAATGTCTGGAAGGGCCGTCGCCCGTCCGTGCGCGGTACCGCCATGAACCCGATCGACCATCCGCATGGCGGCGGCGAAGGCCGCACCAAGGGTGGCCGTCATCCGGTCACGCCCTGGGGCAAGCCCACCAAGGGGGCCAAGACCCGCGTCAACAAGCGCACCACCAAGTTCATCGTGCGCACCCGCAAAGGCAAGGCAAGCACATGACCCGTTCAATCTGGAAAGGCCCGTTCGTAGACGGCTATCTGCTCAAGAAAGCGGAAGCCGCGCGTTCCTCCGGCCGCAAGGACGTGATCAAGACCTGGTCGCGCCGTTCCACCATCCTGCCGCAGTTCGTGGGCGTCACTTTCGGCGTCTATAACGGCCACAAGCACATTCCCGTGCTTGTGACCGAAGACATGGTCGGTCACAAGCTGGGCGAGTTCTCGCCTACCCGCACCTTCCATGGCCACACCGGCTCCGGCGACAAGAAGGCGAAGAGGGCCTAATGGGCAAGCAATCCCGCGCGCGCGTGCTCGGCGACCATCAGGCGATGGCGATCGCCCGCAACATCCGCGTTTCTCCGCGCAAGCTGAACCTGGTGGCGCAGCAGATCCGCGGCAAGAAGGTCGACCGCGCCCTGAGCGAGCTGACCTTCTCCCAGAAGCGCATCGCCGGCGTGGTCAAGAAGACCTTGCAGTCGGCCGTCGCCAATGCCGAGAACAATCACGACCTGGACGTGGACGATCTGGTGGTTGCGGAAGCCAGCGTCGGCAAGAACCTGGTGATGAAGCGCTTCCATGCCCGCGCCCGCGGCAATGCCGGCGGCATCGAGAAGTTCTTCAGCCAGATCACCATCGTGGTCGAAGAAAAGCGCGAAGAGAAAAAGGAAGAGGCCAAGGCGCCCGCCTCCAAGGGCAAGCCCGCCGCCAAGAAGACTTCGGGCAAAGCGCCCGCGAAGAAACCTGCGGCCAAAAAGGCCAAGAAGGAAGCTGCCTAATGGGTCAGAAAGTTAATCCCACCGGACTTCGCCTGGGCGTCAACCGCACCTGGGACTCGCGCTGGTACGCGGGCAAGAAGGAATATGGCAAGCTCCTGCAGGAAGACATCAAGATCCGCGAGTATCTCAGCGACAAGCTGAAGGCCGCCGGCGTCTCCCGCATCGTCATCGAGCGCCCCCACAAGAAGTGCCGCGTCACCATCCACTCGGCCCGTCCGGGCGTGGTGATCGGCAAGAAGGGCGCCGACATCGAGAAGCTGCGGAGCGACGTTCAGAAGTACACCACCGACGAGGTGCACCTGAACATCGTGGAAATCAGAAAGCCCGAAATCGACGCCAAGCTGGTGGCCGAAAATATCGCCCAGCAGCTGGAACGCCGCGTCGCTTTCCGCCGCGTGATGAAGCGCAGCGTGCAGACCGCCATGCGTCTTGGCGCGCTCGGCATCCGCATCACCTGCGGCGGCCGTCTGGGCGGCGCCGAAATCGCCCGCGTCGAATGGTACCGCGAGGGCCGGGTGCCGCTGCATACCCTGCGCGCCGACATCGACTACGGCATCGCCACCGCCTTCACCACCTACGGCACCTGCGGCGTGAAGGTCTGGATCTTCAAGGGCGAGATCATGGAACATGATCCCTTCGCCACCGAGAAGCGCCAGGCCAGCGAAGCCGAGGGCAAGCACCCGCCGCGTGACCGCGAACGCGCGCACGCCCCTGCGGAGTAAAGAGACCAACCATGCTGTCACCCAAGCGCACAAAATTCCGCAAGCAGTTCAAGGGCCGCATTCACGGTCCGGCTAAGGCCGGCACCAGCCTGAACTTCGGCGCCTATGGCCTGAAAGCCCTGGAGCCGGAACGCCTGACCGCGCGTGAGATCGAGGCTGCCCGCCGCGCCATCACCCGCGAGATGAAGCGCGCCGGCCGCGTCTGGATCCGCATCTTCCCGGATGTGCCGGTGTCCAAGAAGCCCGCCGAAGTGCGCATGGGCTCTGGCAAGGGCGCCCCGGAATACTGGGTCGCGAAGGTCAAGCCCGGCCGCATCCTGTTCGAGATCGACGGCGTGGACTTGGCGACCGCCAAGGAAGCCATGCGTCTTGGCCAGGCGAAACTTTCCATCGCCACCAAGTTCGTTACGCGTACCGGCCTGTAAGGAATAGAGAGATGGCCAAGAAAGCGACCACAAAAAAGAAGGCGGCCCCCAAGGGCGCCAAGGCGGCGTCCAAGGCGGACGATTTCCGCAGCCACAGCGCCGATGAGCTGTCGAGCCAGCTCGCGGGCCTCAAGAAGGAGCAGTTCAACCTGCGCTTTCAGCGGGCCAACGGCCAGGTGGAGAATACGGGGCGCATCCGCACCCTGCGGCGCGACATCGCCCGCATCCAGACAGTGTTGACCGAGCAGCGCCGCGGCTCGCAGGCGAAGGGTTAAGAGAGATGCCGAAACGAATTCTGCAGGGCACCGTCGTCAGCGACAAGAATGCCAAGACCGTGGTGGTGCAGGTGGAACGCCGCTTCATTCACCCGGTGATGGGCAAGACGGTGCGCCGCTCCAAGAAGTACCACGCCCATGACGAGAAGGGCGAGTTCAAGGTGGGCGATGTCGTCCGCATCCAGGAATGCCGGCCTCTTTCCAAGCTCAAGACTTGGGAAGTGCTGGAACGCGTTGGCAAGTAGCGGCGCGATTTAGGGAGTTGAAGTCATGATCCAGATGTCCACGGAGCTCGACGTCGCCGACAATTCCGGCGCAAAGAGCGTGATGTGCATCAAGGTGCTGGGCGGTTCGCACCGCCGTTACGCCGATGTCGGCGACATCATCGTGGTGTCGGTCAAGGAAGCCATTCCGCGCGGCCGGGTGAAGAAGGGCGAAGTGCTCAAGGCCGTGGTGGTCCGTACCGCCAAGGGTGTGCGCCGTCCCGACGGCAGCCTGATCCGTTTCGACGGCAATGCCGCGGTGCTGGTCAATGCCCAGGGCGAGCCGATAGGCACCCGTATCTTCGGACCGGTCACCCGCGAGCTGCGCAACAAGAACCAGATGAAGATCATCTCGCTCGCCCCGGAGGTTCTGTGATGAGCAATATTCGCAAGGGCGACAAGGTCATCGTCATTTCCGGCAGCGACAAGGGCAAGAAGGGCTCGGTGCTGAAGGTTTTCCCGAAGGAAAACCGCGCCCTGGTCCAGGGCGTGAATGTGGTCAAGCGCCATCAGCGCCAGACCCAGCGTCAGCAGGCCGGGATCGTGACCAAGGAGGCCCCGATCCATCTTTCGAATATCGCGCTCACCGATCCCAAGACGGGTGCGGCCACGCGCATTGGTTACAAGACGCTGGGCGACGGCCGCCGGGTCCGCGTCGCGAAGAAGTCTGGTGAGGTCATCGATGTCTGACGCTGGTAGCAAGAACCCCAAGGAAGCCGCGCGCGCTGACGCGAAGGCCGCCAAGGCCGGCAAGCGCCGCGAGGTCAACACCGGCACCAATGTGGCGCTGGGCGAGCATGCGCGCGAGGCCGGTTACGTGCCGCGCTTCAAGAAGCGCTACAACGAGGTCATCAAGGCCGAGCTGATGAAGAAGTTCGGCTACAAGAACGCCATGCAGGTGCCGAAGCTGAACAAGGTCGTGCTGAATATCGGCGCGGGCGAGGCGGCTTCCGACGGCAAGAAGATCCAGCAGGCCGTGAACGATCTGACGGCCATTGCCGGTCAGAAGGCGGTGCAGACCCGCGCCAAGAAGGCGATCGCGACCTTCAAGATCCGCAAGGACCTGCCGATCGGCGCCAAGGTTACCTTGCGCGGCGACCAGATGTACGAATTCGTCGACCGGCTGATCACCATGGCGCTGCCGCGCGTGCGCGACTTCCGCGGCGTCAATCCCAAGTCCTTCGACGGCCGCGGCAACTATGCCATGGGCATGAAGGAGCACGTGGTGTTCCTGGAAATCGACTACGACAAGACCGAAACGGTGTGGGGCATGGATATCGTGTTCAACACTTCTGCGAAGACCGATGAGGAGGCTCGCGCGCTTCTCGAAGGCTTCCAGTTCCCCTTTACGACGAATTGAGGCGCTGACGATGGCGAAAACATCCCAGATCAACCGCAACAAGAAGCGCGAAAAGCTGGTGGCCCAGTATGCCGCCCGCCGCGCCGCCCTCAAGGCCAAGGCGGACGACATGAAGGTGCCGGCTGAGGAGCGTTTCGAGGCGCGCCTCAAGCTGGCCAAGCTGCCGCGCAACTCTTCCAAGGTGCGCATCCATCACCGCTGCGAACTGTCGGGCCGCCCAAAGGGCTATTACCGCAAGGTCAAGATGTCCCGTATCGCGCTGCGTTCGCTTTCAAATTTCGGCCAGATCCCCGGCATGACCAAGGCGAGCTGGTAAGGAGCAAAGATGATCATCGATCCGATTGGCGATCTGCTTTCCCGCATCCGCAACGGCCAGTTGCGGCGCAAGGCCAAGATCACTTCGCCGAACTCGCGCCTGCGCATCCGTCTGCTCGACGTGTTGCAGGCCGAAGGCTACATCCGCGGCTATGCCGAAGTCGAAGTGAAGGGCCACAAGGAGCTCGAGATCGAGCTCAAATATCATGAAGGCGAGCCGGTGATCCGCGAGTTGAAGCGCGTGTCCACTCCGGGCCGCCGCGTCTATTCCTCTGTCAGCGACCTCAAGCCCCATCGTCAGGGTCTGGGCGTGTCCATTCTCTCCACGCCCCAGGGCGTGATGACGGACACCTCCGCCCGCGAGAAGAATGTGGGCGGCGAAGTCCTCTGCCAGGTGTTTTAAGGAGCCGCCATGTCCCGTATCGGCAAGAAACCCGTCGCACTGCCCAAGGGCGTTACCGCCTCGGTGGATGGCCAGACCGTCAAGGTCAAGGGTCCCAAGGGCGAGCTCAGCGTCAAGCTGGTGCCGGAAGTCTCCGTCTCGGTGGACGAGCACGGCGTCACCGTTTCCCCCCGCAAGGAAGCTGAAAAGGCATCACAGATGTGGGGCCTGTCGCGCACCCTGGTGAACAACCTCGTCACCGGCGTGACCCAGGGCTTCACCCAGAAGCTGGAAATCCAGGGCGTCGGCTATCGCGCCGCGGTGCAGGGCAAGACCCTGAACCTGCAGCTCGGTTTCAGCCACGATGTGCCCTATGCGATCCCGCCCGGCATCACCATCACCACCGAGAAGCCGACCATGATCTCGGTGTCGGGCATCGACAAGCAGCTGGTCGGTCAGGTTGCGGCCGAGATCCGCTCCTGGCGTCCGCCGGAGCCCTATAAGGGCAAGGGCGTACGCTATGAAGGCGAGTATGTCCGCCGCAAGGAAGGCAAGAAGAAGTAATGACCCAGGACCTCTTCAAGAAGCGCCAATCGCGCACACGCTTCCGGCTCTCCAGCCATGGTACCCGGCCGCGCCTGTCTATCTTCCGCTCGGGCAAGCATATCTATGCCCAGGTGATTGATGACGCGAAGGCCGTGACTGTGGCCTCGGCATCGAGCAATGAAAAGGAAGGCAAGGAAGGCAAGTCCTGGAACGTGGCGGCTGCCACGGCCGTGGGCCAGAAGATCGCCGAGCGCGCCAAGGCCGCCGGCGTTACCCAGGTCATGTTCGACCGCGGGGGCTACATCTATCATGGGCGCATCAAGGCGCTTGCAGACGCGGCCCGCGAAGGCGGCCTCGAGTTTTAAGGAACAGCGATATGGCAACCGAACAGCAGGGCGAACAGCAGCGCGAAGGCCGCGGCCGCGGTGAACGTGGCGGGCGCGGTGAAGGCCGTGGCCGTGGTGAAGGCCGTGGCCGTCGCGATCGCGAGGAAAAAGACAGCGACCTGATCGACAAGCTGGTGCACATCAATCGTGTCGCCAAGGTCGTGAAGGGTGGTCGCCGCTTCGGCTTTGCTGCCCTGGTGGTGGTGGGCGACGGCGCCGGCCGCGTCGGTTACGGCCATGGCAAGGCGCGCGAAGTGCCGGAAGCCATCCGCAAGGCCACTGACGACGCCAAGAAGTCGCTGATTCGCATTCCGCTGAAGGAAGGCCGCACCATCCATCACGAAGTGCGCGGTCATCATGGCGCCGGCAAAGTTCTGGTTCGTCCGGCTCCCGCCGGTACCGGCATCATCGCCGGCGGCCCAATGCGCGCGGTGTTCGAGGCTCTGGGCGTGGGCGACGTGGTCTCCAAGTCGCTGGGCACCTCCAATCCCTACAACATGGTGCGCGCGACCTTCGACGCCCTGAAGAACCAGCAGAGCCCCCGTATGGTGGCCCAGCGCCGTGGCCGCAGCGTGGCGGAAATCCTGGCCCGCCGCGAAGACCAGACCGCCGCGGAATCCTGATACAAGGTAAGAGAGAAAAGTCATGGCCGAGAAGAAAGCGAAAGCCGGAAAGACGGTAACGGTGCGCCAGATCCGCAGCGCCAACCGCAAGCCGGAAATCCAGGCCGCCACCCTGCGTGGCCTGGGGCTCGGCAAGATCCGCCGCACCCGCACCCTGGAAGACACCCCGTCCGTGCGCGGCATGATCAACGCGGTCAAGCACCTCGTCGAGATCGTGGAAGAAGGCAAGTAAGATGAAGCTCAACCAGATCGCCAACAATCCCGGCGCGCACAAGCGCAAGGCCAAGCTCGGCCGCGGCTCCTCCTCGGGCCTGGGCAAGACCTCCGGCCGCGGCGTCAAGGGCGCCAAGGCCCGTACCGGCAACCAGGTGCATGGCTTTGAAGGCGGCCAGATGCCGCTGCACATGCGCATGCCCAAGCGCGGCTTCCGCAACATCTTCGCCAACGACTTCTCGGAAGTGAATCTCAACCGCATCCAGAAGGCGATCGACGACAAGCGCCTGAAGGCCGGCGACAAGATCACCGAAGAGGTGCTGCGTAACGCGGGCCTGGCCCATAAGAGCCGCGACGGCGTGCGCCTGCTGGGCAAGGGCGCCATCACCGCCAAGATCGACATCGAAGTGGCCGGCGCCTCGGCCTCGGCCCGCGAGGCCGTGGAAAAGGCCGGCGGCAAGGTCACCACCACCTTCCAGAAGAAGGTTTACAGCAACAAAAAGGGTCAGCCGGGCAAGCGCCAGACGCGCCGCGCGGAATCGGCCAAGAAGCGCGAAGCCCGCAAGGCTTGAAAATAACGGGCCGGTCCCGCTCGCAAGGGCAGGGCCGGACCCCCATATAAGACCGGCGCGTTTTCGGAGAGCAACCGATGGCTTCAGCAGCCGAACAACTGGCCGCCAATTTCAACTTCGGCTCTATCGGCAAGGCCAAGGAGCTCAAGAACCGTATCTTCTTTACGCTGGGCGCGCTGATCGTGGCGCGCATCGGCAGCTATATCCCCATGCCGGGCATCGACCCGGCTGCGCTGTATGCGTTCATGCAGCAGTCGGGCGGCGGCCTGCTCGACATCTTCAATACATTTTCCGGCGGCGCAGTCGGCCGCATGGCGATCTTCGCTCTGGGCATCATGCCCTACATCTCCGCCTCCATCATCATTCAGCTGATGACGACGGTCTTCCCCGAGCTGGAGGCCCTGAAGAAGGAAGGCGAAGCGGGGCGCAAGGTTATCAACCAGTACACCCGCTATCTCACCGTGGCGCTGGCCGTGGTCCAGGGCTACGGCATCGCCATCGGCCTGGAGCATGTCTCCAGCGGCCACTCGGTGGTGATCCATCCCGGTCTCTTCTTCCGCATGGGCGCGGTGATCACCTTGACCGGCGGCACCATGCTGCTGATGTGGATCGGCGAGCAGATCACCAGCCGCGGCGTCGGCAACGGCATCTCGCTGATCATCTTTGCCGGCATCGTGGCGCGGTTTCCGCAGATCATTGGCCAGACCCTGGAGCAGGCCCGTACCGGTTCCACCAATCCGCTGCTGGTCATTTTCTTCATGGTTTTCACCGCCGGCCTGGTTGCCTTCATCGTCTTCATGGAACGGGCGCAGCGGCGCCTGTTCGTCACCTATCCCAAGCGTCAGGTGGGCAACAAAGTCTATGGCGGCGATTCCTCGCATCTGCCGCTGAAGCTGAACGTGTCGGGCGTGATCCCGCCGATTTTCGCGTCCTCGATCCTGCTGTTGCCGGCCACCTATGCCAGCTTCAATGCCCAGAACCTGCCGGGCTGGCTGCAGACCATCGTGACCTATCTCAGCCGCGGTCAGCCGCTTTATCTGTTCACCTATGCGGCGCTGATCCTGTTCTTCACCTTCTTCTACACCTCCATCGTCTTCAATCCGGAAGAGACGGCGGAAAATCTGAAGAAGTATGGCGGCGTCTTTCCCGGCATCCGGCCCGGCAAGCGGAGCGCCCAGTTCATCGACTATGTGCTGACCCGCATCACGGTGGTCGGCGCGCTGTATCTGGCTTTCGTCTGCCTGATCCCCGAATTCATGTTCTACAAATACAGTCTCAGCTTCTCGCTGGGTGGCACTTCGATCCTGATCGTCGTGTCGGTGACCATGGACACCGTGGCGCAGATTCAGAGCCATCTGGTGGCGCAGCAATATGAAGGCTTGCTCAAGAAGGCGAGATTGAGGGGGGCGCGTCGGTGAATCTGGTTCTGTTCGGGCCGCCGGGGGCGGGCAAGGGCACCCAGTCCAAGATACTCACCGAGAAGCGAGGGCTGCCTCAGCTCTCCACCGGCGATATGCTGCGTGCGGCGATCGAAGCCGGTACGCCGCTGGGCTTGGCCTGCAAGGCGCTGATGGCCAAAGGCGAACTGGTTCCGGACGAGACCGTGGTTGGCATCATCGCCGAACGCTATGACCAGCCCGACTGCGCCAATGGCGCGGTTTTCGACGGCTTTCCCCGCACCATCCCCCAGGCCGAGGCGCTGGACAAAATGCTGGCTCAGCGGGGCCGGAAGATCGACCTGGTGCTGGAACTGAAAGTGGACGACGCGGTGCTGCTCTCCCGGGTGGAGGCCCGCATCAAGGCTGGCGGCGTCCTCCGGTCCGACGACACCCCCGAGACTTTGGCCCACCGGCTGGGGGTCTATTACAAGAATACCGCCCCGCTGCTGGGCTACTACGGCAGCCAGGGCAAGGTTCAGAGCGTCAACGGCATGGCGCCGGTGGACGAGGTTACGGCCCAGATCGCCAGGATTCTGGATGGTTTGGGCCCGGTTTGAGCCCTGCGGCAATAAATCCCAAGGGACCATTGACGAGGAGGGGGTCATTCCTATAATTCGCGCCCTCGCGGCAGATTTTCCTGTCATTTCCGGGTTTTTGGGGCGTCTTTGCTTGCCGCCCAGGCCCTGATTTGGCCGGTTGTTTATCGCACAGAAATTTATTAACCCATTCAATGGCTTAACCGCCCGGAGAAATCTCAGTGGCACGTATCGCCGGCGTCAATATCCCGACCCAGAAGCGAGTCGAAATCGGCCTTCGCTACATCCATGGAATCGGGCCGCACACCGCCCACAACATCATCAGCCAGCTCGGCATCGATCCCGCCCGCCGGGTCAGTGACCTGACCGAGTCCGAGGTGATCCAGATCCGCGAAATCATCGACCGCGACTATCTGGTGGAAGGCGATCTGCGCCGCGACGTGGCGATGAACATCAAGCGTCTGATGGATCTGGGCTGCTACCGCGGTCTGCGTCATCGCAAGAGCCTGCCGGTCCGCGGCCAGCGTACCCACACCAACGCCCGCACTCGCAAAGGCCCTGCCAAGGCGATTGCCGGCAAGAAGAAAGTCACCAAGTAAGTCATGGCTGAAGCAGCTACCAAGGGCAAAGCCCCGCGCGCCCGCAAGAAAGAAAAGAAGAACGTTGTCGTCGGCGTGGCGCATGTTGCGGCCACCTTCAACAACACCATCGTCACCATCACCGACGCGCAGGGCAATGCCGTGTCCTGGTCGAGCGCCGGCATGATGGGCTTCAAGGGTTCGCGCAAGTCCACGCCGTATGCGGCGCAGATGGCGGCCGAAGATGCCGGCCGCAAGGCGGTCGAGCACGGCATGCGCACGCTCGAAGTCGAAGTTTCCGGCCCCGGTTCGGGCCGCGAGTCCGCGCTGCGCGCGCTGCAGGCCGTGGGCCTGGTTGTCACCTCCATCCGAGATGTGACGCCGATCCCGCACAATGGCTGCCGCCCGCCCAAGCGCCGTCGCGTTTAGTTTCGGACGTACCACTAACCCGTCGAACGTATGGGCATGGTCCGACATGCCCGGGACACGATGAGGAAAAAATGTTTCAGAAGAACTGGCAAGAACTGATCAAGCCTAACAAGCTCAAGACCGAAGCCGGGCATGATGCCGGCAAGGTCGCGACCATCGTCGCCGAACCGCTGGAGCGTGGCTTCGGTCTGACCCTGGGGAACTCGCTGCGCCGCGTATTGCTGTCGTCCCTTCAGGGCGCGGCCGTCACCGCCATCTCGATCGAGGGCGTGCTGCACGAATTCTCCTCCATCCAGGGCGTGCGCGAAGACGTCACCGACATCGTGCTCAACGTGAAGATGATCGCGCTGCGCATGCATGCCGAAGGTCCCAAGCGCGTGTCTCTGCGCAAGCAGGGTCCGGGCGAGGTGAAGGCCGGCGACATCCAGACCACCGCCGACATCGAAATCCTCAATCCCGACCTGGTGCTCTGCACCCTGGACGAGAAGGTGGACTTCCGCATGGAGCTCACCATCGCCACCGGCAAGGGTTATGTCCCCGCCGACCGCAACCGCCCGGAAGACGCGCCGATCGGCCTGATCCCGGTGGACTCGCTATTCAGCCCGGTGAAGAAGGTCTCCTACAAGGTCGAGAACACCCGCGAAGGGCAGATCCTCGACTATGACAAGCTGACTCTCACGGTCGAGACCAACGGCGCCGTCACCCCGGACAATGCCGTGGCCTATGCCGCGCGCATCCTCCAGGACCAGCTCCAGGTCTTCATCAACTTCGAAGAGCCGCGCGAGCGCGCCACCGAGGAAGCCAAGCCCGATCTGGCCTTCAACCCCGTCCTTCTCAAGAAGGTGGACGAGCTGGAGTTGTCGGTGCGTTCGGCCAATTGCCTGAAGAACGACAACATCGTCTATATCGGCGACCTGATCCAAAAGACCGAGGCGGAGATGCTCCGTACCCCGAACTTCGGCCGCAAGTCGCTGAACGAGATCAAGGCGGTGCTGGCCGAGATGGGCCTGCATCTGGGCATGGAAGTGCCTGGCTGGCCGCCGGAGAATATCGAAGATCTCGCCAAGCGTTACGAAGACCAATACTGATTTTTAGAGAGCCAATCCCATGCGTCACGGCAATCAAGGCCGCAAGTTCAACCGCACCGCCTCGCACCGCAAGGCGATGTGGGGCAACATGACCGCCGCGCTGATCAAGCATGAGCAGATCAAGACCACACTGCCGAAGGCCAAGGACCTTCGTCCCGTGATCGAGAAGCTGGTCACCCTGTCGCGCCGCGGCGCTTCGGACCTGCACGCCCGCCGTCAGGCGCTGGCCCAGATCAAGGATGCCGACCAGGTCACCAAGCTGTTCGACGTGATCGGCCCCCGCTATAAGGGCCGCCCGGGAGGCTATACCCGCGTGTTGAAGGCCGGCTTCCGTCATGGCGACAATGCCCCGATGGCGATCATCGAGTTCATTGACCGCGATGTGGACGCCAAGGGCCAGGACTCCGGTCCCGTGGAAGTGGACGCCGAGGCCGAGGCGTAAGCCCCGCGGACAACAACGGAACCCAGGGGCGGCAGCGATGCCGCCCTTTTTGTTTTTCCGGCGTTATGACTTCGATTTGGAACTTTCGGGAGATCGTAATCATGCGGTATTTCTGGATCCTGCCTGCCTTTTTCCTGCTTGCGGCTTGCGGTCCAAGCGACCGTTGCGAGGCTCCGCCGCAGCCCAAGCTGATTGCGGTCAAGGACATGAGCCGCGAGCAGAAGGCTGATGCCCTGGGCGTGCCGCCCGAGCGGGTTCCTGCCGGGCCAGTGACGGATAGTCCCGGCGCGCTGGCGGCCTATGACGCCTATGTGGCCCGCCATAATGACGCCCTGCAGGTTGGCTATTGCGTGGATAACGAGGCCTACAAGGCCCGCAACATGAAGGACGAAATGAACACCGTGGCCCATGCCATCATGGCCACGTGCAAGGAAGGCGCGGAAGCGGATACGTTGGCCACGGTCCTGAGGTACCGCAACTGCGCTGCCGGTAATAAATAGCAGGGACCAAGAGAATCACGACTGTCGGAAGGCTGGGCATCATGAAGAAACTCTCGATCGCCGCCGGCGCACTTGCGCTGGCGGGGGTGGGCATTTACGCGCTTCCGGCGTTGACGGCCGATAACAAGCCGGCGTCAGCCAAACCGGAACCCTTGCGGATGGAGCCGCCCGCGCCCCGCGCTCTGCCCAGCGTGCCGTCTTCGATGCCCCAAGTGCAGCTCACCTTCGCGCCGGTGGTCAAGCGCGTCGCGCCCGCCGTGGTGAATGTCTATTCCAAGTCGGTTGTGCAGCAGCAGGTCAATCCGTTCTTCAACGACCCCCTGTTCAGCCAGCTGTTCGGCTCGCCGGAGATGCGCCAGCGCGTGCAACAGAGCCTGGGTTCGGGCGTGGTCGTGCGCGCGGACGGGCTGATCGTGACCAACAATCACGTTGTCGAAGGCGGCAACGAGATCACCGTGGCGCTGGCGGACAAGCGCGAATTCAGAGCCAAGGTGCTGATGGCCGACGCCCGCACCGACCTTGCCGTGCTGAAGATCGACACCAAGGGCGAGCGTCTGCCGGTGGTGGCCTTTGCCGACAGCGATGCGGTGCAGGTGGGCGATCTGGTGCTGGCGATCGGCGATCCCTTCAATGTCGGCCAGACCGTCACCATGGGCATCGTCTCGGCGCTGGCGCGCACCCAGATCTCCGCCAGCGATTATCAGTTCTTCATCCAGACCGATGCGGCCATCAATCCCGGCAATTCCGGCGGCGCCCTGGTCACCACCGACGGCAAGCTGGCCGGCATCAACACCGCCATCTATTCGCGCACCGGCGGCAATATCGGCATTGGCTTCGCCATCCCCGCCAATCTGGTGCGGCGCGTGGTCGAGGGTGTGGAAGGCGGCCTTAAAAACGGCGCCGCCTCCAGCGTGCAGCTCGCCTGGGTGGGCGCCAGCGGCCAGCCCGTGACCAGCGACATCGCCGCCAGCCTTGGCCTGCCGCGGCCTGGCGGCGTGCTGATCAAGGATGTCTATCCTGGCGGACCGCTCGCGCGCGCCGGCGTCAAGACCGGCGAGGTGGTGCAGTCGGTTGACGGCACGGCCGTGGACGACATGCAGTCGCTGAATTATCGCACCGCCACGCACCGGCCCGGCGACAGCGTGCGCATGCATGTCGCCTCCGGCAAGGCCGGCCGGGATGTGACCGTGACCTTGGCGCTGCCGCCCGAAAATCCCCCCAAGGAGGTCGTCACCATCTCGGGCCGCAATCCGCTCCTCGGCGCGCGGGTGGAGAATCTGTCGCCCGCCGCCGCCACCGAATTGCAGATGGACGTGATGGCGCACGGCGTGGCCATCATCGCGGTTGCGCCCGGGGGCCTGGCGGCCAATTACGGCTTCCAGCCCGGCGACATCATCCGCACCATCAATGGTGCGAACATCAATCGCACAGGCGAGTTGGTGCGCGCGCTCAATGGCGCCAACCAGTGGGATATGGTGATTGAGCGCGGTGGGCGCAAGCTGACATTGTCCGTGGGAGGATAATTATCTCTTTTGTTATCATCGCCTCCAATTCATGAAGGCGGCGAAACTGTGTTGAGAAGGCGCAAGAAAGCGCACCGCGCCTCACAAAAGAGATATTGCACTTTGTTGCCCGCGATCAATTCTTTCGGTTTTTCCGATCTGTAACGCGACGCATCTGGATTCTTCGCGTTAGGTCTCCCACATGGGGGGTCTATGCAGAGGATTGAAATGAAAAACTTTATTGTTGCTTCCGCCGCGGCGTTGCTGCTCGGCATGACTGCGGCTCACGCGGATACTTATGTGTCGGTTTTGGGCGGCCCCACCTTCGCGCCGGATCTGCGAGTCGGCGCCACCAAGAATCCGATGGACACCGGTTTCAACGTCGGCGCCCGCGTCGGCACAACCCTGGACAACTGGAACCTGCCGAATTTCTCGCTGGAAGCGGACGGGCTGTTCAGTCAGTCCACCTATTCCAACACCAACAATGCGCGGCTGCAGTCCAGCTCTTACATGGGCAATCTGATCTACCACATGCCGACCGACACGCCCTTCAGCGTCTATGGCGGCGCGGGTCTGGGCGCGGTCAACACCAATATCGACAACGGCATCGGCAACCATGGCGGTTCCACCGTGCTGGGCTGGCAGGCCCTGGGCGGGGTGGAATACCGCGCCTCCGAGTGGGCCAGCCTGTTTGCCGAATATCGCTATCAGGATGCCCACAATGTGAATGCCGGCGGTCTGACCCAGATCGGCAATAGGTCCAACAACCTATCTTTCGGGGTGAAGTGGCATCTCGACTGATCTAAGCCATTAGGCAAAAGCTCCGCGGGGCAACCCTCGCGGAGCTTTTTTGCTATAAGGGGCTGTGAGCGATCTTTTCGAATCCAGCGACCTTTCCGACGATGCCCCGCGGCCGCTGGCCGACCGGCTGCGGCCCAAAAGCCTGGCCGAGGTGGTGGGCCAGGATCACCTGCTGAGCCCCGAAGGCCCGCTGGGGCGCATGGTGGCGCAAGGCCGGCCCCATTCCATCATCCTCTGGGGACCGCCCGGCACCGGCAAGACCACCATCGCCCGGCTGCTTTCCAGCGCCTTCAAGCTGCATTTCGATCAGCTGTCTGCCGTCTTCTCCGGCGTCGCCGACCTCAAGAAAACTTTCGAGGCCGCCCGCAGCCGCCGCAAGATGGGGCAGGGCACCTTGCTCTTCATTGACGAGATCCATCGCTTCAACCGCAGCCAGCAGGACAGTTTCCTGCCCGTGGTGGAAGACGGCACCGTCGTCCTGGTGGGGGCCACCACCGAGAACCCATCCTTCGAGCTGAACGGCGCGTTGCTCTCCCGCGCCCAGGTGCTGGTGCTGCGCCGGCTGGACGATGCCGCGCTGGAGATTCTGTTGCAGCGGGCCGAAGCCCATTACGGCCAGAAGCTGCCGCTCACCGATGATGCGCGGGCGAGCCTGCGCGCCATGGCCGATGGCGATGGCCGCTATCTGCTGAACCTGGTGGAAGAGCTTTCCAGCGTGAAGGCGGTCAAGCCGCTCGATCCGGCGGCACTGGTCGGCGCGGTGCAGCGGCGCATGCCGCTCTATGACAAGAGCCGGGAGGAGCATTACAACATCATCTCCGCCCTGCATAAGTCCATCCGGGGCTCCGATCCCGATGCGGCGCTCTATTGGCTGGCGCGCATGCTGGCGGGCGGCGAGCAGCCGCTCTACATCGCCCGCCGTCTGGTGCGCGCCGCGGTGGAAGATATCGGCCTGGCCGATCCGGAAGCGGTGCATCAGGCCCTGGCCGCCAAGGATGTGTTCGATTTTCTGGGCAGCCCCGAAGGAGAGATCGCGCTGGCGCAATGCGTGCTCTATCTGGCCAGCGCCCCCAAATCCAATGCCGTCTATGCTGCGTTGGGCGCGGCCAAACGGGCGGCGCAGGATCACGGCTCGTTGATGCCGCCGGCGCATATTCTCAATGCCCCGACCAAGCTGATGAAGAACCTGGGTTACGGCAAAGGCTATCACTATGACCATGATGCCGAGGAAGGCTTTTCGGGCCAGAACTATTTCCCGGACGCCATGCCGCGGCAGCAATTCTACAGCCCCAAGGACCTTGGCTTCGAGCGGGAGATTGCCAAGCGGCTGGAATACTGGTCCAAGCTCAGGACCAAGCGGGCGGGAGAGGGTTAGATGAATACGGTTTTCGCGGTCGGCGTGGGCGGCGGTCTTGGCGCCTTGGCGCGCTATTACATCGCCGGCTGGATTCAGCCCGCCGGTGTGGCGTTCAACTGGGGTATTTTCATCGTGAACATCACCGGCGGTCTGGTCATGGGCCTGATTGTGGAAGCCAGCGCCCTGAAGCTGAACCTGTCGCCAGAGCTGCGCGCCTTCCTCACCACGGGTATTCTGGGCGGCTACACCACCTTTTCCACCTTCTCGCTCGACAGTGCGCTGCTGCTGCAAAAGGGGCAGTATGGCTTGGCGGCTTTCTATGTGATCGGCTCGGTCGCCCTGTCCATTCTGGCGCTGTTTGCGGGCCTATGGATTATCCGCGCTCTGTATGCCTGAGATCAAAACAGTCGACTCCGACGATGATGGCATCCGCCTGGACCGCTGGTTCAAGCGGCACTATCCCGCCGTCACCCATGTGCTGTTGCAGAAGCTGCTGCGCAAGGGTGAGGTGCGGCTGGACGGCAAGCGCGCCGATGCCGCGACCCGTGTTGCCGCCGGGCAGTCCGTGCGCCTGCCGCCGCAGGTGGTGCATGCCAAAGACGAGCGGCCGCAGAAAGTCGCAACCGAAGCCGGGCACCCGCTGGCGTCGAAAGATATGGGCAGTCTGGCCGACCGCATCCTCTACATGGACAAACAGGTCATCGTGATCGACAAGCCGCCGGGTCTGGCGACGCAGGGAGGCAGCGGTTTGACCAAGCATGTCGATGGCATGCTGGACAGTCTGCAATATGAAAAGCCCACCCGCCCCAAGCTGGTGCATCGCCTGGACCGCGACACCTCCGGCGTGCTGCTGGTGGCGCGCACGGCGCAGGCGGCGTCCGGCTTGTCGCAATCCCTGGCGCTGCGCGACACCTCCAAGGTTTATTGGGCCCTCGTGCGCGGCGTGCCCAAACAGAAGCATGGCGTGGTCAAGGCTGCACTGGCGAAGGAGGGCGGTCACGGTCCGCGTGGGCGCGACGAGCGCATGGCCGTCAGCGATGATGATGAGGCCAAGTTCGCCCTGACCGAATATGCCGTGATGGGCACCGCCGGGCAGGAGTTCGCCTGGGTAGCGGCGCGGCCTATTACCGGGCGTACCCACCAGATCCGCGTCCATATGGCCAGCCTGGGCACGCCCATTGTGGGCGATTTCAAGTATGGCGGCACGGATGCGCGCGCCAAAGGCGAGATTCCCGACAAGCTGCATCTTCATGCCCGCTCGATCGATATCGGCCGCCCTGACGGTGGCCGGTTGCAGGCCACGGCACCGTTGCCGCCGCATATGCTCAAAAGCTGGAAGCTGCTGGGCTTCGATCCCAACGACCGAAGCGATCCTTTTCCCGCCAAAAAGAAGAAGAGATGAAGCGCTTTTACAAAGAGGTTGCGGTGGGTCAGACGGACGGCGGGTTCGCTGTGTTGCTGGATGGCCGGCCGGTGAAAACGCCCGCCCGCAACACGCTGGTCCTGCCGACGGAAAAACTGGCCGCCGCCATCGCCGCGGAATGGCGCGGGCAGGGTGACAAAATCATCGCCACCTCCATGCCGCTGCTGCGCCTGGCCAACAGCGTGATCGATGGGGTGACGGCCAATCGGGAAGGGGTCGTCGATGCGGTGATGCGCTTTGCCGACAACGATCTTCTCTGCTACCGCGCCCATCAGCCGCCCGATCTGGTGGCGCGGCAGAGCGCCGGCTGGGACCGCTGGCTGGATTGGGCGCGCCGGCGTCACGGCGCCAACATGACCGTCGCGGCGGGCTTCAACCATGTGGATCAGACCGCGGATGCCCTGATGGCCCTGCGCCAGGCGGTGGACGAGCTCGATCCCTTCGCGCTGGGCGCGCTGCACGTTATCGCCTCGATTACCGGCAGCCTGGTGCTGGCCTTGGCGGTGGCTGATGGCGCCGCCAACGGCGCGCAGGTGTTCCATCTATCGCGCATCGACGAGACCTATCAGGCTGAAAAATGGGGCGAGGATGCGGAAGCCGCCAAGCGGGCCACCGCCCTGGCGCATGAACTGGACAAGGCGGTCGAGCTGATGGCGGCATCCCGGCCCGCTACCTGATGCAGCGTAAGACGCCGCTGAGAGCACGCAATACCTTGGAGCTGCGTCTTTGGGCACGGCTGAAGGCGCTGGAAGGTTATCGCTTCCGCCGCAGGTCACCGTTCAAGACGTTCACTCTGGATTTCGTCGAGCACGATGCCGGTCTGGTGGTGCTGCTGGAGGATGGCGAGCCTGGGCGCCGGCGCACTGGCAGCATCGTGCGTGACCGTCTGCTCAGCGAGCAGGGCTATGTGATTCTGCGCCTGTGGCGGCGGGAGGCCGAACGTGATCTGCATGCGGCGGTTCACCGCATCAGGGCCGTGTTGGAGGACGTGGCTGGCTGACGATGTGAACCAGCGGTTGATCAGCTTGTCCTTTTTGGGCCGCAACGTGCATGGGTGGGATCCGTTCCTTGCCGCCATGCGATCAAACACGCTTGGCACGCCACGCAAAATCGTCAACTATCCCGCGCCCCGCATTGCGTCGTTCAAGGACGGAGCCATGCTTTCCCGGACCAGACTGCAACTGGTTGTGCTTGCCGCAGCGGCCCTGGGCCTTTCGGCCTGCCAGGGCGGCGTGCTGGACCCGCTCGGTCCCGTGGGTGCCGACGACGCCACCATCCTGATTGACGCCACGGTAATCATGCTGGCCATCATCGTTCCCACCATCCTGCTGGCCTTCTGGATGGCGTGGCGGTACCGCGCTTCAAACACCAAGGCGGAATATCTGCCCAATTGGTCCTATTCGGGCCGGATCGAGGCGGTGGTCTGGTCAATTCCGATCCTGACCATCATGTTCATCGGCGGCGTGATCTGGATCGGCTCCTACAAGCTCGATCCGTTCAAGCCTTTGCCGTCCAGCAAGCCGGCGCTGGAGGTGCAGGTCGTCTCGCTCGACTGGAAGTGGCTGTTCATCTATCCCCGGGAGGGCATCGCGACGGTCAACCAGTTGGTGGTGCCGGCCGGCACGCCGGTGCACTTCTCGATCACTTCCGCCAGCGTGTTCAACGTCTTCTTCGTGCCCCGCCTTGGCTCGATGATCTACGCCATGCCAGGCATGGTGTCGCAGCTGAACCTCAAGGCCGACCGTCCCGCCGTCATGTTCGGCCAGTCCTCACATTTCAGCGGTGATGGCTTTTCGGACATGCAGTTTCAGGTGCGCAGCGTGCCGGACGCGGAGTACGTGGCCTGGATCCAGTCCGCCAAGAGCGGCGGCAAGGTTCTGGACCGGGCTGCCTATACCCAGCTCGCGCGCCAGAGCCAGAACGTGAAGCCCTACACTTATGCTTCGGCGGATCCGAATCTCTTCGACGCGGTGGCCATGCAGCATGTCCCTCCGGGACCGGGCCCGGAGCCCGAAAATCCGAGCCATGCCGGACGTGAAGTCTCGACGGGAGGGCATGACTGATGTTCGGAAAGCTCGACTGGTCCGCCATACCAATCAGCCAGCCCATCCCGCTGATCACCTCGATTGTGATCATTCTGGTGATGCTGGGTGTCCTTGGCGTCGTCACCGTCAAAGGCTGGTGGCCCTATCTGTGGCGGGAATGGATCACCACGGTGGACCATAAGCGCATCGGCATCATGTACGGGCTTCTGGGCGTGGTGATGCTGGTTCGTGGCTTTGCCGATGCCATCATGATGCGCACCCAGCAGGCCGCCGCCATCGGTGAGGCGCAGGGCTATCTGCCGCCCGAGCATTACAACCAGATTTTCTCGGCGCACGGCACGATCATGATTTTCTTCGCGGCCATGCCGCTGGTGATCGGATTTATGAATTTCCTCGTGCCGCTCCAGCTCGGGGTGCGCGACGTGGCCTTCCCGACCCTGAACTCTGTGAGCTTCTGGCTGACGGCATCGGGTGCACTGCTGGTGAACGCCTCCCTGTTCCTGGGCGAGTTCGCCCGCACGGGCTGGCTGCCTTATCCGCCGCTGAGCGAGGCGACCTATTCGCCGGGGGTAGGCGTCGACTATTACCTCTGGGCCATTCAGATATCCGGTATCGGCACGCTGATGACGGGGATCAACTTCGTCACCACGGTGCTGAAGATGCGCTGCCCCGGCATGAGCTATCTGCGCATGCCGATGTTCACCTGGACGGCTTTCGCCTCCAGCCTGATCATTGTCGCCGTCTTCCCGATCCTGACCGCCACTCTGGCGATGCTGACCCTCGACCGCTATGTCGGCTGGCATTACTTCACCAATACCGCCGGCGGCAACCCGATGATGTTCATGAACCTCATCTGGGCCTGGGGCCATCCAGAGGTCTATATTCTGGTGCTGCCGGCTTTCGGCATCTTCTCCGAGATTTTTTCGACCTTTTCCGGTAAGCCGCTGTTCGGCTACCGCTCCATGGTAGCGGCCACACTGTTCATCTGCATTGTCGCGATGATGACCTGGCTGCACCACTTCTTCACCATGGGGGCGGGGGCCGCGGTCAACACCGCTTTCGGCATCTCGACCAGCGTCATCGCCGTGGGCACCGGGGTGAAGATCTACAACTGGATTTTCACCATGTATGGCGGCCGGGTGCGCCTGACGGTGCCGATGCTGTGGTCTCTAGGCTTCGTCTTCACCTTTGTGATCGGCGGCATGACCGGCGTGCTGCTTGCCGTTCCGCCCGCCGACTTCCTGGTCCACAATTCGATGTTCCTGGTCGCCCACTTCCACAATGTCATTGTGGGGGGCGTTGTCTTCGCGCTTTTCGCCGGCCTGGAGTTCTGGTTCCCCAAGGCCTTCGGTTTCCGGCTGCATGAAGGCTGGGGGAAGGCTGCCTTCTGGTGTGCTTTCTTCGGTTTCTGGGTGACCTTCACGCCGCTCTACATTGTGGGCCTGATGGGCATGACCCGGCGCCTCCAGCACGTCGTCGTCTCGGCCTGGGCGCCCTGGCTCTACATATCCGTGGTCGGTATCGTCATCCTTATCCTGGGCGCAATCGCGCAGGTGATTCAGCTTCTGGTCAGCATTCGCGACCGCGAGAAGTTGCGCGACCTGACCGGCGATCCCTGGGACGGCCGCTCCCTGGAGTGGGCCACCCCTTCGCCGCCGCCTTTTTTCAACTTCGCGGTCATGCCCAATGTCGAAGGCGAGGAGCCCTATTGGGGCATCAAACTCCGTGCGGTGGAGACGCAGCAACTGTCCCCCGAACCGGCATACGAACCGATCGAGATGCCGGTGAACAGTCCGGTTGGGTTCTACACGGCGTTCTTCGCCTCCGTCTTCGGCTTTGCCATGATCTGGTACATCTGGTGGCTGGCCATCCTGGCGCTGGTGGCGGCCTATGCCGGCTTTGCGTGGTTTGCCTGGCGCGACGTCCATGAATTCGAAGTGCCGGTGGAGGAAGTGGCGCGGGTGGACAGGGCCCGCCGCGCCGCACGCGAAGTCTTCCTCACCCAGCTTTCCAGCCAGGAAGTGCTGCCATGAGCGACATGGGATTGCCCGCCAGCGTTGGGGCCATTCGCCGGGTGCGGGAAGATCCGCACCGGCTGGGCCATCGCGCCCACGGCGCCGGAGAAGATATGGAAGGAACCGGCCACGGCACCAGCGGGCCGGCCACCAAGCGCATCATCGTGGGCTATGGCTTCTGGATATTCCTGCTCAGCGACATCGTCATGTTCTCCTGCTTCTTCGCGGCCTTTGCCGTGCAGCGGGGCGCGACGGCCGGCGGGCCCAGTATCGGGCAGATCGTGGACATCCGCCGAGTAGGGTTCGAGACGGCGGCGCTGCTGCTGTCCAGCTACACCTGCATGCTGTCCTTCGCGGCCACGAACCGAAGAAACCTGCTCTGGACGCAAGTTTTTCTGTTCGTCACCGGCCTGCTGGGCCTGATCTTCGTTCTTCTGGAATTGCAGGAGTTCATCGAACTGGCCGGCAAGGGCATCACGCCCCAGCGCAGCGGCATGCTGACGTCTTTCTTCGGCCTGGTGGGGCTGCACGGTCTTCACGTGACCTTGGGCGGGGTGTGGCTGGCCACCATGATGGCGCAGGTCCAGATCAAGGGCTTCCGCCGCGAGATCGTTCACCGGCTGATCTGTTTCAACCTTTTCTGGCACGCGCTGGACATTGTCTGGATCGGTATTTTCACCATCGTCTATCTGATCGGGAGCGGTGCATGAGCGACATCAAATCCGACCCGCATCGCCCCGCCCTCCATCGGCGCGAAGACCATGCGCCTGGCGACGAGCCGCTGGAGGACAGCGGTCACTGGATATACAACGCCAATCTGGGCCTCGGCTTCTCGATTGTGCTTACCGCTGCGGCCTTCTTCCTGGCCGGTTCGCATATCATCTACGGACCGTCCATCCCCGTGGCGCTGATCGTGCTTGCCGTCGCCCAGATGGGCGTGCATCTGGTGTTCTTCCTTCACATCACCACGGGCCCGGACAACACAAACAATGTGCTGGCGCTCGCCTTCGGTGTCCTGGTCGTCTTTCTGATCGGCGCCGGGTCCATCTGGATCATGGATCACCTGAATCAAAATATGATGCCCATGGACCAGATGATGCAGATGCAGCGCTAGCAGCGCGGTTTTTGGCCCCTGGCGGCGTCGGCTCGTCGCTCATGGACTCTGGGGTCCACATCGCTCCTCGTTCCTGGCCAGGGACCAAAACTCCTCGCGCTGCTCACGGCGCCATTCCCTGCGACTCACGATATGGTCCGCCCCGTTTCGAAGGGGCAGGGCATGGCAGAAGCATCCGGTCCGCAATGGTGTGCGCGTTATCCGGCCAGCACGTCGCTGGATGACCTGTTGCCGGACTTCGCCGACAAGGTGCGGGCCTTTTTGTCCCAGCTCACCAAGGCCGGCGCCACCGTTACCATCGCCGACACGTATCGCCCGCCGCAGCGCGCCTATCTGATGCACTGGTGCTGCATGGTCGGCGGCAGTGGACAGGACCCGCACGCCGTCGCGCCCATGCCGGGCGTCAATATCGACTGGGCCCATGGCGGGCAGACTGGGGCGGCGCGGGATGCCGCCCGGCGGATGATGGCCGATTACGAGATTCAGTTTCCCGCCGCGCTGGAAAGCCGTCACACCCAGCGCCGGGCGGTGGACATGACCATCTCCTGGAGCGGGGCGCTGAACATCCGCGACTTCAATGGCCAGATGCATAGCATTGCCTCGGGGCCGCGAGACGGTTCCAATCCCGAGCTGATCAAGGTGGGCGCGACCTTCGGTGTGATGAAATTGGTCTCGGATCCGCCGCACTGGTCGGACGACGGTCACTAGAGATTTTCCAGCACAGGTCTCGCTGCCAGTCGCGCCACTTTCTGCGCGGCATGTTCGATATGATCCAGCCGCCGCGCCAGCACGTCCATGGCCTCGCTGCCCTGCATGGCGCTGAGAACGGGGCGTTGGGCACTTTCGCGCGTCTCTTCCGCGCCGCCATCAGGCTTGAGCAGTCCGACCACTCGCGCGCGGGTCGCGGCGATGGCGGCCTCCGCGCCGGGCGGGTCCAGTTCCTTGGCCCTGAGTTTAACCAGCACCGGCATCGAAGACAGGTCCGAGGCCAGCAGGTAATTGGCCGCCAGCAATTCGCCCAGCGCCGCCAGCGCGCGACGATTGGCGTTGGGCTCGTCCGCCAGCCGGCGGATGGCGCCCGACAACTGCGCCACCGCATCCACGGCCCGCTTGCGGGCCAGGCGATAATGCTGACCGGCCGGAACAACCGTCAGCGCCGCTTCGGCAAAGCCGGCATCGGCATCGAGCAGGCCCTTGACAGTGCGCGGCAGGTCATGCCGCTCCCAGCTTGGCAGCAGATAACTGAACGCCCAGCTCAGTCCCGCGCCGATCAGCGTATCCACGATGCGTTCGAAGAATTGCGGATGCACCAGCGGGTCCACAAAGTGCAGCAGCAGCAGGGAGGAGATCGAGGCGCCGACGGCGGTCACGCGATAGGCGACCAGGCCATAGGCATGGCTGGTTCCCACCGCCAGCACGATCAGCACCACCAGCACTGGCGCGGGCAGGGTGTTGATGAACAGGACGGCCAGGGCGCAGCCGATCAGGGTGCCGGTGATGCGATCCCAGCGCCGCTGGCGCGTGACACTGTAGTTGGCGCGCATGATCAGGGCGATGGTGAGCAGCACCCAGTTGGCATGGGCGAAGCGCGGGAAAAACAGAGTCAGGCCCAACCCGGTGGTCATTGCCAGGGCCAGGCGAATGGCATAGCGCAGCGCCGGCGAGCGCCAGCGGAATTGCTGGAAGAACAGGCCGGCGCCATGCGGTGTCGCCTGGCGGAAAAGATCAAGGTCCAGACTCGCGGCCAGCGCGCTGGGCGGGGTGGCATCATCCAGCGCCACCGCCAGGGTCGCGATATAGGAATCCGCCAGCACCAGCTTGTGGATGGTGGAGGCCAGGGCCGGCAGCGCTGGATCATGCGGCTCCGCGGCGCGCGCGTCCTCCAGCGCCGCCTGCAAGTGCCGCACATCGTCGGCATGCGGATGCGGCGCGGCATGGCCGTGCCGCGCGCGCAATGCCATGGTCAGCCGCTCCACCTCATCGGCCATTTCATTCACGAGCTGGTTCAGGCGCCACATCAGCTCGCGATGTGGCGCGGCACGCAGGATCTCGATATCCGCGTCCGACGACAGCACGGTTTCGAAGGCGTCCAGCAAGGCGATCAGCGTGTCGATACGCTTGAGCTGGATTCGGTGGCTGCGCCGCGCAAACAGATTGTCACGCGCCACCTGCAGCCGGTCGGCCAGGGTGGCATGGGCATCGATCAGGGCATGAAAGGCCGCGGGCCCGGTGGTGTCCGGGTTGTAGACCGCCGCCTTGGCCCTGAGATAGGCCGCGAAGGCATGCATCGCCTCGGCCAAAAGCAGCCGGCGGCCGCGGTCGTCGAGGATCCAGCCGACCAACAAGGCATAGACGGCGTAGAACAGCGCGCCACACACCGTCAGCATCAAATGATCGCCGGCTTCGGATGGCGTGGCGAAGGTCTGGCCCATGGCAAAGACGAAAGCCAGCACGCTGCACATGGCGATCGACAGCGACCAGCGGCCATAGGCCGAGATCAGGCCGCACCATAGGCCGGTGAAGATGGTGGCGGCAATGAAAGCCGGAGCGGAAAATCGCGCGAAGGACGAGAGCCCGGTGAAGACGGCCGTGGACAGGAAACCGAAACCAATCAGCCAGGCCTTCAATCGCAGCGGATCGTTGCGGTCGGGCAGGGAGACACACAAGGCGCCGGTCGCCGCCGCCACCGCCGCTGGAAAATCCAGCGCCAGACCGATGCAAAGGCCGGTGAGGCCCACACCGACGGCCACCGACAGGCCGTTTTCGAGGTGGGGCCGGAACACGGCCAGAGCCAGGGAGGAAGGGGCGGAACGGGGCGAAATGGCCATCTTGTCTGAAAGGGCAAGCGAACTATGTTTGAGGGGTTATCAGCCTGCAGGAGATTGATTTGAGCGATGATATTACGTCCCTGCGGGTCCAGGTACACGGCATTGTCCAGGGCGTCGGGTTTCGGGACTTCCTGCTGACTTCGGCGCAACAGCAGAAGCTGGATGGCTGGGTCCGCAACCGTTCGGACGGCACGGTGGAAGCCCTGGTGTCCGGTCCCACCAAGGCGGTGGAATTGTTTGTCAGCCACGCCACCAAGGGCCCCCATGGCGCCAAGGTCACGGCGGTGGATCTCCACAATACCGAACCGCCGAAGGAAAATGGCTTCACCGTTCGGCCGAGGCTCTAGGGATCGGTTTAGGTGATTCGTGCGTTGGCGAGCGTGATGGGCCAAGTCCAAAAGAAATCACACGACCGCCAGTACCATGTGGTGATGCATGGCCTGCGCTGGTGGGTGGAAGACGATGAAGGCGCCAGCCTGCACGCCTCAGTAGACGAACACGACGCCACGGCCTGGGCGATTCAGGCTGCGCGGCACGATCATGCCAGCGGGCTGGACGCGATCGTCTGCGTCGAGCAGCCGGACGGCTCCTACAAGATGGCCTGGCACAGCCGCTGACTATAATCCCCTGATTGCAGGGAGTCAGGCCGGGCGCGGCCGCACCAGTTCGCGATAGACCGAAATGGCGAACACCAGCAGACTCAACACCGTCAGGATTTCGCCCGCCATCAGGCCCGGAATGTATTTGGCGTCGTGATTGCCGAGATAAAGCGCCAGGGACGGGATCATCGCCGCCACGCCGCCGGCGGCCAGGGCGAAATTGGTCCAGGCCAGCTTGGGCGAAAGCGTCGCCTGGGTCAGGGCGTAGAACGTCCCGTAGATCGCCATGGTCACCCAGCCCAGCAGGTTGAGATGCGCATGGGCCGGCATCATCGAAAAGTCTTCGGATGCGCCCATATGCATGCCCCAGGACATGCCCATCAGCAGATAAATGACCCCGATGGCAAAGAAAGCGGCAGATACGCGCGGCATGATTTCCCCCCGTTTTTGATGGTCGCGCCGGACGGCCCTCTCGTGGCTTCGCCGCTTCGGGTCGCCGGTCGCTCCCGGCCCTAACCGAAGATCTTGCCGAAGCTGCGCTTCAGCGCAACATCTACGTCCGCCATGCTGGCGACAATTCCGAGGTCAGCCAGGCTGGTCACGCCATGCTGGGTCACGCCGCAGGGCACAATGCCGGTGAAATGCGACAGGTCCGGGTCCACATTCAGCGCGACGCCGTGCAAGCTGACCCAGCGCTTGATGCGCACGCCCAGGGCGGCGATCTTGTCCTCGCGCATGCCGCGCTGCACCCAGATGCCCACCCGGCCTTGGCGGCGCTCGCCCTTGACGCCCAGTTCGGCCAGGGCCTGGATCAGCCATTCCTCCAGATCGCAGACATAGGCGCGCACATCGGGCTTGCGGCGCTTCAGGTCCAGCATGGCATAGGCCACGCGCTGGCCGGGCCCGTGATAGGTGAACTGGCCGCCGCGGCCGGTGCGATAGACCGGAAAGCGCGCCTCGATCAGGTCTTCATCCCGAGCGCTGGTGCCGGCGGTGTAAATGGGCGGATGCTCCAGCAGCCAGACCTGCTCAGAGGCCATGCCTTCGGCGATGGCGGCCACACGGGCCTCCATTTCGGCCAGCGCCTCGGGATAGCCGACGGGCGCATCGCTGATCTTCCATTCGGGGGGCAGGCGGACGGGGGCGTTCAAATTAAGATTTCCGAAACCATAATCCGGCAGATTTGACCGGTTCTCCACAATGTAGGGCTCGGGTCTATGGCTTCCAATGTCGATAATGTGAAGGTCGAAATTTCGGTGGTGCTGGGCCGTTCGGTGATCCCGATGCACCAGCTGCTGCGCATGGGCCGCGGCGCCGTGATCGAGCTGGACAGCCACCAGGACGACCCCGTGACCATCCTGGCCAACGACAAGGCCGTGGCCAAAGGCGAGATCCAGATCCAGGGCGACAAGATCGCGGTTTCCGTGGTGGATCTGCTCAAGAATTACGAGTAATTACACGTTTTTAGTGTAGTTATTTATATTCCCCACTCAATTCTTGCATTTTAGGGCAGTCGAGCCTACCTCTCTCCAGCTAGAGAGGGTGGATGCTTCCCTTAGTCCTCAATCCCGTGGGCCTGAAGGCCGGTCTTGCCGGCCGCGGGCAGGCGCGCGAGCGCCGCGCGGCCCTGCTGGCCGACGCGGGGGTGGACGCGCATCTGCTGCCCGAAACGGTCCCGGACGAGGTTCTGGGGTCCCTGCAGCTCCTGTTTGTGGCGGGGCTGGACGAAGGCGAGGCCCGCGAGCTGGCGGCCCGCGCTCGCCGGCTGAAGGTGCTGGTCAATGTCGAGGATGTGCTGCCGCTCTGCGATTTTCACGTGCCGGCCATCGTGCGCCGGGGCGAGTTGCTGCTCACCGCCTCGACCGGCGGACAGGTGCCGGGCCTGGCCAGGCAGCTGCGCGAGGCCCTGGCCGAGCAGTTCGGGCCGGAATGGACCGCCCGGGTCAAGGATTTGGGCGCGGCCCGCGCCAAGTGGCGGGCGCAGGGGCTGCCGCCGGCGGAAGTTTCTGAACAGGTGCGCGAGATGATCGCGCGGATGGGATGGCTATGAGCCCCACTTCTACTGGTAACGTCACCGTCATAGATCCGCGGCGCGGTTTGCGCCCCCGGCCGGCGCCCGATGCTGAGGTGCTGGCGCATCTGAAGGTGCTGCAGGAAAAGGCTGCGGGCCGCGATGGCCTGGGCATTGTGGAAATGGCCCTGACGGGCGAGTTCGCCGGCCAGACGGCGGTCGTGTCATCTTTTGGCGCCGAATCCGCCGTGCTGCTCAAGCTGGTGGCGGAGGTTGATCCAAACACCCCTATCCTGTTCCTCAACACCGGCAAGCTGTTCGGTGAAACGCTGCGTTACCGCGACCGCCTGCAGGACATCCTCGGTCTGGGCGATGTGCGCTCGCGGTCGCCCTCGCTGGCGGAGCGCGAGCGCCACGATCCGGAAGGCACCTTGTGGTCGAAGAACGCCGATGCCTGCTGCGATTTCCGCAAGACCGTGCCGCTGTCGCGCGCCCTGGAGCCGTTCAAGGCGCAGATCACGGGCCGCAAGCGTTTCCAGACCCGCGAGCGTTCTTCCATGGAGCCGGTGGAATTCTTCGATGGCCGCTACCGCTTCAATCCCCTGTGGAACTGGGATTTGCACCAGCTGGAGGCCTTCACCGAGCGCCACAAGCTGCCCAAGCATCCGTTGGTGGAAGACGGCTATCCTTCCATCGGCTGCATTCCCTGCACCCGCCGCGTCCAGGCGGGCGAGGACTATCGCGCCGGCCGCTGGTCGGGCCTCGACAAGGATGAGTGTGGCATCCATCTCACCGACGGCGGCGGCATCTAGGGCCGGGTCTTTTGGTCCCCGAGTTCGCGGCGCCATCGCTCATGGGCTTCTTGCCCGCACGCTCGCCGCTCCTGCTCGGATGACCAAAATCCCACGCCCCTCAGGGTGTTATCGGTCCTTGTAATGGCGGGGCAGGGTTGCTAAACCCCCCGTCCTACCGGGATTTTTCCCAAGACTGTGCGGTCATGGCGGAACGGTAGACGCGCTAGCTTGAGGTGCTAGTGGGGCAACCCGTGGAAGTTCGAGTCTTCTTGACCGCACCATCTAAAAAATAAGCGCCTGAAACTGCTTTGCGTTTCGGCCTGATTCCCTCACCTCCCACCAAGGTGAGGGAATAGAATGTTCCAAACACGTTCTGCAATGCCGCGAAAGTAAGTTGCGAGCTCCTGCCCATCGCAGGAGCAATATGTCGGACCATCGTCGCCCAGCCGCGAGAGAGTCCGCACCCAAAAGCGCCGCCATAGGTCGGCTAGGGGTTAGGCCGGCCGGGGCATCACGAGAACAGCACCACAAACCGGGCGCCCCGGTTGTCGGCGCCTCGGCCGAAGCCGAAATCGCCGCCGATCTTGCGAACCAGTGATTGGATAAGCTTCATTCCCAGCCCCTTGCATGCAGCCGGATCAAATCCGTCGGGAAGCGGGGGGCCGTCGTTGCTCACCGACAAGGCGTAACCTTTATCAGGATCGGTATCCAGGCCGACGATGATGCGTCCCTTGCCGTGCTTGATGGCATTGGTGATCAGTTCGTTGGCAATGAAGCCCAGCGAAATAGCGGTGGCGCTGGGGATGTTGATTTCATCCCCCTCCACCAGGATTTCCAATCGCCGCGCGCCCACGCCATCCGTCAGGCCGGAAGCATCCTGGCAAAGCTCCTGCAGGTATTTCTTCAATCCCACGGTCTTGGTGCCGTCGTGGAAATGAAGCCGCCGGTGCACCCGCTCGATCGTTGCGACACGGTTGGCGGCCGTCAATAGCTGCATGGCCACGTCCGGCGTGCAGGCCGACCGGCTTTGCAAGGATAGCAGGCTGACGACCATCTGAAGGCCATTGAGCAGGCGATGGTCGGATTCTGCGCGCAACACTTCCTGTTCCTGGAGCAGTTTTTCCTTCTCCTGCAACAGGGCTGTCTCCCGTGTCAGTGCCGCGCGGAGCGCATCGACCGGGCAAGCCTCGTGATGCTGGCCGCAGAAGGGTGTCGTAATGCCAGGGCGCCATAGGCGCCTGAATGCGAGGCGGGATCCAGCAAAGGATCGCCAGATGGCGGCGGGTCAGGTTGATTTGGCCTTGCAAGTCATTGTGCATTGAGAATCTATCTACCGAAAAACCGCCCACTAAAACCGCGACATGATGGTCTAAAGCCTGCAGCTGAATGAATCCGGCCTGGGAAACGTTGCATATGAAGGTCTTTTCAAACGGCGGTACGCCCCACAACGAAGCAACGAGAAACATGGCGAAAACGGCGTCGATCTGCCCTGATCTGGATTAGCGCCCCGGTAAGCCGATGAGCTTTTCAGCGCCTCACCTTGGCCCAACTCACTGAAAAGTCTCAAGTGAGACCCTTCTTGACCGCACCATTAAAAAAATAAGCGGTTTCGTGCCTCAAGGCGCAGGTGTCACCGGCACTCCAGCAGGTCCGGGCCCCGGCCCACGGCGTCCGGGCGGTGATGCTGGAATAGGCGGATCATCTGCAGGCGGCGCCGGTGCATTGACTCCCTCTGCAGGGACTTCAAGGCCAGCGATCCAGGCGATGCCGTTAAGCAGGTATTTCCGGTACGCCGCCACATTGTGCATGTTGTCGTGAAAGTCAGAGCCGCCCCACACGAAAGAGCGGCCGCCATCGGGACGGTCGTAGATCCAGGAGACCGGATCAGGCCCGCCGTTGCTCACGGTGGCAGGCATGGCCTGCAGCAACTCGGTGCGACGCAGATCGTGGTAGAGGAAGTAACGTGAGAACATTTCGTCGCGATAGGTCCAGGGTTGTATGCCGCTGAGGATGGGATGACGCACAGGCAGCGGCGACACCGTCCAGGTGTCTACCGGATTGTGTGAGGAGTAGGGCAGCCAGTTGCCGCCGAACCAGTCCATCAGGAAGCGCTTGCCGACCCAGTTATCCACCCACATGGTGTAGTGGAAGATCGCCAGGCCCATCTTCCGTCGCTTGATCACGGCATCAAGCTTGTTCAGCCAGTCCGTATGCTCCGTGTCGTAAGTACGTCCGTCGGTATCCTGATCTTGCGGGAAAAGAATGCCGGTTTCGGTTTTGAGCCATGCGCCATTGCCGAAGATCACCAGGGCGTCGGCATCGTCCAATTCGGTGATGTCTCGGGGCGGCTTGGTAACGACCTTCACAATCGTCTTCACGCCGCGGAGATTCGTGGCGTGCTCAAGCTGCCAGGCGAGTTCGGTGAGGTCCCGCTCATATTCATGCCGGCCGGGGATGCCGTGCTCCTTGGGTCCTGCCCAGAAGACGATTTTCTTGACTGGTGCCGAGCCTTGCGCCCTGGCGCCGTCAAAGCCTGCCATCGACCCTGCAGCGGCCAGCAGGATTGCGACCGCAAGCGTGGTGCGTCCCGCCATTTTCCAAAGGCTGCGCATTGTTTCTCTCCCGCTTCGGTTCATTTCAGCCGGTGCTCCACCTGCACCGATACCTCCATGATCTAAGGAGGGATAGTCAAAATCAATCGGTCACAACATTGCGATGTCCTGGAGGGCCTTTCTTATGCTGTATGCGGTCCACGCCCCAGGTCCCCCCATCTTCAAAAAGCATGGGAGAGTGGTACCATCTGGATGGCCCAAGTTGTTGGCAGGATGGGTGCGCATCATCAGTGTCCGAACAAAATATGGAATTTCGCTCGCGCTTCTTCTTGGCGCCGTAACTGCTTCAGCGGAGCCCTCTCTGGGGCCGGGGGCTCAGCCTACGGCACCGGTTGAGACTGTTGTCGTAACCGGGGCGAGTTCCGAGGCGGTCAATCACTTCGTCCAGGCAGCGGTAACACCGACACGCATAATCGGCAAAGTCGCGCGCTGGGAAACCGCGATATGCCCCGCCGCCGTGGGATTGCCGGACGAAATCACAGCCCGTGTCGTGCAACGGGTGAAAGAGGTCGCTGCCCAGGCCCGCGTGCCGGTCAGCACCAACCCAATCTGCAAGCCCAACATCGTGATCGCTTTCACCAGCACGCCTCAGGCTTTGCTGGACAGTATCCGCAAGGACCATAACGAATGGCTTGGCTACCATTCCAGTCCCGAAGAACTGGATCGGCTGGGGACTGTGACCAAGCCCATCCAGGCCTGGTACAGCACCGCGACGGTGGACCTGCAAGGCCACCGCGAAATCGACGGACCTCACACCGACAATAATGGCAAGGGCCTGGTGATCAGCGGGCCCTGCAAGTTGCTGGGCAACACCGGTGGCCCAGCTGTCACCGGTAATCCGTTCATGATTTGCACGAAGGTGATGCCCAATGCCATTGGGGTCACTGTTGCGGGCTCGCGGGTGTCGGACGGCCTGCGCGCCACATTCGATCATATTACGATCATTGCCAACCCACCGGCAGTGCAAGCGAACATGACGGCGATCGACGACTATATCGCGGTTCTTGCGTTGGCGCAGATCAGCTCGCTGGATACCTGCCGGGCGCTGTCCAGTATCACAAGCCTCTTGGCGCCCGGCTGCGGCCAAGTGACCGACAGCCTTACCGCGAACGACCTGGGCTATCTCAAGGCCGTCTATGCGGCCAACCCCGAAAAGGTGCCGGGCCTGCAGAAAGATGAGATCGCCTACCGCATGGAACAGGGAATTGCGGGGCACTAACAAACTGAACCGCGGACATGATGGAGTGTCTGTTGCTGTAGGTCAGGGGAGAACAAAATGAAGCGGCGCCAGTTTCTAAGTGCAACAGCTGCAACCATGGCCGCGCTAACGGTCAACAGCGAGGCGGTGGCCGAGAGCCGGCGCAAGCCCAATTTCATTATTGTCCTCTGCGATGACCTGGGCTGGGGGGATATCGAACCGGAGGGTGGAACCACCATCCATACGCCGAACATCAATCGACTGGCGGCGGAAGGTAATGTCCTGACGGACTATTACGCGCCGCAGAACATCTGTACGCCGTCCCGTGCGGGTTTGTTGACCGGGCGTTATCCGATCCGCACAGGCCTGGCCTATAGTGTGATTTTGCCGAACGACGACCGGCGCCTGCCGCTTTCCGAAGTGACAATTGCGGCGGCGCTCAAGCCGGCGGGCTATGTCAGTGCGCTATTCGGCAAATGGCACCTGGGTCATACCGGCCCCACTTGGGCGCCGACCCACCACGGTTTCGATCATTTCTTTGGTTTGCAGTACAGCCACGACATGACGCCCTTGGCCCTATACACGGATAACGGCCCGGACCTGGAGCCGACGCGAGAAGACGCGATTGAAGATCAGCTACAGCAGCGGTTCTACACCGCGGCGGAAAAATTTATCACCGATCATGCGGACCGGCCATTCTTCGTAGAACTGGCGCTGAGCGCGCCGCATTTGCCGAATTACCCGAATGCAAAGTTCCGCGACAAAACCATGCAGGGAGCATATGTCGATACGGTCACGGAAATCGACGCGATTGTTGGGCGTCTGATGGAGCGTCTGAAGTCGCTGGGAATTGAGCGTGATACGCTGGTGATTTTTACCTCCGATAATGGCCCCTGGTATGAGGGTTCGACCGGAGGTTTACGCGACCGCAAGGGCGGCGCGGCCTATGATGGCGGGTACCGCGTTCCTTGCATCGCCCGTCAGCCGGGTGTTGTCAAACCCGGGCAACGCACGCATTCCATCGCGATGGGAATTGATTTTCTGCCAACCTTCTGTGCGATGGCGGGCATCTCAAATCCTCCGGGTGTGGAACTGGATGGCCGGGATATCTCGGGTCTGCTCACGCGGGGCGCCGCTTCCCCGCATGATGAGCTGTTGTTGTTCAATGACGAAGATGTTGTGGCGGTTCGCACCCAACGTTGGAAATATTCCACCCGTTCCCATTACCGGGGCGCACTGGCTTCGACGGAAAATGTGGGCTATCCGCAATTGTACGACGTCAGCAAGGATATTTCCGAGAACTATAGCGTCGCCGCCATCCAGCCGGCGGCGCTTGCCGATATGCAGGGGCGGATGAAAGCCGCCCGTGCCAAGTTTGGGCCCTTAAAAGCCAAGCAGCCGCCCAAGGTTTTCCGCGACCGGATGCAACAATTGCTCAAGGAACAACTGTCCCAGGATTGATGGCCTGGCGCCAAGCTCTCATCCTCCGCGCGATTCAACGTAACGGCGCCGGCGGAAGCAAATATCCCCTAATGCGGCGGGCCCGTTTCAGAGCGGAGTGCGGAGGGCGCGTCTCCCACTGGCCATATTTCCGGTCCGTAGTGCGGCAGTACGCTGCCAAACTCGTAAGCGCCCAGATCAGGGGCGGAACCCTGGTATCCATCCGTGATGGTTGGCAAAACCATTCCCTTGTCGATGGCCGCGGAGCGGGGACGAAGCCGGAAGTCCAATTTCTCCGGCTCATAGAGCTTGCGCGGATCGGTCTCATCCGTAGGTGTCACATGGACGAATGCGTCCAGTCCGACAACGACGCTGTGAATGTCCTGCCCACTGGCCTTCTGATAAACAGCCAGCGCGTCGTAGCTTTTGTGGGTTCTGTCACCATTGGCGGCGCCGAACGGTGGTCCGTCCCAGGCGAAATTCCCCGCCACAGGATTGAGGCCGAAGCCGTTATAGTCTGATGTGGAATAGGGGGTGAAGGTCTTCACCTGAAAGATGGGCTTCTTCCATCCGTCGCCTACGATCAGATTGTTACGGAAATGCATGTTGGAGGCGGGACCGAGCGCGCCCGCCGCGCCAATGAACGTGTTGTTGTAAACCAGGATCCCCGCGGGATTGTCCAGCAGCTTCAATGCGCCTGCCGTGGTGTTGTTGTAGGAGATGTTGCGGAAAATATAGGCCGGACCTCCAAAGATGGGCTGGGTGCTGTAGGCCAGTTGCGCCGTATTGGCGCAGCGATTGTCGAAGGCCCGCATATTGTGCACGCCTCCATCCAGCTCGATGCAATTGTCGGTAATATTGAACATGTCGTTGCCATAGAAGTCGACGGAAGCGCCATATTCCCCGGGCTTATCGCTGGGGTTGCCGAATGTGGCGTTGTCGATGGCGTCATGGAAGTTGGCGACATAATTGTGCGCCACTACATGGCCTTGCCCATACACCTTTACCGCGTATTCGCTGGTGATGGGTGCTGGATAGCCCGGATACTTGGCCCACACATCTCCACCGATCCAGCTGGTGATGTGCTCGGGGTCGTGGCGGCCCAAAAAGACATTATCGGCGATGTAATAGTCCTTTGACTTTGCCCAATCGTCGCGCACGACGCGCCCGACATTGATGGCGCGGCTGTGGACCAGGGTGAAGCCGTCAGCGCCGGCTATGTCCTTGATGCCGAGAAGGAAGCCAACATTGGTGTTTCTTACGGTGATGCCGTCGAAGTAATTGTAGTTGGCGGCCAGAAGATTGAAGAGCGTATCGTTGCCATTGCCGTCGAACACGACTTCGCCGTCTCCGGCGGCCTTGATCAGGATCGGCTTTTCCGGTGTGCCGCTTGCGGTCAGATAATACGTCCCGTCGAAGGAGGTGCCGTAGTTCTCTACATTTTTGTCGAAGCCGCCATAGATGAACCGGTTGTCCTTGTAGACGCCTGCATGGACCAGGATGACATCGCCAGGCTGGACACGGGGCGGGAAGACATTGCTGTGATCGCTCTCATCCGCTCCCATATAATAGGCCGTGAGAAGGCCGATAAACTCATTGGGACCGAGTGGAGTTTTGTGGCTGAATGGATAGACATGATAGATCTGCCCGCCGGTCGCGGGTCCCGGCAATTTGCGGGTACGAACCGTGACAGTTTTCTCGGTATCGCCATGCACCCCGTCGGGATCGGTCATCACGAAATGGACTTCGTATTCCGTGTCAGGCTGCAGGTTCAGGACGCTGCCGGCGAAAGCTGGCGGGACCGTGTAGTTGTAATAGTTTAAGCCGCCATATTGGGGCTTGGGGCCGGCAATGAATTCCCCGCCCATGCGGAAGAGGGGAAGCGCCGGGCGCCAGTTGTTTTCGCCCCGTTTGCGGTACGTTGCAGTCACTGCAGCATTGCGGTTGTCATCGCCGGCAATCTTCCACTCAAAACCAAGGGAGAGCAGAGTCGGTCGCTCAGTGATGAACGCACCTGAGGTGACTGCCTTGTCGTCGGCCTGTGCGGCCCCGGCTAACGCGCCAAGAGCCATGAGTGCCCATAAAAGCCGACGCATCATCATTTGCCCCAACCGAAGTGTGGCTCCTGTAGACTACCATTCTGACGCAAATGCTACAGTTTTGGCTCACCTGCCGGGATCAGTGTTGTGGTTGCACAGGATGGTACCTGGATTTTCCGTCCGTCCGCAGGGGCGGTCGAAAAGGATCGCGCTGCAAGTGGTTGAGGCCTGACGAGCCGAGCAGCAGGGCCGCAAGGGCACTACAATTGTCGCTGAATCCCTTCAACCGCCCAGCTCATAAGGAGAGCGATACCGGGGTTTGCCACTATTATCTCTTGCGGCGGATCACCCGCATTTGCCATGCGCGCGATCTCTTCGTTGAAGCTTTTCCAGTCATCATGGGTGAAGAGGTTGAAGTCCGCCGTATATCGAAATAGCTCCCCCAATAAAACGGAGATTGCGCCACTGCGGGCATGGAGCATTACGCTCTCGATGGTCAACGCCTCACATCTTCCAGTGTCTACCAACGCGATCAGTTGGGAGAGGAGCCGTCTATACCTTGCCGCGGCCGAGTTGGTGCGACGCTTAACGGTATCCAAGGTCATGCAAGCGCCGTTTAACAAAAGGTATTGTCGGACAATACGTCAGGGTGCGGCGCATGTCACTTGCCAAATGACCCGCTTGCGATAAAGTCTGACAATATGAGAGCCGCGTTTGCAGCCTGGGAAGGCGTCGAATGCGCCGCTTCCCGTCATTCCCAATATGTTTCTGGGCTGTGTCGGTATAATGCGATCGCGCTGGACGTCGGCGATCAGGATGGCCTGCAGACCGATCTGCCGCCGCGGCCGTGTTCGTGACGTTGTTCGCTTGAAGAAGATCAGCGGCGAGAACTTGCCGCGGGCGTTTTCCTGCGCTCCTGGATCGAATCTGAGAGGGCGAGTTCGATCAACCGTGTCATGGCCTTTCGAGCGGCCTCTGCGTCGCCCGCAGCAATGGCATCATAAACCCGAACGTGGTCAGGTATGGCATTTCGCTTCAGCCGATGGGTGCGGTCCTTGAACTTCGTGCTCCAGGTCACCGCGGCAGTGACGCTTGTAGACAGCGAAATGAGAAATGGATTACCCGACGCCGCCAAAAGACTCGCGTGGAAATCGTGATCGGCAACCCGTCCGCGCTCGGTGTGCAGGGTTTCCTCTGTCATGATTTTGAGCGCCCGGGCCATAGCATGCAACTCCTGCGTCCGGCGTCGGGTCGCAGCCAGAGCTGCGGCTTCAGGCTCAACCATTTTGCGAAGCTCAAAGAGGTAAGCAAGCAGATCCCGCCGCGGCTCACTGCTGAACATCCAGCTGAGAACATCTGGGTCCAGGAGATGCCATTTTGTGGCTTCTGTGACGCGCGTGCCGACTTTCTGCCGGGACTCGACCATGCCCTTTGCCACCAGCTTGCCAACGGCTTCGCGATAGGCTGAGCGAGACACATTCCGCCCGCTACTGGCTTCCAATTCTGTCTCAAGGATTGTCCCGGGAAGCAGGCGACCAGAAACGATGTTGCGGCCGATTTCGGCCGCGATCCTCCCTGGGATGCGAATTTTGGAAGGGGTCTTCATTGCACCTTTCCACTACCATGCGGAGGGCGCCATGCTGTCTTATTCGGCCAGCCCCCCTGTCGGTCTTTTGCGTGTTATCCTGCGCCAACTCCACCAACAGCGCAAACTGCCGGCCTTAGGGCAGGTTCAGATGACGAGCCATCCTTGTTGGCGCTTAGCAGGAGAGAATGAGCCTAAGGGCAGGCTAAAGTGCTCTGCTCGATGCCCTGTAGAGCAAATGCCATAAGAAGGGCGATGCCTTTCCGCTTTGCCCCGAATGGCCACGGGGCGTCCTCCGCTCCTACCATGGCCGCAACTTCGACATCGAGATTTGTCCAATCATGTTCGGATAGAAAGCTGAAATCGGCGACGGCGCCCAAGGTGCTTTTGAGCAGGATGGAAATTCCACCTGCCAGGGCGTGCGATTGTACGTGCTCGGCCGTCAGGAAGTCATAATTTCCCTCATCGGAAGCCGCGATGAGCTCCCACACGAGCGATCGATACTTGGCCTCACTCATTGCGATGTCTTGAAACGCACTTTCTGGATCTCACAGCTGCTGTCATGCCTCATATGTTCAGGGCATTGCACACATCGCCACGCACTTTTCAGGCACGGATGATTGCTCGGACAGCGCCCTGAGGATCGTCGACCATGCGAGTATGGTTGTCGAATATCATCGTTTGCATTCGCGTCGGGTCGGTCGGACGCCATCCAATTCCAGGATTGCCCGTCGCAGCGAAATTCGCCCATGCAGTCGCCATCGTCTTGGCCAGTGCCTGCGCTTCTGCCGTGTTGCCCGTGCCTTGCTCGCAGCGTTTGGTATTATCAAAGCAAAAGGCAAGCTCGGACGTGTGCCAAGCCCCGCATATGCCGTCGAGTTGGGGCGACTGCCAGGTGAACCAATATTGATAAACCGGTGCGCCCCCGATTGCGGCTTTCTGCCGGATCATCCCCTCGACACCATTTCTTATAGCCAGCCCGCTGACCCCATAAGACAGTGTGCGAATCGACTTGCCTGGGTTTGCGGCCTTCATCGCATCGACCAGCCGGTTGGCCTTGTCCTGTCCATAGGCCTTGGTCAACGTTGCCCGCCACTCGGTTTCGGTCGGATTGGAATGATAGCTGTAACCTTCTTCGCTAACCGAGCCGATGATCAGCGGAATGTCTTTGGACAGTTCGGGGGCTGCGTCATGGAAGGGACGCATCGGCACGACGCGGCCATCCATGGTGGGCGCCCAGCCCGCACGCCGGATCGCGCCGGGGCCAAAGAACGGACCCGGTGGCAAGCTGGAATTGACCTTGGGAATGGCGGCTTGGCCGGCCGCATAGAGCTTTGACCATTCCGTCTGTTGCAGGCCGGCGATGTCGTTGGGTTTCAATCCCAACTCGATCATCACCTGGCGCGCCAGGGCCCGCGATTGTTCTGCATCGGCGAAGTTGCCGCCACCGCCCGACTGGACCGCCGCACGGTGGAATAACCCCCTGGCCGAGGGCATGCCCATCAGACAGGTGACTTTCGAGCCGCCGCCCGATTGCCCATAGATCATGACGCGGTCCGGATCGCCGCCGAAATTGGCGATGTTCTCCTTGATCCAGCGCAACGCCGCCACCAAATCCGTCATGCCGACATTTGCGGATTCCGCGTAATCCGGTCCGCCGATTTCCGAGACGTCGAGAAAGCCAAGTACGTTAAGCCGGTGATTGACGGATACCTGAACGACATCATGATGCCGGGCCATCTGTGCGCCTTCATGCGAGGGCAACTCATAGGCCGAGCCGAAGGAAAAGCCGCCGCCATGAAAGTAGACCATTACGGGGCGCTTGCCGGTGAGGGCAGGCGTCCAGATGTTCAGTTTGAGCATGTCCTCGCCGAGGTAACCGTCATCCCAGTCGAACAGGAACGACGTCTCGATGGCCTTGAAGTCGTGCAGCGTCTGGGGACAGTTGGCGCCGTAAATCAACGTGTGGCGTTCGTCTTGCCAGGGAATAGGGGGCTTGGCGGGAAGCCAACGATTGGCACCGCCGGTATCCTGCCCATAGGGCACACCTTTGAAGGTGAAAACGCCGCCATCAAGAAAGCCGCGTACCTTTCCATATTCCGTACGCACGACAGCCGATCCGGGTGTGCTGCAGTTGCCCGGTTCCTGGTGTGCCCCGATCTTGGTGCTGTCGGCAGCCAGCGCTTCGCCGGATATGGCGGCCAGGCTCTGACCCGCTGAAAGGAATAGAGCCATCCGTCTGGTGAGAGGGATCTTGTGCGCCATGGTGATCCTTTCCGAATGATTGGCCGAACTCTAAGCCTATTGGCGAACAAGAAAAGTATATTGTCTGACAATAGTTCAGCGTCATTCCAGTGCGTTGCACTGCGACGCTCCGATGGGATTATTCCGCCGCGGAGTTTGGCCTGCGAAAGCTTTCGTGTCGTTCGTCTGCGCTGCTCGAGTTGCCGTCCACACTCGAGAAGTCTCTTTCCCAATCCTCGTACGTGGTCGGCGGTCACGTTCACGATGTAATCAATGCGACAACCATGTGGGACGATGCATCGCCTTGTTGGATCAAAAATACTGATAACGGTACCAAAAACGTAGCCCCGTGGTAGCGACATTGGACGGGGCGTATCCAAAATTCCTCTTATAATTCCTATGGATACAGCGATCCTTGATACCGCAGGACGCGGTAAAAATATGACAGCTTGTCATAATTCGAAATTGTCCTACAAAAACTCTGTTGGACGCTACCAATTTTCGCTACATTTCCCCCAACAAGAATTAGATCAAAACTACCCAGGGGAAATTTATGAACACTGCAAAACTCAGCAAGATGGCGCTCATGTGCGCCGCAAGTGTCGTGGCTCTCGCGGCAGGCGCGCATGCGCAATCCGAAAATGTCGAACAGGTCACCGTTACCGGCTCGCGCGTCATTTCCGACATCACCTTGTCGCCGACGCCGCTTACGGTGGTGACGGCCGAACAGCTGCAGGCCACCACGCCCACCACCATTCCCGACGCGTTGAACAAGCTGCCCGACTTCATCGGCGGCTTCAATCCGCGCCGCCAGGGCAATGGCTCGGAAAACGGCAGCGCCAATACGCTGAACCTGCGCAATCTGGGCCAAGCCCGCACCTTGATCCTGCTGGATGGCCAGCGTGTCGCTCCGTCCAATGCGGGCGGCACGGTGGATGTGGACTCGCTGCCCCAGATGCTGGTGAGCCGGGTCGACGTGGTGACGGGCGGCGCCTCGGCGGTTTATGGCTCGGACGCCGTGGCCGGTGTGGTCAATTTCATCCTCGACAAGAAATTCACCGGCTTCAAATACGACGTCAACGCCGGCCTCTCGAATTATGGCGATGCCGCGGAACAGAGAATCGGTTTCGCCTGGGGCACCGAGCTTTTCGGCGGCCGGGGGCATTACGAGATGTCCGGGCGCTACTTCAACCAGGACATGGTCCCGATAGCCGCGCGTCCGTATGGCTATCAGAACCAGACCTGGGTTGAGACCGGTACCGGCAGCGCCGCGGCGCCGTTTACCGACGTGCCCTTCGGCCGGCTTTTCAACCAATCTCTGAACGGCACCATCAATTGCGGCAATGGCATTACGGTCGGTGGGGTGGTTCAGACCCTGCCCTGTACGCTGAACAGCTATACCTTCGGCTCCGCCGGCAATATCCGGCCAATGGTCCACGGCATCCCCACCACGACAGCTGGGGTAGAGTCCGGCGGCGACGGCGGTTATGCCAATCCTGCCGACACGACATTCCAAGCCAGGCAGCGCCAGGCCGAATTCTTCAACCGCTTCAGTTATGACTTCACGCCGGACATCAATGGCTACATCCAGGGTGGCTGGTCGGAGTCATACGACTACTCCACCTGGACCCCGCTGACGGTCAGCTCGGCCGGCTCGCGCCCCAACACCTTCTTCACCAACAACCCCTTTCTGAGCCAGGACGCCCAAACCCGCCTGACTGCGGCGGCCACAGCGGCCGGCAACTTCGTTAAGCCGCCGGTTCCGTTCACCCAGGTGGTCGGTAACGTCACCAGCATCGCGCCGGCGGTGGCCGCCAACACGCCTTATTTTTCTGCCGCGCATTACGTGAACACGGTCGACGGGCAGCATGCCAGAAACGCGCACAATATCTATGAAACCAGGGGTCTGAACCGGGTTCTGAGCCTGACAACGGGCCTCACCGGCAAGTTGAGTTCCTTCGATTGGGATCTCTACTACAGCCATCAGGAAGCCCGGACGGATGTGAACGATCCTCAGAACACCAACAACGGCAGATATATGGCGGCGCAAGACGCGGTCATCGCGCCAGCCGGAACCACGATCAATGGCGTGAATGTTGGCGGCACGATTCAGTGCTGGGACGTGACGCAGCCGCAATTTGCCGCGCTATATGCGGGTTGCGTGCCGATCAACACCTTCGATCCCGTCAACGGCATCAGCCAGGACGCATACAATTATATCAAGCAGGATACCTTCTGGGCCCTGACCCAGAAGCTGGACAATATCGGGGGCAGTATCTCCGGCGGCGTTGGCTTTGGTCTGCCCGCCGGCGAGATCACCGGCGCGCTGTCGGCGGAAATGCGCTGGCGCACTTATGATCTGAAGAGCAATGCCCTGCCGACCGACTTCGTCAATTGCACCGGTTTGCGCATGTGCACGGTCAATGGCGGCGCCGCACCCGCGCTATGGACCCAGAATGTCAATGCGCCGGTCAGCGCCGACGACAGTGTCTGGGAGACGGCGCTTGAGCTCAATGTTCCCCTTCTCAAGGACGTTCCGCTGGCCCAGGACCTGAACGTCGACATCGCTGGCCGTTACACCAGCTATTCCATCTCCGGCGATGCCGAGACCTGGAAGATCGGTGTCAACGATCGGATCAACGAGGCCATCCGTCTTCGCGGTACCATGTCGTTCGACATTCGCGCGCCCAACCTGAACGACCTGTTCCAGCCAGTGGGCATCTCCTCGACCGGGTTCAACGACCTCTTGACCACGGGCAACAACAGCACCCAGTTGGTCACCAGGGGTAACGCCGCTCTGACACCGGAACAGGCCCATACCTATACGCTGGGCCTGGTGCTAACCCCGGAATTCCTGCCCGGCTTCAGCACCTCGCTGGACTATTACCAGACCCATATGTCCAACGCGATCACCGGCATCAGCTATCAAAGCACGACGGTCCAGCAGCTTTGCATCGGCAGCGCGCCGGCCTACAACTCACCCTACTGCGCGCTCGCCACACGGCCGATCGCGCCGGGCCAGCCGGGCTTCACCTCGACCGCTAACTATCCGACCCAGATTTTCAACCAGCCGCAGAACAGCGCCAAGGTGCAGATGGAAGGTTGGAACTTCGAGGCGGACTACAATTTCGACTGGGCCGATGTTTGGAGTGTTATACCGGGCTCGATGACCTTGCGGCACCTGATGACCTACCAGCCCGTGCTGGAGACCCAGAACCTGCCGGGCACGGCCTTCAACTGGACCAACCAGCCCAAGACCCGCATGACCACTTTCCTCAATTACCAGGTCGGCGATTGGGGCTTCAATGTGCAGAACCAGTGGCTCTCCGGCGCGAAGAAGGCCACCGGCTTCGTCAATCAGAACTACACGACACCGCGCCTGCCTAGCTATAACGTGACGGACGTTACGATCGACCGCAAATTTGATCTGTGGGGTGGTTCGTCCGATCTCTATTTCAACGTGCAGAATATCGCCAATACCCGCGCGCCGCTTCGCGGACAAAACGCGTCGGTGCCCGGTCTGTTCTATCCTGTGATCGGCCCCTACAGCGACATGGGCCGTTACTTCACGATCGGTCTGAAAGGTAACTTCTAGTATCCGATACACCGGCGTCGCCAGCGCGGCGCCGGTGCAAGCCTCCCGCCAGGGCAAGCGGACATGAGAAGAACGATAATTGCGCGGTGGTTGGTTTTTGGTTGCTGCACCCTCGCTGTCAGCTTACCTGATCAGGCCGCAGATGCCGCGGGCGCCGATGAATGGAGCCATTACGGCCGCGACCCGGGGAATATGCGTTATTCCCCGCTAAAGCAGATCACACCAGCCAATGTCGGTGGGCTTGCGCCGGTCTGGACCTTTCATATGCGGCCGGCGAGCCTGGATGTCGCGGCGGCAAATATGCAAACGGGTCCCCCGGACCGTTTCCGACCGAACTCAAGGTATATCGGATCGGAGATGACCCCGCTGGTGGCCAAGGGACTTATGTTCCTGGCCACGCCTTACCGGCGGGTCGTGGCCCTGGATGCGACGTCGGGCAAGCAAGTCTGGGCTTATGATTTGCCGGGATCTGATGCGCCGGCAAGCCGCGGTGTTTCCTATTGGCCCGGCGAGCCTGGTGCAAAGCCGCGAGTGATTGTTTCCACTCGCAACGGAAATGTGATCGCCCTTGATGCCGCCACCGGCGAGCGGGTCACAAGTTTTGGCACCGATGGGGTGATCACACTCAAGACGCCCGAAGTGCTGAACGGCTTTCCCAATGGCTTTTTCGGGTTTTCCTCACCGGTCCTGGTGCTGGGCAATGTCATTGTCGCGGGAAGCCGGGTGCAGGAGGCGCCCACCCTTGGGCCCGCCGGCGATGTGCGAGGCTTCGATGTGCGCACGGGCAGGCATTTGTGGACCTTCCACACCGTCCCCCGCGCCGGAGAAGCCGGTTTCGACACTTGGGAAGGCGACAGTGCCAAACAACGCTCCGGCGTGAATGTGTGGGCCACGGTCATAGGCGATGAAAAGCGGGGGATTGTCTATCTTCCAATCGCGGCGCCGACCTTCGACCGCTGGGGCGCCGACCGTCACGGGCAAAATCTCTTCAGCGATTCCATCGTCGCGGTGGATGCCAAGACCGGAAAGTATCTCTGGCACTTCCAGACTGTCCACCATGACATCTGGGACCTGGATCTGCCGAGCGCGACATTGATAGACGTAAAGCGGGCAGGGGAGGCCATTCCCGCCATCGCCGTCATGAACAAGACCGCGGTCCTCTTCATGCTGGATCGGGTCACTGGCAAGCCCCTGTTCGACATCAAGGAGGTGCCGGTTCCGACGCAGACCGATGTTCCCGGCGAACAGCCTTGGCCGACCCAGCCAATGTCGGTGACGCCACCTTTGGCAAAAGTGACCTATGACCAGGGCGATGTGGCAGATGTCACGCCCGAGCTGAAGGCCTATTGCGACAATCTCATCGCGGACAAGCATGTGGTTGCATCGAAGCTGTTTCAGCCGCTGCGGACAGATTCAGCGGTCGCCAGCTTTCCGGGCAGCCTGGGCGGCATTGACTGGGGCGGAGCCGCTTTTGATCCGGGGCGGGGGCTGTTGGTCGCAAACACCAACAATCTGGCGGCCCTGGCGACCATGGCCGCTCGTCCCGATGGCAGCTACGGGATGAAAGACGGCTATCTCTATTTCTGGAATCCCAAAACCCGTCAGCCCTGCAACGCTCCACCCTGGGGGCAATTCAGCGCGGTGGACGTAAATACCGGCAAGATAAAGTGGCAGGTTCCGCTCGGGGTCAGTGACGATCTTCCCGCCGATCGCCGCAATACCGGGCGCGTCAATCTGGGCAACCCCATGGTCACCGCCGCAGGCCTGGCCTTTATCGGCGCCACGGACGACAGTCGCTTCCGCGCTTTCGACACCATGACCGGCACGCTGCTGTGGGAGGCGAAGCTGCCGGCCACCGCATCGACAGGCCCCATCAGCTATCGCGGAAAAGACGGCCGCCAATACATCGCGGTTGTCGCCACCGGCGGGAACAATGCGGGCGTGCCCGCCACTGCCGACGATGTCATGGCTTTCGCCTTGCCTGACCACAAAGCGCGTTCGCACGATCTCAAATAGGTGGCTTATGAAATCGGAACAAGAGCAAGTCGTTTCGTCTCAGCATTCTTCAACCGGTTCCTGTCGTCCATTGGATCGTCGCCGCTTTATGGAAAGCGCCGCAGTGGTCGGAGCCGCTTTGGGTCTGGATGCCGGTAGCTGGCGACCAGCGGCCGCGGCCGCGCCGGGTCCTTCGACAGATTCCCGCCTGCCTGACGGGACCGAGTTTGTCAGCTGGGAGCAGCCGCTGACCTTTTCGAAGACCTATTATGTCGACAACACCGCGGCCAATGCCGACGACAGCGGTCCCGGCGATAGGGCGCGGCCTTTCCGTACCGTCAACAAGGCTGCCCAACTGCTGCAGCCCGGCGAGCGCGTGATTATCGCGGCCGGCACCTACCGGGAATGTGTCCGTCCGGCGCGCGGCGGCACCGGTCCGGCCCAGATGATCAGCTATGAGGCCGCCCCCGGCGCGAAGGTCTTCATCAAGGGCTCGGAAATACTGAAAGACGGCTGGCAGCAGCAGAAGGTTTCCGAACGCTTCAATGCCCCTCCCGACACCGGTATCACCATCTGGCGTCACGAGTTGACGAACGCGCTGTTTCCCGACGCCTACAACCCCTTCGCGCTGCCCAGCATCATGGGGAGCTGGGGTTGGCTGGATACGCGGATCGTCGACATGGGTCCCTATCTGCGACGGCGCGGCCTGGCGTTTGTGGACGGCAAGCCGCTGGAGCCGATGGAACAGCTGCGCGAGCTGGCAATGGCAAAACTGCCGCCGGTTCCAGACTTCACCAAACCGCCGGCGCCGTTCTTGGGCATGCCGCCGCGCCGCCGCGGCGCCCCGGTCATGCAGGAAATCGGTGGATCACCGGATGCGCGCTTCTCGGTGAATGATTCAGGAACGGCGATCCATATCCGCTTGGCGTCGGGGACGCCGGCCGATCACATGATCGAGGTTACCACCCGGCAGCACACCTTCATCCCGGCGCACAGCGGCATCAGCTATATCCGGGTTAAGGGAATCACCTTCCAGCATGCTGGCAATCCTTATCCCTTCCCGCAATTTGGCATGGTCTCGCTCGCCGGCGGGGATCATTGGATCCTGGAAGACAATATATTTGAATGGGCCAATGGCGGGGGATTGGACATCGGCAGTGATGGCAACAGCGCGGGCGCGCCGAGCTCCGGTGCGTCGCAGATCCTCCGCCGCAACACCTTCCGCTATTGCGGCATCGAGGGTGTCGGCGGGATGGGAACCTCCAACGCCTTGGTGGAAGACAATCTGATCGAATGGTGCGGCTGGGCGGACGCCGAACGTGGCTGGGAAGCGGCCGGCGCGAAATTCCACCGCGCGAAGAACATGATGTTCCGCCGGAACGTGATACGGCATATGCGTCATGCCAACGCCGCCTGGTGGGACGTCGATAATGTCAACTGCCGCATCACCAAGAACATCTTCGCTGATGTATTGACGGTCGGCGCCGCGGTCCACATGGAGATGAACCCAGGTCAGAACTCGCTCGACAACAACATCATATGGGATGTTCGCAACGCCGAGCCCGGTACGCCTGGCCAGCGCGGTTGCGCGGGGTCGGGCATTTTCGACAATGCCACCGACAATCTGATCATTGCGCAGAACTTGATCGGCCGCTGCGACAATGCGGGGATTTTCGCCATCATCCGGCAGGACCGCAATATCAAGATCCACGCGTCCGGCAACAATGTCGCCAACAACATCTTTGCCAACTGCAAATCCGCCATCAATTTCCTCAATACCGACAACCAGGCGGATGGAAATGTCTATGTCGGCATGCCCGATCAGTTTCAGGGCTTGTTTGAAGGTGCTCCGCCGCCGGACTATGATCCGAACGCCTGGACCCACCTCAAATTCTATGACCTTGCGGCCTGGCGCGCCGTGAAAGGCTGGGACAAGAATTCGGTGATCGCCGATGCCCAGATCGCCTTCAATCCCGACACACTTGAGCTCACCATCACCAGCAGCAAGCCGCTGCCGCGGGTGGGCGCGGTCAACCAGATACAAAGCGATTTGCTGGGCAAGCCGACAGGAGCAAGCAGGGCTGCCGGCCCACTGGCAAACCCTGGAACCAGGGGTGCCTGGAAGCTGGACCCGCGGTTGCTGACCTGATCGACTCGGAGGAGATCCAGCTGCCAGTGATCGCCATTAGATCGATAGAGACAAACTAGAACCAGAAAACAATGAGGGGAGGCTGACATGAAAGCGTACGCTCTTTTTACCGCCTTGCTTGCCGCCACCGCCGGCGCGTGGACTCTCCCGGCGATAGCACAAGGACCCATCAGCGAGATTGACAGTCATATCGACGCGGCGAAAAAGGCGGCGGGGCTCGATTATCGCGCCACCTTCGTCAATCTGTGCTTTCCCACCCCTCTGCCAGGCGGCCCACGGGGCGCGGCGGCGCTGCTCGTTCCGCGGCCCGCGCCTGACCAGGGCATCTGGTACGCCTCGCCCTATCGGGTGTTCGATAATCTTTATTGGCTGGGCACGCGGCAACATTCCTCCTGGGCGCTGAAGACCAGCGCCGGCATTATCATTATCGACACCAACTTCGCCTGGGCGACGCAACCGGAAATCCTGGATGGGCTGGCCAAGCTGAAGCTGGACCCCAAGGACATCAAATACGTCATCCTCAGCCACGCCCATGGTGACCATGATCAGGGTGTCGCCACCTTGCAGAGCAAGTTCGGCGCCAAGGTGGTGATGGGTGGGCCGGACTGGGAAGCCACCTTGACACGCGCGCCCGACGTGGCGGGCGGTGTGCCAAAGCGCGGATCAGGCGATATTTCCGTGGGACCGGAAGGCACCAAGGTGACGTTGGGCGACACCACGGTGGACGTCGTCTTCACACCTGGCCACACGCCTGGAACGCTGTCCTACGTCTTCCCGGTCAAAGATAAAGGCAAGACGGTGATGGTGGCCTATTCGGGCGGCACCCTCACCGGGGCTTTTGGCACTGACGGCAAGCGCTGGGACGAATATATCGACTCCCAAAAGCGCATGGCCCAGGCCGCCGCAGCCGCCGGCGCCTCGATAATCCTTTCCAACCACAGCGAGTACGACAATGCCTATACCAGGGCACGGCTCGTTGGTGTGAAGCGCGAAGTCGGAGAAGACAATCCTTTCATCGTCGGGCCGCAGAGCGTGCAGAACTACTTCACCGTCATGCAGGAATGCGCCACCGCGTCCAAGCTGCGCAACGCGGCGAAATAGTTGAACGGCTCACAGGTCGTCGCGCACTCAGGGAGTAACCTATGAGACTATGGAATCGCCGGCGCATGCTGGCGCACCTGGGCGGAGCCGCCAGCGTGGCTTTGTGGCCCGTGCCTTCAGCCGGTGCGCTGGGGCTTGCCGCCGACAAGATCAAGATGGTCCGCTACTACACCAATGCGGGTGACGCTCAGGGGCGCCAGGGCCAACCCATGGTCAACCAGTCCGCCAATGTCGTGATCATCGAAACCGAAAGCGGTCTGAAAGGCATCGGCGAGGGGGGCGAGCCCCGCACTATGGAGGAGTGTGCCGCCATGCTGATCGGGCAGGACCCGTTCCGCATCGAAAGCATGTGGCAGCGCATGATGCGCGGCTATTTCTATCCGGCGGGGCGGGAGAAGATACATTCTCTGGGCGCGCTGGATCTCGCGCTGTGGGACCTGAAGGGCAAAGCAGCGGGCTGGCCGGTGTGGCAATTGCTGGGCGGCAAGTCGCGTGACTATGTCGAGCTCTACGCAACGGCTTATCCGCGTCCCACGCCCAGCGCGACCATTTCCGATACGGCACGTGCCTGCCGCGATGCGGGCTTTCGCGTTTATCGCAGCGCCGCCGATATCGGCGGCGGACGAGAGGTCGACCGTTTCGCGTTGGTGAGACGGAT
>Ga0268266_10000558_pt1 | contig 51887 bp, 58 predicted proteins | sample KBSS13metaG_FD_190356 | JGI IMG/M metagenome (GOLD analysis project Ga0268266, IMG submission 190356) | Switchgrass rhizosphere microbial communities from Kellogg Biological Station, Michigan, USA - KBS S1-3 metaG (SPAdes) (version 2) | ecosystem: Host-associated > Plants > Roots > Rhizosphere...
AGGAACTCGGCGAGCGCCTTGGTCAGCTCGGTCTTGCCGACGCCGGTCGGGCCGAGGAACAGGAAGGAGCCGAGCGGCCGGTTCGGGTCCTGCAGGCCGGCGCGGGCGCGGCGGACGGCCTTGCTGACCGCCTCGATCGCCTCCTGCTGGCCGATCACGCGCTTGCCGATCGTCTCTTCCATGGCGAGCAGTTTCTCGCGCTCGCCCTCCAGCATCCGCTCGACCGGAATGCCGGTCCAGCGGCCGACCACGGCGGCGATGTCCTCGCTCGTGACCTCCTCGCGGAGCATTGCGTTGCTCGAAGCGGCGGCGGCCTCCTCCAGCTGCTTCTCCAGCGCCGGGATTCGGCCATATTGCAGCTCGCCGGCCTGGGCGAGATCGCCATGCCGTTGCGCCTGGTCCAGCTCGATCCTGGCGACGTCGAGCTGCTCCTTGATCCGGGCCTCGCCGGCCAGCTTTTCCTTCTCCGCCTGCCAGCGTGTGGTCAGTGCGCCGGACTGCTCCTCAAGGCCGGCCAGCTCGGCTTCGAGCGCCTTCAGCCGCTCCTTGGAGGCGGCGTCCTTTTCCTTCTTCAGCGCCTCGCGCTCGATCTTGAGCTGGATGATCCGCCGGTCGAGCGTCTCGATCTCCTCGGGCTTGGACTCGGCCTCCATGCGGATGCGTGACGCCGCCTCGTCCATCAGGTCGATCGCCTTGTCGGGCAGGAAGCGGTCGGTGATGTAGCGGTTGGAGAGGGTGGCCGCGGAGACCAGGGCCGCGTCGGTGATGCGCACGCCATGGTGCAGCTCATATTTCTCCTTGAGCCCGCGCAGGATCGAGATCGTGTCCTCGACCGTCGGCTCGCCGATGAAGACGGGCTGGAAGCGCCGCTGCAGCGCCGGGTCCTTCTCGACATGCTTCTGATATTCGTCGAGCGTGGTCGCGCCGATGCAGTGCAGCTCGCCGCGGGCGAGCGCCGGCTTCAGCAGGTTGGAGGCGTCCATCGCGCCTTCCGATTTGCCGGCGCCGATCAGGGTGTGCATCTCGTCGATGAAAAGGATGATGTCGCCCTCGGCGCCCTTCACCTCGTCGAGCACGCCCTTCAGGCGCTCCTCGAATTCGCCGCGATATTTCGCGCCGGCGATCAGGCTGCCCATGTCGAGCGACATCAGGCTGCGACCCTTGAGGCTGTCCGGCACGTCGCCATTGGCGATGCGCAAAGCCAGGCCCTCGGCGATGGCGGTCTTGCCGACGCCGGGCTCGCCGATCAGCACGGGATTGTTCTTGGTGCGGCGGGCGAGGATCTGGATGGTGCGGCGGATCTCCTCGTCGCGGCCGATCACCGGATCGAGCTTGCCCTCGCGGGCCGCCTCGGTGAGGTCGCGGGCGAATTTCTTCAGCGCGTCATAGCGGTCCTCCGCGCCGGCCGTGTCGGCGGTGCGGCCGCCGCGCAATTCGTTGATCGCCGCGTTCAAATTCTCGGCGCTGACCCCCGCGTCGCGCAGCGCCTTGCCGGCGTCGGTCTGGGAGATGGCGAGCGCAGTCAGCAGCCGTTCGACTGCAACGTAGGAATCGCCGGCCTTCTGCGCGATCTCCTCGGCGCCATCGAGCAAGCGGATCGTATCGCCGTTGAGGCTGGGCGCCGCGCTGGCGCCGGTGCCGGAGACGACCGGCACTTTGGCGAGGGCCTCATCCGTCTCGCGCCGCGCCGCGTCGGCGCTGCCGCCGGCCTTGGCGATCAGCCCCGCGGCCATGCCCTGCTCGTCCTCAAGCAAAGCCTTCAGCACGTGGATGGGCGCGATCTGCTGGTGGTTCATCCGCGACGCGACGGTCTGCGCCGATTGCAGGAAGCCGCGCGCCCGGTCGGTGAACTTTTCGAGATTCATAGGTTGTGACACCCCTGTTCGGTTGCGGGCGATATGGTGTCGCCCCGAGGACCAACAAGGGTCCCGCCGCGCGCCCATGAATGCCGACTTGATCGGGATTGCGCAATTCAGGGCCGGCGATTGTCTCCCGCCCGCTCTGTGTTAGTGTATTGCGACACTATTCCGGGGTGAACCAGATGCGCGAAGTCCTGCTTGCTCTCGCCTGCGCCGCGGGGCTGACCATCTCGGACCCCGCCATCGCGCAGACGCAACCGGCCTCCGCTGCCTCGAACGATGCCGCGCGCGCCTTGCTTCGGCAGGTCGACATCCCCTTCGAGACCTTCACGCTCGACAACGGTCTGAGGGTCGTCGTCCACGAGGATCGCAAGGCGCCGGTCGTCTCGGTGCAGGTCTGGTACAATGTCGGGTCCAAGGACGAGCCCGTGGGCCAAACCGGCTTCGCCCATTTGTTCGAGCATATGCTGTTCTACGGGTCCGAGAATGTGCCGGGCCAGGTGTTCGAGCATCTCGAGCGGATGGGCGCGACGGACTGGAACGGCTCGACCTGGTTCGACCGCACCAATTATTACGAGACGGTGCCGACCTCGGCGCTGGAGACGGCCCTGTTCCTGGAAAGCGACCGGATGGGCTATCTGCTCGGCGCGGTCAGCGAGGAGAAGCTCCGCAACCAGATCTCGGTCGTCCAGAACGAGAAAAGGCAGGGCGATAACGAGCCTTTCGGCCTGGTCGAATATGCCGAGCTCGAGACCCTGTTTCCACAGGGCCACCCCTACCACCACTCGTCGATCGGCTCGATGGCCGATCTCGACGCGTCGACCTTGCCGCAGGTGCAGCAATGGTTCCGCGACCGCTATGGCCCGAACAATGCGGTGCTGTCGCTGGCGGGCGATATCGACGTCGCCACGGCGCGCCGCCTGGCGCAGCAATATTTCGGCGACATTCCGCGCGGACCAGTCAACACGCCGGCCGCCGCCGGCGTCCCGACCCTGCCGGCGCGCGTCGACCGGGTGATGAACGACCGGGTCGCGACGACCCGCCTGTTCATGACCTGGGCGGTGCCCGGCCTGGGCCAGGATGACAATGTCGAGCTCCAGCTCAGCGCCGGGGTGCTCGGCGGCCTCGCCAGCTCGCGGCTCGACAATATCCTGGTCCGCGGCGAGCGGCTCGCCGTCAACGTCAATGCGTCCGTCCAGACATTTCAGCGGGTCGCCTTCTTCCGGATCACCGTCGATGTCCGTCCCGGGGTCGATGCCGATCTGGTGCAGCGCCGCGTCGACGCCATCCTGGCCGACTATATTCGCAACGGACCCACCGCCGACGAGGTGCGCCGGGTCAGCATGCAGGCGCTCGCGGCCCGCATCCGGGGCCTGGAGCAGGTCGGCGACGAACAGGGCAAAGCGGGCACGCTCGCTTCGGGCCTGCTCTACATGAACGATCCAGGTTTCTACCGGCGGGAACTCACCCGGATGGCGGAGGCGACCCCGGCGGGCGTCCAGCGCGCCCTCCAGCGCTGGATCTCCCGCCCTGTCTTCGCGCTGCGCATCGTCCCGGGTGAGCGTGGGGCCTATCAGGAGTCGAGTTCCGGTCGCTCCGGCGGCGGCGGTGGTGGCGGCGGCGGCGGAAGTACCGTCGAGGCTCAGGCCGCGCCTGCGCGGCGGACGCGCCCGCCGATGCCGCAGCCCGGCCCGGTCGCCAATGTCGATTTCCCCGCCGTCGAGCGGGCAACACTCTCCAATGGCGTGCGCGTCGTCTTCGCGCGGCGGGCGACCGTGCCGGTGGTGCGGGTGTCGATGTCCTTCAATGCGGGCTTTTCCGCCGACAGCCGCGACCGGCTCGGGCTGCAGAGCCTGATGGCGGGGCTGCTCGACGAAGGGACGGCGCGCCGGAACGCCGTGCAGATTGCCGAGGAGCGCGAGCGGCTTGGCGCCCAGCTCAATGTCACCGCGTCCGTCGATCGCACCACCGCGACCCTGGCGGCCCTCAACGCCAATCTCGATCCGTCGCTCGATCTGATGGCGGACATCCTGCAGAATCCGGCCTTCGCGCAGAGCGAGATCGACCGGCTGAAGGCGCAGCAATCCGCGCAGATCCTGGCCGAGCAGGCCCAGCCGGTCACCAATGCGCTGCGCACGCTGCCGCCTCTGCTCTATGGCGCCGGCCATGCCTATGGCGTGCCGTTCACCGGCTCGGGGACCGCCGAAACGGTGCGGTCGATCACGCGGGCCGACATCGTGAGCGCGCACCAGCGCTGGATCCGGCCCGACAATCTGGAGATTTTCGTCGTCGGCGACACGACGCTGGCCGACATCATGCCCCGGCTGGAGCGGCGCTTCGGCCGCTGGCGGGCGCCGTCCGTGCCGCGCGGGACCAAGGCCTTCGCCATGGTCGCCGCGCCCGCAGGTTCGCGGATCGTCATCGTCGACCGGCCGCAATCGCCGCAGTCGCTGATCCTCGGCGGCCTCCTGCTGCCCGCCCAGGGGACCAGCGACCTGCTCGCGGTCCAGGCGGCGATCGAGGCCCTGGGCGGCGGGCCGTCGGCGCGCCTCTATCAGGATCTGCGCGAGACGAAGGGGTGGACCTATGGCGCCTATTCCTACCTCAACAATGTCGAGCATCAGGTGCCTCTGCTCTTCTATGCGCCGGTGCAGACCAACCGCACCGGAGAATCCGTCGCGGCGATGCGGGACCATGTCCGCGCCTTTCTGTCGGACCGGCAGGTGAGCGCCCAGGAGCTGGAGCGGATCGTGAGCACCAATGTGCGGGGCCTGCCCGGCAGCTACGAGACTTCGGCGGCGGTGCTGACCGCCATCGCGGGCAACGCCTTGTACCGCCGCCCCGACAGCTATCAGGAATCGCTGGCCGGCCGCTATCGGGCGATGACCATCGAGCAGCTCAATGAGGCGGCGCGCGCGATGATCCGCGCCGACGGGATCGTCTGGGTGGTCGTGGGCGATGCCGCGCAGGTGCGGCCGCAGCTTGAGCGGCTCGGCCTGCCGATCGAGACGATGACGCTGCAGTAACAAGGAGAAACGCAAGCAGAGCTCGCGCAAGGACCGTCCCCGCTGCCCCCGCCCGTTTTCCCCGACCGGGCGGTCAGCACCGTATTGCATATACCGGACACCGCGTTAGTGTCCGGCGCCTGCACGTCATGGGGAATCACATGCGCAAACTGCTTTCTGCTTTCGCGTTCGCCGCGGGGGTCTCGCTCCTCGCCACTGCCTCCACCGCCATCGCCAGCACCGATCAGGGCGGCCGCCGCGCCGCCGCCGCCGATCCGGTGTCCGCGTTGGTGCAGCGGGTCCAGATTCCGTTCGAGACCTTCACGCTCGCCAACGGCCTGCGCGTCGTCGTCCATACCGACCGCAAGGCCCCGGTGGTCGCGGTCAGTGTCTGGTACAATGTCGGCTCCAAGGACGAGCCGGCCGGCCGCACCGGCTTCGCCCATCTGTTCGAGCATCTGATGTTCAACGGCTCCGAGAACGCGCCGGGCGATTATTTCGCGCCGCTGCGCGAGATCGGCGCGACCGACTTCAACGGCACCACCTGGTTCGACCGGACCAATTATTTCCAGACCGTGCCGCGCAACGCGCTGGACCGCGCGCTCTATCTGGAGAGCGACCGCATGGGCCACCTGCTCGGCGCCGTCACCCAGGAGAATCTGACCAACCAGATCGGCGTCGTCCAGAACGAGAAGCGCCAGGGCGACAATGAGCCTTATGGCCTGGTCGACTATGCCCAGCTGGAGGGCCTGTTCCCGCAGGGCCATCCTTATCATCACTCGACCATCGGCTCGATGGCGGACCTTTCCGCCGCGACGCTCGACACGGTGCGCGACTGGTTCCGCAGCAAATATGGCCCGAACAATGCCGTGCTCGTCCTCGCCGGCGACCTCGACGCCGCCGAGGCCCGGCCGCTGGTCGAGCGCTATTTCGGCCCGATCGCGCGTGGCCCGGTCAACAACCCGGCCGCCGCCGCCATTCCGACGTTGAGCGCGCGCCGGGACGTGGTGATGCAGGACCGCGTCGCCAATGTCCGGCTCTACCGCAACTGGGCGGTGCCTGGCCTGACCGCCGATGATCAGGTCGCGCTGCAGGTTGGCGCCTCGATCCTCGGCGGCCTCGCCAGCTCGCGGCTCGACAATGCGCTGGTCCGCGGCGAGCAGAGCGCCGTCCGCGTCGCCACCTTCGTCCAGCCCTTCCACCGCCTCTCGATGTTCGAGATCCAGGTCGACGTGAAGCCGGGCCAGGATGCGGATGCGGTGTCGCGCCGGCTCGACGAGATCGTCGCCGAATATCTCCGCACCGGCCCGACCCAGGACGAAGTGCGCCGCGCGGTGATGCGCGCGCTCTCCGCCCGCGTGCAGGGCCTGGAGCAGGTCGGCGGCTTCGGCGGCAAGGCCGTCGCGCTGGCCGAGGGCATGCTCTACGCCAATGACCCCAATTTCTACCGCACGCGGCTGGAGCAGCTGGCCCGGGTCACGCCGGAGCAGGTCCGCGCCGCGATGCAGCGCTGGCTCTCCCGCCCGGTCCTCGCGATCCGCGTGAACCAGGGCGAGCGGCCGCAATATCAGGAGGCGCCCGGCCAAGGCAGCCGCTCCAACTTCACCGCCGGCGGCTCCGGTGGCGGTGGCGGCGGCACCGACGAGGCGCAGGCGGCCCAGCCCGCGCCGGCGTCCGCCCCGGCGCGCACCGGCACGCGCGAGCCGATGCCGGGCGTCACCGGCACGCTCCCGGTCCAGTTCCCCGCGACCGAGCGCGCCCGGCTCTCCAACGGTATCAACATCGTCTATGCCCGCCGCAGCGCCGTCCCGGTGACCCGCATCGCGGTCGAGTTCAACGCCGGCATCGCCGCCGATCCGGCCAATAGGCTCGGCACCCAGGCGATGATGCTGAACCTGATGGAGGAGGGCACCACCCGCCTCAATTCGGTCCAGCTCGCCGAGGCGCAGGAGCGGCTCGGCGCGACCATCGGCACCGGCGCGACGCTCGACCGGACCAATGTGTCGCTGACCGCGCTCAGTACCCAGCTGGCGCCGTCGCTCGACCTGCTCGCCGACGTGATCCGCAACCCGGCCTTCGCCCCGGCGGAGGTGGAGCGGATCCGCCAGCAGCAGCTCGCCGGCATCGCCGCCGAGATGACCCAGCCGCAGGGCATGGCGCTGCGCGCCTTGCCCGGCCTGATCTACGGCACCAACCATCCTTATGGTAAGCCGTTCACCGGCTCGGGCGACCCGGCCGTGATCCGCGCACTGACCCGCGACGAACTGGTCCGCTTCCATCAGAGCTGGATCCGGCCGGACAATGCCACGATCTTCGTGGTCAGCGATCTCCCGCTCGCCCAGCTCCGCCCGCTGCTTCAGGCCCGCTTCGGCACCTGGCGCCCCGCCGCCGGCGTTTCCCGAGGGGTGAAGGCGTTCAACGTCGCCATTCCGGCGCCGCGCCCGCGCATCGTGCTGATCAACCGCCCGCAATCGCCGCAGTCGGTGATCCTCGGCGCGCAGATCATCCCGGCCGAGGGCACGCAGGATCTGCTGAACCTGACCGCCGCCAACGAGGCGCTGGGCGGCAGCTTCCTGTCGCGCATCAACATGGAGCTGCGCGAGCGGCGCGGCTGGTCCTACGGGGCCCGCGGCACCGCCCAGATGCTCGAGCACCAGGTGCCCTACATCATCACGGCGCCGGTCCAGCAGAACCAGACCGGCCCCTCCATCGCCGCGGCGCGGGAGATGGTGACCGGGTTCCTGACCAATAGCGGCGTGACCGACGAGGAGATGAACCGCATCATCCTCGGCAACACCCGCCAGCTGCCGGGCCAGTTCGAGACGTCGGGCGCGGTGCTCGGGGCGCTGCGTTCCAACGCGCTCTTCCGCCGGCCGGACAATTACTGGTCGCTGATCGCGGACCGGTACCGCGCCATGGACAAGGCGACCCTTGACGCCACCGCGCGCCGCTACATCAACCCGAACAATTTCGTCTGGGTGGTGGTCGGCGATGCCGCGGTCGTGCGGCCGCAGCTGGAGCGGCTCGGCCTGCCGGTCGAGGTGATGACCGTCCCGGGCGCGGCGCCGGCGCAATAAGCGCCCGTCTCAGACGCTGAATGATCGGGCCCTCGCCGGGAGACCGGCGGGGGCTCAGTCGTTTGGGAGCAGGCGGGTGACGTGGCCCATCTTGCGGCCGGGCCGGGCCTCGCCCTTGCCGTAGAGGTGGAGCCGGGCGTCCGGGTCAGCGAGAATCGCGCTCCAGCCATTGGCATCGGAACCGATCAGATTGCGCATCTCGACCCTGGGCGCGGTGCGCGCGGTGCTGCCCAGCGGCAGGCGGCAGATGGCGCGGATATGATTCTCGAATTGCGAGGTGACCGCGCCTTCGACCGTCCAATGCCCGCTATTGTGCACGCGCGGCGCCATTTCGTTGAAGATCGCCTCGTCGCCGAGCGCGAAGAACTCCACGGCGAGCACGCCGACATAATCGAGCGCGTCGGTAATTTGCCCGGCCAGCGCCCGCCCCTTCGCGATGGCCGCGTCCAGCGCCGCCCCGGCCGGGACGGTGGACGTGTCGAGGATCCCATCCATGTGCACGTTGCGCGGCGAATCCCAGAAGACGGTCCCGCCGTCCGCGCCCCGGCAAAGCAGAACCGAGAATTCGGCGTCGAAGCGGACGAAGCCTTCGAGCACCGAGGGCGCGCCGCCCACTGCCGTCCAGGCCGTGTCCGCCTCCTCGGCGGCCATGATCCGGGCCTGGCCCTTGCCGTCATAGCCGAAGCGCCGGGTCTTCAGGATCGCCGGCGCGCCGATCTCCGCCAGCGCCGCATCCAGCCCCGCTCGGTCGTCGACCGCCGCGAAGGGCGCCGGGCGTCCGCCCAGGCCAGTCACGAAGCGTTTCTCCTCCAGCCGGTCCTGCGCGATTTCCAGCGCGCGCACCGGCGGGTGGAGCGGCCCGATCCCGGCCAGCGGGTCGGTCGGGATATTCTCGAACTCGAAGGTCAGGACATCGACGCTGGCGGCGAAGCGGGCGAGCGCGGCCGCATCGTCGAACGCGCCCTGGGTGAAGCGTGCGGCAACCTCGGCGGCGATGCTGTCGGCGCCGGGGGCATAGATATGGGTGCGGTAGCCGAGCTGCGCAGCGGCGATGGCGAGCATTCGCCCCAGCTGCCCGCCGCCGATAATGCCGATGGTGGAGCCGGGCGCGACGGTCATTGGCTGGTCAACCTTCCGGGGTTTCGGCCACCGCGTCGGTCTGCGCCTGGCGCCAGGCCGCGAGCCGTGCCGCCAGTGCTTCGTCATTGCCGGCGAGGATCGAGGCGGCGAGCAGGCCGGCATTGGTGGCGCCCGCCTTGCCGATCGCCAGCGTGCCGACCGGCACGCCGGCGGGCATCTGGACGATGGAGAGGAGACTATCCATGCCGGAGAGCGCCTGGCTTTCCACGGGCACGCCGAGCACCGGCAAGGTTGTCATCGAGGCGGCCATGCCGGGAAGGTGCGCGGCGCCGCCGGCGCCGGCGACGATCACCTTCAGCCCGCGTGCCGCCGCGCCCCGCGCATAATCGTAGAGCCGCTCGGGTGTGCGGTGGGCGGAGACCACTTTCGTCTCATAGGCGACGCCGAGCGCGTCCAAAGTCTCGGCGGCGTGGCGCATCGTCTCCCAGTCGGAGCGGCTGCCCATGATGATTCCGATGAGAGGCGCTTCGCTCATAAGTCCCCCGAGGGCCCTGGAAGCGCCACTCCCTAGCCAACAGGCGGCGCGGGGGCAATCCGGTCGGGCGGCGCTAAAAGAAGCGTTAACCTTCTCGTTTTAAGCTGCGGCCATGGCACGGCGAAATGACGAGAGCGCCGACAGCGAACCGCAGGCGCAGGATGCGCGCGAGGCGCTGCAACGGCTGAACGACGAGAATGCGCTGCTGCGCGCGGCGCTCGCGGATGCCCGCGCCCAATTGGGCGAGGCCGAGGAGCAGGCGGGCCGCGATCCGCTGACCGCGCTGAGCGACGCCCGCCATTTCCTGGGCGAGCTGGAGCGCGTGGTCAGCCAGGCCGCCCGCCACCGGATTCCCGCTGCCCTGATCTCCGTCGATGTCGACGATCTGAAGGCGGTGAACGAGGGCCATGGCCGGGTCGCCGGCGATGCCGCGCTTCGCCATGTCGCCCGCTTGCTGAAGAGCCTGATCCGCTCCAGCGACGTCGCCGCCCGCAATGGCGGCGGCGCCTTTTCCCTGCTGCTCGACCATCTCGACGCGGACAGCGCGCTCGACACGGCGGAGCGGATCGCCCGCTGCGTCGCCGCCCATCCGCTGGACCTCGGCCACACCCAGGTGAAGCTCGGCGCGACGGTCAGCGTCGCCACCATCCTGCCCGGCGACAGCGTCGAGGAAGTCCTCCGCCGCGCCGCCCGCAACCGCGAGCGGGTGAAGGAATTCTGAGGCGGTCTTGCTCCTGCGAAGGCAGGCGCGCTGGCCATCCGCACCGCGTTCGAGACGCAACGCTCCGGCCTTCGCCGGAGCACGAAGCCTGCCTACCGGTCCTTCAGGAAATAGCGCTCCACCGCGCCCAGTTTCTCATCGAGGTCGTAGACGATCGGCTGCCCGGTCGGGATTTCCAGCGCGACGATCTCGTCGTCGGCGATGCCGGAGAGGTGCTTGACCAGCGCCCGTAGCGAATTGCCGTGGGCGGAGATTATGACGCGCTTATTCTCCTTGAGCGCCGGCGCGATCCGTTCCTCCCAATAAGGCAGGACGCGCGCGATCGTGTCCTTCAGGCTCTCATGGGTCGGAATGGCGATGCCGGCATAGCGGCGGTCGTTGGTGAGATCGAACTCCCCCCCGGTCTCGCCCGCGGGCGGCGGGATGTCGAAGCTGCGGCGCCAGATCTTCACCTGCTCGTCGCCATGCCTGGCCGCGGTCTCCGCTTTGTCGAGGCCGGTGAGGCCGCCATAATGGCGCTCGTTGAGCCGCCAATGCTTTTCGACCGGCAGCCAGAGCCGGCCCATCGCCTCCAGCGCGATGTTCAAAGTCTTGATCGCCCGGGTCTGGAACGAGGTGAAGCAGAGGTCGAAATCGAAGCCCTTGGCGGCGAGCAACTCGCCCGCGGCCTTGGCCTCCGCCTCGCCCTGCGGGGTGAGGTTCACGTCCCACCAGCCGGTGAAGCGATTCTCGAGGTTCCAGGCGGACTGGCCGTGGCGGAGCAGGACAAGCTGGGGCATGGGCGCGTCCCTAGCTCAAAGCGCCCGGGTCATGAAGAGGCTGAACGGGTCGCCGTCCCGATAGTCGGCGAAGGCCCCGCAAAACTCGAAGCCGAAGCGGCGGTAGAGCGTGATCGCAGCGTCGAAGGCAGGGGTCGAGCCGGTCTCCAGGCTCAGCCGCTGATAGCCCCGCGCCCGCGCCTCGGCGACGATATGGGCCAGCATCGCCGCGCCCACGCCCCGGCGCAACGCGCCGGGCGCGGTGCGCATCGACTTGATCTCGCCATGGGCGGGATCGAGCTGCTTGAGCGCGCCAAAGCCGAGCAGCGCATCGCCGTCCCAAGCACACCAGAAGGTCACGTCCCTGCCGCGCAGTGCCTCGGCGCCGAGCGCATGCACGCTCTCCGGCGGCGATTCGTCCTCCATGCCGGCGAGGTGCAGCCGCAGCAGGTCGAGCACCAGCGGCGCGGTGAGATCGTCGCGGCGTATCTCCATCCTAGATGCGGATGCCGCCGCTCACTTCCGATAGGCCTCCAGCGCTGGCAGGATCGCGTGCAGGCCGTCGAGGCAGGCGCGGGCGAGCAGACGGCAGCGGTCGATCGACCAGCCATAGACCGGGTCGGGCAGGTCGGCATTGTCCTTGAACGGCATTTCCAGCGTCATGGAGACCGCGCCGAAGCGTTCGGCGAGCTGGGCCGTGGACATGGAGAGATTGGCCTGGCCCGCGGCCGGAATCTCGTAGCCCTTCTGCGTCTGGAAGTCGGGCGAGATGCGGACCAGCGCGTCGCCGAACGCATCGAACAAGGCCTGCTGCTCGCCCTTGAGCGAGGGGATGCCCTCGAAGCCGGCGAGGAAATTGGCGGCGATCGCCTCGTCGCCATGAATGTCCATCGCGAAATCGACGCCGGTCCTGTCCATCTCGGCGAGGACATGGAGCACTTCCGGGCTCCGCTCGGCGCTCGGCGCGTGCCATTCGCGGTTGAGGTTCACGCCGGCGGCATTGGTCCTCAGATGGCCGCGAAAGCTGCCGTCCGGGTTCATGTTCGGGACGATGTGGAAGGTCGCCTTCTGGCGCAGCCGGCGGACGACCGGGTCGGCCTCGTCGAGCAGCCGCTCGAGCGCGCCTTCCATCCACCATTCGGCCATGGTCTCGCCCGGATGCTGGCGCGCATAGAGCCAGACCTGCAGCTTGCCGCCCGGCAGGCGGAAATAATCGAGCTCGCGCCCGTCGAGGGTCTGGCCCAAAGTGCGATATTCGACGCCCGGCATGGCCGCGACCGAGGCGATCAGGTCGTGGTGCCGCTCCATCGTGTAAGGCGCGAAATAGGCGACCCAGATACTGTCCGACGCCGGGGTGAGGCTGACCGTCAGCACGCCATTGGCATAGAAGCTGTCGGTCCGGGCCCAGTCCTCCCGGTCGGTGCTGACGCAGGCGCGATAATCGGGCCAGCCGTCCGGATAGGCGGCGCCGCCGCAATTGGTGATCCTGAGGGTGATCGCGCGGCCGGCGCCGCCGGTCACCCGGAAATAGAACCACTGGTAGAAATCGGACTGGTGATCCTTGGCGATCTCCAGCTCAGCCACATCGCCATTGATGGCGACCACGCGAATGTTGCCGCCATCGAAGGCGCTCGAAATGGAGAGAGTCATTGTATCCTTGAGAAAGCAGAAACCAGCTTGTCAGCGGACCCTGATAGTGCGGCCCGACTCCCCAGGGAAGTCCTGAAACAGGGCCGCGGCCAGGCGGTTGGCGGCGGCGGCGCGGGTTGCGTCGGGCGTACCGGCGCGCGCCTCGTAATCGGCCCGGCCTTCCCAGGCGACGGTGGCGTCGGAGCGGCGTTGGATGCGCACCGCGAGCTGGGTCGCGACGAGCTGATTGGTGGTCCTGCCGACCGGAATATTGACCCCGCCCCCCACGCCGACCCCGCCGCCGCGGCCATAGGAGCCGCCGCCGGCGCCGATGCCGACGGAAAGGCCGCCCCGGCGCGGCGCGATCCGCGTTTCCTGGTTCACCGAGACGATCGCCACCTGCTCCGAGCGGGCGTTGCGCTTCTCGACCGTCCAGCCGAGCCGGGTCAGCTCGCGCCCGACCGCGTCGGCGACCGCGTCGAATTCGAGGCTGCCCGCATCCGCCGGATCGGCGGGCTCGATCGCGATCACGGCGCGGGCGATCGGCTGGCCGAGATGGAACCGGGTGATGGAGGGCGCGGTTGGGCCGCCATCGGTCATGCAACCCGAAAGCAAGGCAAGTCCCGCAAGAGCGCCCAGGCCAGATGCGAATCGCTTCATCTTTTCCCTCCGTGCCCGGCCTTTTCCCGCAGCGGACAGACCGTATAGGGACTGTAACGAGTCTAATGCGATTTTGCTGCATCTGACAGTATCGGAGACGGAATGACGGGAACCAACAAGCTGCCGGTGCTGGTGACGGGCGGCGCCGGCTATATCGGCAGCCATGCGGTGCTGGCCCTGCTGGACGCGGGCTGGCCGGTGGTGGTGATCGACAATCTGGTCACCGGCTTCCGCTGGGCGGTGCCGGAGGCGGCGGTCTTCGCCGAGGGGGACATTGCAGACGGGGCTTTGCTCGCCCGGCTGATCGCGGCGCACAAGATCGGCGCGATCATGCATTTCGCCGGCTCGGTGGTGGTGCCGGAATCGGTCGAGGATCCACTCAAATATTATTCGAACAATACGGTGAAGAGCAGGAGCCTGATCGAAAGCGCGGTCAAAGGCGGCGTGAAGCATTTCATCTTCTCGTCGACCGCCGCGACCTACGGCATTCCCGACGAGGTGCCGGTCGCGGAAGGCGCGCGGACCGAGCCGATCAATCCTTATGGCTGGTCCAAGCTGATGACGGAGCGGATGCTGAAGGACAGCGCGGCCGCCTATCCGATGAACTATTGCGCGCTTCGCTATTTCAACGTCGCCGGCGCCGACCCGCAGGGCCGTTCCGGCCAGTCGACCAAGGGCGCCACCCACCTGATCAAGATCGCGGTCGAGGCGGCGAGCGGCAAGCGCGGCCATGTCGACGTCTACGGCACCGATTACGAGACCGAAGACGGCACCGGCGTGCGTGATTATATCCATGTCAGCGACCTCGCCGCCGCCCATGTCCATGCGCTGGAGCGGCTGATCGCGGCGCCGCAGGAGAGCCTGGTGATGAATTGCGGCTATGGGCGCGGCTTCTCCGTGCTCGAGGTGCTGGACTGCGTCGACCGGGTGACCAACCATAAGGTCGAGCGGCGGATGATGCCGCGCCGCGCCGGCGATCCGCCCGCTTTGACCGCCGACAATCGCCGGATCCTCGCCACTTTGCCCTGGCGCCCGGCGCGCGACAGCCTCGACCTGATCGTCGCCGATGCTCTGGCCTGGGAGCGGCGGCTGGCGGAACGGCCAATCCAGGACTAGAACCCTCCCCCATGGAACTGACCAACCAGGAGGCGGAGCTTCTGGTCCGGGAAGGCATGGCCGCTTTACAGGCAGGCCGTGCCGTGGAGGCCCGAAACAAGTTCGGGCAGCTCACCGGGGCGGGCTTCGCGAATCCCGAGCTGTGGATGCTGACCGCGAACGCCTGCCGCCTGGCCGGCGACGCGGCGGGCGAGGAAGCCGCATTGGACCGGCTGCTGACGCTCGAGCCACGCGCGGTCGCGGCGATCATCCAGAAGGCGGATATCCGGCTGAAGGCCGGCGACGAGACGGCGGCGGCGGGGCTCTACCGCAAGGCGCTGCAGCTCGCGGAGGGCGGCACCGTGCCGCAACAGCTGGTGCCGGAGGTCCGGCGGGCCGAGCGGGCGATGGAGCAGCTCAAGGCGCGCTACACCGCCCATCTCGACGCCTCGCTGGGCGCGCTCGGCTTCCCCGAGGATGGCCGCAGCCGCCGCTTCCAGCACTCGCTGGACCTGCGGGCAGGCCGCAGGCAGGTCTTCCTGCAGGAGCCCACCGATTATTATTTCCCGGGCCTGCCGCAGGTGCAGTTTTTCGAGCGCGAGGAATTCGCGTGGGCGCCCGGGGTCGAGGCCGCGACCGACGTGATCCGCGCGGAGCTGGACGCCATGCTGACGGCGCGGCTGGACGGCTTCCGTCCCTATATCAGGAGCGAGGCCAACCAGCCCCGCGACCACCCCTTGCTGGACCGGTCGGACTGGAGCGCCCTCTTCTTCTGCGAGAATGGGGTGCGGTTCGAGGACGTGATCCAGCGCTGCCCGCGCACCTGGGAGATCCTGCAGAGCGTCCCGCTTCCGGCAATCGACGCGGCCGGACCGACGATCATGTTCTCTTTGCTCAAGCCGGGCACGCGCATCCCGCCGCACAGCGGCACCCATAATACGCGCCTGGTCTGCCACCTGCCTTTGATCGTGCCGCCCAATTGCGGCTTCCGTGTCGGCAATGAAGTGCGCGAATGGGATGTGGGCAAGCTCATCATCTTCGACGATTCGATTGAACATGAGGCCTGGAACGACAGTGCCGAGGATCGTGTCGTGCTGATCTTCGACATCTGGCGGCCGGAGCTCACCGAGCAGGAGCGGCGGGAGGTGACCGCACTCTTTTCCGCGTCGCAGGCGCGGCTGCAGCGGCCGTCGGCGGCCTGACCGCTGCGCGGCCGAGGAAATTCTCGCTGCCGGAAGGTCGTTGCGGGGAAGAAAGCAATCGCGCCCGCGACCGGGCGGGCAAGCATCGTGCAAAGTTTCGGCCCCGGCCGATCCGTCGTTGAACCGGGCGGCCGCTTTTGGTCTTTCTCGGCGGCCCATGATTCGAAAACCAGGGGGAACCAAGCTATGAAAATCCTTTCCACGACTCTTTTGGCCGCCGGCCTTCTGTCGCTCACCGCATGCGGTGGCGGCGCCGCCAACAACACGGCCTCCAACACGACCAACGAATTGCCGCCGGTCGAAAATGTCGCCGACGCCAATGCGCTTCCGCCGGTCGATGCCAATGCGCCCGCGACCGCCCCGGTCGACGCCAATGCGTCGGCCAACGCGACCGACGCCAACGCGGCCGGCAACGCGCACTAAGTCTTACAGCCGCTGAGGTCTCCCTAGGTTGAAGCGGTCGACTAGGCCTCCGGGGTTCGCCCCGGAGGCCTTTTTCGTTGGGTCGCGGGCCCGGTGCCAGAGCCCCTATGGCCGTCTCCTGCGAAGGCAGGAGCGTTGCGAGAATTCGGTGCGGGCGGCCAGCGCTCCGGCCTTCGCCGGAGCACAACTCATTCTCGAGGGGACCCCGGCGCCCCCTCAGATCACGCCCCCGGCAACGGGTACGCCGTGGTGCTCTTCACCCGCTCCATGGCAAAGCGGGAGGTGACGTTCTTCAACGGTACCTCGCCGATCAGGCGGCGGTAGAAATCGTCATAATCGGCCATCGAGCCGACCGCGACGCGCAGCAGATAGTCGACGTCGCCGGCCATACGGTACACTTCCATGACCTCGGGCATGGCGGCGACCGCGCCCGCGAAGGTATTCAGCCATTCGGGGCTGTGATCAGCCGCCTCGATCTCGACGAAGACTGAAATGCCGAGACCGATCGAATCGGGGTCGAGAATCGCCACCCGGCGCTGGATCACACCCTGCGCCTCCAGTTTCTGGATCCGGCGCCAACAGGGCGTCTGCGACAGGTTCACCCGGCTCGCCACCTCGGCGACGGGCAGCGAGCTGTCCTCCTGCAGAATCCCGAGGATCTTGATGTCTGTCCGGTCCATATCGCCCCCGTCTTGGAAGAATCTTGCGGCACATGGGCCGCTCGCCGGTCTGGACGATAGTTTCTTCCAAGATCGGCGCAAGCCCCGCGCCGGGCCGCCGCTCTCTGCGCGAAGGTTGACTTCGCCACCGTCCCCGACTAGTTGGCGCCTTCGCTTTTTCGGCAATCAGCATCGTTAGAGAATAGACAGGCGTCCCGAGCCATGAAGATCCGCAACTCTCTGAAGTCCCTCAAGTCGCGCCACCGCGACTGCCGCGTGATCCGTCGCCGGGGCCGCACCTATGTCATCAACAAGACGAACCGCCGGTTCAAGGCGCGCCAGGGCTAAGCCCTTATGAGCGTGAAGGCCGTCGTCTTCGACGTCGGCAACGTCCTCTACGGCTGGGACCCCGATTCCTTCCTCGTCCGGCAGATCGCCGACGATGAGGCGCGCCTGCGCTTCATCGAGGAGGCCGATCTCTACGCCTGGCACGAGACACTGGACGGCGGCCGGCCCTATGCCGAGGCCGCGGCCGAGCTCAGTGAGAAACTCCCCGAATATGCGGCGGTGATCGCCGCCTGGAGCGACCGCTTCGGCGAGACCATTTCCGGGCCGGTGCCGGGGGTGCATGAGATCGTCGCGGAGCTGGACGAAAAGCATGTGCCGCTCTTCGGCATCACCAATTTCTCCGCCGATTTCTGGCCGCCCTTCCGCGCGCAGGAAGAGGCCTTCTTCTCCCGCTTCCGCGACATCGTCGTCTCGGGCGAGGTGAAGCTGCTCAAGCCCGACGCGGCCATCTATTATCTGGCGCTGGACCGCTTCCGCCTGCGCCCGGACGAGGCTTTGTTCGTCGATGACCGGCAGATCAATATCGCCGGCGCCGAGCTGATCGGGATGAAGGGGCATTTATTCACCGACGCGGTGGGCCTGCGCGCCCGGCTGGTGGCCGAGGGTCTGCTCCCCGCCTGACGGAACCGCGGGCCGGTGCGGCGCTTTGTCCCGCGCATGAGGCAAAGATGGCCCGAAAAGCTCTGGATCGTCCGCCACGGGCAGAGCGCCGGCAATGTCGCGCGCGATGCCGCGCATGAGGCGGGCCTGCACATGATCGACATCGCGCTGCGCGACGTCGATGTCCCGCTCTCCGATCTGGGCCAGCAGCAGGCGACCGCGCTCGGGCGCTGGTTCGCCTCGCTGCCGGAGGATGAGAAGCCCCAGATCCTGCTCTCCTCGCCTTATGTCCGCGCCCGGCAGACGGCCAAGGCGATCTGCGAGGCGGGCGGGGTGATGGAAACGGCCCGACAGCCGGCCGTCGACGAGCGGCTGCGCGAGCGGGAGTTCGGGATTTTCGACCGGCTGACCACCAGCGGCATCCGCCAGAAGCATCCGGAGCTTGCCGAGCAGCGCGAGCTGCTAGGCAAATTCTACTATCGCGCGCCGGGCGGCGAGAGCTGGGCGGACGTGATCCTCCGCCTCAGGAGCGCGCTCGACACGATCAGCCTCCATCATGCCGACCGGCGCGTGCTGATCGTCTGCCACCAGGTCGTGGTGCTCTGCCTGCGCTACATCCTGGAGGAGCTGGACGAGGCCCGGATCCTGGGGATCGACAAGGAGGGCGAGGTCGTCAATTGCGGGGTCTGCGAATATGACTTCCAGCCGGACGACGCCCGTCACTGCGTGCCGAAGCTGGTCCGCTACAATTTCGCCGCACCGCTGATCGAGGACGCCGCGCCGGTCACCTCCGCGCCCGACGCCATGGTCGCGGCGCGATGAGCGACGCGCGGACGCTCGACCGCCGCCTGCTCCGGGATTTCCCGCTGCCGCCCTTGTCCGAGGATGGCGACAAGGAAGACCGGGGCCGGGCGCTGGTCATCGCCGGCGGGCGTGAAGTGCCCGGCGCGGCGGTGCTGACCGGAATTGCCGCGCAGCGGGCGGGCTCTGGCAAGTTGCAGATCGTCACCGATCCCGCGGTGGCCGTTCCGGTCGGCATCGCCGTCACAGGCGCCCGCGTCACCACCGACTTCGAGGACTGCCTGAAGGATGTCGCTACCTCGCACGCGGTGGTGATCGGGCCCGGCATGGATCCGGGCGAGGCGGTCGACACGCTGGTTGCTGCGGTGCTCGAAGCGGGCGGGGACATGCCCTTGATCCTCGATGCCGCGGCGCTGGATTGCCTGGCCGGACAGGAGGAGAAGGTCCGCGTCTGGCACGGCGGGGTGGCGCTGCTCCCGCACAGCCGGGAAATGGCGCGGATGCTGGCTTGCGATCCCGAGGAGATCGAGATCGATCCCCTGCTCGCAGCGCACCGGGCGGCCGAGCATTTCGGGGCGGTGACGCTTGCCAAGGGCCGCTTCAGCTTCATCGCCGCGCCGGACGGGCAGGCCTTCCGCTTCGAAGGCGGCGGCATCGGCCTTGCCACGTCGGGGTCGGGCGACGTGCTCGCCGGGCTGGTCGCGGGCATCGCCGCGCGTGGCGCCGACATCCTCACGGCCACGCTTTGGGGAGTCTGGCTGCATGGCGAGGCAGGCCGGCTGCTCAGTGAGGAGATCGGACGAGTCGGCTTCCTCGCCGACGAGCTGTCGCCCCGTGTGCCGGGCCTGCTGGCCTCTGTGGCGTCCTAGCTTTCGTGCCGGTCCAGCTCGTCGCCGATCAGGCGGGCAACATGGACCACATTGGTCGAGCCGGGCACGCCGAACGGCACGCCGGCGGTAACGATGATCCGGTCGCCGCCCTGGGCCAGGCCATGGCGGAGCGCCATGCGCTTCGACTTGCCGACCATCTCCTCGAAGCTGCCGACGTCGCGGGTGCGCACCGCATGCGCGCCCCAGAGCAGGCCGAGCCGGCGCGCGGTCTTCAGCGCCGGGGTCAGCACGAGCAAGGGCACGGTCGGCCGCTCGCGCGCCACCCGCCGGGCGGTCGAGCCGGAGCTGGTGAAGCAGACGATGGAGGCGGCGCCAACGGTGCGGACGATGTCGCTCGCCGCCCGGGCGATGGCGTCATTGGTGGTCGCGTCGGGCAGGGTTTCGGTGAAGTGGACGCGGGCATAATGGCTGGGATCGGATTCCACCTTGGTCGCGATCTTGTTCATCATCGCGACCGCCTCGATCGGGAAGCTGCCGGAGGCGCTCTCCGCCGAAAGCATGATCGCGTCCGCCCCGTCATAGACGGCGGTGGCGACGTCGGAGACTTCGGCGCGGGTGGGCGAGGGCGAGCCGATCATCGATTCGAGCATCTGCGTCGCCACCACGACCGGCCGGCCCATGCGCCGCGCCGCCTCGACGATGCGCTTCTGCAGCGGCGGCACATCCTCGGGCGGCATCTCGACGCCGAGATCGCCGCGCGCGACCATCACCGCATCCGCCAGCTCGAGGATGCCCTCGAGCCGGTCGATCGCCGCCGGCTTCTCGATCTTGGCGAGCAAATTGGCCTTGCCGCCGATCAGCCGCCGGGCCTCGGCCACGTCCTCGGGACGCTGCACGAAGCTGAGCGCCACCCAGTCGACATGCTGCTCCAGAGCGAAGGCGAGGTCGGCCCGGTCCTTCTCGGTCAGGGCCGCCAGCGGCAGCACCACGTCGGGGACGTTGAGGCCCTTATTGTTGGAGATGGTGCCGCCGACCTCGACCTTCGCCTCGATCCGGTCGGCGCTGACCGCGGTGACGCGGAACACCAGTTTGCCGTCGTCGACCAGCAGCCGCATGCCCTTGGTCGCGGCGTCGAAAATCTCCTGGTGGGGCAGGATGGCGCGGGTCGCGTCGCCGAGCGCCTTGTCGCGGTCGAAGACATAGGCCTGGCCCGCCTTCAGCTCGGCCTTGTCGCCCTTGAACTTGCCGACGCGCAGCTTCGGCCCCTGCAGGTCGGCAAGGATCGTGGTCGGCCGTTCCAGCTCCACCTCGAGCGAGCGGATCGTGGCGATGCGCTTCGCATGATCGGCATGGGTGCCGTGGCTCATATTGATCCGGAAAGCATCGGCGCCGGCCTCGACCAGGCGGCGGATCATCGCCGGGCTGTCGGAGGCGGGCCCCAGGGTCGCGAGGATCCGCACCTTGCGGCTGCGCGGGACGAAACGGCTGGTGGCTTCCTTCGACATGGAAGCGGCAATAGCCGCTCGATGTGACAGTGCAAGCCGCGCCGTCTCCGCCGCCCGCTTCCCTCCGCCGCCCCGACGCACTAGAGCCTCCCGACAACCCGAATCTGATGGAGTAAATAGTGTCTGAAGGAAGCATCGCCGCCGACGAACTGAGGCTGCTGATCGAGCGGATCGAACGGCTCGAGGAAGAGAAGAAGGCGATGGCCGACGACATTCGCGATGTCTACGCGGAGGCCAAGGCGCGCGGCTATGACGCCAAGGCGATGCGCGCCGTGGTGCGCCTCCGGAAGATGGAGACGCAGGCCCGCCAGGAGGCGGAGGCGATTCTCGATACGTACAAGGCGGCGCTCGGCCTCGCCTGATCAGGGAGAAGAGACATGATCCTCAGCACCACCGGCATCATCGAGGGCCGCCCCGTCAGCCAGTATCTCGGCGTCGTCACCGGCGAGGTGATCGTCGGCGCGAACATCTTCAAGGATCTGTTCGCCGGCGTGCGCGACATCGTCGGCGGCCGCTCGGGCGCCTATGAGAATGCGCTGCGCGACGCCCGCGTTCAGGCCTTTGCCGAGGCCGAGGAAGAGGCGCGGCAGCTCGGCGCCGACGCGGTGATCGGGATCGACATTGACTATGAGGTGCTGGGCTCGGGCGGCTCGATGCTGATGGTGACCGTCTCCGGCACCGCCGTCCGCCTCTGACCCGCCATTAACTCACTGACAGAGAAGAAGCATGGCCGGCCATAGCAAATTCAAGAACATCATGTACCGCAAGGGCGCGCAGGACAAGAAGCGCTCGGCCATGTTCTCCAAGCTCTCGCGCGAGATCACGGTGGCGGCCAAGTCCGGCCTGCCCGATCCGGACATGAACGCGCGCCTGCGCGCCGCAGTCAACGCGGCCAAGGCGCAGTCCATGCCCAAGGACAATATCCAGCGCTCGATCGACAAGGCGTCGGCCGCGGACGGCGAGAATTACGAGGAGATCCGCTATGAGGGCTTCGGCCCGGGCGGCGTCAGCCTCGTCGTGGAGGCACTGACCGACAATCGCAACCGCACCGCCACCAATGTGCGCACCGCTTTCTCCAAGAATGGCGGCAATCTCGGCGCCTCCGGCTCGGTCAGCCACGGCTTCGACCGGCTCGGCCTGATCGAGTTTCCGGCCAGTGCCGGCGATGTCGACAAGGTCTTCGAGGCGGCGATCGAGGCGGGCGCGGACGACGTCGAATCGGATGAGGACGGCCATCGCATCTGGACCAGCATCGACGCTCTGCATGGCGTCGCGCGGGCCATGGAAGGCGCGCTCGGCGAGCCGGAAAATGTGAAGCTCGCCTGGCGTCCGCAAAACAATGTCGAGGTCGGCGAGGAGGATGCGGTGCAGCTGCTGAAGCTGGTCGACACGCTCGAAGAGGATGACGACGTCCAGACCGTCTGGGGCAATTATGAAGTGTCCGACGCGGTGCTGGAGAAGCTCGGCTAGGCAATGCTCATCATCGGCCTCGACCCCGGGCTGGCCTGCACCGGCTGGGGCGTGATCGCGGCCGAGGGGAACCGGCTGTCCCACGTCGCCAACGGCCAGGTCCGCACCGACGCGAAGCTGCCGCTCCCGGCCCGGCTGGTCCGGCTGGAGGCAGAATTGGGCCTGGTCATCGAGACGCATATGCCGACGGCCGCGGCCTGTGAGGAAATCTTCTTCAACGACAATCCGCAATCCACGCTGAAGCTCGGCCAGGCGCGCGGCGTCGTGCTGCTCGCCGCCGCACGACGGGGCCTCGAGGTCGGCGAATATGCGGCCCGTCTGGTCAAGAAGGCTCTGGTCGGCACGGGCGCGGCGGAGAAGGCGCAGGTCCACGCTATGGTCCAGCGGCTGCTGCCCTCCGCGAAGATCGCCGGCGCCGATGCCGCGGACGCTTTGGCCGTCGCGATCACCCATGCGCATCATCTCGCCACGGCGCGCCGGGTGGCCTAGAAGGTCCGCATGATCGCGAGGTTGAGGGGCATATTGACGGAATCCGGCGCGGACCATGCCGTGCTGGACGTCAATGGCGTCGGCTATCTCGTCTCCGCCTCCTCGCGCACCTTGTCGTCGCTCGGCGCGATCGGCGAGGAAGTTCTGCTCCATACCGAGATGCTGGTCGCCGAGGACTTCATCCGCCTGGTCGGCTTCACCTCAGCGGCGGAACGGGACTGGTTCCGGCTGCTGACCTCCGTGCAGGGCGTCGGCGCGCGGGTCGCGCTCGCCATTCTCTCCGCTTTGTCGGCCGACGAGGTCCACCGCGCGGTGGCGAGCGGCGACCATGCGATGATCGCCCGCGCCCAAGGCGTCGGCCCGAAGCTGGCGCAGCGCATCGCCAACGAGCTGAAGGACAAGGCCGGCGGCATCGCCCTGGGCAGCGGCGGCCCGGCCGCGCCCAAAGGCAGCCTCAGCCAGGACGCCGTCTCCGCGCTCGCCAATCTCGGCTTCCGCCCCTCGGACGCGGCCGCGGCGGTGGCGAAGGCCGAAGCGGAGGTGGGACCCGAAGCGGGCTTCGACCTGCTGGTGCGCACGGCACTCAAAAAAGCAGCGAAATGAGGTCGTTTCTCCTGCTCCCGGCAATCATCGCGGCCGCCACTTTTGCCGGAGAGCCGGCCCGGGCATGCACAACGGGCAATGTGCGAGCCTAATTCTCCTACGAGCGCCCGACGCGCAGCAGCGACATGGTCGTGCTCCGCGTGGTCATTAATCCGGGCGAAGTGAGACAGTTCGGGACCGTCCATGCGCGACTTTTCGACGGCTCGCCGGACCTGCCGGCCAGCGCCAATGTCCGCATCCGGCTGCCGGACCCGGCAATGGGCACGAATTGCATCTATCTTGGTCCGACCGACGGACCCGTTTTCGTTGCCGGGCGCGTGTAGCGCGGCGACGATGGCGAGCCTCTATTGTTGGCAGCGTCGGTCCAGCCGGTCTTGCCTCACCGGCGGCGCCCGGCCTCCGACCTGGACCAGTATATCGTCGATCCCGCCTATCTGACGCCGGAAGAACGCCGCCGCCGCGAAGGGAGGCGCAGCGACTGACCGTCGCGCTGCCCAGCGCTTATTCGAAGACCTCGACGGCCTCTTCCGGATCCGCCATCGACCGCATCGCAAGCGACGCCCGGACGCCGTTGACCAGCGCCAGTACGATGGCGAGCAAAGCGACGTACCAGATGATCCCGTGGAAGAAGCCGTTCGACACTTCGAACAGGATCACCGCGACCACGACGAGCGCGAGCAGCGCACCCGAGATCGCGCCTTTGCCGATCTTGAAGCGCCAGGCGGTGAACAAAGCGAGGCCGACCCGGCCGCCGGTGAGCGCGAAGAGGAACGCCTTCTCCATCGGCGTCATGATTGCGTAGAGGAGGCCGACATCGGTCGTCGCGAAGGTGATGCCGATGCTCACCGTCACCCAGGCGGCATAGCCGAGCGCCCCCCACATGCCGCCGCGCAACGCCGCCTCGGCGCCGTAATAGTCCTCGACGTCCTTGAACCAGATAGCCATGTGATTTCTCCCCCGTTCCGAGACTGTTACAGCGGACGCAGCGAGTCAATCTCAGGCCGGCGCCGGGATCGCGGCAGAGTCTAGTCGAATGCCTCCGCTTCTTCGAACGGCCCGTGCAGATCGCGTATCGCCAGCGCGCCACGCACCCCGTTGAGCAGCGCCAGCAGAATGCCGAGCAGCACCGCATACCAGATGATCCCGAGGAAGACCTGGTTGATGAGGTCCAGCGCGACCTCCGCGACTAGGACGAGCGCGTTCAGGCTGCCGGCAATCGCGCCCTTGCCGCGCAGGAAGCGCCAGACGGCGAACAGGGCGATTCCGAGCTGAGCGGCGACGATGGCGACGATGGTCAATTGGGAGGATGAGCTGAGCAGGGGGAACAGAGCCCCGCCGCCACTGATCCCGAAGGCCATGATCCAGCTGAAGATCACCCAAGCCGCATAAAGTGCGGCGCCCAGCATGCCGCTGTGGATCGCCGCCTGAGCACGGTCATAATCGTCGATCTCGTTCGGGAAAATGCTCATGGCGTGCCCCCTCCGACCAGCCTCCGACAGCATGTTTGCCGAGTCAATCGGCGGGATGAGGGGACCTGCGGGTCTCTGTTGCGGAAGCACGGCTTATGCCTTTTAAAGCGCCGATGACCGACCCGGACCGCATCGCCACGGCCGCGCGGCGCTTCTCGCCGCATGGCTTCGGCTGGCTTGTCGTGATCCTGATGCTCCTTGCGATCGGGACCTTCGTCGCCGTGCGCATGATCTGGCCGGATTTCGTGCCGGAGCTGGTCCTCGCCGGCGGCGTCTGTCTGTTCATGCTGGTCGGGCTACTGCGTCAGTGGGGCGCGAGGCAGGGCTATATGTCCTGTCCGGCCTGCGGCCACAGCGCGAACCATCCGGGGCGCGCCAATGAATATGTCTCGCCGCACAAATATCGCCCGCAGCGCATATGCAACAATTGCTTCCACGACCTGACTCTGCGCCTGCCGGCAAATGGCTAGGTCGGGCCCGATGCCCGGTTGCAGAAGCGCGCGTGATGGCTTCTAACGGCGCCGTGACCGATCCTGACCGCCTCACCACGCCCGAGCGCAGGCCCGAGGATCTCGACGCCGCCTTGCGGCCGAAAACGCTCGACGAGTTCGTCGGGCAGAAGGCGGCGCGGGAGAATCTGCGCATCTTCATCGAGGCCGCCAAGGGCCGGGGCGACGCGCTCGACCATGTGCTTTTCTTCGGGCCGCCGGGGCTCGGCAAGACGACCTTGGCGCAGATCATCGCGCGCGAGCTTGGGGTCGGCTTTCGCGCCACCTCCGGCCCGGTCATCGCCAAATCCGGCGATCTCGCCGCCTTGCTCACCAATCTGGAGGATGGCGACGTCCTCTTCATCGACGAGATCCACCGGCTCGCGCCCGCGGTCGAGGAGATCCTCTACCCGGCGATGGAGGACCGGGTCCTCGATCTGATGATCGGCGAGGGTCCGTCCGCCCGCTCGGTGCGGATCGATCTGCCTAAATTCACTCTGGTCGGCGCGACCACGCGGCAGGGGCTGATCACCACGCCCTTGCGCGACCGGTTCGGCATTCCGGTGCGGCTCAATTTCTACACGGTCGACGAGCTGGAGCAGGTGGTGCGCCGCGCCGGGCGGCTGCTCGGCCTCGGGCTGACCGCAGACGGCGCGGCCGAAGTGGCGCGGCGCTCGCGGGGCACGCCGCGAATCGCCGGCCGGCTGCTGCGTCGGGTGCGCGATTTCGCCCAGGCGGCGGGCGATGCCGAGGTCGATTCGCGCGTGGCCGATGCGGCGCTGACCCGGATGGAGGTGGACCAGCTCGGTCTCGACGCCATGGACCGGCGCTACCTGCGGATGATCGCCGACATCTACAAAGGCGGGCCGGTCGGCGTGGAGACGCTCGCCGCGGGCCTGTCCGAGCCGCGGGACACGATCGAGGAAGTGATCGAGCCCTATCTGATCCAGCTCGGCCTGGTCGCCCGGACGGCGCGCGGCCGCTGCCTGAACGGTGCCGCCTGGACCCATCTCGGCCTGCCCGAGCCGGCGGCCGGGCCAGGCGGTCAAGGCGGCCTGTTCGAGGGCAAATAAGCGCCAACTTTGAGCGGCTTCCGTTACGAAACGGAGGCGAAAGCAAGAAGTGATTGATTTTCAGCCCGATTTGTGGCTTTACCGCCACACCGAACGCCCAAAACGCGTGGCAACGCGCGTGCGGAGCTTTTGGGGGGACCTATGAGAAAAGCACCTCTGCTGCTGCTCGTGGCGACCATCGCCGCAGCACCTGCAGACCCTGAATCGGACGGACCCGTCGGTCCCGCCGATTATTCGGAAGAGGCGAACTGGCTGTGCTTGCCAGGGCGCACGGACGCCTGCGCGTCACCCGACACGGTTGCGCTCGGCCCCAATGGCTATGGCGAGCGGATTGTGACCCGCGCCGCCGCCAATCCCCCCGCCGACTGCTTCTATATCTATCCCACCGTCTCGCGCGACGCCGGCTTCAATTCGGATCTGTCGCCGGGGAGGGAGGAAAGGGCCGCCGTCGCCATCCAGTTCGCGCGCTACGCCAGCGTCTGCCGCCCATTCGTCCCTGTCTATCGCTCCGGCACGGTCGCGGCGGTCCGCAGTGTGTTGGACGGGCTCAATCCGGAGCCGATTCGCGCCCGCGCCTATGGCGACGTCGAGGCCGCGTTCCGTCACTATATGCGGCATTACAACAACGGCCGCCCGATCGTGATCGTCGCCCACAGCCAGGGCTCGGTCTTTGCGATCGAGTTGCTGCAGCGCGAGTTCGAGGGGCGGCCGCTCGAGCGCCAGCTCGTCTCCGCGATCATTCCCGGCTGGAAGGTCGAGGTGCCGCAGGGCCGCCTGACCGGCGGGACCTTCCGCAGCCTGCCGCTCTGCACGCGCGCGGACCAGACCGGCTGCGTCGTCTCCTACGTCTCCTACCGCCAGGGCCATGAGCCACCGGCCGATGCGGTGCTCGGCCGCGCCGGGAACCCGGCCTGGACCGTCGCCTGCACCAATCCGGCCGCCCTCGGCAGCAACGCCCGGGTGCCGCTCGATTCCTATTTCTTCACCGGCAGCAACGAGAGCATGCCGAGCCGCGTGACCTGGTCGAACAGCGGGCCGCCGCCGGCTCAGATCGTGCACACGCAGGGCCTCGCCAATGCCGCCTGCGTCAATGAGGGTCGATCCGGTTACCTCTCGCTCGGCGTCAATGCCGACCCGAACGACGCCCGCACCGACGACATTCCGGGCGAGATTTTCTTCTGGCGCTGGACGTTCGAGGGCTGGGGCATGCACCTGGCCGACATGAACGCGCCGCAGGGCGATCTCATCCGCCTGGTCGCCCGGCAGAGCGCGGCCTGGCAGGCCCATCAGAACCGGCTCGCCGCGGTCTCGCCTCAGGTCGCAAGCCAGACCAGGTAGCCGGCGCCCGCGCCGAGCACGCCCGTCATCAGGAAAGTCAGGAGGCCGACCAGGAACGAGCCCTGGCGCCGGTTGCCGAAGGCCTTGCGCGGTCCCGGCCGCTGGAACTTGAGCTCGACCAGCCCCGCCGCGAGCCCGCACGCCCCCGTCATCGCCAGCGCGATCAAAGCGGCGGGCAGGCTCACAAGGGCTATCGCCAGCGGCAGCACTAAAGCGAAGGGCGCGGCGATGAGCAGGGCCGCGGCCAGCTTGGCCCGCTCGGCGGCACTTTTCTCGACCGGCGCGACCGCGATCAGGTCCGGGCTGTCCTCGCCCGAGACGGTGAGCCAAGCGAGGCTGCCGACCAACTGACCGGCGATCAGCACGCTCGCAAAGGCCAAAGCCGGGAGCAGAGGCGGGCCGCGGCCATGGGTGAAGGCGGGCAAGGCGATCGGCACCAGATAGATCAGACGGAGGACGATGGTGAAGGCGAGCTGCGGGTCGCGGCGCAGCAATCGCGCCTCCTTGGCGAACATGGTCGCGAACAGGCCCTTGCGGAAATGGCCCGCGATGCCGCCTTTGGCCTTGCCGCGGCTGCGGGTCAGGCGGGCCGGCGCTTTCTGGTAGGAGGCGAGGAAGACCCGGCCGAGCAGGGCGCCGGCGCCGGCGAAGACCAGCATCGCGCCGCCGACCACCGCGACCATCGCCGGCATGTCGCCGAGCGCCGCCCGGCCTGGCAGAGAGGCGATGCCCTCGCCGCCGAAATTGTGGCGCATCAGCCAGTCGAGCAAAGCGCGCCCCGCCGATTCGCGGCCCGGACCCGCCGACAGGAATTGCGAGCCGAGGAACACGCCGGCGCCGAGAAATGCGCCGACGATCTGGGCGATGGTCCGCGCCGTCCGCGGACTGGCGATGCGCACGACGAGCAAGGTGATGGCGAGGCCCAGGCAGGCGCTGACCATCGCCAAAGCGAGCAGCAGCAAAGGCACGCCGAACAGGCCGGGATGGCCGAGCAAAGCGACCGGAATCGCCACCGGCAAGGTGAAGGCGGCGAAAACGAAGACGATATTGGTCGCGATCCCGCACAATTTCGCGAGCAGCACCCGGCGCGGCGGCATGGGCGCGGTGAGCAGGAGATCGAGATCGCCGGCCAGATAGAGCGTGTCCTGGCTGCGCAGCATCGCCTGCGTGGTCATGAAGCTGGCCGCGAGCACGCAGACGGCGAGGATGAGGTTGAGCGCGAGCGGCGCCGGCGGGATCGGAACGCCGACCAGATTGCTCGCCAGCCAGAAGCCCGCGGCGGTGTAGACCGCGATCAGGATCGCCCAGATCGTGTTGCCGCCGCGCCGCTGGCGGGCGGCGCGCGTGGCAAGACGGACCTCGTTGACCATCAGCCAGAGGAAGCCGCCCGGGGTCAGGCGGTACATCAGCCAGGTCATTCGCCCGTCCTGGTCAGCCGGATGAAGGCGTCCTCCAGCGTCAGCGCGTCCGAGCCCGCCCGGGCACGAAGCTCGGCCAGCGTCCCCTCGGCGAGCAGCCGGCCCTCGGCGATGATCCCGATCCGGTCGGCGAGCCGCTCGGCGACTTCGAGGATATGGGTGGTGACGATCACCCCGGCGCCCTCGTCCACCTGGGCGCGGAGCGCGTCCTTCACGGAGCGCGCCATATTGGCGTCCAGCCCGGTGAGCGGCTCGTCGAGGATCAGCAGGCGAGGGCGGTGGATCAGGGCGCCGGCCAGCGCCACCTTCTGCTTCATGCCGCGCGAAAAGCCCTCGCAGGGCGTGTCGCGTTGCTCCCAGAGCTCAAGCCAGCGCAGCAGCCGCTCCGCCTCGGGCGCCGCTTCGCCCGGCGGGATCCGCCACAGGCCGGCGACGAAGCCCAGATATTCGCCCGGGGTCAGCTTGTCGTAGAGCATCGGTTCGTCCGGCAGCCAGGCGGTCAGCCTCTTGGCGCCGAGCGGGTCGGCGAGCGCGTCGATCCCGAAGATGTGGACCGAGCCGCTTTCCGGCCGGGTCAGGCCGACCGCCATGCGCAACGTCGTCGTCTTGCCGGCGCCGTTCGGGCCGAGCAGAGCGTAGAGTTCGCCCGGCCTCACCTTCAGGTCCAGATTGGCGACCACCTGCTTGTCGAAGCTCTTCGACAGGCCCTGAATTTCCAACGCGGCTTCACTCATGGCGGGCGGTCTGCCACGGCGCCCCGCCGCCGTCGAGACGGGACGGGGCAGGGCGCGGGCCCTTAACCCTCTTTCAGCGCCCGCATCTCCAGGCGGCCGAAGCGCAGGATGGCGGCGCCGACGCCAAAGGTCAGGATCAGGTGGATGGCATCCCGCGCCGTGGTCGCCGGCTCCACCATGGTCAGGGCGTAGAGCAGGATGCACCCCGCCATCGCCGCCCAGAAACCCCAGACGAGAGCCTCGGCGCGGTGCGCGCGCGTGCTTTCGTCATTCATCAGCGCGCGGACCGCCTTGCCCTTGAAGAAGCCGCCGCCGCTGGCAAGCACCGCGAGCAAGGCGATCGCCCAGACGAACCAGGCGGAAATCTTGACCTGGTCGACCAGGCGGCTGCCGTGAAACTGGCCGAAATGCGTGCCCTGCATGGCGATGAAGAAGATTGCCGACACGATGAGCACGCGGGCCCGGCGGCGCGTATAGCGCTCGGCATTTTCGGTGTCCTGCTGGCTCGGCATACTGTCCCCCACTATTTGGCAAGTGTAACCTTCAGGTGATATGTAACCCATGCGTTACACGCCCGCAAGCCCCGCATATGGAGAAAGGTTAACGCAAATTCGGGTCGGTTCGTCTTTTGCGGTTTGCGGGGGAGTCCGGCTCCGTTAGGTGCCCCCCTTGATGAGCGGAAATGTCGACACGCCCTATCAGGGCGCCTTCCTTGGGCGCGTCCACCATTTCGCGCTGCGCGTCTATTTCGAGGACACCGATGTCTCTGGCGTTGTCTATCACGCCAACTATCTGAAATATATGGAACGCGCCCGTTCGGACATGCTGCGCGCCGCGGGCATCGACCAGCGCGAAGCGATCGAGAGCGGGGAGGGCGTCTATGTCGTCGCCGACCTCGAGATCAAATATCGCAGCTCGGCGCGGCTGGATGACGATCTGCTGGTGCTCAGCAAGGTCCTCGAGGTACGCGCGGCAAGCTGCACCATTCATCAGCGAGTCATGCGGGGCACGGATGTACTGTCCGATGGCCGGGTGACCGCCGCCTTCATTTCCGGCGGCCGGCCGAAACGTCAGCCGCGCGCCTGGGTCGAGATCTTTCAGCGGCTGACAGAGGAAGGGGACTGAGTGAATTCATTTGCGTCAAGCGAGAATGGCCTGAACTGGCTGGCGGGCCTGTTCCTGCATGCCAACCTGCCCGTGCAGATCGTCATGGTGCTGCTGCTGCTCGCCTCGGTCTGGACATGGGCGATCATCGCCAGCCACTGGTCGAAAATGCGCCGCATCAACCGGGACAATGACCGGTTCGAGCGCGACTTCTGGAAAGCCGAGGATATCGACTCCTTCCATGAAGCGCGCGGCCGCAACAGCGACCTGCCCTCGGCCAAGGTCCTCGCCGCCGGCATCGCCGAATGGCGCCGCTCCACCCATGGCAAGAATCTGGACAAGGACGGGACCCGCGCCCGGCTCGCCGTCGCCATGCACAGCGCGGTGGGGGCGGAGACGGACCGGCTGGCCGGCAAGCTCAACATCCTCGCCACGGTCGGCTCGGTCGCGCCCTTTGTCGGCCTGTTCGGCACCGTGCTCGGCATCATGTTCAGCTTCTCCGCGATCGCGGCCGAGAAGAATACCAGCCTCGACGTCGTCGCCCCCGGCATCGCCGAGGCTCTGTTCGCCACCGCCATCGGCCTGTTCGCGGCCATTCCGGCGGTGGTCGCCTACAATCGCTTCTCCTACGGCATCAACCGGCTGGAGGCGAAGCTGCAGCGTTTCGCCGACGGCTTCCACGGCACGCTCAGCCGCGAGCTGGAGGCCTGAATGGCGATGGGCCCCATTCTCGGCCCCGGCCGCCGCGGGCGCCGCGCGCCCATGGCGGAGATCAACGTCACGCCGATGGTGGACGTGATGCTTGTGCTGCTGATCATCTTCATGGTCACCGCGCCTTTGCTGGCGAGCGGCGTGCAGGTCGACGTGCCGGAGAGCAAGGCCGCCCCGCTGGAGCAGAGCGGGGCACCGCTCGCTCTTTCGCTGAACCGCGAGGGGCAGATCTTCCTGGACGACAATCCGGTCGATTCCGCCCAGCTCGGCGTTTTGCTCCGCCAGCGCGTCGCGGCGTCGCGCGAGGAAGGCGGGCCGCGCCTGTTCCTGCGCGCGGACCGGGGCCTGGACTATGGCACGGTCAACCGGATCATGGGCGAGATCAACGCCGCCGGCATCCGCAAGCTTTCCCTCGTCAGCACCTCCGGCGAGGGAGGCCAATAGGATGGACCGGGCGGAGGCGACAGGCTTCGGCGTTTCGGTGGTGGGGCATTGCGCCCTGCTCGCCGCCGCCTGGCTCATCGTCAGCCGCCCGACGCCGCCGCAGTTCAGCCAGGCCTTCGAGGTGTCCTATGTCGACGAGGTCGGCCTGACCGCCGCCTCGCCCAATCCGGCGCCGAGCGCGCAGGCCTCGGTCGCGCCGGAGGTCGGTCCGCCGGAGGAAGTCGCCCCCGCGCCCACGCCTGAGCCCGCTCCCGCGCCGGCGCCCACGCCGGCACCGCCCCGTGCGGCCCCGCGGCCGACGCCGACCCCGCGCGCGGCGCCCACCCCGCCGCGCCAGGCGACCCAGGCGCCGCCCCGTCAGCAGGCGGCCGGCAACCGGGACCGCAACAGCGGCTCCCTGCTCGGCCCGAACCTGCTGCGCGGCATCGGCAATGACCGCACGGCGCGGTCCAACAGCCCGCCGGCCCCCGCTTACGGGGCGTCCGAACGGGCGAGCGTGCGGCAGGCCATAGCCCGCGCATTGATGCGCTGCCAGCGCCAGCCGCTGCCCGCCCCGGAGGCGGCGGCGATTCGGGTCAATTATCGCGTGACCCTGAACACCGACGGGTCGCTGGCCAATGCACAGTTCGTCGGCGTGCTCAACGACGACCCCGCGCTTGAGCGCTACGAGCGGCGGATGCGCGACATCGCGCTCAACGTGATCAATGCCTGCACGCCGATCCGTGGCCTGCCGCCCGAATTTTACGATGTGCCCGGCGGCTGGCGCTCCTTCCCCTATCAATTCGATCCCAGGACGGTCCGATGAAAGCGAAACATTTCCGCACCCTGCTCATCGCAGCCTGTGCCCTTGCCGGGGCCAGCTCGGCCTTCGCCCAGGATGCGCAGCCGCAGCCCGAGCCAGATGACGAGCCGGTTCGGGTCGGCGAGGGCGTCTCCTCGGCGCTTCCGATCGCTGTCCCCTATATGCCGACGCCCGCCGCCACTGACACGGCCGCCGGCAACACCCAGGCTCTGGGTCAGCAGGTCGCGCAGATCGTCACGACCGACCTCGCCAATTCGGGCCTGTTCACACCGATCGGGCCGAGCGGCCTGCCCAGCGTCTCCTTTGAGCAGGTGCAGGCGCCCAATTACGGCGCCTTCTCGGCGACAGGCGCGCAGAATCTCGTCCAGGGCTTCGTCCAGGCGAACGGCAACGGGACGCTGACCGTCGGCTGCTATCTCTACGACGTCGCCGCGCAGAGCCAGCTGACCCGCGCCGGCTATGTCGTGCAACCGCGCGACTGGCGCCGGGCCGCGCATCGCTGTGCCGATTCCATCTATTCGCGCCTCACCGGCGAAGGCGCCTATTTCGATACGCGCATCGTCTATGTCTCGGAGACCGGGCCGGCACGGCGGCGGATCAAGCGGCTGGCGATCATGGACTATGACGGCGCCAATCACCGCTTCCTGACCAACGGGCAATATACCGTGCTGACCCCGCGCTTCGCGCCGGACCAGCGCACGATCACCTTCATGACCTATCAGGGCGACCGCCAGCCGCGGGTGATGGTCTACGAGATCGAGAGCGGGCGGGTCCGGCCCCTGGTCGAGCAGCCCCATATGACCTTCGCACCGCGCTACTCGCCGGATTCCAGCCGGATCATCTTCTCCATGGCGATCAACGGCAACACCGACATCTACACGATCCCGGTGGCGGGCGGCACGCCGACCCGGCTCACCAACACGGCAGGAATCGACACGGGCGGCTCCTATTCGCCCGACGGCCGCCGGATCGTGTTCGAGAGCGATCGCAGCGGTACCCAGCAAATCTATGTGATGGACGCGAACGGCGCCAACCAGCGCCGGATCAGCTTCGGCGGCGGTGGCTATGCGACGCCGGTCTGGAGCCCGCGCGGCGACCTGATCGCCTATACGCGCACCGGATCTTTCCAGATCGGCGTCATGAGCCCGGACGGCTCGGGCGCCCGCATCCTGACCCGCGGCGTCTATGCGGAGGGGCCGAGCTGGGCGCCCAACGGCCGCGCCGTGATGTTCACCCGCGGCGCGAGCCAGGGCCAGCTCTGGTATGTCGACATCGCCTCGGGCGCGCTGCGGCGCGTCTCGACCCCGCTCGGCGGCTCGGACCCGGCCTGGTCCCCACTGCGCGGCAACTGAGTTTCAAATGATGGATGTGGATAAGAGGAGAGAAAGATGACGATGCGCATGACGAGCCTCGCGGCGATCGCTTTGGCGCTTTCGCTGACCGCGGGCTGCGCCACGCGGCGCGTGGAGCGGCCGGTGGATCCGCCGCAGACGACCGAAGTCACGCCCAATGACGGGCTCGGCAATGACGGCGGGCAGGAAGGCGGGCCGGGCTCGCGCGCCGATTTCCTGCGCAGCGTGCCGGCCGACCGCGTCTTCTTCGCGCTCGACTCCTATTCGATCGACACCGAGGACCGCACGACGCTCGACGCACAGGCCGAATGGCTGCAGCGTTACCCGAACGTCCGGGTCACGATCGAGGGCCATGCCGACGAGCGCGGCACCCGCGAATATAATCTCGGCCTCGGCGACCGCCGCGCCAATGCCGCGCGCGACTATCTCCAGTCGCGCGGCGTTGCACCGGACCGGATGACCGTGATCAGCTGGGGCAAGGAGCGGCCGCAGAACCCGGCCTCCAACGAGGAAGCCTGGGCCCAGAACCGCCGCGCGGTGACGGTGGTGCCGCAATAAGGAATGGGGAAATCCTCCCCATCGTCACGACGGGGAGGATGAACCCGATCGCCGCTCGCGCGGTCGCAGCCACACCGAATCCGGTGCGAAGGCCTCGTCGAGGAGCCGGGCCAGCCTGAGCCCGCCGCGCGCCACCTGGCGGCGGACCACCGGGATCAATTGCTGGACGATCGCCTCGGTGACTGTCGGCCGCGGCGCATCGCGCGGGCGCTCGGCACAGGGGTCTTCGAACAGGCTGCCATAAGCGGCGGTGCGGGCCAGCTCCCAGCCCTCGCGGGACCAGTCGTCGATCGTGCCTTGCGGCATGGCAGCGCGGTCCCCGGCGCTGAGCTCGGACATGATCCCGGCCGGCTCGCCCGGCGCCGCGGAAATGGCGCGGTCGGCGAAATAGCCGTCCCAGATCAGGTGCAAATTGGTCCGCCCGCCGATCAGCCCCCAATTCACCGACACGCGGTTTCCGCCCAGATCGCCATGATCGCCGGCATGCATGGGCTGATGCAGGTCGCCCATGAAGTGGATCAGGAAGGCCAGGGCCATCACCCGCTCCCGCTCCGGCACGCGCCGGTCGGCGAGGATGCGGACGTTGCGCTCCACCTGTGCGGAGACGCAATTGCCGTCGGCGCAGGGGCCGCGAAGGTCGAACGGCCGGCAGATGTTCACGTTCTGGTAGTGCCAGGCGAAGGCGTAGCTGAACCGCTCGCCGAGCGTCTTCACGCAGTCCGCCCAATAAGCGGCAAGTTCGACCGTCGCGATCGAGCAGGTCGGCGTCTCGAGCAGCCGGCCCTCGCGCAGCATCCGGTCGAGCTGGTGCCGGGTCGCGGGGCTGACATTCATATAGGCGATCCGGCCGATCGCGCCGTGGCCATATTCCCACCAGGCCGCAGCAGGCGTGGCGGGGAGCAGGACGGCGAGGACAATGGCCACGCGGAGCAGCAGGCGCCTGAACATATGCACTACCTTTCGTCGCCGTAGATCGCGACCGAGCGCCCGGCGGGGCTGGCCTGGCCGCGATACATTCCGGGCGTGTTGAAGCTCATGACGCCGTCGCCCCAGGGGGTGACCACGATCACCCCGCCCGAGCCGCCCAGCTCCTGGACCTCCGCCATGACGCCATCGGCGATTTCCTGCGCGGCGCCCTCGGGCAGGTCCATCTCGCTGGCATGGACGAGGTAGGTCCGGTTCCCCTCGGCGTCGGTGACGGAGCGCTGGGCCTCGTCGACGGTGGCACGGAAGCGCTGGCGGATCTGCGCGCAGATTTCGTGGGCGACGCCGACCCGGATGAAAAACTCCCCGGCGCCGGTCGCCGACACCGCGCAGCCGCGATCGTCCGCATAGGTGCCGGCGCCGATGATCGGGCTGTCGCCGATCCGGCCCCAGCGCTTGCCGGTGAGACCGCCGGTCGACGTGGCGGCGGCGACATGGCCATTCTGGTCGAGAGCGACCGCGCCGACCGTACCATATTTGAGGTGCACGTCGAAATGCTCGGCGGCCGGGCGGGAGCGGAGCTCCTCGAGCTGGCGGCGGCGCTCTGGTGTCTGGAAATATTCGGGCGGCTCCTGGGGCAGGCCCTGCTCGCGGCTGAACTGGTCGGCACCCTCGCGGCTCAGGAAGACGTGAGGGCTATGCTCCATCACCCGGCGGGCGAGGCTGATCGGGTTGCGGGTCGCGGTGACGCCCGTGACCGCGCCGGCATTGCGGCCGGCGCCGTCCATGATCGAGGCGTCCATCTCGATCCGCCCTTCATAGGTGAAGACCGAGCCGCGGCCGGCGTTGAAATGGGGATCGTCCTCCAGCACCCGCACCGCCGCCTCGACCGCGTCGAGCGAGGCGCCGCCGCGCGCCAGGATCGCCGAGCCCGCGTCCAGCGCCCGGTTCAGCGCCGCGCGAATCGCCGCGTCCTCCGCCGGGCTCATCCGAGCCCGCTCGATCACACCGGCGCCGCCATGGATGACGAGCCGCCATTGCGGCCGCGCGTCTCCGGCGCCTTCCTGGGCTGACGCGGCATCGGCGGTGGCGGTCATTAGAAGAACTCCCAGCAACAACGACAGGAAACGCATCCGCTCCCCTCCTCCAGCTGCCGGACCGTTACGCCCAAAACGGCGCCTTTGCCACCCGTCGGAAATGCCGGTTGGCGGCACCGTAACGATTTCGCTTGCGACTCGGTTTGGATATAAATATGATATCATCATTCTTGGAGGAAAATGACGATGAACACCATGCCAGAGTCCGCGCAGGCGCTCAGCCATTCGCATGAGCGGCCGGCCCATACGTCGAGCGGCTATGTGATGCTGCTCGTGCTGCTGCTGACCCTCGTTCCGGTCGGCCTCGGTATCTTCGAGCTGACCCAGGAGGTGCCCGAGCTCGGCGCGCCCCTGGTCGCGGTGGGTGTGCTTGCGTTCGTGTTCGTGATCTGCGGCTTCTATCTGCTGCAGCCCAATCAGGCCGCGGCCATCCTGCTCTTCGGCGACTATAAGGGGACGGACCGCAAGACCGGCCTGCGCTGGGTGCTGCCCTGGTATATGCGCCCCAAAATCTCGACCCGCATCCACAACATTACCTCGGACCGGGTGAAGGTGAACGACCTGCGCGGCAATCCGGTGGAGATCGCGACCAACGTCGTCTGGCGGGTCACCGATACGGCCCAGGCCCTGTTCGACGTCGCCAATTATATGGAGTTCGTCGAGATCCAGATCGAAAGCGCGGTTCGCGCGATCGCGGGCAAATATCCCTATGACGATCTGGAGCATAAGGAGACGACGCTGCGCGGCGACGCGGACATCGTCAGCGAGGAGCTGGAGCGCGAGCTGCAGGAGCGCTGCGCCCGGGCCGGCATCACCGTCGACGAGTGCCGCCTCACCCATCTCGCTTACGCCCCGGAGATCGCCCAGGCGATGCTCCGCCGGCAGCAGGCCGAGGCGGTGATCGCGGCCCGGCAGAAGATCGTCATCGGCGCCGTCTCGATGGTCGAGAATGCGATCCAGCTGCTCAGCGAGAAGGACGTCGTCCACCTCGACGACGAGCGGAAGGCGGCGATGGTTTCGAACCTGATGGTCGTGCTCTGCTCGGAGCGGGACACGCAGCCGATCGTGAACACGGGCTCGCTCTACCAGTAGGACCGAAGCCGTGCCCGACGCCAATCCGAAGAAGGCCTATCCGCTGCGCATCGAGCCCGCCCTCTGGGCCGCGCTCGAGCGCGCGGCGGCGGCCGACTTTCGCAGCGTCAATGCGCAGATCGAGGTGCTGCTGCGCGAAGCCCTGGGACGGCGCGGCGTCCGCGTCGCACCGCCCGAGGATCGCAAGCGCGGCCGCCCGAGGAAAGAGGAGGAATGAGGATGGCACGCAGACACAGCTACGCCCCGGAGCAGGATCAGGCCTGGTGGGCGGCAAAACGCTGCGGCTATGGCGCCGGCCTGCCCATCGCCTGGCAGGGCTGGGGGGTGACCCTGGCCTACACTTTGCTGATCACTGGCGCCGCGTTCGGCATCCTGCCCTACAGCGTCTTCGCCTTCGTCGCGATAACGCTGGGAGCCACGGTGGCCCTGCTCGTCATTGCGGCGCGCAAGACCCGGGGCGGCTGGCGTTGGCGCTGGGGTAAAGGCGACTAACTTGGGCGGACGCGGAGGATCGCCTTGGCGCGCCGGCCCAGTTTCGGCCTGGCCGCGCTCAGGCCGATCAGCGGCCGGAGCCAGCTGACCTCCCGGCCGAGCCGGTAGAAGAGCCAGCAGCTCAAAGCCGTCGTGCCGAGCACAATCGCGAAGGCGAGCGGTGCCGGCAGGTGCGCAGGCAGCAGCCACCAGGCGACGACCACGATGATCGTCTGGTGGAGGATGTAGCAGGGGAAGATCGCCTCGCTGAGCGTCGCCCGCCAGGAGTGGTCGCGGTTCAGCACGGTGTCGGCGAGGCGCAGCATGACCAGCGACATGCCCCAGAGCATCCCCGCCATCGCCGCCCTGTCCAGCGCCATCACCAGGTGGGGCGGGTGCGCGTCAGCGGGCCAGCCCAGTTCGACCCAGACCAGCACCGCATAGCTGGCCAGAGAGAGCATCAGCGCCGCCTTCCACAGCTTCGCCAACGCCGGCCAGAGCGTCCGGCTCCCAGCCAGCCCGAAGCCGAACAGGAAACAGGGCAGATAGATGGCGTCGCTCAGCCAGTCGTCGAACAGGCCGTGCGATTCGCCCGTCGTGAAGGTGATCGCGGCGCGGACCGGGACCAGATAGAGAAGCGGCAGCCAGAGCAGGCGGCTCCCGGTGCCGAGCCTCTCGAACCAGAGCGCGGCCTTCATCCGCGCCATCGGCGCGGCCCGCCCGAGCAGCACGGCCAGCCCCATGGTGAACGCCCAGAGATAGGCGATGAACCAGAGATGCTCCCAGCCTGGCAGCGTCACCCCGTCCAACTGGCCGAAGCGGAAAGCATCGTGGGCCAGATAATAGAAGTAGCCATGGGCATAGCCATGGTCGACCACGAGCCGCACCCAGCTCTGCGGCGGGATGATCAGCAACATCGCGAACAATAGGGGCAGAAGCAGCCTCTTCGTCCGCTCCCAAGCAAAGGCGCCGGGCGTCTCCAGCTTGCCGAGCACCGCCCGGCTGGCGAAGCCGGCGATGATGAACAACAAGGCCAGCCGCCAGGGCGAGAGAAACATCATCGGGAAGGAGAGCCACTCGATCCGGGCGAGCTTCACCAGCCAATCCCCGGTCACGAAGGCCATCGCCGCATGATAGAGCATGAGTAGCAGGAAGGCGCCGATGCGCAGCCAGTCCAGGCCGTACTGGCGCTGGCCGGTCCGGGACGCGAACGGGGCATGGCTGACATAGCTCATCGCCCCGCGCTACGCCGGGTCCCAGCGGGCGCGATAGAGGCCGCGTCTGGTTAATCCCGCGCATGGCGTCCCGCGTCTGGACAGCCGCTTTTCCCCGGTCCAGTCTGCCTCATGCTTACGGACAGACGGACCTTCCTCAAGGCAAGCGCGACGGCCGCCGCACTCACGCCCTTCGGGCTCTCGGCACAGGCTCAGGCCACGCAGACTTTGACCTCCATGACCGGCAGCGTCGTCCCCATCGCCCGCGAGGAATATCAGGCGCGGATCGACAAGGCCCGGCGGCTGATGGCCGCGCACAATATCGGCGCCTTGTTCATCGAGCCGGGCGCCTCGCTCACCTATTTCACCGGCGTGCGCTGGGGGCGGAGCGAGCGGCTCACCGCGGCGATCATCCCGCGCGAGGGCGATCCCGCGATCGTCACCCCGCATTTCGAGGAGCCCTCGGTCCGCGAGAGCCTGAAGATCCAGGCCGATGTCCGCATCTGGAACGAGCATGAGGACCCGCTCGCGGTGGTCGCGGGGATCCTTCGCGACCGCCGGATCACCGCACCCGTCGGGATCGAGGAGACGGTGCGTTTCTTCGCGGTCGACAATCTGCGCCGCGCCATGCCGGGCGTGGAGATCCGCCCGGGCGCGCCCGTCGTGCGCGGCTGCCGGATGATCAAGTCCGCGCATGAGTTGGCCTTGATGCAGAAAGCGGCGGACATCACCATCGCCGCCTATCGCTACACCCACCCGCGGATCGAGCGCGGCATGGATCCGGCGCAGATCGGCGCGATCATGAACGGCGCAACCCGCGCGCTCGGCGGCAATCCCGAATTCGCCCTGATCCTGCTCGGCGAGGCGAGCGCCTATCCGCACGGCTCCGGCCAGCCGCAGGCGGTGCGCGACAGCGAAGTGGTGCTGATGGACTGCGGCTGCACGGTGCAGGGCTATCAGTCTGACATCAGCCGGACCTTCGTCTTCGGCCAGCCGACCGCCGAGCAGCGCCGCGTCTGGGACCAGATGCACCGGGGCCAGGCGCTTGCCTTCAGCACCGCCCGGACCGGCACGGCCTGCGGCGCCGTCGACGATGCGGTGCGCCGGCTCTACGAAAGCTGGGGCTATGGGCCAGGCTACCAGCTTCCCGGCCTTTCCCATCGCACCGGCCATGGCATCGGCATGGACGGCCACGAGCCGGTGAACCTCGTCCATAATGAGGCGACCCCGCTCGCCCCGGGCATGTGCTTCTCCGATGAGCCCGGCCTCTACCTTCCCGGCAAGTTCGGGATCCGGCTGGAGGACTGTTTCTACATGACCGCGACCGGCCCGCGCTGGTTCTCGACGCCGCCGCCCTCGCTGGATCGCCCGTTCGACTAGGAGACACGCCGATGGTTTACGAAGCCACTGTCGCGAAAAAGTTCTTCCTGATCTGCGCCGGACTCAGCATCGCGCTCTCGGTGCTCGGCTTCTTCGTGAACGGCGTGATCCCCAGCGCGAGCACCACCAATCACGGCGCCTATCCGGTGACCGGCTGGATCATCGTCGCCTGCTGCTTCGGCATGGCCGCCTTCTTCATCTTCCGCGCGTCGGACAAGAAGCCGCATCTGCGGATCGACCAGAACGGCATCCTCTACCCGGCCTATTCCAACGACACGATCCCCTGGGATCAATTCGTCTCCTGCCAGATCGCGCGCGTGTACAACCAGCGGATCGTCCAGCTGAACCTGCGCGATCCGGAGGCCTACCCCTCGACGAACCGCTTCACCCGCGCCACGGCGGGCATGAACAAGGCCATGGGCTTCGGCGGCGTCGGTATCGCCGCGACCAACCTGTCCGGCGGCCCCCGGCCCGTGCTCGAAGCCATCGCCCATTACCGGCCGGACCTGTTCCCGGATTGAGACCCCTGCCGTAGGCGACCGGCTCCTCACCGATCCTGCACGGGCGTTTCACTTTCCCTCAAGGCCGCGCGCGCCTATATGCGCGGCCATGTCCATTAGGCCCTGGAGAGACATTCATCGCCGCACGTCGCGGCAGATCATGGTCGGGAACGTGCCCGTCGGCGGCGACGCGCCCGTCACCGTGCAGACCATGACAAACACCGTCACCGCCGACGCGAAGGCGACGATCGACCAGATCCGCCGCTGCGAGGAAGCGGGGGCGGACATCGTCCGCGTTTCCTGCCCGGACGTGGATTCGACCGCCGCGCTGAAGCAAATCGTCCGCGCCGCGCGCGTCCCGATCGTCGCCGACATCCACTTTCACTATAAGCGCGCGCTCGAGGCCGCCGACGCCGGCGCCGCCTGCCTCCGGATCAATCCGGGCAATATCGGCTCCGAGGAACGGGTGCGGGAAGTGATCAACGCCGCCAAGGCGAACGGCTGCTCGATCCGCATCGGGGTCAATGCCGGCAGCCTCGAAAGGGATTTGCTCGAAAAATATGGCGAGCCCTGCCCCGAGGCCCTGGTCGAATCCGCGCTCGATCATATCCGGATTCTCGAGGACCATGATTTCCGAGAGTATAAGGTCGCGGTGAAGGCGTCCGACGTCTTCCTTGCGGTCGCCGCCTATCAGCAGCTCGCCGACGCCGTGGATTGCCCGCTTCATCTCGGCATCACCGAGGCGGGGGCGTTGCGCGCCGGCACGGTGAAGAGCGCGATCGGGATCGGCTCTTTGCTCTGGGCCGGGATCGGCGACACGATCCGCGTCTCCCTCTCGGCCGAGCCGGAGGAAGAGGTGCGCGCCGGCTTCGAGATTTTGAAGGCGCTCGGGATTCGCAACCGGGGCGTTCGCGTCGTCTCGTGCCCGAGCTGCGCCCGCCAGGGTTTTGACGTGATCCGCACGGTCGAGCTGCTGGAGGAGCGCCTCCAGCATATCCGCACGCCCATGTCGCTGTCGGTGCTCGGCTGCGTCGTCAACGGCCCGGGTGAGGCGCGCGAGACCGACATCGGCATTACCGGCGGCGGCAATGGCAAGCATATGGTCTATCTCAGCGGCGTCACCGACCATCATGTCCGGGACGCCGACATGATCGAGCATATCGTCAGGCTGGTCGAGGCGAAGGCGGCCGAGATCGATGCGGCCAGCGACGCCGTGGCGCACGCAGCGGAATGAAGCACAAGCACGACATCTCCCTCGGCCCGGACGAGGCGCGCGGGGCGACCGCTGTCGGAGCGTCTGCCACGGGCGCATCGACAACCGGTTTCTCGACGCTCGGCGCGGTCGCGGTGGGCGCGCTCGCTTTCGGCGCCCTCGCGCTTGGTGCCTTCGCCGTCGGTCGGCTCTGGATCGGGAAGGCGCATATCCGCAAGCTGCGCATCGACGAGCTGGAAGTGGGTCGCGTCACCCGCCTGGACGAGACGGACAGCCCTTCTCAATAATAGATATCGACATAATCGGTGAGGCCGTCGCAGACCGTCATCTGCTGCAGCCGCCAGTAGCGGCGCGTGCCGGTCGCGCGGAACTCATACGTGCCTTCGCGCAGGCATTGGCGGTCCGGATCCGGCGCATTCTCGATCATGATCCGGCCGCGGAAGGTGAAGCTGCGCGGGCCGATGGCGAGGACATCGCCGTCCAAATCGACCCGGCCGGCGCCCCTGTTCTGCGTCTGGCTGCCGCGCAGGTGAACGAGCCCGTTACGCTCGGTGACCGTGACATGGCCGCGGCCGGTTTGCTCGAAGCTGATCCATTGCAGGGTGAGGCCGCTGTTGCGCCGGAGCCGGTTCAGCGCGGCGCGGTCGTTGACGATCGTGCGCTCGGCGGAAGCAGGCGGGGATTGGGACACGGCCGGGGCGCCGGTCATGACGAGGCTCAAAGCGAGGCAGGCGAGCATCTTGCGCATCAAAGGGCTCCTTGCAGTCCGCGGCCCGGTTGCCCCGGCCGGCCTTGCCCCCCTATGAACCCCCACCATGTCCGATCCCGCCGACCATCACAACATCGCCATTCCCTTCGCCGTCGCGGCGCTGGGCATCGCCTTGTTCTCGGGCATGGACGCCGTGATGAAGCATCTTACGCTCGCGATCGGCGCTTACAATGCGATGCTCTGGCGGACGCTTGCCGGCGCGGTGTTCGGCGGCGCGGCCTTCATGGGCGCGGGCGGGCGCTGGCCGGCCAAGGCAGTGATGAAGCTCCATCTGATCCGCGGCGTGCTCTCCGCCGCCATGGCGATCCTCTTCTTCTGGGGGCTGGCGCGGGTGCCGCTGGCGCATGGCGTGGCCTTGGCCTTCGTCGCGCCGCTCATCGCGCTCTATCTCGCCGCGATCATCCTCAAGGAGCAGATCGCCAAGCGCGCCGTGCTTGCCTCCTTGTTCGGTTTTGCGGGGGTGCTCGTCATCTTCGCCGCTCAGGCCGAGGCGGAGATGGGGCCGGAGGCGCTGCAGGGCTCGATCTCGATCCTCTGCTCGGCCGGCTTCTACGCCTATAATATTATCCTGATGCGGCAGCAGGCGCAGGTCGCGAAGCCGCTGGAGATCGCCTTCTTCCAGAGCGCGATCGTCTCCATCTGCTTCCTCTGCTTCGCACCCTTCCTCGCAGTGCTGCCGCCGGCCGACCAGCTCGGCTCGGTGTTCGGCGCGGCAGTGCTCGCCTTCGCCTCGCTCATGCTGCTGTCCTGGGCCTATGCCCGGGCCGAGGCGCAATATCTGGCGCCGGTCGAATATACCGCCTTCGTCTGGGCTGTGCTGTTCGGCCTCATCGTCTTCGCCGAGCCGGTGCGGCCGCTGACCATCGTCGGCGCGGCGATGATCGTCGCCGCCTGCCTCTTCGCCGCCCGCAAGCGCGCCGCGCCGGTGGCGGATGTGGAAGCGGCGCTCTAGCCCGCGCCGTCAGCCGCCCAGCACGTTGATCGTAAAGGCCAGGATGCCGAGATTGAAGACGAAGGCGATCAGGCAGTGCGCCGTCACCACGTTGCGGATGCCCCGGTCGGAGATGCTGACGTCCGAGGTCTGGAAGGTCATACCGAGCGTGAAGGAGAAATAGGCGAAGCCGGCATAGCCGGGCGGGTCCTTGCCCGGAAAGTCGATACCGCCGCCGCGCATCGCGACGAGATGGGCATAATGCAGCGCCCAGACGCTGTTCGCGAACAGCCAGGCGGTCAGCAAGGTGCCGACGATCAGCAGCTTGGTTTTCCAGCCGGGCGCGGCGCCGGTCATCACCTCCACCGCCACCAGCACCGCGACCGAGACGATCGCCACGATCACCAGCAGCATCGTGCGATTGGCGTCGTTGGCGGCGGCGTGCTGGCGCATCGTCGCCTCGTCGTGAATCTTCATCAGCGGCAGGCTGGCGAGCAGGAACAGGCCGGCGGCCAGATCGAAGGCGACAAGGAAGCCCTTGGCCCCGGCCTCCAGCCACGGATCGCCGGCCACGTGATGCAGCGCCAAGGCGGCCGCGGGCGCGGCAAGCACGAGCAACACCATGAACATGATGAACTTCGCGGGCGCGACCCGATTGCCGATCGTTTTGGCCATGCGCCGACGCTAGCCCCTCGCGCGCGCCGGCGCTATCCCTTCGTCCATGGCTTGGGTCTGGCTCGTCATTGGCGGCATGTTCGAAGTGGGCTTCACCACGGCGCTGCGCTTCGTCGACGGCTTCCGCAATATCGGCTGGACGCTCGCCTTTCTCGCCAGCGTCACCCTCTCCATGGGCCTGCTCGAATATGCATCGCGGACCATCCCGATGGGGACGGCCTATGCGGTCTGGGGCGGGATCGGCGCGGCGGGGACGGTGATGGTCGGCATTTGCTTCTTCGGCGAGAGCCTCGGCACCCTCCGCCTGCTGCTCCTGCTCGGCCTGATCGGCTGCATCGTCGGCCTCAAGCTGGCGGCGCATTGATGGGACGGGTCCTGCTCCTGAGCCGCGCGCGGGCGCCGGACGGCAATCCCGCTCTGTTCGCGAAGGCACTGAGCGAGGTGTCGCAGCTGAGCGGCAGCGAGGCGATGCTGGCGATGTACGATTTGTACGATGCCGGCAAGACGCTGGCCGCGCCGGTCGCCGCGCCGCTGGACGACGGCGCCGATCCGGCCGCCTTTCTGCAGCTTTGCGCGGAGTCGGGCATCATTGCCGTGATCGAGGGAGGGGAGGAGCCGGTGCCAGCCGGCCCGGCGGCGGGCCTCACGATCCGGCCGGCTATCCCGGCGGACCTGGACCTGATCCATGGCTTCATCCTCGCCTTGGCCGATTATGAGAAATTGCGGCACGAGGTGCGCGCGGACAAGGCTGTGCTCGGCCGCCATTTGTTCGGGCCGCGGCCGATGGCGGAGGTGCTGATCGCCGAGGATGCGGGCAAGGCGATCGGCTTCGCGCTCTTCTTCCACAATTTCTCGACCTTCGAGGGACGGCCGGGCCTGTATCTGGAGGATTTGTTCGTCGCGCCCGAGGCGCGTGGGCTCGGCGCGGGCAAGGCCTTGCTGTCGCGGCTGGCGGCGCTGGCGCTGGAGCGCGGCTGCGCCCGGCTGGAATGGTGGGTGCTGGACTGGAACGAACCGGCGATCGCCTTCTACCGCTCGCTCGGCGCCCGGCCGATGGACGAATGGACCGTCAACCGCGTCGATGGCGAGGCGCTGGAAAAACTGGCGCGAGGATGAGCTACGACGCCAATCTCGTCGCCTGGGCGGAGGAGGCGCTGGCGCCGGGCACGGTCTCGATGCGCAGGATGATGGGCGCCTGCGTCCTCTATCTCGACGGCACGATCTTCGCGGTGGTGGAGGATGAAATCTGGTTCAAGGCCGATGCGGAGAGTGCGGCGATCTGGGATGCGGAGGGCTGCGAACGGTTCACCTTCACCGGCTCGAATGGGAAGACCGAGGTGATGAACTATCGCCGGGCGCCAAGCGAGGTCTATGACGATGCCGAGGCGATGCGACGCTGGGCTTCGCTCGCCGTCGAGGCGGGGCTCCGGGGTGCGGCGAAGAAGCGGCCGAAGAAGGCTAAGGGCGGCGCGCCGGCCTGAGGTGCGGCGCAACCTCCGGGCTTTCCTCGATCGACGGCAGCAGGCGCGGCGCGAAGCGCATGTTGCTCGCCTGCTCATAGGCAAAACCGAGCGCGAGGATGCGGGCGTCGTCCCATTTGGCGCCGATGAAGCTCAGACCCACGGGCAACCCGCGCACCTGGCCCATCGGCACGGTGAGGTGTGGATAGCCAGCGACCGCCGCGAGCCCGCCGGCAGAGCCGCCACCCGGGCTGGTGTCGCCATGGACCGCGTCGATCAGCCAGGCCGCGGGCCGGGTCGGCGCCACCAGCGCGACGACATTATTGGTACGCAGCAGCCGGTCGATCCCCTCGGGCCCGGCGAGGCGCAGCGAGGTCTCCCGCGCCGTGCGATAGGCCGCGTCAAAGCCGTTCGTAGCCTGAGCCTGCTCGAACACCTCCTGGGCGAACAAGGGCATTTCCCGGTCCGCATGCTGGCGGTTGAAGGCGATGAGGTCCGCCAGCGTGCGCGTCCGCACCGCCGCCGGCAGGGTCGCGAGATAGGCGTTGAGGTCGACCTTCAGCTCGGCGAGCAGGACGGCGAATTCGTTGCGCCCGATCGCGCCCCGGTCGCCGCCGAATTCGGCAATGTCGACCAAAGTCGCGCCCTGCGCGCGGAGCACGGCGAGCGCCGCCTCGAAGGCCGCGTCGGTGCCGGGCGCGCCGGCGAAGCGCATCACGCCGATGCGCACGCCGCCCAGGGCGTCGGCGCGGAGGCCCGCGGCGAAATCCGTACGGCGCTGGTCGGCCTCGGCGGTGGCCGGATCGGCGGGGTCGGTGCCCGCGATCGCGTTCATGATCAGGGCCGCGTCACGCACATTCAGCGTCATCGGCCCCGGCGTGTCCTGGCTGTGGCTGATCGGCACGACATGGGTGCGGCTGACGAAGCCGACTGTGGGCTTGAAGCCGACAATGCCATTAAGCGCGGCCGGGCAGGTGATCGAGCCATCCGTCTCCGTGCCGATCGCCGCCGGCACCATGCCGGAGGCCACCGCGGCGCCGCTGCCCGAAGAGGAGCCGCAGGGATTGCGGTTCAGCGCATAGGGATTCCGAACTTGCCCGCCGACTGCGCTCCAGCCGGAGATCGAATCGTTCGAGCGGATATTGGCCCATTCGCTGAGATTAGCCTTGCCCATGATCACTGCCCCCGCGGCGCGCAGCCGGGCGACCAAAGGCGCGTCGCGGTTCGTGACGTTCTGTGCCAGCGCCAGACTCCCGGCGGTGGTCGGCAAGGGGCCCAACGTCTCGATATTGTCCTTGATCAGGATCGGCATGCCGTGGAGCGGCCCGGGCCGGGGCACGTTTTGGTGGCTGCGCATTCGCTCCGAGCGCCGCCAGCGCGCGTCCAGTCGGTCGAGCGCTCGCGCCTGGTCGAGCGCGGTGGGATCAGTCGCGATTACCGCATTGAGCCGTGGGTTGAGCTGCTCGATCTTGCTCAGTGCCGCCCGGGTTCGTGCCTCGGCGCGATCGGGCTGCGGATTTTGGGCGAGGGCGGCGGTGGCGCCCAGCGCCAGCGCCGAGCCGAGGAGGAGATGCCGGATCATGGCCGCACGCTAGCGAAACGAACCCCACGCGTCACCCCGCCGAAGGCCGGGGCCTCGCCACGAAAAGTCGCTGCGCGTCTCGCCGGGGTCCCGGCCCGCGCCGGGATGACGAAAAGGGATCAGCCCTTCGCCGCCTTCGCCCGCTCCACCGCCTCGACGATCAGCCGCTGGGCGACAGTCCGGTCGCCCCAGCCGTTCATCTTCGACCATTTGCCGGGCTCGAGGTCCTTATAATGGGTGAAGAAATGCTCGATCTGCTGGGTCACGATCGGCGGCAGATCGGCGGTGTCGTCGACCTCGCTATAATAAGGAAAGGTGGAATCGACCGGGACGGTGATCAGCTTCTCGTCGCCGCCTTTGTCGTCCTCCATCAGCAGCACGCCGACCGGGCGGACCCGGATCACGGCGCCGGAAATGATCGGCGAGCGGGCGATAACGAGCGCGTCAAGCGGATCACCATCCTCGCCCAGCGTGTGCGGCACGAAGCCGTAATTGGCGGGATAGCGCATCGCGGTGTGGAGGATGCGGTCGACGAAGATCGCGCCGGACTTCTTGTCGAACTCGTATTTCACCGGCTCGCCGCCCAGCGGCACCTCGATGATCACGTTGATACGCTCGGGCGGAGAGTCGCCCACGGGGATGAGATCGATGTTCATGATGGGGCGGGCCTATACGCCTGCGTCCCCCTCAAGTCACCCGCGGGTATTGTCCCGCTCTTCCACCGCCGCCCAAAACTGCTAAGGGCCGCCGCCTATGAGCAAGGGCCCGCAAAGGATCAGAGGCACCCAGGATATCTGGGGCGAGGACGCCGACCGTTTCCACAAGGTGGTGGAGACGTTCGATCGCGTGCGCCGGCTCTACGGCTTCCAGCGCGTGGAGATTCCGATCTTTGAGGCGACCGAGGTCTTTTTCCGCTCGATCGGCGAGACCACCGATGTCGTCTCCAAGGAGATGTACACCTTCCCCGATCGCGGTGGGGATTCGCTGACGCTTCGGCCCGAATTCACCGCCGGCCTCTGCCGCGCCTATCTGAGCGAAGGCTGGCAGCAATTCGCGCCGATCAAGCTGGCGACGCATGGTCCGGCCTTCCGCTACGAGCGTCCCCAGAAGGGCCGCTTCCGCCAGTTTCACCAGCTCGACGCCGAGATCATCGGCACCGACGCCCCGGCGGCGGACGTGGAATTGCTGACTCTGGCCGATCAATTGCTGAATGAGCTTGGCATCAGCGAGGGCACCACGCTGCAGCTCAACACGCTGGGCGACGCCGAGACGCGCGATGCCTGGCGCAACGCGCTCGTGGCGCATTTCGAAAAGCATCGCGGCGACCTTTCCGAGGACAGCCTGACCCGCCTCGACAAGAATCCGCTGCGTATCCTCGACAGCAAGGACCCGCGCGACCGGCCGATCGCCGACGCCGCGCCGGGGATCGATGCGTTCCTGACCAGCGAGGCCGGCGCTTTCTTCGAAGCTGTGACCAAGGGTCTGCAGGCGGCAGGCGTCGCCTGGACGCGCAACGACCGGCTGGTCCGCGGCCTCGATTATTACCGCCACACCGCCTTCGAGTTCGTGACCGACCGGCTCGGCGCCCAAGGCACGGTGCTCGCGGGCGGGCGCTATGACGGCCTGATCGAAAGCCTTGGCGGCCCGCATACGCCGGCTATTGGCTGGGCGGCGGGGATCGAGCGGCTGGCGATGATGATCGAGGCGCCCGCGAAGGAGGTCCCGGTCGTCATCATGGCGGTCGAGGACGATCGTGCGCTTGCTGAGGGGTATCGTGGGCTGAACGCGCTGCGTCGGGCTGGCATCGCCGCCGATATCATCGCCACCGGATCGCCGCGCAAACGCTATGACAAGGCAGCCAAAGTGCCTGCGAAGGTGCTCGTGTCCGTTGTCCATGATGGCGAGAAGGCCGCCTTCAATCTGCGCGCTGCCGCCCCTTCTGAGGAATTGGCCGCCGTGGAGGCTCTTCTGCAGGCGCAGGACCGGAAATGACCAGGATCTCCGCCGAACGGATCGCCGCCATCGAGGCGCGGCGCGAGGAATTGCAGCAGGCGATGTCCGCCGGCGACGTGCCGACCGATCAGTTCGTGCAGCTCTCCAAGGATTATGCCGAGATCGAGCCCGTGGCCGCGGCCGCGAAGGAGGTCCGGCGCCTGCGCGACGAGGCGGCCTCGCTCGCCGAGATGACCAACGAGGCGGACGAGGAGCTCCGCCAGATGGCCGCCGACGAGCTGGTCGAGAATCAGGCGATGCTGGCCGAGGCCGAGCGCGCTCTGGCCCTGAAGCTGCTGCCGCGCGATGCCGCCGACGAGCGCGCCGCCATGCTGGAGATCCGCGCCGGCACCGGCGGCGACGAGGCGGCCCTGTTCGGCGGCGACCTGCTGCGGATGTACCAGCGTTATGCGGAGACCAAGGGCTGGCGCTTCGAGCTCATCTCCGCGAGCGTCTCGGAAATGGGCGGCTACAAGGAAGCGATCGCCTCTGTCACCGGCCAGGGCGTGTTCGCCCGGCTGAAGTTCGAGAGCGGCGTGCACCGCGTCCAGCGCGTCCCGGTCACCGAGAGCGGCGGCCGGATCCATACCTCCGCGGCCACCGTCGCCGTGCTGCCGGAGGCCGAGGAGGTCGACGTCCAGATCAACGATGCGGACCTGCGCATCGACGTCTACCGCTCGTCCGGCCCCGGCGGCCAGTCGGTCAACACCACCGACAGCGCGGTCCGCATCACCCATTTGCCCACCGGTCTCGTCGTCATCCAGCAGGACGAGAAATCCCAGCACAAGAACAAGGCCAAGGCGCTGAAGGTGCTGCGCACCCGCCTCTACGAACTGGAGCGTTCGCGGATCGCGGACGCGCGGGCCGGCGCGCGCAAGTCGATGGTCGGCTCGGGCGACCGCTCGGAGCGGATCCGCACCTATAATTTCCCGCAGGGGCGGGTGACCGACCACCGCATCAACCTGACCCTCCACCGCCTTCCCGAAATCCTCGAGGGCCAGCTGGACGAATTGATCGGCGCCCTCATCTCCGAGGACGAGGCCGAGCGGCTGGCGAGCCTCGATGAAAGTGCGTGAAGCCCTCGCCGATGCCGCGGCGCGGCTGGCGGCGGTGAGTGACACGGCGCGCCTCGACGCGGAGCTGCTGATGGCGCATGCGCTGGGCGTGGAGCGCGAAGCGATGCTGCTTGGCCGGCTGGGTGAAAAGGCGCCTGACGGGTTCGAGGCGCTGGTGGAGCGCCGCCTTGCGCATGAGCCGGTCGCCTACATCACCGGCCGCCGCGCCTTCTGGACGATCGAGCTCCAGGTGGGACCCGGCGCGCTCGTCCCCCGGCCTGACAGCGAGACCCTGATCGAGGCGGCGATTACCTATTTCGGCGACCGTAGCCCGAGGCGTATCCTCGATCTCGGCACCGGGCCGGGCACCCTGCTACTCGCGGCGCTGGACCAATGGCCGGAGGCGACCGGGCTCGGCGTCGACGCGTCGGAGGGTGCGCTGGCCTGGGCCCGCCGCAACACCATCTCGCGCGCCGACTTTCGGCTGGGCCATTGGGGAGAGGGGCTGGACGAACGCTTCGATCTGATCCTCTGCAACCCGCCTTATGTCGAGACGGACGCCGCTTTGCCCGCCGACGTCGCCAATTACGAGCCGGCCTCGGCGCTCTATGCCGGCGCGGATGGGCTCGACGACTATCGCGTGCTCGCCCCGCAGCTCGGTCCCTTGCTGGCATCCGGCGGCGTTGCCTGTA
>Ga0268266_10000561_pt1 | contig 51825 bp, 40 predicted proteins | sample KBSS13metaG_FD_190356 | JGI IMG/M metagenome (GOLD analysis project Ga0268266, IMG submission 190356) | Switchgrass rhizosphere microbial communities from Kellogg Biological Station, Michigan, USA - KBS S1-3 metaG (SPAdes) (version 2) | ecosystem: Host-associated > Plants > Roots > Rhizosphere...
GAGCAGCAGCCGTTGCCGACGATCCAGTTCGGCCCGCGCAGGGGCGAGGCGAGGACGACGGCTTCGCGGTTCGTCACCTTGGTCGGCGCGAATTCGTAGCTCGACGCGATCGAGGACGGCAGCTTCGGCTTGCTCGTCACCGAGATGCGGTGGACGAGTTCACTCGGCACCTTGCCCTTGGCCGGCAGGCTGACGTCCATCAGCAGGTAGGCGCCCTGACCCGGGGCGAGCGTCGCGCTCTGTTCGCTTTTGCCGTAGGTCTGCATCTGGCCCGCCAGGGCCTTGCCGGCCAGCTTCTGCACGACCTTGCCGCCGGCCAGCGCTTCCAGCTTGCTGACGGTGACGGTGGAGCTCGAGCGGTTGATCAGCTGCAGCTCGTAGGCGAGTTGCCGGCGGCCATTGGAGGTGAGGACCGGTTCCGGTGAGGCGATCGGGTTGCCGACCACCGGGGTCAGCTGTTCGGTCGGCTTGGAAGCGGTCGTCGCGCGAGCGGCGACGGCGCGCGGGGCGCCCGCCTGCGGGACCTTCTTGGTCGCCAGCGAGGCCGGATCGAGGCGATCGGCGATCTGGAAGAACATCCCCAGCGTCGGCGTCGAGAAGTTGGACGACAGGTTCGCGGTGGCGGCGATCGTGGTGCCGCTCTTCGGTTCGTACATCGTCACCGTCGAGAAGCCGAAGATCGCGCCGTCGTGGCCGAGCCAGGTGCCGACGTGGAGGATGCCGAGGCCGTACCCGACCGAGGGGCCGTCACCGTTCGGGAAAGCGCCGAACTTGAGGCGTTCGGCCTGGAGGCTCGGCGGCAGCAGCGCGCCGGTCGCCAGCTCGCGGCCGTACTTGCGCAGGTCGCCGAGCGTGGACACCATCGCGCCGGCGGTCCAGGCGACCTTCGGGTTCACCGCGGTGTAGTCGCGGATCTTTTCGTTGCCTTCGTCCCCGGCGAAGTAACCGTGTGAAAACGGCTTCGGCATCGCCGCCGTGGCCGGGAAGCTCGTGTGCTTGAGGCCGAGCGGCTCGATCACGTCCTTGGTGATGTTCGCTTCCACCGTTTCGCCGCTGACCTTTTCCAGGATCAGCCCGAGCAGCACGTAGTTCGAGTCGGTGTATTTGGTTTCCGTGTCCGGTTCGGCGACGGGCTTGTGGGTTTCCTCGATCGTCACCACGTTCTGCGGGCTCCACTTCAGCATCGGGTTCTTGGTGAAGTCGCGCAGGAACTTCGGTTCGGCGGTGAAGTCGTAGAGGCCGGAGCGCATCGCGAGCAGGTCGCGGACCGTGATCCGGTTCGCGTTCGGCACGGTCGGGAGCCACTTGTCGATCGTGTCTTCGAGCGAGAGCTTGCCGTCGGCGACCTGGAGCAGGATCGCGGTGGCGGTGAAGGTCTTGGTGATGCTGGCGATGCGGACGTGGTCGCTCGCCTTGTAGGCGGCGCCGGTCGCCCGGTCCGCGACCCCGTAGGCCCGGGTGTAGTTGCCCTGCGGGCCGGTGACCGTCACCGAGACGCCGGGAAGCCGTTCTTCCTTCATCGCTTTCCCGACGACTCCATCGACGAACTTGCGGTCCTTCGCCGGCAGCGGCTTGGCCGCGGCGGTCCCGACGGCGAGGGCGAAGACGGCGACGAGGGCGACTAGCGAGGCAAGGCCGATCGCGAGCGGACGAGCGGGGCTTCGTTCCATTTTGTGACTTTCCATTCCGGGTCGGTGAAGTGACGGGCCCGCGAGCGGCGAGCAGCCGCGCCCCGGACGGAGACCCCGAAAGCGTAGGCGTTCTTTCACCCAGGTGCCAATGGACTCAGGTCCACTTTCGGCACGGTCGTTAGCCTGCGGCGCGATGCCGATCCGCGCCGTCACCTTCGATTTTTGGAACACGATCGCGGTCGAACCGGTGCCCGGGTCGATGAGCGACGCGCGGCACGCGGCGGTGGTCGAGACCTTGGAGGCGCATGGCGTGGAGATGGATGCCGAGCACCTGGCCGGACACGTCGCCGAGGTGATCCGCGATCGGGAACAGGCTTGGGTCGAAGGCGTCCACGTCTCGCCCGCGGAAGGGGCGCAGCGGCTGGTTGCTGCGCTGGAGCTGGAGGAAGCCGCGGGGGAAGAGGTGGCCGAGGCCTTTCTCGGCGTGGGACGTGGCGCCGAGCTCGGCCTGGCGCCGGAGATCGGCCCGACGCTGGAGCGGCTGCGGGCCGATGGCCTGGTGCTGGGGATCGTCTGCGACGCGGGCTTCACCGGCGGCGCGATCCTGCGCGAATTTCTTGCGAGCAAGGGCCTGCTCGAGCACTTCAGCGGCTGGGGATTCTCCGATGAGGTCGGCGCCTATAAGCCCGACCCGCGGATCTTCGAAGCCGCCCTCGCGATGCTCGAAGCGGAGCCCGGCGAGGCGGTCCACATCGGCGACCTCCGCCGCACCGATATCGCCGGCGCCCGGGCGATGGGCATGCGCAGCATCCGCTATCGCGGCCTCGCCGACGATCCCGGCCCGGGCCCCGAGGCCGACCTCGTCCTCGACCACCACCGGGACGTGCCGGACCTGATCGCCTCGATCGCCTGAGGCCGCGCCTCAGGCCCGCACGCGGAACTGGCTCATCAGGCCGTGGTCCTCATGGTCGAGCATGTGACAGTGGACGACGAATTTGCCGGTGTGGTCGGTGAGGCGGCCCGCGACCACGATCCGTTCGCCGGGATAGATGAAGAAGGTGTCCTTGAGGCAGTCTTCCCATGGCGGCGGTGGCCGCCCGTCGCGGGAGAGCAGGTACCACGAGGTCTGATGAAGGTGCATCAGGTGGGCGACCGAGGTCTTGTTGTGGAATTCCCAGGTCGGCGTCTGGCCGAGCCCGACCGCGGTGTCGCAGAAGGTCGGGTCGAAGCTCTTGCCGTTGATCAGCCAGCTGGTCTTGAAGACTCCCCCGACCGTGATCGTCCAGCGGTGATCGGGGCGGTGGCTCACCTTCCTCGTCCAGGCGGGCAACGGGCGCAGGTGGGCGGGGACGCGGCTTGAGTCGGGCACCCGCGCCGAGTCGACGCGGAACTGCATCAATGCGCCACCGTAGGTGTGTGACCCCAAGGGGTCGCGCCCCGGACGGTGGGGAGCGCTCCGCAGCTCGACCGCCTCACCGCGGTAACGGGCGAAGTCGACGACCACTTCCACCCGCTCGGCCGGGCCGAGCAGGATGCGCGAGCGGCGCAGCGGCCGCGGGATCAGCCCGCCGTCGGCGCCGATCTGGATCATCGGCGCGCCGTTGCCGAGGTAGAGGTCGTAGGCGCGGAACTGGGAGACGTTGAGGATCCGCAGGCGATAGCGGCGCGCCTTCACCCGGTGGTGTGGCATAAAGGCGCCGTTGACGAGGATCTTCCCACCGGCGATCCCGTCGTTCGGCGGACGCAGGTCGGTGAACGGATCGGTCAGCTGGTTGTGACGGTCGAAGCTGCGGTCGGCGATCGTCAGCGCCAAGTCGTGGTCGCCGTGCGGGAGCGGCAGCGCGGCCTCGAACTCGTCGTCGACGATGAACATCCCGGCAAGCCCGTGCCAGGCGTGCACGGCGGTCCGGTCGAGGCGATGGTCGTGGTACCACTTGAACGCGGCGCGTTCGGGATGCCCGTCCTCGGTGAGGTCGTAGACGTAGCGTTTGCCCTCCCCCGGCCGGATCAGCAGATCGTTGCCGGACGCCCGCGGCGAGAGGTCCTGGGCGATGTCGCAGTAAGCGGAGAAGGGCTGCGCCCCGGTGAGGCCGCCGGGCTGGCCGTCGAACTGGGTGCGGTTATGCCCGCCGTGCAGGTGGACGCTGAGTTCGCCGACCGAGGCGGGCAGCTCGTGGCGGAAGGTGACCTCGGTGCGGGCGCCCGCCGGGCGGCGGATCGTCGGCCCGGGAAAGCTGCCGCCGAAGGTCCAGAGCTTCGTCTTCGCGCCGGGGAGGATCCCCTGCTCGGCGACGCGGATCGGGATCTCGAGGCGCGCCCCGGTCAACTCGGTCGGGATCGGGAGCGGCGCGCGGAAGGGGACCGCGGCCTGAGCGGTCCCGACCGCTTCGAGGCGCGAGAGCGCGCGCCCGAGCCCGCCGCCCGGCAGGGCGACGAGGAGCGCGCCGCCGCCCAGGGCACCGAGGAAGGCTCGGCGCCCGAGGCGAGGCGGTTCGTGTGGGTCCTGCTCGGTCAGCTCACTGCGTCGCCGGCGGCACGACCTTGATCGAGCCCTGCATCCACGGGTGGACGGCGCACATGAAGTAGAGCGTCGTCCCGGCCTTCGCGGTCACCGGCTGTTCGAACGATTCACCCTTTTTGCCGAAGAAGTAGGAGTCCCCCTTCTTCGTCGTGGTGCCCATCGTGTTCCAGCCTTCGCCACCGGCCTGTACCAGCGGGTTCTTCGGATTTTCTTCGCCTTTGAGGCCGTACCAATGCGCAATCCCCATGCAGATCTTGCCGGGGGTAAAACAGGTCTTCCGCTGTTTGGCGGTCTTCGGCAGCGAGGACTTCGTGACCAGCGAGAAGGTGTGCGGGCCGACCATGCTCGGCATGGTGTTGTTGACCACCTTCAGCACTTCTCCTTCGTGGACGGTGGAGGGCCCCGAGAAGCCCATCTTTTTGCCCTGCATGAAGATTTCGATCGTCGTCACCGATTCCGTCGATTCGGCGGCGAAGGCGCTCGGTGCCACGAGCGCGACCAGCGCGATCAGTGCCGCGAGCGGGGCGCCGGCAAGGGCGATCCGCGGCTTCCAGTGCTTCATCCGGTTTCCTTCCTTACAACTCGAGACGAGTGGTGTGCCGGGAACTGCGATGAGCCTGCCCCAACCAGCCATCTCGCGCATCGTCAATTTTGCGGTTCGGGTTCCCTTTCCGGTCGTCCCGATCTAGTCTGGGGAGTGTCTCGTCGCGGTGAGGTCTACGAGAACCCGGTGACCGGGGAGCGGGCGGTCGTGCTGACCGACCCCTACGAGCACCCCGAAAGCGTGCTGGTCAGCCACCTCTTCGTCGCGCCGGGCGGGCGCGTCGCGCTCGCGCACCGCCACCCGGAATCGCGCGAGCGCTTTCACGTCCTCGCCGGCCAGGTCGGCTTCCGGATCGGTGACTCCGAGCGGACGCTGGGTCCGGGCGACAGCGCCGAGGTCCCGGTCGAAACCGTCCACGACTGGTGGCAGGTCGGCGAGGAGGTGGCGAGCGTGGTGGTCGAGGTCGATCCCGGCGAACGCTTCGTCGAGCTGGTCGGCACCTTCTTCGGCCTCGCCCGCGACGGCGAGGTCGACCGCAAAGGGATGCCCCACCTCCTGCAGCTCGCAGTCAGCGCAAGCGCCTACCGGAACACGCTGGTCCCGGCGAGCCCGCCGGAGGCGGTCCAGCGCGTGGTCTTCGGCGTCCTCGCCCCGATCGGCCGGGCCCTGGGACGCAAGCCGACCTACGACGAGTACCTCCACACCGACGTCGTGGTCGAGCCCGACCCGGCCGCCCTCGCCCTGCTCGACGAGAGCGGCCGGTTGCGCTTCGTCGTCGCCTGAGTCAGCCGCCGACGACGATCCCGTTCGGGCCGCAGGAGTAACGGAAGTTCGTCGGGAACTTCGTTTCGGCGTTGCACGTCGTGGTTTCGAAGTGGACGCCGTAGAGGTTCGCGCCGGTGAAGTTCGCGCCCTCGACGTCGGCGCGGACGAACTTCGCGTTGGCGAGGTTGGCGTAGGGCAGTTGGGCGCCGCTGAGGTTCGTTTCGGTCAGCGAGGCCGAGGTGAGGCTCGCGACGCCCAGTTCGGCACCGGCGAGGTTCGCCTGATCAAGCACGGTCTGGTTCATCGTCGCGTGGCCGAGGGCGACCCCTTCGAGGTCGGCGCCGAGCATGTTCGCGAAGGAGAAGTTGGCGTAGGGGGCCTTCTGGCCGACGAAGGAGGCCTTCTGGAGGAAGGCGCCGGCGCAGTCCATCTGGCCCTTCTGGTCGAAGACGCAGCCGTCGGTGTCGGTCGGCGCCTGGCCGACGCCTTCGACGATCGCCGCCGAGGTCGAGGTGGCGGCTTCGGTGGCCGCCTCGCTCGCGGTCGCGACGCGGGCCGCGCGGGCGGCGTCCGCCTGGCTCGCCGCGCCGAGGCGCTGTTCGAGTTCCACTTCGACGTGGATCACCCGCGAGGTGACCGCCGTGCAGCGCCTGCCCCCCAGGATCCGTTCGCTGTCGACCCGGCCGAGACGGTGCTGATGAGTGTGGATGAAGGAGGAGAGGCCCGGGATGTCGGGCTGCTCGCGTCCCCAGTCGTTGTCGACGGCGAGCACCTTGCCGTCCTTGCCGAGGATCCGCATATGGGAGTGGACCTGCGCGTGCAGCTCCTCGTCGGCGCCCTTGACGTCGAAGTAACGGACCGCGACGTCGACATAGACGCGGCCCTCTTCGGGGCCCTTGGTGACGCAGAAGGCTTCGATGCCCTCGACCGACGGCTTACCGCCGAACTTCAAGTTGCCGGCCGCGAGCGCCCCGGGCGCGAGGAGGAGTGCCGCCGCGACGAGGGCCGTCGCGACACCGAAGAACTTGCGAGAGATCGTCACCTGGATTTCCTTTGTCGTCGAAGAGCCTGAACGAGTACCGCGATGTTTTTCCTACTTTATGATTTCCGGCTCTCGTCCCATTCTCAAGTGAGGTCTCGATGATCCGGTCGCGCGTCGTCCTGTCAATCGCGGCGGCCATCGCGCTGATCGTGACGCTCGCCGTAGGGGCTCCGGCCGCCGGGGCCGCGGGGCATCGCGGGCACTCCGCGGCGGGGCCGAGGGTCGAGGCGCCACGGGGCGGGTCGCTGGCGACGAAGGCGGCCTTGAAGGTACGCGTGCGCTCCGGTAAGCGGGGCTTCCAGGCGCTGTTGGGATCGCGCGACGTGACCGGGCGCTTCCACCGCTCCGGCGGCGTCGGGCGGGCGACGCTGCGCCGCGGGCGTGACTTCTCGCTGGGCGAGAACCGCCTCGAGGTCCTGACGAGGGGAGGCACGAGCGCGCGGTGGTTCCTGGCGACGAAGCCGCGCAAAGGCCTCCTGAGGATGCGCCGCCTACCGCCGCGGGTCAGCCTCACCGCGCTCCACATCCGCGGCTGGACCAAGCGACGCCTCGCCGAGATCAGGATCTCGCTGAACGGCCGGCGCGTGCCGCAGCAACTGTGGCCGCGAGGGCTGCGGACCTTCGATGCCCTGCTCGGCGCAAACGACGGCGTCCGCTTCGGGCGTAACCGGCTCGTCGTCACCGCCGTGAGCGACGACGACCGCTCGCAGACGGTGCGCCGCTCCTTCGAGGTCACGCGGAGCGCGCCGCTCGCCGGGGCGGGCGCCGACCGCCACACGAAGACCGGGCGCCAGGTGCGCCTCGACGGCAGCTCGACCGAGCCGCCGCGCAGCGGGGCGCGCGTCTCCTACCGCTGGCGGATCGTGCGCGCGCCGAAGGGCTCGAAGGCGAAGCTCCGCCACGTCCACAGCGCCCACCCTCTCCTGACGCCCGACGCGCGTGGCCGTTATGTCGTCCGCCTCGTCGCCTCGACCGGACGCGCCGCGGCGAAGCCGGCCGCCGCGACCGCCTCCGCCGTCACGCCGCCCGCCGAACCGCTGCCCGTGGAAACCGGCGAAACCGAACCCGCCGTGCCGGTCGAAACCCCGAGCTCCCCGCCCGCCACGCCGGCCGAACCGACGCCACCGGCCGCGACCCCGATCACCGCCACCGACCAGACCACCGTGGTCGCCGCGCCGGCGATCAAGCCGATCGGGCTGCCGATCCAGACGATCGCCGCGAACGGCGGCATCGAACTCGGCGGCAAGGCCTACACCACGGGGGCCAATTGGGTCCAGGTGCTGGTGCTCGACCGCCAGACGCTCGAGGTCACCAAGGAACTCGGCTTCAACGTCGACGAAGCGAGCCAACTCACCGCCAAGCTGGCGGAAATCAAGTCCGTCGCCCCGGGCCAACTAGTGATCATGAGCGGCGGCGACCGCGGCTTCCTCAACGAAAAGACGGACGAACCGACCAACGGCTGGGGCCTCGCGAACGAAACCGCGATCGAAGGCGCGATGACGATGATCGGCGGTGGGTTCGGCCAGCCGTCCCGGTTCCCCGGGAACTTCGGCATCCTCGACACTGGCCGTTGGTCGACGATCGGCGTCCTCGGCACCAACCGCGGCTCCGCCACGCAGAACTGGGGGATGAGCACCGGCACCGGCGGCAGGCCCGGCAGCCTGCACGGGTATCTCCAGGCCGACCATTACGGCAACTACGGGTTCGTCTCACCCGAAGCCGTCGGCATCAACACCAACGTCACCGCGGCGAAGGAAAGGTCGAACGAGATCCAGGTCGGCGAAAAGACCTACGGCTCCGCCGAAATGGCCTCCGGCTGGTCCGGGTTCCAGGTGGTGGTGCTCGACAGCGAACTGAACCTGGTGAAGAACGAAACGTTCACGACCAATCCCCCCGGCGGCGATCCGGACACCGGGCAGGTGGTGGCGATGCGGAATCTGCTCGACACCTATCAGCTGCTGGAACCGCGCTCCCCGGCCTACCTGGTCATCGTCCAGAGCATCGGCAACCCCGGCGGCTACGACAAGAACTGGTTGAACGACCAGGAACCGTCCAACAACAACCCGACGACGTGGGGGGAAACGCTGGCCGGCGCGATCGGCACCATCGGCGGCCCGGCCGCGCACGACCAGTTCGCCCAGCTGATCGGCTCCGCCTACGTGCAGGGGCAGCCGGCGGTCCAGGGCTTCACGATGGTGGCGAGCACCGGGCTCGTCGAACCGTTCGAAGGCGCGACCACGGCGACGAAGACCGGGCAGGATCTGCCGGTCTCGGGACTCACCGGGGTCCTCTCGCTCAACCGCGACTCGCAGTGGCAGATGCAGAGCCCCACCGCCTCGCCGACCGAATCGGGCGACGGGTTCCAGGCCGGGCTGCTGACGAAGCTTGCCTACGGCCCGGAAACCCCGTTCCCGATGAACACGGGGCCCTACCTTGCCGCCAGTGAATGGATCGCGGAAGCGCTGGGACTGTCCCCGGCGCCGGATGTCCGCACCGCCTACTACGAGAACAGCGAAGCGAAGTGGAACTCCCTCGCGCTGCAGGTGGAAAAGGTGAGGTGCCCCACCGGCAGGAGCTTCACCCCCGCACAGTGCGAAGCGCTTGAGGCCCAACTGGCGACGGAGTTCCCGATGGTCGCCGAGGTCTGGGGGATGGTCGGTGGCTGGGAAAGGCTCTTCAGCAACTCGTCCGGGCCCAGCGAGGTCGACCTGCAGAAGATCTCTGCCGAAGTCGTCGGGGAAATCGAGAAGTACCGCCGGTCCCTCGCCGAAAAAGCGCGGCTGACCGTCGCCGGCGCCTACGAAATCTTCGCCATCGGCGCGCAGACCCTCCTCGCCGGCGCCGGCGCCGAGGACCTCGAGCCGGCGATCGGCGCGGTGGCGGCAGGGTTCGGCACGGCCGGGGACTTCTCCACCAACCGGGAAGGCGAAGCGTCGAACGTTCCGGTGGAACTGCCGACCTCGCAGGTCGCGGAGGAAATGGTCGCCCGCTACCAGGACATGTCGGAAAACCTCAGCCGGATCGCCGCGATCTTCGTCAGCGACTGGGGCAAGCTCCAGGAGGCCTCGAAACTCTCGAACGGCTTCTGGTCGCTCGGCGCCCCCGCCGCCTCGAGGTTGCAGGTGGCCTTGGAACGGGCGAGCGAAGCGACCGACTACTCCAGCCTGCTGCCCGCCGCCTTCGGCGAGTACGTCCTGCAGGCGACTCCGACCCACTTCAACTCGGCTCCCTGGGAACACCCCTGGAACTACCGGTGCCAGGAAGAAAAGGGCGGCGACAACATCTCGGTCTTCGAGGAATCCTTCGAAAACCCGGGCTCTTACGTGATCGGCGCGCGCACCTTCGGCAATATCGGCAACTTCGAAGAAAACACGCTCCGCCAGGTCCGGATCATCTCCACCGAGCTCGAAGGCAAGGAACCGGAATGGGGGACGCCGCACCCGGCGGAGGTCCTGCCACAGTCGATCGGCAACAAGCTCTTCGCGCCGGTCACCACGCCCGGCGGACTCGGATTGGACCAGTTCCGGTTCTTCGCCAACCCGGCCTTCAAGCGTTGGGGCCTCGAATGCGAGGAAGGACAGCGTTAGGTGAACCGCTCGGCCCTGACCCTTGCCTACGCGCTGGTCGGGGCGGCGGCGCTCGCGTTGGCCTTCGTCGACCTCGCGCTCCTGCTCGACGCGGACTCGCCCTGGCCGACCTGGATCCTGATCTGCGCGCCGTGCTTCGCTTTCAGCTTCGTCGCCGCCGGCATCATCGCGGCGCTGCGCCGGCCCGCGAGCCGGATGGGCGCGCTGATGGTCGCGGCCGGGCTGGTCTGGCTGTGCGGCGAACTCTCCAACGCCGAAATTCCGGCGCTGACCGCCGCCGGGCTGATCCTCGCGACGCTGCCGCTGGCAATCGTCTTCCACCTGCTGCTCGCCTTCCCCTCGGGCCGGCTGCGCGGGCGGGCGAGCCTCGTCGTGGTGCTGGTCGGCTACTTCGTCTGCACGGTGATGCAGGCGCCGCAGTACCTCTTCGGCGGCGGCAGCGAAGGGCCCTGGACGGTGCTGCAGATCGAGAACTCGCCGGGGCTGGCGGACGCCGGCCTCTGGGCCCAGTGGGCGGTCGGCTCCTGCGTGACGATCGCGACGGCGGTGATCCTCTGGCGGCGCTGGCGGCGGATCGCGCCGGAGGGCCGCCGTGCCGTGGCGCCGATCCTCGCCTACGGCATCTTCGCCGTCCTCTACGTCTCGGTCAGCGGCCGCCTCTACGTCGGCATCGGGGTCCCTGACTTATGGGCTCCCTGGGCGCTCTTCTCCCAGCTGGCCGCGGTGGCGATCATCCCAGTCGCCTTCCTGGCGACGATGCTGAGCGGCGGCTTCGGGCGGACCCTGGCGATCGACGAGCTCGCCGCGCGGATCGAACCCGGGGACGGCGAGCCCGCGGGTGAACCGATGACCGCGGCGCTGGCCGCGACGCTCGGCGATCCCTCGGTCGAGCTGGCCCTCTGGATGGAGGGCCGGGACGCTTACGTCGACGGACTCGGCGAGGTGGTCGCGATCCCGCCCGTCGACGAGGGCCGGGCGGCGGTCGAGGTGACCGGCGCGGGCGGCGAGCGCCTCGGCGCGCTCATCTACGACGCGACCCTGGCGCCCGACTCCGCGCTCGCCGATGCGGCGGCGCGGGTGGTGGCGATGCAGCTCGACCGCGAGCGCCTCGAAAGCGAGGTGCGCGCCTCGGCGATCGAAGCGCGCGACGACGAGCGGCGGCGCCTCGCCCGTGACCTCCACGACGGCATGCAGACGCGCCTCCTCCTGCTGGCGATGTCGGCGAACGAGCTGAGCGAAGGCTCGGAGCTGGCGGCGGGCGAACGCCTGCGCCTGCAGGAGCTGGAACGCGACCTCGTCTCCGCCGCCGACGACCTGCGCACCTTCGCCCACGGCTTCCTGCCCCCGGCGCTGGTCGAGCGCGGGATCTACGCGGCGGCCGCCGACCTCGCCGATTCCTACCCCGGCGCGGTCGAGCCGCAGATCGACGCCGGCGCCGAGCGCCCGCCCGCCCGGATCGAGACGACCGCCTATTTCGTCGTCTCCGAGGCCCTCGCCAACTCCCTCAAGCACGCCGGCGCCGACAGCGTCCGCCTCTCCCTCGCCCGCGACAACGGCTCCCTCCTGATCGAAGTCGAGGACGACGGCCGCGGCGGCGCCTCCGCCGACGGCAGCGGCATCGTCGGCATCCGCGACCGGGTCGAGGCCCTCGACGGCACCCTCGCCCTCACCAGCCCACCCCGCGGCGGCACCCTGCTGCGCGTGGCGCTGCCCTGCTAGATGGGTGATTCCGCGGGCTGGGGGCGGGGGCGCGCCCGGCAAGGGTCCGGGCCGTTCGAAGCTGGCGCCCGGTAAGGGATGGGGCCGTTTGAAGCTGGCGCCCGGGAAAGGGACGCTGCCCTCTCGGCGGCGGCCCTGGCGGGCTGTGGCCGCCGCCGAGAGGGCGGGTCTGTGGGGAGTGTCGGATCCGTGGAGGTATCGCGACGCGGGACGCACGAGGGTCCCACGAGAGAGTGACGAGACTCGCAAGTCGTGACGGAGAGCGTGGGGAGTCCACGCTTCCGTGCGTGTGGGACAACACCGGATTCAGCGCGTTCCCGGGGCGTCTTTCAGGCCCGGAGAGCGCCCGGAAGTGACGGAAGGCTGCGGGAAGGGTGGAGTTCCCGGCATCTCTCGCACGACTTCGTGTCGAGTGTGGCTTCTCTCGCGCTCACCTGCGACGTAAGTCCGACCTCCGCCCGGACCTGTGCTGACTGCCCGCCGTTCTTCACGAACCTCTCACGTCCTGAATCACCCATCTAGCGGCCGAAGGCCCTGAGTTCCTCGAGCAGCGGCGGTTCTTCTTTGCCTTCGAGGCCCTTGGTGGCGGCGGTGATCTTCAGGCGGAGGTAGCGGACCTTGGTCGGGCGGATGTGGAGGGTGTCGTTGGTTCCGGTCGCGTGGCCGGAGACCTTCGCGAGACGGTGCCAGTGGCTGCCGTCGCTCGATCCGAGCACGACGTAGTCGGTCGCGCGGCGGGTGCGCACCGGGTGGGACGGGGGCGGGACGTTCGGTCCGGGGGGTCCCGGCCGGACGAGGCCCCAGCGGAGGGTGACGCTGTCGATCTTGTGCGGGGCGCTCAGCGGCACGGTCAGGGACGCCGGGAGCTCCGACGCTTCCCATTGGGTCGCGCCGCTGCCGTCGACCGCGGCGAGCGCCGGGGTGCCGGGGTTGGCCGAGGTCGCCGTCGCCGGCGCGCAGCGCAGGACGTTGGCGGTCGGCGCGAGGTCGGGACGGCGGGTCGGGATCGCCAGCGTCCCTCCCACGCTCACCTTGCGCGCCTTGCCGTCGCCGCTCTTCACCGGCAGCGGCGCGCCGGAGTGCAGGGTGACGGTGGTGCGGCGGGGACCGATCGCGACGTCGAAGACGCGGCCGCGCCAGTGGAGCCGGTGGAGGACGACCTCGCCGACCTGTTCGTTCAGCATCGGGTCGAGCCGTACGGCGCCGGCCTCCCAGCGCAGGCCCGAATAGCCGTAGAGGAACTCCTGCAGGAAGCCGCCGATCCCGGTCATGAAGGTGAAGGCGCCGCCTTCGCGGGTCTCGGAGAACTGGTTGAAGACGTCTTTGATGAACGGTTCGTAGCTGCGGCGGGTGAAGACGTAGGCGGAGCAGCCGGGGACGCCGAGCGAGGCGGTGTCGATCATCGAGACGGCATCGGTCATCGAAGGCCCGCCCGGGTCGCTGCGCGGCACGTAGTAGTCGAGGTCGGCGCGCGCGGTCTTCGCCGACATCGGGAAGGCCCACGGGTACTGGATCAGGGTCACGTCGGCCTGCTTGACCAGCTGGCCCTTGTATCCGGCGAACTCGGGGTGGATGCCGCGGGCGGCGTCGAACGGGACGACGAGCCCGGCGGCGATCTTCGCCCAGCGCGCGGGGGCGCTCTCGCCGAGGGCCTTGGCGGCGCTTGCCGCGTCCTCGAGCACCGTCTTCGCGGCGACGTTCGTGTAGGCCTCGTCGTTCACGTCTGGGTTCTCCTCGTCGGGCCCGGTGACGTGGGTGATGTGGAATCCACCCTTGCCCGCCTTCGCCCGCGAGGCCCAGAATTCGGCGGCGCCGGAGATCACCGGCCAGCCCTTCGTCCGCAGCCATTCGAGGTCCCCGGTCGCCAGGTAGTACTGCCACTGGGCGAGCGCGACGTCGGCGACGATGTGCTGCTCGTAGAGGCCCTCGCTGTTGATGTGGGCAGGCGGCGGGATCTGCTCGGTGCCATCGAGGGCGCTCTCCCAGGGGAAGCGGGCGCCTGCCCAGCCGGTCCGCTCGGCGTGGATCTTGGCCTGGGAGAGGCGGTCGAAGCGGTAGTCGTTCATCGCTTCGGCGAGCCCCGGGTGCTGGGCGAGCAGGGAGGGGAACATCCACGTCTCGGCGTCCCAGAAGATGTGGCCGTTGTAGCCGTTGGAGGAGAGGCCGGCGGGCGAGATGCTCCAGTCGATCCCTTCGTTGGTCGACGACCAGAGGTAGAACTGGCTCGCGTTGACGTCGGCGGCGAGGGTTTTGTTGCCGCGCACTTCGACCCGGCCGGCCCAGAGCTTCGCCCAGGCGGCGGCATTCTCTTCCAGCAGCGCGCCGTAGCCGAGGCCGGCGGCCTGGGACGCGGCTTCACGCGCGGTCGCGGCGGCTTCGGCGGCGCTCGCACCTTCGGCCGTGTCGGCGACGCCGACGAACTTCGTCAGCGTGTAGGTCTGCCCGGCGGTGACGGGGAACTCAAGCCGGTAGCCGATGCTCGCGTGCTTGGAGCCGTCCAGCGGCTGCGCCGTCGGCGCGACGTTCGGGCTCGCGACGGTGCGATCGGCGAGCGTCGCTTCCACCCCGGTCCCGACCGCCCGGATCGTCTCCCAGTAGCCGGCGGCGTCGGCGTCCCAGCCCCGGTCGATCTGGCTCGAGAGCTTCGCCTTTTTCCCTTCGACGTTGATATTCGCGGGCGTGCCGTCGAAGCGGTCGACGACCCCGGCGGTGCCCGACCAGTGCGGGGTCATCCGCAGGCGCACCAGGCCGACGTGCGGGCGGGCGCGGTCGGTGAGCACTTCATAGGCGAGGTCGGTGACGTGGCCGTTCGGCGCCTTCCAGGTGGCGCGGGTGGTGACGATGCCGGTCCGCAGGTCCAGCGTCTGCCGCCACCCCGACGTCCCTCGCCCTTTCGGCGCGAACGCCTTGCCGCCGTCGGCGAAGGTCAGCGTCGACCAGGTCGGGGTATTGATGCGCTGCTGGACGTCGCCCTTCGGCTGCGCGTAGAAGCCCGCCAGCTCCGACTGCGCCGGGACCGTGCCGGAGGCATAGCCCTGGCCGGCGGGCGGCACCCGCACGCCGAGCAGCCCGTTGCCGGTGAAGGTCGGCGCGTAGTTGTCGGCCTCGGGCCGGGTGGCCGTCAGCTTGAAGTCGCCCGCGGCTGACTTGGCGCTCGCGGTGAGGGGAAGCGCCAGCAGGGCGAGGACGGCGAGCGAGGCGGAGAGGACCAGGGCGCGCGGTCCGGCCGCGAGCAGCTTCGTGTCCCTCTCCGCGCCCACACTCGTTCAGTTCCACACAAGCTGTCCGCCGAAACATCGGCGCCGCCTACTACCCCCCGATCGTCAGGCTGCCGGCGCGGACCACGTTCTCGAGCTCCTCCCCCGCCGCCCAGCGGGCGAGCTGGCGCGCGGCGAGGTCGACGGCGCGGCGGTCGCCGAGAGCCGAGTCGCCGGCGATATGCGGGGTGATCGAGAGGACGCCGCGGGCGCTCCAGAGCGGGTGGCCATCGGGCAGCGGCTCGGGGTCGGTGACGTCGAGGACGGCGCGCAGGCGGCCGGTGGCGACCTCGGCGACGAGCGCGTCGGTGTCGACGACCGGGCCGCGGCCGGCGTTGACGAGGAGCGCGCCGTCGCGCATCGCCGCCAGCTCGGCGGCGCCGATGAGGCCGCGCGTCGCGTCGGTGAGTGGGGTGAGGACCACGACCGCGTCGGCGTCGGGCAGGAGGTCAAGGAGCTCGTCCACGCCGTGCAGGTCCTCGCGCGCCCGCGAGGCGACGCCGACGACCCGCGTCCCGAACGGCTCCAACAGCCGCGCCACGCGGCGGCCGATCGAGCCCATGCCGACGACGAGCACGGTCCAGCTCTCCAGGTCTTCCACTTCGCGGTCGCTCCAGCTGGTCAACGGCGCGCACTCGAGCGTCCGCGAGCTCGCCCCGAGCAGCGCCGCGACGATCCACTCGGCGACCGGCCCGTCGCGAGCGCCGCGCGCGTTGCAGAGCGTCGCCTGCGGCGGCATCAGCCCCTCGATCCGGTCCGTCCCCGCGGAGAGCACCTGCACGACCTCGACCCGGGTCAGGTCCGGCAGCGCCTCGATGACCCGGCGTTCGTGACTGGACGGGACGAGGAAGTCGATGCCCTCGAGGTCGAGCCCGTCGTCGATCGCGACCACCTCGACCCCGGCGGGCGCGGCGTCGCGAACACGCTCGAAGGCCGCCGGGGTGACGGCGGCGCGACGCTGTCGATTTTCAGCGGCCTCGTTCGTCGTCGGGATATAAGCAAAGTCCACCCAGGAGGTAGAGAGATGGAACTGACCGTGACCACGATGATGAGCCTCGACGGCGTGACCCAGTCCCCGGGTGCCCCCGAGGAGGACCCGAGCGGCGGCTTCGAGCTCGGCGGCTGGGCGATGCCCTACTTCGAAGAGGAGTCGAGCAGGCACATCGACGCCATCTTCGGACGGGCCGACGCCTTCCTGCTGGGACGCAAGACCTACGAGATCTTCGCCTCCTACTGGCCGGGGGTCGGCGACGAGAATCCGATCTCCACCGCTCTGAACGCCAAGCCGAAGCACGTCGTCTCCAGCACCCTCGGCGACCTCTCCTGGGACGGCGCCTCCCTGCTGGAGGGCGACCTGGTCGAGGCCGTCACCGCGCTGAAGGCGCAGCCAGGCCGAGAGCTGCAGGTCCACGGCAGCATCGAGCTGACCCAGACCCTCCTTGCCGCGGGTCTCGTCGACCGCCACCACCTGACGGTGATCCCGATCGTGCTGCGCGGCGGCCGCGGGCTGTTCGCCGGCCCGGTGCCGCCGTCGAAGTTCCGCCTGGAGGAGTCAACGACGACGCCGACCGGTGTCCAGCTGCTCACGCTCGTCCCCGACGGAAAGGTGGTCCAGGGGCATTTTTAGGTAGCCAAGCGGCACCCATCGGCGTAAGCTCCAAATCACACAAGGGAGGAGAGGGGATCCCTCGACTCCCACGCCATAGGCGCGGTGCCCCGGTGATCCCGGAGCCGCGACAACCGGCCCGGCGGAGGCGATCCTGAAGCGGGGCCAGAACCGAGAGGCGAGATATGACGCTCAGCGACGCGAGCGCGGTGATGGGTGCCGCCGTTCAGCTAGATCCTGCGCTGCTGACCCGGGAGGACCGGGCCGAGTTGCTCAGGTACATGACGATGATGAGGGCCGCCGAGGAGCGGGCCCTCAGTCTCTACAAACAGGGCAAGGTGCCGGGGTCGTTCTACGACGGCCGCGGGCAGGAGGCGATCTCGGTGGGGGCGGCGTTCGCGCTGTCGCCGCGGGACCGGCTGTGCATCCTGCACCGGGACCTCGGCGCGCATTTCGTGCGCGGCGTGACCCCGGACCGTTACCTGGCCAACTACATGGGCCGGGCCGGCGGCGTGACCGGCGGCAAGGACGGCAACCTCCACTTCGGCGACCGCTCGCTGGGATGCGTGGGGATGGTGTCGATGCTGCCCGACATGGCGCTGGTCGCCAACGGGATGGCGCTGGCGATGAAGATGCGTGGCGAGGACCGGGTGGCGCTGACGTTCTTCGGCGAGGGCTCGACCGCCAACGGCCAGTGGCACGAGGCGATGAACTTCGCCGGGGTGCAGCGGCTGCCGGTCGTCTTCGTGCTGGAGAACAACCGCTTCGCCTACTCGACGCCGAACGAGCTGGAGTTCGCCGCCGATCCGGTGGAACGAGCCGAGGGGTACGGGCTGCCCGGGGTCGAGGTCGACGGCAACGACGTGGAGGCGGTCTTCGCGGCCGTCCACGCGGCGGTCGAGCGGGCCCGTGGCGGCGGCGGGCCGACCCTGGTCGAGTGCCAGACGATGCGGATGCACGGGCACGGCGCCCACGACGACATGGGCTACGTGCCACCGCGGATGCTCGCCGAATGGGAGGCGCGCGACCCGATCGGGAGCTACGCGGCGCGCCTGGTCGAGGACCTCGGGTTCGCCGCGGAGGAGGTCGAGCGGATCGAGGAGGAGGTGCGGGCGTACGTCGCCGAGTGCGCCGAGCGGGCGCTCGCCTCGCCGATGCCGGAGCCGGCGTCGGCGCTGGAGGGCGTCTTCGCCGACCGCTGGGAGCCGCTCGGCGACGGCCTCGCGCCGTGGTCGGGCTGGGCGGAGTCGACCGACGAGAGGAGGGCCGCCTGATGGCCGAGATGACCTACCTCGAGGCGATCTCCGACGGATTGCGCACGGAGATGCGACGGGACGAATCGGTGTTCTGCCTGGGCGAGGACATCGGCGCCTTCGGCGGCGCCTTCAAGGTGACCGACGGCTTCGCGGAGGAGTTCGGGGCCGAACGGGTCCTCGACACGCCGCTCGCGGAGAACGCGATCGTCGGGGCCGCGACGGGTGCGGCGATCGAGGGCATGCGGCCGGTCTGCGAGATGCAGTTCGCCGACTTCATCGCCTGCGGATTCGACCAGCTCGTGAACGTGGCGGCGAAGCTCCACTACCGGCAGGGGCAGAGCGTGCCGCTGGTCGTCCGGCTGCCCTCCGGCGGCGGCTTCTCCGGCGGCCCGTTCCACTCGCAGAACCCGGAGGCCTGGTTCCTGCAGGCACCGGGGCTGAAGGTGGTGGCGCCGGCGACCGCGGCGGACGCCAAGGGTCTGCTGGCGAGCGCGATCCGCGATCCCAACCCGGTCTGCTTCCTCGAGCACAAGGGGCTCTACCGCCACGTGCGCGGCGAGGTGCCCGACGGCGAGTACACGGTGCCGATCGGCGAGGCGCGGGTGGCGCGCGAGGGCGGCGAGCTGACCGTGATCGCCTACGGGTCCTCGGTGCCCCTGGCGCTGGCGGCGGCCGAGGCGCTGGGCGAGGACATCGAGGTCCTCGACCTGCGGACGCTGTGCCCGCTCGACACCGAGGCGATCCTCGCGTCGGCGCGGAAGACCGGCAAGGTGCTGATCGCCCACGAGGCGACCCGCGCCTGCGGGGTCGGGGCGGAGGTGGCGGCGCTGATCGCGGCGGAGGCCTTCGAGGACCTCGACGCGCCGATCCGGCGCCTGACCGCGCCCGACGTGCCGATCCCGTTCAGCCCGCCGCTCGAGGCGGCGGTCCTGCCCCAGCTCGACGACATGAAGGAGGCCTGCCATGAGCTCCTCGCCTGCTGAGATCGCGGAGAGCACCCGCACCGTGGAGATCGCGATGCCGCAGATGGGGATCTCGGTCGCCGAGGGCACGATCGTCGAGTGGCGCGTGCGTCCCGGCGACCGGGTCGAGGCGGACGAGCCGCTCTGCGACGTGAGCACCGACAAGGTCGACGTCGAGATCCCGGCGCCGGCGTCCGGGGTGCTCGCACGGATCGTCGCCGAGCCCGGCGAGACGGTCGAGGTCGGCGCGGTGCTGGCGGAGTTGGAGGTCGGCGACGGTGACCGTTCGCGCATCTACTCACCGATCGTGAGGCGAATGGCTGCCGACAACCACATCGACCTCGAACGGGTCGAAGGCCACGGCATCGGTGGACGAGTGCGCAAAGCCGATCTCGTGGCCTTCCTGGAAGAGAAGAAAGAGAGGCCACTACACACCGAGTCTCCATACAAGCCCGAACCCGAACCAACCGTCACAGACGACCTCCTCGGTCCGACCCACCGGGAGCCGATGTCGCCGATGCGCCGGCAGATCGCCGTGCACATGGTCGAGTCCCGCCGCACCGCCGCGCACTGCACGACGGTCGTCGAGGTCGACTTCGGGCGGCTCGCCGCCCGCCGGGCCGAGCTCCGCCCGCGGATGGCGGACCGCGGGGTCAGCCTCACCTACCTCGCCTTCGTCGCCCGCGAGGTGGTGACGGCGCTGGAGCGCCATCCGATCCTGAACGCCTCGATCGAGGGCGAGGAGATCGTCCACCACGAGGACGTCAACCTCGGCATCGCGGTGGCGCTGGACGACGGGCTGATCGTGCCGGTGATCCGGCGCGCGCAGCGGCTCAGCCTGGAGGGGATGGCGGCGGCGATCGGCGACGTCGCGGCGCGGGCGCGCGAGAAGCGTCTGACGCCCGACGAGGTGCAGGGCGGCACGTTCACGATCACCAACCCGGGCCAGTTCGGCGCGGTGCTGGCGACGCCGATCATCAACTCGCCGCAGGTGGCGATCCTCGACCTCGAGGCGGTGGTGAAGCGGCCGGTGGTCGTCGAGCGCGACGGCGAGGACGCGATCGCGATCCGCCCGATGTCCTACCTCTGCATGTCGTGGGACCACCGGGCGCTCGACGGGGCCGAGGCGGCGCGCTTCCTCGGCGAGCTGAGACACGGGCTGGAGAACGGAAGGAGCGAGCGATGAGCGCTCACGCGGTAGCGAAGACGAAGGTGCGCTGGTCCGAAGCGGCCGCCGACTACGAGGAGCTGCGGGTCGTGAGCGGCCGGCGCAGCGGGGCGACGATCGCGATCGCCCTCCACTCGACGGCGCTCGGCCCGGCGCTCGGCGGGGCGCGGATGTGGCACTACGAGTCGCCCGGGGACGGGATCGAGGACGCGCTGCGGCTGGCGCGGGCGATGACGTTCAAGGCGGCCGCGGCGGGCCTCTCGCTCGGCGGCGGCAAGGGGGTGATCTGCGCGCCGACGCCGGAGCGGCCCGAGGGCGAGGCGCGCCGCGCGATGCTGCTCGACTTCGGCGACGCCGTCGCGTCGCTGGGCGGCAAGTACGTGACCGCCGAGGACGTCGGCACCGGCGCCGCCGACATGGCGGTGATCGCCGAGCGCACGTCCCACGTCGTGGGACTGCCGGGCGAGCGCGGCGGCAGCGGGGACCCGAGCCCGGTCACCGCACGTGGCGTCCTCGCGGCGCTCCGCGCCTGCCTGGAGCATCGCCACGGCGACCCGTCCCTGACGGGCGTGCGCGTCTGCGTGGTCGGAGCGGGGCACGTCGGCGGGCGTCTCGCCCGGCTGCTCGTCGGCGGCGGCGCGGAGGTGACGACGACCGACGTCGATCCCTCCCGCCGCGCCCTTGCCGAGGAGCTCGGCGCGAGATGGGTGGACCCAAGCGACGCGATCCTCACCGAGTGCGACGTGCTGGCGCCGTGCGCGCTCGGGGGCGTGATCGACGCGGCGACGGTCGAGCGCCTCCGCTGCCAGATCATCTGCGGCGCGGCGAACAACGTCCTCGCCGACGAGTCGCTCGCGGCCGACCTGACCCGACGCGGCATCGTCTACGCCCCCGATTTCATCGCCAACGCCGGTGGCCTGATCAGCGTCTATGCCGAGCTCCGGCACCTGGACCGCCAGGCGGTCGCGGGCTTGGTCGACCACATCGGCGGAACGATCGGCCTGATCCTCGACGCTGCCGATCGCCACGGCACGACGCCGCTCGCCGAGGCCCAATGCCTCGCCCTCCAACGCCTCCGCACCGCCCCCGCGGCGGCCGCCTGACCCCGCCGTCACCAGGTGCGTTCGTCATTGGTTCGGCATAGCAGCCCTAAGGACGAACGCACCTCTGTCTGGGCGAGAATGGTGCCGTGAGGTACGCAGATCGGCAGATGGAAGCGCTCGCGCTGCGGCCGTCGCCGTTCGGGGACGGCGAGCCGGACGTGGCCGAGGCGCGGGCCGGGCTGGAGGAGCGGGCGGCGCAGAAGCAGCGGGGGCCGGAGATGGATTCTGTCCGCGACATCCGGGTCGAGGGGCTGGGCGCGCGCCTCTACCGCCCGGAGTCGGGACCGCTGCCGCTCGTCCTCTACCTGCACGCGGGTGGCTGGACGGTCGGGAGCATCGCCGCCGCCGACCGGCTCTGCCGGCGCCTCGCGGTCGCTGCCGAGGCGGCGGTCCTCTCGTTGGAGTACCGGCTCGCGCCCGAGCATCCGTGGCCGGCCTCGGTCGATGACGCGGTCGCGACGATGCGCTGGATCGCGCGCGGGCCGGAGGAGCTGGACGGCCTCGGCCCCTGGGGCGCGCTCGGCGACAGCGCCGGCGGCACGCTCGTCACGCTCGCCTGCCAGCGCCTGCGCACCGAGGACCCGGCCGCGCTCCCGGCCGTCCAGGCCCTCGTCTACGCCAACGCCGACCTCACCGGCAGCCACCCCTCGATGCGCGAGAACGCCGAGGGCGGCGGCCTCGACCCGAAGGCGGTCCGCTGGTTCAACTCCCAGTGGGTCGCCGACGAGTCCCGCTGGGGCGAGGAGGGCATCAGTCCGCTCGCCGCCGCCGACCTCAGCGGGATGCCTCCCTCCCTGATCGTCAGCGCCGAGCGCGACCCCCTGCGCGACGAGCTGGAGGCCTACGCCGACCGCCTGCGCGACGCCGGCAACCGTGTCACCGCCCGCCGCGAGCCGGGCATGATCCACAACTTCCTCCAGCAGGACGAAGCCTCCCCCGCCACCGCGGTCGCGGCCGACCGCATCGCCCGCGAACTCGGCGACTTCCTCCGCGCCGCCTAGGGCGTTCGTCGAACCGACTTGACACCGAGGTTCGCCGCGTGTTGTCTCCGCGGCCGATGAGGCGCGCAGGTAACCGGCCCCCCTGGATCGCGATCGTCGTCGCGGTCTTCGGCGTCTTCCTCTCGGGCATTTCCGCAACCGCGAGCGCCGCGGCACTTCCCGGGACGCTCGTCCCGAAGAGCACCGTGCCCGGCGCGGGTGCCTTCATGGGCCCGGTGCGTACCGTGCCGTCGAACGGGATCAAGCTCGGCTACCGCCAGTTCGGCCACGGCCCGGACCTGGTGATGATCACCGGCGACACCGCGCCGATGACCCTGTGGCTGCCCTACCTGCTGAAGCCGCTGGCGCAGCACTTCACGGTGACGATCTTCGACAACCGCGGGGTCGGCTACTCGACCGACGACATCAAGCAGCCGATGACGATCCAGCTGATGGCGGGGGACACCGCCGGGCTGATCGAAGCGCTCGGGCTCGAAAAGCCGACGGTGCTCGGCTGGTCGATGGGCGGCGAAATCGGCATCACCCTCGCCGAGCAGAGCCCCGAACTGGTCGGCGCCCTGGTCACCAGCGGCGGCAACCCCGGCAGCAGCCACGCCGTCCAGCCCGCGGGCGGACTGCTCCGTGAACTTGCCCACCCGTCGAGTCCGACCTTCCTCCTCCACGCCCTCTTCCCGAACAACGCCGCGGGTGGCAAGGCCGCCGAGCAGTTCGGCGAGGCCTACGAGTCGCTGAAGCAGGAAAACGTGTCCCAGCGCACCCTCGACCGCCAGGAAAAGGCCGAGCTCGCGTTCCCGCACTACTCCAAGGTCTGGGAAGGCCTCCCCGGCATCACGGTGCCCTACCTGATCACCAACGGGCAGCTCGATCGCCTCAACCCGGTCGCCAACGCCCACCTCCTCCACAGCCAGGTCCCCGGCTCGAAGCTCTCGATCTACAAAAGTGCCGGCCACGGGATGATGTTCCAGGACACCGCCCGCTTCGTCGGCGAAGTCGTGAGGTTCGCGGCGGGCTAGTCTCGCGCGGTGCCACCGATCGGCCGCGACAACCCGCCGGACCTCGCGCCAGAGCACCTGAGCGCGGTCGAGCTCGCCGGCGAACCCGAGGAAGGGTTCGAGGTCGAGGACGCGGAGATCGTCGGCGCGGACGTCGCCGGCGCCGAGGCGCGGTCGGGGCGGATCGTCCACGCGCGGATCGACGGGCTGCGGGCGGCGGGGGCGGTGTTGCGGGACCTGCGGCTGGTCGATGTCGCCGCCGAGGGGCTGGACGCGTCGAACGGGGACTGGCGGGGAGCGGCGCTGCGCCGGGTCGAGCTGCGGGGGTCGCGGCTCACCGGGGTGTCGCTGATCGAGGCGGAGCTCGAGGACGTCCTGCTGCACGACTGCAAGCTCGACTACGCCAACCTGCGCGGCGCGGCGCTGCGGCACGTCACCTTCTCCGACTGCGTGCTGCTCGACACCGACTTCGGCGGCGCGACGCTCGAGTCGGTCCGCTTCGAGGGCATCGCGCTGCAGGGCACCGACTTCAGCCGGGCGGAGATGACCGAGGTCGACCTGCGCGGCTCCGATCTCTCGGCCCTCGGCGGTGACGTCGCGGCCCTGCGCGGCGCCATCGTCGACAGCGCCCAGCTGATCGACCTCGCCCGCCCGCTGGCCGCGGCCGCCGGGATCAAGGTCGAGGACGACGCCTAGGGGTTTGCGGTTCGGCCCGTCCGTCTATCTCACGGAGATGGACCGACGAACTCGACGACCGACCCGGCGCGGGCTGATCCTCCTCGCGCTCGCCTGCGCCGCGCTCCTCGCCCCCGGGGCGGCGGCCGCGGCGCCGTCCGCCCCGCAGAAGCAATGCGTCGAAGCCGGGACCGCCCCGCTCCCAGCGCTCGGCGGCCGGGCGTTCATCGAGAACCGCGCCGGGTTCAGCAACCCGCGCCTCTCGATCCGCTGGCGCTCGAGAGGGATGCCCGCGGGCTGCGAAGCGCACTTCCGCCGCTCGGTCGCCGTCGAGGTCCGCCTGCGGACGAGCAAAGCCCACGTCGCGATCACGCTCGGCCAGGGCCACCGCGAACTCGGCTGGCTGACCTTCATCGAAGGCTTCGGGCGCGAACCGTCTGGCCATACCGGGGCCGTCGGGATGGTCTCCTCCAAACCGCTCGGCTGCATCGAGAAGGCGGTCGGCCTGGTCCGCTACGAGGTGGCCGATGCGACGGGCCACGTGCTGCGCCGTCGCGTTGCCGCGTTCGAACCGCATTTTCAGCCGTGCCGCTGATCCGCCGCGCGGTAGCGGCCGACGTCCCCGCGATCGTCGCCCTGCTCGCCGACGACCCCCTCGGATCGACGCGCGAGTCGACCGCCGACCTCGCTCCATACAAAGAGGCGTTCGACGCGATCGACGCGGACCCCTCCGAGCTCCTCCTCGTCCTCGCCGACGAGACGGAGATCATCGGCACGATGCAGCTCTCGTTCCTCCCCGGCCTCTCGCTCGGCGGCGCCACACGGGCCCAGATCGAGGCGGTTCGCGTCAGGGACGACCACCGCGGCCAAGGCCTCGGCGAGCAGATGTTCGACTGGGCCGTCGCCGAGGCACGCCGTCGCGGCTGCTCCCTGATGCAGCTCACCACCAACAAGTCCCGCGGCGACGCCCACCGCTTCTACGAGCGCCTCGGATTCGTCGCCTCCCACGAGGGGATGAAGCTCGACCTTCGGGCGACCTAGGTACCCATACGGTTGCCCTCGGATACAACGTCGGATAGGTTCTCACCGCGCGTATCCGAAAAGGGCGGCCCCGAGGGCCGCCCTTTTCTCTTCCTGCTGCGGCTCTCGGCCGCGGTGGATCAGCCCTTCGGGGTGCAGGCGCGGACGATTTCCGTCGCCGCTTTGGTCCCGTCTTCGAATTTCGCTTCGACGTGGACTTTGAGCTTGCCGTCGGTGCATTTGGCACTGATCGGGTTGACTCCGCCCACGTTCTTTTTGATCTTCAGGTTGAACGCGACGATCGAGCCCGAACCGCCGGTGATCTGCGGGACCTTCGTCAACGTGTAGGTGCCGAAGCGGCCGTTCTTTTTCTTCTGGATCGTCACCGTGGAGACGATCGCGCCCGAGATCGGGTTCGAGAAGTAGGCGTGCGCGAACCAGGTGATCTTGCCGCCTTTTTCGCCGCCGTTGAACAGCAGTAGCTTCGATTTCACTTTGATCGGGGGCTGTTCGGCGAACGCCACCTCCGCGATGGCTTCTCCTTCGCCGATGATGGCCGGCTTGCAGGCCTTTTCGGCAGCGGTGGTGTCGGTTGCCTGGAGCTGGCCCGATTTGCAGGTCGGGATGCCCTTGACGTGAACTTCGGCGTTTTTGTCGCCTTCGATGATGATTTCGCGGGCCGCGGGCGGATGACTTCCGTCCGACTCTTTGACCAAGCCTTCGGCCGTCAGTTCGATCGGGGTCTGCTTGGTCTTCGACAGCGCCTTCGGCGTGAACCCGCCGTTCGCGGTCAGTTCCAGGTTTCCGACTTTCACCGTCACCGGGCCTTCGCCACCCGCCGCGGTGGCGATCCCGACCACCGAGACGGCGACGAGCGCCCCCAAGGCGAGGACTATCAGCACGTGTTTGCGCATGCTCCTACCTTCCTTTGTGGCCGTTCACCCTCCCTAGGGACGGCCTGTTTCCTCCACGGAGCGGGCGAACTCGTGCCCCTGTCACCCGCGGCATTTCCGCGAGCATACCGCCCCGGTATCGAGGAGCGCCAGCGCCGGTCGCGCTGCTGCCGGCCGGCTTGCGCCGCTCAGCCCGGGTAGAGGACGCGCGCGGCGTAGGCGGAATCGAAGTACTCGCGGACCTCCTGGATCCGGCCGTCGCGCACGACGAAGACACCGCAATAGCGGTTGTCGTAGTCGTCGCCCGCCGCCGTCTTCGCCCGCACCCGCCACTCCAGCGCGACCGTGTCCCCCTCCCCGATCAGGGTCGGGAAGTCGAAGCTCTGGCTGCCGGCCTCGAAAAGGCTGGTGCCGATCGCCAGGAGGAAGTCGTCGACGATCCGGTCGCGGCCGATCCAGGGGCCGGCGAACGGCACTTCGCCGTGGATCGTCCAGGCGGCTTCCTCGCCGAAGCTGTCGCGGATCCCGTCGACGTCGCCCGCCAGCAGCGCGTCGAGGTAGCGACGGACCACCGCCTTCGCGTCGCCGGTCATCGTCGTCTCCTCGACCATGGTCATGCCGCGGCGACCCAGGTCCGGGCGTCCGCCGCCTCGGCCGCGGCGAAGATCTTCATCTCGACCGGGACGAAGTGCGACCAGACGCGAAAGGAAGCGCTGAGCCAGTCGGAGTCGGTGACGATCGCGACGCGCTTCCAGGCCTTCCGGTGCGCCACCCCGAGGCGGATGTTCGCCTTCGCGTCCTCGGTCCGCGCCCCGAGCTTCATCCCGTCGAAGTCCTCAGCCGTCCGCAGCAGCAGCCGCACCTCGCCCGCCTCCACCGCCTGCTCGAGCGGCGGCTCCAGCACCTGCCGGTACTCCTCGCCGGTCACGTCCCCGGCGAACTCGAAGCCGATCGTGCCCTCCGGCATGTCCCCCAAGCGGTTGATCATCCTGTCCTCCTTCGTCTTCTTCTCTGCCCGCCCAAATTAGGCGCGCGCGGCGCGCCCGTCATCGGCCCGGGGGTTGAAGCGGCGAGTCAACCCGTGGGATGGCTCGGCGGCGCGGCGCTCAGGAGGCGAGCACGGCGCGGGCGAAGCGCTCGGCCGCGCCGGGGACGAGATCGAGGTAGAGGCACGGCTCGATCGCCTCCAGCTCCATCAGCACCGGCAGCCCGTCGTCGTCGGCGTGGGCGACGTCGACCCGCACGTAGAGCGGCGTGCCGAAGCGCTCGGAGACCTCGGCCACCACGGCCGCCGCGAACTCGGCCTGCGCGGGCTCCGCCTCGCCGGGGACGACGAGATCGTCCTCGAGCATCGCCGCGGCCGGGGCGAGGGGCCCGTCGGCGAGCGGCGCCTCGCCTTCGCCGCGCAGCACGGCGCGCTTGCGCAGGACGTGGGAGAGCTCGCCGGCGATGAAGACCAAGGCCGTCTCCCCGCGCCGGTCGACGTCGGCGAGGTAGGCCTGGACGATCGCGACCCGGCCGCTCGCCCGGATCCGCTCGATCAGCGCCAGGGCATCGGCGTGTGTCGCCGGCCCAAAGCGTCCGGTGTCACGCGCGCCGGCCGAGATATTCGGCTTCACCACAACCTCCCCGCGGAGCTCCGGCAGCGGCTCGCGGGGCCCGACGAAGAGCGTTGGCGCGGTCCGCGCCCGCAGCTCGCCGAGGTAGCGCTTGTCGGCGTCGAAGGCGACCAGCTCGGGCACGTTGCGCAGCCGCCCCGGCCCGACCGCCGCGCACCAACCGAGGAACTCGTCGAGCCGGTGGCTGTAGTCCCAGACCGAGCGGATCACCACCCGGTCGTAGGCCGCCCAGTCGACAGCGGGGTCGTCCCAGACCACGAACTCCGCCCCGGCCAGCCGCGCCGCCTCGCGGTCGTCGTCCCAGCCGTCGGGCAGCTCGCGGCAGGTCGCGAAGGCGATCACCCGGCTCAGTTTGACTGAGGGAACACGCAGCGGTAGCCGAGGATGCCCCCGGACTGGGTATGGGCGCGACCGAAGTCGTCGGTGGTGAAGATCACTTCGTTTTTGGAAGGGCCGACGATTTCGATCGAGTCGACGTCACCGGACCAGGCGTCTTCGGTCACCTGGAGCCCTTCCTGGAGGACGAAGGCGATCAGTTCCTCGATCGACGGCAGGCGCCCGCCTTCTTTGGCGCATTCGGCCACCGCGCCGATCCACAGTTTCGCCGGGCGCGTCGCTTCGTCCCAGCACATCCCGCCATAAAATTCGGTCCCGCTCGCGCAGGAGAGTTCGAGCTCGGTCCTGAGTTCGGCGGCGCTCTCGCCGTTCAGGGTGTCGGCGTCCGCGGCCGAGTCGGCTTTCGTCGCGGTGTCCGCGGTCGCGGCGGAATCCGCGCGTTCCGCGTGCTTCGCGTTGTCGGCGTTCGTCGCCGTCGTCGCGCTCGTCGCGGTGGTGGCGCTGGTCGCGGAGTCGGCCTTGGTCGCCGAGTCCGCTTTGGTGGCGGTCTGCGCCGCCTGCGCCAGCGGCACCGCGCCGAGGGTGGAGACGTTGATCTGGCTCGCGTCGATCGACCCGTTCTGGATCTGCGCCCCGGTGATCGACTGGTCCGCGATCTGGGCGCCCGTGAGCGTCCCCTTCTTCAGCTTGTTCCCGGTGATGGTTTCGTTCTTCAACTTGCCGCCGCCGATCGACCCGTTCTTGATCGAGCTGCCGTTGATCTTGGTCCCCGCGTAGGCCGCCCCACCGAGGGCGACGAAGAGGGCGAGCATCGCGATGACATTGCTGAACGAGAGGTGTCGGAGTAGGCGCATACGAGGGCCATCGGCACCTCCGCCCCGCGCCTTGACCCTGCAACCTCGGGATCACTCGGGCGGCGGACCACCGCCGCCCGCCCGGGGCGCCACCGCCAGGGCCAGCGTCACCAGCCAGACCCCGAAGACGATCTGGTCGACCCGCTGGAACGCGCCTTTCACCTCGTCGACCCCGTCGCTCAGGTAGCTGACCCCGGTGACGATCGTCAGCGCCAGCCACAGCGCGCCGAAGCCGAACGTCACCCACGCGAGCTCGCGCCGCCCCGAGCGCAGGAAGCCGAGCCCGAGCAGCGCGAAGCTCAGCACCGTCGCCCCGATTTCCCCGGCGGTGGCGAGCGAGTGGACGATGTCGAGCGCGTCCTCGCGCAGGTCGCAGGCCGCTTCCAGCCCTTCGGCGCAGCTGAGCGGAGCCGCCGCCGCGATCAGCGTGAACCCCGCCGCGACGACGAACGCGATCGCCCCCCACCGCAGCAGCGAATCCCGGCGTCCCAGCGCCGCTACCAGCAGGCCCCCATATATAAGGAGCGCCACCGCGGCCACGATCCCGAGCGCGACGAAAACCCCGCCCGAGGACTCCGACCGGGTCGAGAGGTCGCTGATCCAGGAGGCATCGAAGTTGTGCCGATCCGCCAACAGATCTTCCAGCGCCCAGTAGTTGGCGAGCAGCGCGGCCACGATGGCCGAGCCGATGAGCGCGAAGCGGGAGCGGAGCACCGCCGGGACCCTAGTCCCGGCTCACCCGAAGGTCCCCGACCCGCGCCTCCCGCCTGGCCATCGCCTGGACGGAGATCAGCAGCAGGATGTCGATGCCGAGGCCGAAGACGGCGCCGAACTGGGACTCGACGAAGGAGAAGACGCGGGTGATGAAGATCGAGACGAGGAGGGCGCGGGTGAGCCAGACGTAGGCCTGGGGACGGTCGCCGCGGACGAGGTCGGAGAGGCCGAGGAAGACGAGCACGCCGGAGACCGCGCTGGAGACGAGGGAGCCCCAGTTGAGGAAGCTGAGGCGGGAGATCGCGTCGGAGTGTTCGCCGGCGCGGGCCGCTCCTTCCTCGAAGCCGACCGGGAGGACGAGGGCGAAGACCCCGATCAGGGAGATGACCGCCCAGAGGACGAAGACGGTGATCAGGAGCGGGCCGAACCAGTCGGTCCGGGTAGCCGCCTCGTAGCGGCGGGCGATCGCTTCGCTCCAACGGGTCCAGAAGGGCGGCGCCGGATCGGGGGTCGCGTCGATGCCGTCGGCGAGGGCGAGGAGCGGCCCGCGCAAGGGGTTCGTCGCCTCGACCTCCTCCAGCAGCGTCAGGGCGCGGGCCCGCGAGCCCGCCTGCCAGGGCCCGATGCTCGCTTCGGCGATCAGCTCGAAGGCGTTCCGCACCCGCTCGGCTTCGTTCAGCCCGCGCCGCCGCTGGTAGGCCCGCGAGCCGAGGAAGAGGAGGATGAAGACGAGGTAGATGATCCCCGCGGCCGGACGGAAGAAGTAGTTGTTGTCGGCGGTGATGAACTTGCCCAGCTCGTCGATGAAGAAGCCGAAGCCGATGCCGCCGATGATCGCGCCGATCCAGCGCACGCGGCGGCCGAGCAGGGTGAGCAGGAAGGCCAGCGCGGTCACCATCAGCGCGCCGCCGTAGAGGAGGTGGGCGATGTGGAGGCCGTGGCCGCCGAGCTGCGGGTAGTTCGTCAGCCAGAGGTCGGTGCGGATGCAGAGGATCGTCGTCACCGCGCAGATGAAGAAGGTCTCGTGCAGGAGGCCGAGATCGGCGTTGCGCGAGGCGCGGCGTAAGGGGCTGCTGCGGACGATCACAGCCCGACCTCCGAGGGGTGCGGCAGGTCCGCGGCGGCGTGTTCGGCGAGGCGCTTGCGGCTGTTGTCCCGGGCGTAGAAGAAGTAGACGCAGAAGCCGAGCAGCGCCCAGACCGCGAGGCGGATCCAGGTCGCGCCGGGGAGCGTCGCCATCAGCGCCAGCGAGGAGAGGATCGCCGCCCCGGCGACCAGCGGCAGGCAGGGCACGCGGAAGGGCCGCTCGAGGTCCGGGTAGCGGCGCCGCAGGGTCACCACCCCGCTGGAGACGATGATGAAGGCGAGCAGGGTGCCGATCGAGATCAGTTCGCCGAGCACCGAGAGCGGCACCAGCGCCGCGACGATGCCGCCGACGATCCCGCAGACGAGGATCGAGAAGTGCGGCGTTTTCGTCTTCTTCCCGACCTTGCCGAAGGCCGGCGGCAGCATCCCGTCCTCCGACATCCGCATGAAGATCCGCGTCTGCCCGTAGAGGGTGACCAGCACGGTCGAGGCGAGGCCGACCACCGCGGCGACGTCGACCAGGCGCAGCAGCCAGTCGAGGTTCGGCCCGGCGGCCTGCACCGCGGCGGCGACCGGGTCGGCCACGCCGAGCTTGCGGTAGTTGAGCATCCCGGTGAGGACGAAGCCGACGGCGACGTAGATCGCGGTCGCGATCGTCACCGTGCCGAGCAGCCCGATCGGGATCGTGCGCCGCGGTTCTTTCGCCTCGGCGGCTGCGGTCGAGACCGCGTCGAAGCCGATGTAGGCGAAGAAGACGATCCCCGCCCCGCGCAGCACGCCGCTCCAGCCGAAGTGCCCGAACCCGCCTTCGTGCGGGACCAGGAACGGTTCCAGGTTCGACGAGGTGACGTAGAAGATGCCGACCGCTACGACCAGCGCCAGGATCGTCAGCTTGAGGATCACCATCGTGTTGTTGGCGACCGCCGACTCCTTGGTGCCGACGTAGAGCGCGCCGGAGGTGATCAGCATGATCGCCAGCGCCGGCAGGTTGACGATGCCGGGGTCGGAGCCGAACGGCGCCGCGGATAGGTCGTGCGGGATATGGATCCCACACGAGGCGGCGAGGCTGACGAGGTAGCCGGACCAGCCGACCGCCACGGTCGAGGCGGCGAAGAGGTACTCGAGCAAGAGGTCCCAGCCGATGAACCAGCCGACGAAGGAGCCGAAGGCGGCGAGCGCGTAGGAGTAGGTGGAGCCCGCGACCGGGATCGAGGCGGCCAGCTCGGCGTAGCAGAGCGCGGTCAGCCCGGCGACGATCCCGGCGAGGACGAAGGAGATCAGCACGGCCGGGCCCGCGTAGTGGGCGGCGGCATCGCCGGTGACGACGAAGATCCCGGCGCCGACGACGCTGGCGACGCCGAGCAGCGTCAGGCTGAACGCGCCGAGCGCGTTCGAGTTCATCCGTTTGCGATCGGCGACGGCGGTCGCGAGAATCGCGTCGAGGTCGCCGCCGTGACGCTTCGTGGGCACGCCCGCGGCCTCCGACCTAGACGTCGGCGGTCTCGGCCTCGCGGGCCGCTTCGACCCGCTGGCGGATCGGCGGCTCGAGCGCGTGGCTCAGGAGCGGGACCTCGAGGAAGCCCTCGACGGAGGCGTAGAGCATCGCCACGCGCGGCAGGTCGGAGGCGTCGTCGATGACGCAGGAGCGCGGCACCCATTCCGGCCCGAACTTCGCGTTGAAATCGCGCAGGCTCTGGATCTGGAAGAACGGGTTGAGCCCTTTCGCCATCAGCCGCTGCAGGCGGCCGGAGAGCCCGGCGTCCTCGGCCGAGTCGAGCAGCCGCCCCCAGGCGGCGAAGTTCAGCGAGAGGCGCTTGAAGCCACGGGCGCCGAGCGTCTGCGCGGCGCGGGCGATCAGGAACTCGGTCATCCCGTTGGTCGAGTCGAGGCGGCGGCGCATGAGGTCGAGCGAGTAGCCCGGTTCGTCGCCGAAGACGGGGACGAAGCGCAGGAAGCCCTCGACCTTCTCGGTGTGGCGGTCCCGCGCGATCGCGAGCACGAAGTCGGGGTTGGTCCCCTCGACGTCCTCGCCGAGCTCCATCGTGAAGCCGCGCTCCGGCGCGCCTTTGCGCCATTCCTCGGAGATCTCGTTCAGTTCGCCGACCAGCAGCGGATCGGCCTCGTTCTCGGCGATCAGCTCGAAGGTGTGGCCTTTCTCGACGTGTTTGACCGCGGCCCGCACCGCCTTGCGCTCGGCCCCGTCGAGGGTGAAGGTGTCGAGCCGCAGGATCGCCTCGTCGCCGAGGTAGACCGGGTGCATGCCGCGTTCGCGGTAGAGGTCGGCGTCGGCCTCGCGCACGGCGAAGAAGGCGACGCGCCAGCCGCGCTCGGCGCAGAAGGCGAGGAATTCGTCGAGCGTCCGCGCCTCGTTGCCGGGCGGCCCGATCGGGTCGGCGGCGACCATCGCCGTCCCCCGCACGTACAGGTAGGCGATCAGCGATTCCCCGTCGGCGGCGAAGAAGTAGTTCTTGTCGCGCCGCAGGGCGAAGTAGTCGAGCGTGTCAGTGCCCCACCTGCGCACGATCTCCTCCGCCCGCCCCCGCCGCTCCGGCGTCGGCGGATCGGCCTGCACGAAGGTCCGCAACACCAGGTAGAGCAGCGCCAGCAACCCGATGATCCCGAGGACGAGGAGCCCGGTTTCGAAGAAGTCGTGGAAGACCTTGTGGTGGTACGTGTATGGCCCGGCGAAGCCGGCGAGCCCCTTCACCGTGGTTTCGACGTTGCCCCAGAAGGTGAGGTCCGGCGTGATGCTCTTGCGCTCGGCGAAGAGCGAGATCGAAGTGAAGAGGAAGACGAAGAGCAGGTACACGGGCACGAACAGCACCGCCTGCTGCAACGACCCCGGATCCGAGTGAGCCCTGAAGTCGTCTCGGTACCAGATCAACGCAAACATCATCGCGGCAGACAGCACCACCGCAACCGGGTCGGGGCCTCTGAACAAATGCACCAGTGCCGCCAATCCGAACAGCACCACGCCTATCCCCCACGCCCGTCTCTTTCCCCGACTCAGCCCACGAGAGATTCCGATGATCCCGAGCCCGATCGCCACGCTGATGATCAACCCAGCGCTACGAGTGTCCCCGTGCACGAACCCGAAGTGCCCCAGCGAGAACCGAATCGAAGTTGCCGTAGGCAGCAGACTGAAGATCGCAACTAGCACTGCCGCCCACGCCAAGTAGTGCAAGTGCTTGGGCCGACGAGTGATGGCGGCCGATGCCGATAGGTCCCCTGAACGGTATCCGAGGGCGGAGCCCGAGAGTGAAGGGGACCTGTCGGTAGCGGTCGCCTCTGGTGCTGCGAGATCAGCGGCGGACGGCCCGCTCGCCGGAACCTGCGCCGACCCCTCCGGCCTCAGCGTCGGGAACAAGATCACGTCCCGGATCGCTTCCGCCCCCGAGATCAGCATCACCAGCCGGTCCAACCCGATCCCCAGCCCACCCGTAGGCGGCAGCCCGTACTCGAGCGCTTCGACGTAGTCGGTGTCGACCGGTTCGCCCTCTTCATCGCCACCGGCCTGTAGATCCGCCTCGGTCTGGAAGCGTTCAGCCTGATCGACGGGGTCGTTCAGCTCGGAGTACGCATTCGCGAGCTCGCGCCCGGCGACGACCAGCTCGAAGCGCTCCGTAAGGGTGGGGTCGTCTCGGTGGGCGCGGGCGAGGGGTGAGACTTCGCGGGGGTGGTCGAGGACGAAGGTCGGCTCGATCAGGAGGTGCTCGGAGGAATCGTCGTAGACCTCGGCCATGATTTTGCCCGAGCCCCAGACGTCGAGGTACTCGACGCCGCGTTCGTCGGCGATCTTCCGCGCCTCCTCGACCGGCATCGATGGGTGCATCTTCACGCCGGCGTTTTCTTCGATCAGCTCGGCCATCGTCGCCCGGCGCCACGGCGGCTTCAGGTCGACCTCTTTGCCGTCGATCGTCACCACCGTGGTCCCGATCGCCGCCAGGCAGCAGGCCTCGACGATCGCCTCGGTCAACTCCATCATGTCCTCGTAGTCGCCGAAGGCCTGGTAGGCCTCGAGCAGCGTGAACTCGGGGTTGTGACGGGTGTCGACGCCCTCGTTGCGGAAGACGCGGCCGATCTCGAAGACGCGGTTCATGCCGCCGACGATCAGACGCTTGAGGTTCAGCTCGAGCGCGATCCGCAACGTCATGTCGATGTCGAGCGCGTTGTGGTGGGTGATGAAGGGTTTCGCCGCGGCGCCGCCGGCCTGGTCGAGCAGCACCGGCGTCTCGACTTCGTTGAAGCCCTTGTCGAGCAGCGTCTTACGGGTCGCCGAGATCACCGCCGAGCGGATCGCGAAGACCCGCCGCGAGGGCTCGTCGAGGATCAGATCGAGGTACCGCCGGCGATAGCGCGTCTCCGCGTCGGTCACGCCGTGGCGGATGTCGGGCAGCGCCCGCAGGCTCTTGGAGAGCAGCTCGAACTTGTCGACCCGCACGGAGAGCTCACCTTTGTCGGAGGCGACGACCGTCCCCTCGACGCCGACCCAGTCGCCGAGGTCGAGGTCGGAGAAATCGTGGAGCCCCTCGCCGCCTACTTCACCGCGGGTGACGATCAGCTGGATGGCGCCGGTCTCGTCGCGGAGGTCGGCGAAATCGAGGCCGCCGTGGCGCCGCTCCCCCATGATCCGCCCGGCGATGTGCACGACCTTGCCGGTGTCGGTCCCGGCCGCGATCGACCCGAACTCCTCCCGGATCGCCGCCGCGGTCGAGTCGCGATCGAAGCGCACCGGGTAAGGCTCGATGCCGCGCTCGCGGAGCGCGTCCAGCTTCGCCAGCCGGTGCGCGCGCGTCTCCTCCTGGAACTCGCGCGCGTCGGGCGCCTCTTCGCTCGGTTTCGTTTCGTCTTCGACGGCCATGGGGACGGGACAGGGCGCCGGGTCAGATGGGACCGGGCGCCGTCTCCGTCTTCTTGTCGGCAGATCCCGTTCCTGCTTGAGTCCCTGCCGCTGATCCCTCCTGGCCGGCCTCTTGCCGGGAGAGGATCGCCATGCCGACGCCGGCGGCGACCAGCGCGAAGACGGTGGCGAGGATTTCCAGCGGTCCCACGTTCAGCTTCTCCTGCAGCAGGGTGACGCCGAGGACGACGCTGGCGATCGGGTCGAAGGCCATGCTGGTGGCGACCGCGGGGGCGAGCGCGCCGGTGTCGAGCGCCATCTGGTTCAGCGTCATCGAGGCGTAGCCGATCACCGCCAGCCCGTAGAGGTGCCAGGTGGTGAAGATCGTGAAGATCCCGTCGTCGAGCTCGTCGACGACCGCCTTGGTGAGCGCCGCCGAGAGCGCGAAGAGGACGCCGGTCGCGATCCCCAGCATCGCCGCCCGCCGGGGCGGGCTCCCACTTCTCCCCGCCAGGACCAGCGGCACGCAGACGACGAGGCAGGCGCCGATCGCGACCAGCCAGCCGCCGAGCGGCGCGTCGGCGCGCCCGCCGGAGGGGTCGGCGACGGTGAGGAACGCGACCAGCGCGGCGACGACGAGGACCGCGGCGCCGATGTCGACCTTCGTCACCTTCTGCCGGGTGAACCGCGCGCCGAGCGGCAGCGCGAAGACGACGCTCGACACCAACAGCGGCTGCACCACCGCGAGCCGGCCGAAGCCGAGCGCCGCCGCCTGGGCGACGAAGCCGAGCGAGTCGGCGGCGATTCCCACCAGCCAGACCGGCCGCTGCGCCATGCGGATGAGGAGACCCGAGCTGGAGCCGCCGGCCGGGGCTTCGAGCCCGGCGCGTTGCTGGAGGACGGTGCCGAGCGCGAAGAGGAGCGCCGCGACGAGGGCGAGAGCGATGTCCACGGCGCGAGTGTAGGGGCGAAGAAGGGACTCAGGCCAAAAGTCGAACCTGCCGATGTAGTTCTTTCTTGTCCCCTCTTCGTCCAAGGAGTCGAACCACCTGATGTCGTCCCACTTCGCGGCCGCCCCCACCGGGCGCGCCCGTCTCCCTCGTCTCGCGACGGCGTTCGTCGCGCTCGCGCTCGCCGGCCTCGCGCTGGCGTCCGCCGCCTCCGCGATCAAGCTGCCGAAGCAGCAGAAGCCCGGTGAGCTCGCCGTCCTCCTGCAGCTGAACCACCCGAAAGGCCTCGGCAACTTCGTCCGCTCGGTCTCCGACCCGCAGTCCCCGGAATACGGCGACTACCTGACGGTCGAGCAGATCGCCCACCGCTTCGGCGCCAAGGGCTCCGACAAGCAGGCGACGATGCAGTGGCTGCGCCGGCACGGTGCGCGCGGCACGCTCGGCGCGACCGGCACCTTCATCACCGCCAAGGTCCCCGCGGCCGTCGCCGCCACGGCTCTGCCCGCGATCGGCGCCTCGGCTTCCTCCACCGGCTCGATCGCCAACGCCCGCCGCGTCCCCGCCTCGCTGCGCGGCGCGGTCACCTCGATCGAAACCGTCGGCACGAACCCCGATGTCTTCCACACCGCGGCGAAGCCGCAGCCCAAAGGCCTCGGTAAGGAGACCGGCCTCGGCGGCAGCTCGGTCCTCCTCAACACCGGCACCCCGGAAGGCTGCGACGCCGGCCGTGAATTCCACTATCCGGTGGAAGGCCTGGACAAACTGAACGGCTTCACCCCGAACCAGTACCTCACCGCCTACGGTCACACCGCCCTTCACGAACAGGGTTACGAAGGCCAGGGCAAGAGCATCGCCCTGGTGGAGATCGACGGCGTGCGGCGCGCCGACGTCAACGCGTTCGCGAAGTGCTTCGGGCTGCCGAAGCCGAACCTCCACATCCGCCCGGTCGGCATCCCGAAGCCGCTGGCGCCCGGTGAGGAGACCACCCTCGACGTCGAGGTCCTGACCGCGGCCGCACCGAAGCTGGAACACCTCTACGTGTACGAGGGCGAAGGCTCCGAGCTCGGAATCCTGACGAGCGTCGGTGCGGCGCTCGGTTCGAAGGGTCACCACCCGGACGCGATCTCGATCTCGCTCGGTGCCTGTGAGGGCGGGATGACCGGCCAGGTCGCCTACCGCGACGCGCTGCAGGAAGTGTTCGCCGTGGCCGCCGGGTCCGGTGTCTCCGTGCTCGTCGCCGCCGGGGACACCGGCTCCTCGGAGTGCCGCGTGAACCTCGAAACCGGCACTACCGCGCTGCCGCTGGTGTCCGCCTCCGATCCGGCGACCTCGCCGTACGTGACCGCGGTCGGCGGGACCAACCTGCAGCTGACCAAGAAGAACAAGATCAAGGAAGAGATCGTCTGGAACGACCTGCCGCTCTCCTTCGGCGGCGGCGGAGGCGGGAGCAGCATCCTGTCGAAGCGACCCTGGTACCAGCAGGGCATCCTCAGCGGCGCCGGCAGCGGCCGCATGGTGCCGGACGTGGCCGGGCTCGCCGACGCGCTGCCCGGGTTCACGATCTTCTGCACCGCGGAACCCGAATGCGTCAACGAGTTCCTGCCCCAGGGCGGTTTCCAGACCATCGGTGGCACCAGCGCCGCGACCCCGCTGATGGCGGGCGGCGTGATCCTCGCCGACAACTACGCCGACGCGCACGACACCCCGGCGCTCGGCTTCCTCAACCCGCTGATCTACGAAGCGGGCCGGGAAGCGAAAGCCGGCAAGAGCGGTGGCAACGTCCTGCGTGACGTCATCCACGGCAACAACGACCTCGGCCTCGGCACGCCCGCCGACGCCGGCGGCGGGACGCCGCTCGGCTGCTGCTCGGCCGGGATCGGCTACGACGTGGCCAGTGGCTGGGGCTCGCTGAACGTGCCGAACCTCGCCAAGCGGGCCACCGCCCGCTTCGAGGCCGCGAACCTCCGCGCCCAGGCCGAAGCGCGGATGCAGGCGGAAGCCGAGGAAAAGCGCGCGGTCGCCGAAGAACGGGCCGCGAAGAAGAAGTAGCTAGACGACCTGTCCCTGACGACCGGCGAGCGGGTGCTCGACGCTGTTCTTCAGCTTCTGCACCAGCTCGCCGGTCGACGGGGAGAAGCAGAGCCGGGCGAAGATTCGCGGCTTGTCCTTGAACTCCCAGTAGCTGCAGTAGAGCCCGTCTGCGGCGGGCGGGAAGAGCACCAGCACATACTCCTTGGTCAGTCGTTCAGGTCGGCCGCTTGCGTCGAGCAGACCTTCCAGCACGTCGGCGGCCTGTTCGCCTTCCTCGATCTCGGCGTACTGGGCGGAGGTCATCATCTCGCCGTAGGGGACCTTGAACGGTTTCGGCTTCGTCGATCCGGAGCCGGAGAGGACGATCAGCGAGGCGACGCCCGCGACCGCGGCGAGGCCGCCGACCCAGCCGATCAGCGCGCGGCGGCGCTGGCGGCGCCGGTATGAGGCGGAGTCGTCCACTACCCCTACCTTCGCGAAAAATCAACGCCCGGATGCCTCGGCCGGGATAGGCTCGCCCGATCGCACCCTGGTTCACCTGCACCCCGGTCGACGAGCGCTTCTTCGAGGAGGCGCCGATGCGCCTGCGGGCGGGCTTCGAGATCGCGCGGCCGGCCGCGGTGGTCTGGGACGAACTCTGTGCCGACGATGCCCTCCACTGGTGCCGGATCCTCAACGATGTCCGCTGGACCTCGCCGCGCCCGTTCGGCGTCGGCACCACCCGCGAAGTGAAGGCGCTCGCCGGCGCCAACCTGCTGCGCGAGTACTACTTCCGCTGGGAGGAGGGCCATCGCCACTCCTTCTACGTCAAAGAGACGACCAGCCCCCTCTTCAAGGCGCTCGCCGAGGACTACCTGGTGGAGCCGCGCGGCGAGGACGCCTGCCGCTTCACCTGGACGATCGCGGTCGAGCTGACCGCGATCGGCAAGCCGGGCAAGCCGGTGAACCGCGCCCTGTTGAAGACACTGTTCACCGACACCGCCCGGCACTACGGCCTGACGCCCGCCTGAGGCGGGCGCCGGCCGAGTCGAGTCTCAGCTCGCGGGGGTCGCGGCGGGCTTGCGCCTGCGGCGACGACGTTTGGCCCGCGGGCCGTCCGACCCCGAACGCTCGCCGCCGGAGCGATTCGAGTCGCCCTTGCGGCTCCCTTCGCGACGCCGGTGGCCATCTTTCGAGCCGCTCTGCCCCTGCTTTCGTTGCGGCGCATCCTCTCGAGGCGGCTTCGGGGAGCCGCCTTCGGTCTGGCCGGCGGCGCCGAAGTCGAGGTCGAGCGCCTTCGCGATCCGCCGCATTTCCTTCACCTCGTCGGCGAGGACGAAGCTGATCCCGGTGCCGGTCCGTCCGGCGCGGCCGGTGCGGCCGATCCGGTGGACGTAGGCGGCCTGGTCCTCGGGCGCGTCGTAGTTGATGACCCGCATCACGTCGGGGACATCGATGCCGCGAGCCGCCACGTCGGTCGCGACCAGCGTCATCACGTCGCCGCGCTCGAAGCGGGCGAGGGCATTTTCGCGCTGACGCTGACTTTTGTCGCCGTGCATCGCGACCGCTTCCACGCCTTTGCCCTTCAGCCGTTTGACCAGCCGGTCGGCGCCGCGCTTGGTGCGGACGAAGACGAGCGAGCGGCTCGGCTCCTGCGCGGCGAGCGAGGAGACCAGCTCGTCGAGCTTGGCGCCCTGCGACTCGACCAGCGTGAAGCGGTGCTCGATGTCACGGGCCTGCTCCTCTGGCGGCGCGTGGGTGTGTGACCGCGCCCTGTGGGTGTAGTCGCGTGCGGCCTTGCCGACGTTGCCCTCGAGCGTCGCCGAGAAGAACAACGTCTGGCGGTCGTCGGGGGTCAGCGAGACAATCCGGTCGACCGCGGGCCGGAAGCCCATGTCGAGCATCCGGTCCGCCTCGTCCAGCACGAGCACCTCGACCAGGTCGAGGGCGACCGCGCCGCGCGCGATCAGATCCTCGAGGCGGCCGGGAGTGGCGACCAGGATGTCGGCCTTTTTAGCCGCGGCGATCTGCGGGCCGAAGCCCACCCCGCCGTAGACGGCGGCGACGCGCAGCTTGCGCGCCTTGGCCAGGACTTCAAGCTCATCGACGATCTGCGAGGCGAGCTCGCGCGTCGGGGCCAGGATCAGCGCCTGGGGCCCGTAGGCGCCCGGCTTCAGCAGATCGACCAGCGGCACGCCGAAGGCGAGCGTCTTGCCCGATCCGGTCGGAGATTGAACCAGCAAATCGTGGCCATCCAACGCATCGGCGATGACCAACTGCTGTACGGGAAAAGGCTCGATGATCGATCGCGCGCGCAGCGCTTCAACCACCGGCTCGGAGGTGCCGAGTTCGGCAAACGTAGCTATGTGAGTGCTCCTTGAATTGACTTCTGAGGGGAGATCCAGCAGCCCCGGAAGTGCAGTGCACGTTGAGGAAACAGGTTCTCTCGGGCGGCGTCGTGCCAGACCCGACCACTCAACGGTAGCGGATCAAGGGCTCGGCGCGCATCCGCGCCAACGAGGCCGAGGCCGCCGCGTGAACAGAAAAAGGCGCCGCTGCCGAGGCAGCGGCGCCTTTCACATCCGTGTTGCCTATCTAGTGTTCATTCACCGCCACGGCGCGAGCCAGGGCGTTTTCGGTCAGTAGCACGGCCTGGTTTTTGCCGGCAGCCGAGGGGAGGCCGACCTGGAGGTTGATGATCGGATTGATGAGGTATTCGATCAGGAAGCCGCCACAGCCGCTGGCGCCCGGCGCCGACCAGGTGTTATCAACCAGTTCGGTGCCGAGCAGGTTGAGAATTTGGTTGCTTTCGGTGCCTTTGGCGGTACCCGCGTTGCCGGTGATCGGCGCCACGCCCGCCGGAGGGCTGGTGGTTCCGGTGGTCAGGTTCCAAAGGAGCGGCGCGCTGCTTGATCCCACGTAGCAAGAGCTGCCGAGGAACGGGTTTTCCAGATGGACTTTGACCGGCAGGAGCAGAGCGGTACCTTCGGAGTTCAGCAGGTTGATTTCGCTGACTCGAATTTCACTCGCAGGCTTCGCCAGTTCCAGCGTGGCATTAACGCCGGTCACACCGTTTTCGAGCACGGCTTCACAGGAAGACCGCACCCAGCTGATGCTGATTTCTTTGCAGTTGACCAAGCCGGTCAGACCACCAGGGACCGGCTGCGGGGTTTTGGACAGCGTTTCGCCGTTGGTGGCCCCATAGAAGGTCGAGACCTGTTCTTCGGTGACTTCGTTGATCACCGGTTTGGAGACGCCGCCCTGCAGGGTGACCGGATGGACGATCGGCACGGTCTTCTTGCCAAGGACTACTTTGCCGCTGGTGGTCAGCGAGTAGAGGCACTTGTTCACACCTGGGTTAGTGGACGGACAGTAGTTGAACTTCGCCCATTCGCCGGTGTGGGCCGAGGCCGCGGCCGCAAATCCGAGTGACGCAAAGGCCACAGCCAAGACGGCCGCGCAGATCCCTGCGGTCTTCTTGCGCATTCCCATTTATTTTCTCCTTTTTTGGGGCGAGAAGGGCTCGCAGAGCAGCGCCGGTCCAGGCGCTGCCGGACTTTCTTCCGTCCACGCGGTCCATCCTCTCCCGTTGGATCGGCGCCTGGTCCAGGTGCCGACCGCTGTTTCCCTGTCGATCAAGCGGCTGAAGGAAGTTTCGCCTCATCCACCCGAACACGCATCGCAACGCGATGTCAGACGCCTTTTAATTGGCGTCCCGCGCTGTTTATGCTAAAGGAGTACCGAGCGCTGTCAAGGTTTGTACCGTTTTAATACTAATTTTCGGTACCCGGGAAAGAAGTCAAGGCGTCGCGTTCGGGCCGCCACCCTCACGCCATCGGCGTGAGGGTGGCGAATGGAATAGGCCTGTCGTCTGCGTACCCCGATAAGCCGATCATCTTCTGGTCAGAGCGCTCTCCAACTGAACGGCTGCCCACTGATGGTTTCGAGGTCCAGCGTGCCGGTGAGGGCCGCGCTGGACCCCGCGAATTTGAACGCTCCACCCGCTGCTGAATTGATGGCGCTCGAGAACGCGAGAGGTTGCTGGAGCGCTTCTTGGGCTTCTGGCAGCTGAAATCGGCCGAAGATGGTTCCCGTGAACGGTGCCGTCATTTCCAACCCGCAGCCGTACACCGGGAGATTGAAAAAGGTCGTCCCGCTCGCTGGCCGGATCCGGGAATAAAGAACTTCACCTTCACTCCAGACGTCCCAACGAAGAGCGGAGAAGGTGACAGTGGGTGGAACTTCGCAGCCAGCCGGCTTCGTCATTTTCGTACCTACCAGTCGAAGTCTGCCACTGGCGACCGATAGGGACCCTTCCTGAGAGATCCGGGATTCGAGGCATTCGACTCCCGTTGCCGTGACTTCGAAAGGTTCACCGAGAAAACTGGCGGTGAGCTTGAACGTCTGACCGGCAGGTATCTGGCACTTCACAGGCACAGATCCCCCTTCCAGTTTGGCCCCATTCACGTACCAGCTTCCTGAGCCCTGTACCGGAGCCGCAGATGCCTGTGCGGTAGCGATAGCGGTGAAGGCAGCGAAAGCTGAGAGGCACGCAATCAGAAGAGTGAGGCTCCTTCGTCTCGCTCCCTTCGACACACTTGCGGTATACATATTTACACGAACTCCTTCTCCCAGTTGGCCTTGGGCGTTGGTCTGGAGGACGTGGGGGCCGTGACTCCCCTGCTCGGCGGACACTGGGTGCGGCTACCTGTCCTTGCCCTTTCCCTTGTGGACGCCTTTACAGCTGACCGCGATCCGTGGCTTCGTCTGCTCAACCTGACCGTTTTGGCCGGTGAACCGGACTATGGCCTGCTGCGGTTTCCCGCAAAGTGGTTCGGAGTTTTCGAAGAGGCCGTACTTCTTGCCGCCCTTCATTTCCAGGACGAATCGACTCACGGGCGCGTCAGGGACCGCTTCGAAGGTGTTACGGATTCCTTTGTTCGGCCCGCTGTCGACTTTGCCTTTCAGCAGGATCCGGATCTGGCCGTTCAGTTCGGCGACCAGAGCCGGCAGCTTGTAGCCGAAGCCGCCGACGAGATAGACATTGCCTTCCAGCGGTCGGTCGAGCAACGGCGTCCAAGCCTTCACTTTGCCGTAGACCGCGCTCTTCGGGCATTTGCCCTCGAGCAGAACCGGTTTCGTACAGGTCTTGTTTAGATTGCCCTGGTCGAGGAACTCGGCGTGAGGCAGGTTGACCTGCGCGCGGGCGATGTTGGCGAAGGAGCCCTTGCTCGGGTAGGTAACGACCGCCTTGAGCGCCGGGTGGCCGGTTCGCTTCGTCTCACCTTTGAGGCTCAGCTTGAGGCCCGGCTTGAACGCCAGACTCGCGCAGCCGGCGACCTGGAATCTGGAGGTTGGGTCGGCGGAAGCGCCGTTGAGGGCGGCGATCGTCGAAGTGACCTTAATCGGTTCGCAATTCGTCGGATTGATGATGAAGTCAGACCTTGAGGCGTTGACCCGGATGTCCCGGTAGGAGACCGGGATCCCTTCGAGTATCTGGGGCAGAGGATCCGAGCTCGCCGTCACCTGCGCAGTGAAGGTGTCGACGTTCAGGGCGACCCGGACCGCGATGGTCCCGAGGTCGAAGGGCCCCGCCTGCGCGGGAACCTTGACGACCAGGGAATATGGCGCGCCTTTGTACGGACCCGCCAGGTAGACCGCAGTCGGCGACTTGCCGGCCTGCGGGATATAGAGAGGCTGCGTGCCTGCCCCGATCCCCGTGGTCGTGGTACCGATCTGAGAGGCGGACGCGCAGTCACCGGATGCCGCCTGGTTCTCGGGGCAGAGCGGGATACCGGCGAGTTTCGCCAGCAGCCCATTCGGCAGGGTGGCGGAGATCCGCGAGATGTTCTGTTCGCCGTCCTGGCGGGTGACCCGCAGGGTGAAGGGCGAGTAGGAGCCAGCGACCGGATTCGCGGTCCCGGCTTCGAGCTTCGGCGCGAAGCCGCCAGTCGAGCAGCCTTCGGTGACTTGCATCGGCGACGTAATGGACACCGAGTTCGGAGAGGCCCAAGAGGTGATTTCCGTCTGTATGTCGTATCTACCGCAGGCCGCGGGAGTCGTAAGCGTCGCCCTTGAACCGCCATTCAGATCCACCTTGAGATCGCTGAACGGCAACTGCGGATTGTTGTCGAAGGTCGCGGTGATCCGTCCGGTCGCGGCGTCGGTATCGACGCGTCCCGGAAGCTTGATGACGACCCCTTCGCTTTCGACAACGATGTACAGAGCCAGCAAGGTGCCGAAAGGGTTGTTCGCTTGTTCAGCCAGAAATACTGATCCTTTGAGCGGCGATTCGAGCAGAGGGGTGGACACTTCCGCAGTTCCTATCTTCGATGCATCGGGACAATCGGCGGGGCTGTTGCTGCCGATGCCGATCTGCGCCTGAGGGCAGGCTCCGAGCCCTTCCGCCGCGGACGGATTAACCGTCATCCCTTCCGGCAGCCGAACGACCACCTTCTTCTGAGTAGCCGTGGCCAGATTCGTGACGCCCTGATTCTGAGGGATTTCCAAGTGAACGGCGAGACCACTTGGGGACGCAGCTTTGGCGGTGGTCGGTTGCACCGAGACGGTCGGCTGGAACTTCAAGGCCTGACAACCCGTGACTCCGACGGACGCTTCGGCCGGTCCTTCCACGGTCGTCGCCGCAACGACCGGCTCCGCGGCCGGTGATTCTTGCCAAGAGTTGACCGAAGCACTCAGAGGAAGAGCTGACGAGCACGCGCTCGGCATGGTCAGGAGTGGCGTTTCAGAGCGCAGCACCGGGCACGCTTCTTCCGGTCGGCCGTTCGTCTGGTTCCGGCAACTGGCGGACCCTCCGGTTCCCACGCGCGTCAGGTCATGACTGGCCGAACTCGGATTCCCCCAAAGGACAACGCGGGTGCCTGCAGTGAACAGTTTGCCGAGTATGTTGTCGGTAGTGGCCGTCAGGTGGAAGTCACCGCTCAGACCGCCGGCGACATGGACAGTGACTCCGAGTGCGTTGAAGCCAAGCTCCGCCGGAACCCCTGGGGGCGGGACGAGGTTGTAGAGGGGGACAGATAGTGCGCCAACTGCGACCGGCTGCCTGATCAAGACTTCTCCGACCTGGGAAGACAAAGGACAACCGAGTTCCCGTCCGAACGCCGATAGTAGTTCCTGATCCGTACAGCGGACAGTGGTAGCACTCGGATCGAATACGAATCCTTCTGGCAAGGTGAATCCGAGCTTCTTCAAGGCGCCCACCGGGACCGCTCCTTCGGTCGCGGGGGCGCCCGGCGCAGGCCTGGTCTTGGTCTCGACATCCAACACGAGGTATTCCGGGTGGGACCCAGCCTGCTGCGGGGCTTTTCCGCTTTCGGTGCTAGCTACCGCCATCAGGCCCTGGCGACCACCGACCAGACCAAAACCGGATGATTCCGTACCGGTCGCCGTGGTTTCAGTTAGAGCAACCTGGGCCGCTCCGCCGCCGGACACCGAGACATGGTTGGTCACCTCGGACGGAGGCGTTGCGGAGACTTCAAGAGGAATCACCACGTATAGAAATCCACCCGAGGGAACGGTCGCGGCCAAACTGCACGTGACGACCTGGCCGATCGGTTCGGCGCATTCTTCAACGACGCCGAGGTCGCTGCGGATCGAAGGAAGGGCGTTTTCGGCCGGTTTCAGGCCAGCAGGGAGTTCATCTTTAATAGTCACTTCGCCTTCGGCGGCACGCCCGCCGACGTTGCTCACGGTCAGTACGTAGCGTGGAAATGCGCTGGAGGCAATGGCGACGCTTCCGGGCACGAAGGTGGTCGGCATCGACGTCTGCTGGAGATTCCACGCAGGGACAGCGGCGGCTCCGGCGAACGAGGGGAGGGCGCCGCATACCAGCATCGCAAGGGCGCACACGAACATGGCGATCCGTGGGGGACTGGCCCCTATCGTACGGTGCAAATTCTTCATCGTCCGCCTCCCTGTGCGCTTCCCTCGGATTTCCCGTGACGGCGGCTCTGCTGGTGTCCCTTCGTCGACGGTCTTTTATGGTGGACCTTCCGGGATTTTTTCTGGTGCTTCTTCTTGGCGTGGTGCTTCTTTTTGTGATTCTTCTTCTTAGGTTGCTTCTGGTTGCCTGGTCCTACGAGCGTCGAGCTGCCCGGGACCGCGTCAGACGGACGGTTCGCCACCGCTCCCTGACAGGCTTCGCCGATGCAGACCGGTGACTGTCCTCCCTGTTGTGATTCCAAGCCGCCGCCTTCTCTAGCGTCATAGACGTCAACGAGCTGGTCGCGATCGTCGGGCACCAGTTGCGAGCGCGTAAAGAAGAACACGTCTTTTCCGTCCTTGTCGGCGCCTGCAAACCAGGATGGGGTCGAACCCTGGCCGGTTGAGATCAACGAGATGCAGCCCCCCGTGGACGGGATGTATGACCCACTGATCGGCGAGCACACATCTAGTCCGCCCGAGCCCACGGCCTCCCACTCATATACGTCTTGGCAAGACGGTGCCTGGTTGAATTCGGGGGTCGTACAACCGCCGGCCCCATTGGTGTCTTCAGGTACCAGTGCGTCCGGAGATTGAAAGAAGAGTCGATCCCCATCGGCGGAAAGATTCCGGGGGAGCAGGGCGGCTCTCGGGGAATCGTCATAGGCGAAGGCTTCGACGAAGGCCGTCGCGAAGGTTGCTTCCGCGAACGGCGGAGCGCCGGACGGATCACAGGAGAGGCATGACACGGCGTCGGTCGCGGCGTCGTACCGAAAGATCTCGGAGCAAGGCCTGAGTGCTTCGCCAGAGCCCGGGCAATTCGGTGAGAGGTTGTTGTATCCGGTCAGCGGCGCCGTCGAGGCGAAGATGAGGGCGTCGCCGTCAGCGCTAACCCGCGCGGTTTTTTCGACCGGGCGAACGCCTGAGAACGTGAAAGAGGTGGGAGCCCAATCGGTCGAGTCGTTTTCGCGTTCTTCGATGAAGCCGAAACCACCGGAACCATTCAGTTGACCGATGAACCTGATCTTCGGCTGCCCTGCGCTTTCCGAGTACCTGTACAGGTTGCAGTGACGAGGAATGTTTTCTCCGAGGTTTGCGCAGTTGCCGAGCGTCGCTCCCTTTTCGGAGCCGTCTCCTAGCACACCATTGGCCACGAAATAGACGACCGAACCATCTTCACTGGAGCCGAGGACTCCCTGCACTTCTGCGCCGGCGGGGTCTTGGGTGTCGACGACCAGATCAGTGAGGGTCCCGGTCGAGGCGTCGAATCGGTACAGATCTTTTCCTTCGTCGGCCGTCCCGGTGGTCGCGTCGTCGGTGAGCTTGCCAGAGGAAAGGAAGAAGGCGTATCGGCCATTGGGCGTCGCTTCGGCGAAGGCGGCCGGCTGAGGTCCGTTTGGATCGGGGGTCCCGCTCCGTGAAGCGGAGACTGCGACCGTTTCAGGCGACGCCGAGACAAGGCCCTTTCGTAGGTAGATCTCATCGCTCCCGGCATTGAAGGCGGTGAAGTAAACCTTGTCGCCGTCCGTGGCCACAGCGTGCGCCTGAGCGACATAGAGCTTGTGCAGCGAGCCACCGACTTCCCGTTCTTCTTCGAACCAGTTATACGGCCCTGCGAACGCGCCTTCTTCGGCAGGCTCCCCGTTCGGAAGCACGCTCGCCAAGGTCACCTGACGGGTAGAGCGATTCCAGACGTAGACGCTGTCCTGCCCGGTCGGGGTTTCGCCGGTCAGCGGCAGCGTAGAGTCGAAGAAGACTCTGGAGACGTCTGAACTCGCTCCATCGAATCCGTAGTACTGACCACGCGAGGAGAAGCCCGAGAAGGGAACGATGGTTTCGATGACGCCCGTGGTCGTGTTTTCCATCACTAGGCTCGCGCCAACCCCGGGTTTACCGGCTTCACCGTTTTCGCCGACACGGTTCAGCACCCATTCCAGATCTGGCGTGTATCCGAGCAAGTTCGCGAAGTTGCCCGCCGTCTGCGAGGGAAGAGTGCCTCGAGTGTCCCACGCGGAGGCACCGCGCCGTGAGAGAAAGTTCGGGAAGTTCTGACTGCCTTTGCCACCGGGTATGCCTCCCTCGGAGAAGTAGGTGATCGCGCCCCCGGATTCGGCCGCTTGCACGAGGTTGTAAGCGCCTTGGACGCCAGAACCTCCCTTTTCGGTCGGAGTAGCCTGCTCGTAGGCTCGGCAGTCCGGCAGCCCCGAACTTGGGCCGGTCCGAAGAGCTTCGTTGGGGCAACCCGCGGCCGCAGCGCCACTCGGAGCGACGAAGAGAACGATCGCCAGCCCTATGACCGCGAGACACACGGAGGAGGCGAAGCCTCCCGGCACCCCGCTTGGCTTGCGGATCGACCGATGCCAGCCATCGGCTGCCCAGAACGAATGCATGATCACCTCAGATCTCTCCTCGCGCCTACTGGCACGACTTATCCCTATCCCGCGTTTCCCTGTCTCTGCGATCTCGGCCGAGAGCCTTGAGCAGACCCGCGGCAGAATATGCACCAGAGGTGGGGTATGTCAAACCTTCGTGTTCGGGTTTCTGAATTGGCGCGGTATGGACGTGGGACGGCGTCCACGGCTCTGCGGCGGTCAAAACGAAAAGGGCGAGGCCCGAAGGCCTCGCCCAAGTCCAACTCTCGGGTTCAGAGTTGAGCTATTTTTCTTTCGCGCCGAAGGCAGCGCCCGAGGTCAGTTCGTTGACCGCGGTGCCCGTGAGGGCCGCTGCTGCGCCTGCGAATTTCAGGGTTCCGCCGGCGGTGGTGTTGATTGCCGACGAGAACGACAGCGACTGACCGGTTTTTTCAACGCCTGTCGCGTTCGGCGATTTGCCGAACACGGTCCCGCTGACCGGGGCGGTTGCTTCGAACGCGCAGCCGGTGACGGGGATGTTCACGAACGTCGTGCCGCTGGCCGGTTCGAACTTGTCGTACACGGTCGCGCCTTCCTCGTAGATCGCCGTTTTGAGAGCGGCGGTAGTCAGGCTGGTCGGAATACTGCAGCCGGCCGGTTTGACCATTTTGGTCCCGGTGAATTTCAGTTTCCCGGAATCAAGCGCCTTGTTGCCTTCCTCGGTGATTTTCGTTTCGAGGCATTCGACGCCACTGGCGGTGATTTCAGCCGGTTCGCCGAGGATGCTGCCGGTAAGGACAAGGCTTCCTTCTGAATGGCATTTGACCGAAGACGATGAGCCATTCGCGAGTTTGCTGCCACCGATGTACCACGCGCTTTCGGCGGGCTGCGTCGCCGTCGCGAAAGCGCTGACCGCCAGGACGGCCCCGAGCGCCATGAAGGCACCGAAGACCGCCATGAATTTCTTGAGTCTCATCGAAATGAGCTCCTTTCCCTGTAATGCGACGGACATCGATTCCCGCGCCCGCCGACTTGATTCGACGACGTGAAGGCCACGTCGACGAGCGGAGGTTCGCCCTTCTTTGGCGATGAGTCAAGAAGTTCAGAGCAATGTTTCTTGACTTCGTTTCGACACCCTCAGATCGCGGGGGCCGAGCTCCGCATGGGCGCTTCCAGCAGTTCCCCAAGGGTCTCCTCCCGACGTTCGAGAACAACCGGTCGCCCCTCCTCTAGGGCCTTCGCGATCTCTCCCCAAAGCCCCGCGATCCCGATGTCCGCCTTCCATGTCGCCTCCGGGTCCGCGAACGCATCCGGGAGAGCACTTCTCCAGGCTGCAGCGATCTCGCCGATCAGTTGTTCGCGTCTTGTCATCCCACGGAGACCCGCCGAGACGATCTTCGAGAAAAGGACCGCCGCGGTGTCGGGTGCCTGGACGACTGTGCGTATGACGTCGGCGACGCAGGCCCGAGTCCATTCTTCGGAGACTTCACCCGGACCGGGAGTCGATGTGAACTTTCTGAAGAAGCGGGACGCGAGGTGGTCGGTTGCGGCAAGAAGGCACTCGTCCGAGTCGGCGAACTGTTCGAGGAACCGCCTCTGGGAGATTCCCGCCGCCGCGCATATACGGGACACCGTCAAGCTCCAATAGCCATCCTCAGAAGCCGACCGGACCGCCCCTGCGATCAGGAGGCCTCGATCATCAAGCGCGATGTCGCCATGGTCGGCCCGGGCCTCGGCCCTTCGCTCGACGCTCCTCCGAGGCTCGGACGCGGAGGGCGATTCGATGCAGTCACGGGCCCATCTTCTGAACGCCGGTAAGCCGATGCCCTCGAACTTCGGGTCCGAATTCCGGGCTGTGCGCAGCCAGCCGGAGATCACCCAACGGATGGACGTCTCGGAGTACTGCCCCTCCCGGCGGTTGAGGCAATCGTTGAGGGCGAGCACCAACGAGTTCTCGAAGGCGTCGATCGAACCGAGTGCAGCCGGCCCGCCGTCGAAGTAGGCGACCAGCGCGACCCGTGCCGCGACCGGATCTCGGACCAGTGCCGTCGCCATCTGCTCGAAGGTGGTTGCCAGCTGAACGTCGAGATCGGCGTCTGGGTCACGCGATTGAGCGGCTTGGCGCCAACAACGCTGCAGGACCAATCCGCAGGCTTCGGCGAAGCCCTCCTCCTTCCCGTCGAACAACGCGTAGAAGGTGCCGCTCGAGACGCCCGCCAGACGGGTCAGGCGCCGGAGAGTCACCGAAGCGAACCCTGTGGTGTCGGTGATCTCGAGAATCGCGCGCTGAATCCTTCGGCGTTGGTCTGCCTCGACAGAGGCTCGGCTGTGGCCTGGTCCCGGCCTCAGGCGGCGGAAGCCACCCGTCCCTGTTTGATCGAGTACGGAGAGATCGCTCAAATTCGTTCCTCCCTGTGCAAGCGGTAGCGCCGTTGGTTCGAGACGTACAATATAGTCAGAGGTCAATGGACTATAAGATGAGAATCAGGTGGTCCGCCTCGGTCGCCGTCGCATCGGCGATCATGGTTCTCCTGCCCGGTTGCGGGGGAGGCTCGGACTCGACCTCGACGACCGGCACGGCACAACCGTCGGGCGATCCCTTCATCGCGACCGCCCAGAACAAGGCGATCGTCCACTTCGGAAACGAAGCGCCGCTGGAAGCCCTGCAAGAAGCGTCGATCGTGTTACAGAAGAGTCTCGAGGCAAGGGCCAAGGGCGACTTCGCGGGCCAGTGCTCGACCCTGAATAAGGCTACCGTCGAAGAAATTGTGGGTCCCGGCCAAGGGCAGACCTCCGCCGAAGAATGCGCCACGGGACTACAGAAACTTGCCGAACCTCTCGCCAAAACCAAAAAGATTCGGGAAGACACTCTTCAGGGACCGATCGGGGAGATGCGCGTCAAAGGAAACCGGGCCTATGCGCTTTACCATGGGACGGACGGTCGCGATTACGCGATGCTGATGGAACTCGAAGATGGCAAGTGGAAGGTCGCGGCGCTGGTGACGACCGAACTCTGAGCCACGCGTGATCCTTCAGTCGACCACGGCTAAGGAGCTGAACAGCTCCGGAGAGCGGATCCCAATGACGTCGCCCTGGAACCGCTTCTGGGTTCCGTACACGACCCACGTCGTATCGATTTCGCCGATTTCTTCGATCAGACGGAGCTCGTCGGGGTGGGCGGCGAGGTGCTCGAGGTGGGTGAGGCCGGCGTCGTAGCGGCCGGCGAGGAGCTCGGCGGCGACGATCGGCTTGGACTGGACGTCGATGATCTCGGCCCAGTCGGAGGGGTCGATGTAGCCGGAAGTTGCGGGAACGAGGCCGAGCGTCCTGGGCTGCTCGACCTCGCGGCGGCTCAATACCGCCAGGGCCTTCGTCGGGTAGA
>Ga0268266_10000563_pt1 | contig 51738 bp, 37 predicted proteins | sample KBSS13metaG_FD_190356 | JGI IMG/M metagenome (GOLD analysis project Ga0268266, IMG submission 190356) | Switchgrass rhizosphere microbial communities from Kellogg Biological Station, Michigan, USA - KBS S1-3 metaG (SPAdes) (version 2) | ecosystem: Host-associated > Plants > Roots > Rhizosphere...
TGCACGACGACATCTGGCTGGTGAGTTTTATGGATTATGATTTGGGATACTTTGATCTGGAGACGCGAGTGCTCGACCCACTCGAAAATCCGTTCGGCCCAAAAGTGTTACCCATGTCTTAGGTACGCTCTGTCACCCATGTGTCCGGGCCGGACCAATAGGAAATGGTAGGCTCGTGGGGACTCGAACCCCAGACCTCCACCGTGTCAAGGTGGCGCTCTAACCAACTGAGCTACGAGCCTACAGAACCTACAGTTTAGCATGCCTTGCAGCTGACAATTGAATCGAGAAACGCTTCGGAGAAACTCCTTGTAGTGTTCATTATCCGTACAGGATAATTCTGGTTCCGTCGCCAAATTTGAGCTGCCCTCAACTATGAAATGCCCTTCGTGCGGCCGCGAGAACCCGGAAACCGCCATTCGCTGCGGACATTGCCGCGCGTCGCTGCACGATTCGATTGACGATCGCACGATGGACAGCCCTGGGCACTCGGGCGCAACTCACGGCGACGTCAAGCCATCTTTCGCCGCTTCCGATTTCAAGGACACGATGGTGCGAACGCCGAGCGGACACTCACCGTCGCAGAGCCGCTCGTCTGGAAGTTCGGGCGCACGTTCGCGAGTTCTGGAGCCCGGGGATGAGCTGGGCCCGCGCTTCCAAATTGATGAACTACTCGGTGAAGGCGGCATGGGCCGCGTGTACAAAGCGACTGACCGCGACCTCGGCCGCGTCGTGGCCATCAAGGTTTTGCTCTCCGAGCTGACCAGCGATCCTCAGGTTATTCTGCGTTTCAAGCATGAACTTTTGCTGGCAAGCCGTATCTCTCACAAGAACATTCTGCGCATCCATGACTTGAGTGAAGCCGACGGCGTGAAGTTCATCACCATGGCCTATGTCGAAGGCCAGGATTTGAATCAAGTCTTGAAGAAGGATCATCCTCTTTCGCTGGAGCGCTGCCTGAAAATTTCGCGCCAACTTTGCGAAGCGCTTTCTGCGGCGCACGCGGAAGGCGTCGTGCATCGCGACTTCAAGCCGCACAACGTGCTAGTTGGAAACAACGATCACGTTTACGTTTCGGATTTCGGTCTGGCCACTTCCTTTGAAACCGCGAAGATGGGGATGACCCGCAGCGGCGCGTTTGTCGGAACGCCAAAGTACATGTCGCCCGAACAAGTGGAAGGCGGCAAAGTCGACCACCGCAGCGATCTTTACTCCCTGGGCCTGGTGATCTACGAAATGGCGACGGGAGAAGCGCCGTTCGCCGGCGAATCTACCTGGCAGGTGATGTACCAGCGCGTCAAGGACAAGCCGAAAAATCCCAAGCTGGTCAATCCGAATTTGCCGGATTGGCTGGTGCGCATTATCCTGCACTGCTTGGAGAAAGATCTCGAAGAGCGCTACCCGAGCGCCGACGAAATCATCGCGGACATAGACGCGCATCGCAGCCCCTCCGCTTCAACACATTCACGAAGCCGTCCGCTGTCGCAATCGGAGTCGCAGAGTGTAGTAATTCCGATCACGCCAAAAGCAGCAAAGTGGACGGGCGTGTTGATTGGCATCTTTGTTTTACTGGTGGTCGTCGTCTTTGCACTGCCCTACACGCGCCACTGGCTCTTTCGCGACACGTCAACGACCACGGGAACCGCGGCGACCACCACTCTGCCGCCCCTTTCCGCCGGTAAATACGTGGCGATTCTCCCTTTCCGCGTGCTAGGCAACGATGACTCCTTGAACTATGTAGCGGACGGACTGGGCGAAGCGCTGACAGCCAAACTGTTCCAGGTGAACGACGTACGCATCACTTCCAGCACCGCCGCGCAAAAATTAAACGAACAAAAGACGCCGCTGCCGCAAATCGCCAAAGAGCTTGGCGTGAACATGATCGTCCACGGGCTGGTGCAAGGCTCCGGCAACAAACTGCGAATTTCCGTGAAGCTGGAAAATATGGAAAACAACCAGCTGCAATGGAGCCAGGAATTCAGCGGTGTCAGCGGCGATTTACTGACGCTGGAAGATCAGATTTACGGCAAGCTAGTGGAAGCTCTGCAATTGCGCGCGACACCTGGCGAGCTGAGTGTTGCGGGTGCGCATCCCACGGAAAATGTCGCAGCGTACGACGTCTATTTGCGCGGGCGGCAAGCACTGCGCGGCCAGCAGGACCCGAAGAACATTCAGACTGCCGTTGATCTGTTCGAACAAGCCATCAAGATGGACAGAAATTTTGCTCTGGCTTACGCGGGGCTTTCCGACGCGAGCATGCTGATGTACCGCGAAAAAAAGGACCGCTTGTGGTCGGAGCGCGGAATCGCTGCTGCTAAACAGGCCGCAACCTTGAACGACAAATTGCCCGAGGTGCATTTCTCGTTGGGCAGCGCGTACAGCGCAACGGGCCAGAGCACCGAGGCGATTGCCGAGTTGAAAAAAGCGTTGACGCTGTCGCCGAATTCAGATGAAGCCTATCGGCGGTTGGGGAATGCCTTCGCCGACATCGGACAAAAAGATCAGGCCATCCAGGCACTGCAGAAGGCCGTCGACCTCAATCCTTACTATTGGGTGAACTTGAATGCGCTCGGTACGGCCTACTTCGAGTTTGGCGATTACGAAAAGGCGCTGAAACAGTATCAAAGCGTGACGCAGCTCGAACCGGAGAATTCCGCAGGCTACGACAACGTCGGCTCGGTCTATTCGCGGATGGGCAAGTACGAAGAGAGCATTCCGCCTTACCAGAAAGCTCTGCAGCTGCAGCCTTATGCTGCGACCTACTCGAACTTGGGAACTTCGTACTTCTATTTGAAAAAATACTCCGAAGCTGTGCCGATGTTCCAGAAGGCGGCGGAGATGAATCCCGGCGACGAGGCGCTGGCTGGAAATTTGGCGGATGCGTACCGCTGGGCAGGACAAAAAGATCAGGCCAACGCGACGTACGAAAAAGCAATCGCGCTGGGGTACAAGCAATTGCAGGTGAACCCGCGCGACGCCGGTATCATGGGCCATCTCGCGCTCTACTATGCGAAGAAAGGCGACTCGGCGCAGGCCAAAGAATTCATCAAGCGCTCGCGCGCGATCGATCCCTCGGACGTGTATTCGCTCTATATCTCGGCGGTGGTGGATACGATTGGCAACGATCCTAAATCAGCGATCGCTGAGCTGCGCGCTGCCTTGCAAAAGGGATTTCCGCTGGGCGACGTTGAGTCGGAACCGGAATTCGCCCCGCTACGGCTTGCTCCCGACTATCAAACACTGATCAAAGAGTTCTCTGCGAAGTCCCGCTGAAATTTTCGCTTTGATTTGTTGGGCAAAAAATCGGGGGCAGATTGCTCTGCCCCCGGAATCCCACCAAGGTTTTGCAGTAAAGACTTACGAGTTGCGGCGCTTGCGAAGTCCCACGAGTCCCACCAAACCGCTGAGGAGCATCGTGGCCGTCATCGGTTCAGGCGTGGTCACGAAGGTGCCCGTGCCTTCGACCTTCGCGCCCTTGGGAATTCCGCCGAACTCCAGCGAAAAAACTCCGTCGACGCAAACCAACTTGTCGTCGCTGTTGTTGTCTTTTGGTGCGTGCAGGCCGTCACCGATGCCCTTGTCATCAATCGTGCAAGTTGCAGGCGTGATGCCGGTGAAGCCGTTGCCGACGCCGGAAAAGCTGATGATGTAGTCGCCGTTGGGGCCTTCGGTTGATGTGCAGGAGGCGAAGATATCGCCGCCGGCGAACGAGCCGCAGGAGAAGAGCAGGCTTATGTTCTTACCGAAGAGATCGAGCGTCAGCGAGTCCAGGGTCATTCCCGTTGCGTTCTGAAACGCAAAGATGTTGTGTTTGGCACTCGCGAAGATATCGAAGGTTTGATCCGGCGAAGTAATGACCACCGGCTTGGGATCCACCTTACGAATAATAACCGTGGGATCTACTGCATCCGCTTTGGCCGACACTGCAGCGAACGCCGCTATTGCCAGACCAAGCAGCACTCGAGAAACTTTCAAAGGACACCCCCGTAGACTCGTATCCGGCGTAATTAATTAGAAGCACATTCTGGACCAAATTACCGACAAATTACAAGCTGCTAAGTCCAATAGAATCAGCATGAAACGTGGCCTATGCATGAAGATGTCGCGAAAAGTGTGCAAAGTACTGGTCCTAGGGTGGCAAAGTGCATCACAACAGGATACGCATTAGTTTCAGAAGCTCTAATGCTTCCTCAGCGCAGACGTCGCCGACTTAGGTCGGTTCGAATGGCGCTATCGTATATCATTGGCGCGATGGAGGTCTGCGATGAATCGTCTCGGCATATCCGGATCGTTCGCGAAGGTAGCCGCGGTTGCAGTCTTGTTAATTTTCCTTGCGAGCCAAGCGAATGCGGATGACAAGAGCGCATCGCTATACAAGGCGAAGTGCGCGGTGTGCCACGGCGCAACGGGTAAGGGCGATTCGCCTGCGGGCAAGAACATGGGCGTGTTGAATTTTTCGGATCCGAAAGTCGCGAGTAAAGGCGACGCAGAGTTGAAGGACGCGATCGAGAAGGGCAAAGGCAAGATGCCCGCGTACGGCAAGAGTTTGAAACCCGACGAGATTCAAGGGTTAGTGGCGTACATCCGGAGCCTGAGATAGTGCTGACGCAGGCTGGTCGACTCGAGAAGCGCGCGAAGCCATCCGCATGATCGAAGTTCAGATTTCCCCACAACTGAAAGCGAAATGCGCGAAAGCGGCGCTCGGCTGTGTGCAAGCCGACGTTGAAACCGGCGCGACGCCGTCCGCCCTCGATGAAGCATTGCGCGACTGCGAAGAGCGGATCGCAAAGCTCGCCGATCCGCGCGCAATTTTGGAAGCGCCGGCAATTCTGGCTACGCGCGCCGGCTACAAGGCGTTGGGCAAGGATCCGGCGCGGTACCGGGGATCGGCGGAAGCGCTGTTGCGGCGCCTAATCGCGGGTAAAGGATTGCCGCGGATCAATTCCGTGGTGGACGTGATCAACCTAACTTCCGTGGAGAGCCGCTTGCCGATCGGGCTTTACGATTTGGCGCACGTCGAAGGCACGGTTGAATTTCGAGCCGGGCGCGCAGGAGAAACCTACAAAGGAATCGGGAAATACGATTTGAACCTCGAAGGCTTGCCACTGTTCGCCGACGCGAAAGGTCCGCACGGCAGCGCGACGAGCGACTCCGAAAGAACCATGGTGACTGAAAACACCAAGCGAGTGCTGGGGATTATCGTGTCGTTCGGTGGAACGAGCGGACTGGAACAATGGAACCAGCGATTGGCGGAGTTGCTGACGCTGCACGCCTCAGGCAAAGCGATCGAGTCGCACGTCGTGAGGTAAACCGGATACTGGACCGCGCCGCCAGTCCGCCGAACAAAACCTTTGGTCGCAGTTAGATCCGATCCTTACACGCGACGACGTCACTTCGACCGGAACTATAGTTGCGGTTTCGTGGCGAGCGATTCGGTGCTCGCGGTTTATGCCGGTTGAGGTTGAGCGGCGGCGTCGGCGGAGACTCGCGTGCGCGGGAGGAAGCCGCGGACGGCCAGGAGTTCGGCATTGAGAAGGGCGGCGCCGGCGGCTCCGCGCAGCAAATTGTGCGAGAGCAGCGTGAGCTTGACGTCGAGGAGCGGGCATTCGCGGATGCGGCCTACGGCGGCGGCCATGCCGTTGCCGGCGTTGACGTCGCGGCGAGGCTGCGGGCGATTTTCTTCGTCGAGAACGACAACTGGATTTTTCAGCGCGGTCGGTAGCGCGGCGAGTTCATCGTTGACGGTGTAGTCGCGGAGAACTTCGCGGACTTCAGCGAGCGTGGCTACTTTTTTCAGGCTCATCGAGACGGACTCAAGATGGCCGTTTTCGACGGGCACGCGGTTGCAGTGGGCGCTGATGCCTAGGCCGGCTTCGACGAAGCGCGCGCCGTCCCACTTGCCGAGAAGCTTTTGCGGCTCGGTTTCCATTTTTTCTTCTTCGCCGCTGATGAAGGGAACGACGTTGCCGAGAATGTCGAGCGACGGAACGCCGGGATAGCCGGCGCCTGAAGCGGCTTGCATGGTGACGACGAAAAGTTTTTCGAGACCGAACGCGTCGGCGAGCGGCTTTAACACAAGGACAAGACCTGCGGTGGAACAATTTGGATTGGTGACGATGAAGCCGGAACCGTAACCGCGATTTTTCTGCTGCAGCGGAATTGAATCGAGGTGAGCTGCGTTGACTTCCGGTATGAGCAGCGGGACGTCGGGATCCATTCGATGATTTTTGGAGTTGCTGACAACGGGATAGCCGGCGCGCGCAAAGTCTTCTTCGGCGGAACCGGCAACGGACGAGTCGAGCGCGGAGAAGACGAAGTCGCAATCAAGATTTGGTTCGAGGCCCTTAACGACGAGTTTCGCGGCAGCTGTAGGAACAGCTTCGTTGAGATGCCACTTCGCTGCTTCGGCGTATGTTTTGCCGGAAGACCGTTCGGACGCGGCGACTTCGGTGAGCTCAAACCAGGGATGATTGGCGAGAAGCTGGACGAGGCGCTGGCCGACGATGCCGGTGGCGCCGAGGACTCCGGCGCGAAACTTTTGATCGAAATGCGGGCGATCAGGCGGAAACGGCAACGGACTCATGCTGCACCTCGGGAATTGGAATTGTGACAACCGCGCGGAGCGGATACAACAGAATCGTTGGACCGAACACCACCGACAGCGGGCGGGCCGATGCGGGTGCCGCGATGGCGCGGGTTGAAGGTGTTGCGGACCCAGACCACCATTTCGGTTTCTGCGGCAAGAGGAAGGACCTTAGCGTGCAGGACCTTCGCACCGGCGGCGGCAAGCGCGCGCGCTTGATCGTAGGAAAGTTCATGGAGCAAGCGGGCTTCAGCAGATTCGCGCGGATTGGCGGTGTAGATGCCATCTACGTCGGTCCAGATGACGAGTTCGTCGGCGTCAACTACGTGAGCAACGAGCGCGCCGGAAAAATCGGAGCTATTGCGGCCAAGAGTGGTGACGCGGCCGTCAGCGGTTGAACCAATGAAACCCGTAACCACTGGGACTAGACCGTCGGCGAAAAGCGGGAGTAGGATTTCACGGCCGCGACGGCACGTTTCTTCCAAGTGCGGCTGAGCGTCGCGGAAAGTATCGCAGGTCAGAACGAATTCAGAAGAGCTAACGGGCACGGACGCAACTCCCAATTTCTCCAGAGCCGCGGCGAAGAGGCGCGCACTGAAACGTTCGCCGTACGAGGCAAGGCGATCGTGCAGGGCCTCTTGTGAGCGTGCAGCGACGCTGCTGTTCTCCAAAGCGTCGTGGAAAAGATCTTTCCCGAGAAGGCGAAGGTCGCGGGCGACACGTTCGGCTGCGAAAGGGTCGAGGCGCAGTTCGCGAAGGACCCCAAAATGGACGTAGAGAAGATGTTCCGCTTCGCGGAGCGCGTCGTTACTGCGGCCAGTTTGCAAAGCAGCCGCAATCGCGAGCAGGCGGTCGGTCACACCCTTCATGGCCGAGACAACCACAACGACTCGCGACGTCGCAGCCGATTCACGGACCAAGGCCGCCGCGTGGAGCATACGGTCCGCACCGAGGAGCGAACTGCCACCGAATTTGAAAGCGAGAACATCGCGAGCTGGCGCGCGCGACGGCGTTGTACAGGCTGAAGCCAAGGCTTCAGTCTTACTAAGTTCTCCGGGGACCTCTTGCGGTACGACTTGCTGCGCTTCGGGGCTCATGACGGCTCCTGGTCTTTTTGAGACTTGGTAGCCGCCTGTTTTGCGTCGCTGGAGGGGGTAAAAGAAGAAACCCACCGCCAGGTTCGCTTCAGGCGGTGGGTTTGGAAACTTGCTCTAGCTTTGCGTCAGTTTCTGCCCTCGCCGGAAGCGCCCGTAGTTTTAGTCTTGGTAATAATAGTGGACGTCGTCGTGGAAAGAGACGACATGTCGGCGCTAATCGAGTTGGCGAGAGACAACATAACCCGCGATCAGAGTAGCACCTGGAAATGCGGAGACCAATTCAAAGTTCTGCTCTGATGAATCGGTTTGTCGAATGAATCATCGATTTGCGGTAAAAATTGCATACGCGAAATTCTCAAGGCGAACTTGCCAAAGGAGTCTGCCGATAAGTCATTGAAATGCGGTACGTTAGTGATGTCGAATTGGCTTACGTTTTGGCGATGTGGATGCTGCCTTATTGGTAGCTCCATTTCTTAAAGACCTGGTGCAGGAGGCGACATGTTTAGCGTGCCGGTGAAGACAGGTTTGCGCTGGCGAAGCGCGATGTTGGGGATGTTTTGTTTTGTCGCGCTGCTGTGTGGCTCGGGGACCGTGAAAGCCCAGAACGAAGTGATGGGTGAGCTGGAATTTGAGGGGAAGACCAAGGTTGAGCAGAGCGCCGGCGTTTGGGTGGACGGGAATTATGTGGGCTATCTGAAGGAGCTGAAAGGCAAGAAAAAAATCATGCTGCTGCCGGGACAGCACGAAGTGATAGTGCGCCAGTCCGGATATGTGGACAACGTGCAGAAGGTTTTGCTGCAACCGGGTGAGAAGAGATTGGTGAGCGTGACGCTACAACTGGCGCCGCACGCGATCGTGCCCAGTGTTACGGCGAAGCTGAAGCTGAACATCAAACCGAAGCGGGCGGCGGTTTTTCTGGATGAGAAGTACGTCGGACACGCAGCCGAGTTCGGCGGAAAGTTTCGTTCGATGGAGATCAGTCCCGGCAAGCACAAGATTCGCGTGGAGCTGCCGGGCTACCGGACGTTTGTGACGGAAGTGGACTTGCTGGCGAACCAGGAAACTGAAGTGAAGACCGAGCTGCAGGTCGGCAGCATCTCGCAGAATTCTCCGATGATCAAGAAGCCGGACTGAAATTTGTAAAGGACTTCCTGCTTATGGCGCCTCAAAAATTAAGCTGGAGCAAGTGAGGGCGGATTCGGCTTTTTGCAATTCCGAAATGTCGAGCGGAATCACAGGAAAGCCGCGGTCTTCGATGAGCCGATGCGTGCGCGGAAAGGCGGTCGGAAAAATCACTTTTCCGGCAAGCGCGAGAGCATTGCCGGCGTGAGGCTCGGCGGCGTCCACATCTACCCAATCGTGTTCAGGAAAAACTGAGGTGTCGAGCCAACTGCGGTTAGCGAGCAGAGTGTGTTCGTCGAGTGCGGTTACCGCGGATTTCAGATGGAGGCAGCCGGTAACGGGCACGCCGACTACCTCATATCCGTGCGGAGCGACGACGGCGGAGAGTTGCTTGATCCCTTCTGCGTTGCTGCGGGCGGTGAGTCCAACAAACAATTTGCGACCTACGCGAAGGATGTCGCCGCCTTCCACAGTTCCGGGAAGGGCGACGTAGTGCAGCTTTCGAAAAGGCTGAAGGGCGGCAGCGAGGCTGGCGGCTTCGCTGCGGCGGGATTCGGCACCGAGCGGAAAAATCACAGCGAGTTCGTCCAGAACGAGCACGGGATCTTCCACGAACATGGAATCGGGAAGATCGGGTTCGGCAGGGAGGGAGATAACGCGCGCGCCGAGATCGCGGAGAAGTTCTTCGTAGGCATGATGCTGCGCTTGCGCTTTTGCCAAATCAATCGGCTGGCGAGGAATGAACGTGAGCTCACATTGGGCGAGCGATGGGCTGACGGCGCGCGTGATGGCAGTGAGCATTCGAGAGACTGTAGCAAAGTGCAGGTCGCACCGAAAGCAGCGACGGGCAGTTGCACCCGAAAGAAACCGCGAGTAGACTCCGTGCGTTTCCAACAGAGGAGCTATCGAAATGCACGTGCCGAAATGCGCGCGGATCGTTCTGATGCAGGGGGCGTTGGTCGTCGCGTCGATTCTTAGTTGCGGGGCTCAGGCGCAAGACAAGAAGGGAGCGGCGGTAGATGAGGTATTTGCGGACTTGGCGAAACCCGGTTCACCGGGATGCGCGTTGGCCGCGGCGCGCGGCGGAAAGATTCTCTATGAAAAGGGATACGGGCTGGCGAACATCGAAGAGAACGTGGGCATAACGCCGCAGAGCGTATTCGACATCGGATCGACTTCAAAGCAATTTACGTCGGCGAGCGTTCTGCTGCTGGAAAAACAGGGGAAACTTTCGGTGAATGACGATATCCGGAAATATGTGCCGGAGATTCCCGATTATGGCCACAAGATCACGATTCTGCACTTGCTGAATCATACGAGCGGATTGCGGGACTATCTGACGCTGTTCGAGCTGGCGGGAATCAATACGGATAGCGTGACGACTGACGAGGATGCGCTGGCGATCATCGCGAACCAGAAAGCGCTGAATTTTGAGCCCGGGAGCGAATGGCTTTACAGCAATTCGGGATTTTTTCTGCTGTCCGTGATTGTGAAGCGAGTGAGCGGGAAGACGCTGGCGGAGTTTGCTGCGGAAAATATTTTTGCGCCACTGGAGATGAAGAACACGGTCTACCGGCAGGAGCACACATCGATTGTGCCGAATCGCGCGCTGGCGTACGACGCCAAGGAGAAAGAAGGGGGATACTCGCTGAATGTTTCGTACTTTGAGCAGACCGGCGACGGGGCAGTACATACCTCGGTGGAAGATATTCTGAAGTGGGACGAGAATTTCTATAGCGGCAAAATCGGCGGCAAGGATTTTTTGGCGGAATTGCAGGAGCCGGGCAAGCTGAATAATGGGAAGACGCTGGATTACGCCAAGGGATTGTTCGTGGGGACCTATCGCGGATTGCGATTTGTGGACCATGGCGGGTCATGGGGAGGGTATCGGGCGCAGTTGCTGCGATTCCCCGAGCAGCATTTTTCGGTGGCATGCCTATGCAATGTGGGCAACTCGGATCCCGACAAGCGCGCGCATCGCGTGGCGGATATCTACCTGGCGGACGCAATGAAAGAACCCGCGGAGCGCGAGAAGGAGACGAAAAACGGCCGGAAGAAAAAAGACACCATTTCAGTGCCGGCAGACAAACTCGCACAGTATGCGGGGGATTTTCGAAGTGAAGAGCTTCGAGCGATGTATCAGTTTGCGATTGAGGACAGCAAGTTGGTCCTGAAGAACGTCCGGAGCGGGGACGGGTTCGTGCAGTCACCAGCAAATATGGCGTTGCGGCCGGTCGGGCCGGATTCGTTTGTCGTCGATGAAGAAGGGTTGGAATTTTCGTTCGGATCGGGCGAATCTGGAAAGGCGAACAAATTTCGCCTGGACGCTGGGCGGACAAGAGGCATTGAATTTCAGCGGAAGTAGATTCCGCGGAATGATTTTAGTGTGGCAGCTGAGGGCTGAAGTGAGTGAGCCAGAAGGTCGCGGCACCAGCGCCGAGAAGGATGCCGGTCAGGATCAGCCCGACAATTACCAGAGTCAGCCATTTGCTTGAAGGCTTCCCGGAGGATGACGTGTCGGCCGCCTTCTGCGCGCCGCCGGCCAACGCAGGTTCCGCTTCCCGCGGAAATGGGGCGTCTGAAAACTCGGCGGAGCCAATAAAGCTGTAGCCCCTGCGAGGAATCGTCTCGATAAAAATCGGTTTTTCGGTGGATTCGCCTAGCGCCTGGCGGAGTTTGTTGACCGTGGTGTTGACGTTGGCATCGTAATTGACGTGAGTATCGGCGGGCCAGAGAGCTTGCTTGAGCTGCTCGCGCGAAACCACTTCGCCTTGATTGTGAATCAAGACCAACAACACCTGGTAGACCTTGCCCTGCAAACGAAGCTTGTTGCCGCCGCGGTAGACCTGCTGCCGCTGGCGGTCGATATGGAAGGGGCCGAATCGCACGTAGCGCGGGTTGATTGAGATTTCCCGGGCGGAATCCGTTTCCATGAGAGGGTCCAGGGAGGGAATGAGATTTACCGTCATACACACGCCCTTAGTGAGGTAGACGCAGAAAAAGGAAAATGGTTTTAAGAAGTAGATACGAATCAGGCGGCGAAATTGTTTCCGAAGCATCCATTGGGGATCCGGAATGGATGCCAGGGCCTACATAGGACGGGATGCGCCTTGAAAAAACAGTAGGAACGCAAGGCCGGGGTAATCGCCAATTTCTAAAAGACGCGTAATTGTTCGCGTAATTTCCGCAATTTTAGATGGATTCCACTTCACAAAGGCTGACAGATAAGCAGTTTAGAGTGTGAGACACGCCAGAGACAAAATTGAGGGACAAATTGTCTCTGCTGGCCGCGCAGGTGCCGTTCCTTCGGCAACCGATTCGTGCCAACGGTTGAAATGGGATTGGGGAAATGTTTCAGCCGCATTGCACGAGTCAAATTCCGAAGGAGAGAACAATGCGCAGACTAACAGTCATAGCGTTGATAGCAATGATATGTATGTTGCTAGGCAATGCGGCCCAGGCGCAGAGACTAGATGGGGCTCTTCGAGTGACCGTCATGGACCACAGCCAGGCGACGGTTGAAGACGCCAAAGTGACAGCCGAAAACGAAGCGACCGGAGTTGCGTCGACGACGACGGCTTCGAGCGCCGGTACTTATGTATTCCCAAATTTATTGATCGGGACGTACACGGTGACGGTGGAGAAAGACGGTTTCAAGAAGTCGATACAAAAGGGAATCCAAGTGGCTTCAAACCAGGTGGCAGAGACAAAAGTGGAGTTGGAGCTGGGATCGGTGTCCGCCGTAGTGGAAGTTGAAGCGGGCGCTGATTTGGTGAAGACGGATTCATCAACGTTAGAGGCGACGTTCAGCGGGAAGCTTGTTAATGATATGCCCATCGGTACGCTGGGCGGAGACGTGAAAGAGCTCGCAGTGTTCACGCCGGGAACGACGACACAGCAAGGAGGCGTGCTGGGTTCGGGTGGATCGATCGGCGGAGCGCGTCCACGGTTCAATGGATTTTCGATTGATGGCGTTGATGACAACCGGATTGACGTCAACGGGCCGGTGCAGCCGGTAATTCAGGAATCGGTGGCGGAGTTCACTTTGCTGACAAATCAGTTTGCGGCGGAATATGGACACTCGGCCGGCGGTTTGTTCAACATCGTGACGAAATCGGGAACGAACAATTGGCATGGCTCGGTGTGGGAGTTCAACAGAAACCGCAACTTTAACGCTGCCGACAACCTGCAGAAGGACCGTATCGCCAGCGGGCAGGCGACGGACAAGGATCGGTTTGATTACAACCGGTTCGGCGCAAGCGTCGGCGGCCCGCTCAAGCATGACAAACTTTTCATTTATGGAGCGTACGAGTTTCAGAACCAAGGACTAGCGTCGGCCGGATCATCGGTAACGATGCCGACGGCTGCCGGCCTTGCACAGTTGCAGGCGATGGCTCCCAACGCGGCCGTGGGCGAAATTCTCTCGCAATTCCCACTAGCGCCACAGTCGAATGGGTTGGCGCATTGCTCGACGGGTTCAGGCGATCCGATTCAGCCATTGGCTTGCGTGAACAATCAGGCAATCGACGTAGGCACGTTTCAGTCGATAGCGCCGTCGTATTCGAACCAGCACGACTTCACAGTGAACGGCGACGCGAACCTAGGGAAACATCAGGTGCGCGCGCGCGTGCTTTACGACCGGCTGCGCCTGCCGCAGGTCAACCCGGTACAGCCCCAAGCGCAGTTCACGGGGTCGCAGAATGTGGATGCGAGGAAAGCGATTGTCACAGACGCGTGGAGCATCAGCCCTCGCTGGGTAAACGACGCTCGCGCTTCATATTCGCGCTTGAATGGCCCGAACCTAACCGTTCCGTCTCCGTTTGAGAATTTCCCCAACGTGGAAATTGATGAATTCGGAAGCAACGTTGGGCCGTTCAGCTTGTCACCGCAGAGCTATACGCAAAACATCTATCAGCTGTCGGATGCGCTGACGTACGTGCGCGGCAAGCACACGTGGAAGTTCGGCATTGAAGGACGCAAGTACATTGCACCGACGAACGTGTTGCCACGCGCGCGCGGCGAATGGGACTACGCCACGCTTAACTCATTCATCAACGACTTAGTGCCGGATGGACTCAACGGCGCGTTGCGCGGCGCGGGATCAGGCAGCGTCGCGGACAACTACAATGCAGTCTACTGGTTCGTGCAGGACGACTGGAAGGTTACGCCACGACTAACGTTGAATCTCGGGTTGCGTTATGAGTACAACGGAGTTCCGAGAGACGAAGGCCAGCAGGCGCTGAACAGCATCGCCGACGATCCGACGCTCGGAATTTTCTTCCGCAAGCCAAAGTCTGATAAGAACAACTTCGGCCCGCATGTGGGCTTTGCTTGGGATCCAACGGGAAGAGGCAAATGGTCAATACGCGGCGGAGGACAGATCGCGTACGACGTTATTCCGAACAACTTCGCAATCAACAGCCTGCCGCCGCAACTGCAGACGGAGCAGAATCCGGACATTACTTGCTCACTGCCGGGAAAGCCGGCGTGGTGCGGCACGGGGCAGGGTTTTGTGCCGGGTTTCCTGCTCGGCGGCGGACTGCTGCAGGAAAACGTGCCGCCGACTACCACGGAAGAGGCCCGAGCCGCGACGGGAAGCTTGATTCCCGACCACACAGCGCCAAAGGTGATCACCTGGTCGTTGGGCGTTCAACATGAACTCTTGCGCAATTCGAGCATCGAAGTTCGCTATGTTGGAACGCGTGGCATTAGCTTGCCCGTGCAGATGCGGCTGAACTCGGGTTCAGCGTTCGATCCGCGTTTCCCCGGAGGCGGCATCACGCCGTTGCCGACCTATTTCAACGAGAGCGATGTACCGGCAACGGTGACGGCGCCTTCCAGCACGTTGCTGGACTTCGACGGCTTCAACTCGGCGGTTCTTTCGGGAAACGGCTTTCTCGGAAGCGTAACGACGTTCCCGCCGAGCGGCTCGAGCGTCTACCATGGCGTATCGGCAGACTTCCAACGCCGGTTTACCAAGGGAATCTACTTCCGCACGAACTATACGTTCTCAAAGAACATCGACAACGCGACCAACGAACTGTTCAGCAGCTTCGTGAATCCGCGGCGCGCGCAGGACGGCTATGACTTTTCCGGCGATCGTGGGCGGTCCGCCTTGGACATTACCCACAAGTTCGCAATCACGTGGGTCTATGAGCTGCCTAACATTTCCACGTCGAGTGGCTTCGTGCGCGTTCTTGCGCATGGCTGGGAATGGAATGGATCCTATCTCGCGCAGAGCGGACAGCCCGTGACAGCACTTTCGGGTGTGGACTCGAACGTCAACGGAGACAACGCCGGCGACCGCACCATCATCAATCCAGCGGGCGTTGGCTTGACCGGAACCGCGGTCAACTTCGTTTGCAACGCGGGAGCGGGTGGCGCGACCAGCGTCGTTTCCGACCCGGCGACTTGCGGCGCGGGCGACGATGCCAATATCGTCGGCTACGTGGCGATCGACCCGACGGCACGTTTCGTGCAAGCGGGTCCCGGCGCGAGAGCAAACGCGGGGCGCAACACGGTCAATACACCCGGGCTGAACATCTGGAATATGGCCATATTCAAGAACACAAAGTTGACGGAGCGTTTCGGCCTGCAATTCCGCCTCGAGACCTACAATACGTTTAACCACCGCAATTTCAGCATCGGGCTGCCTTCGAACAATGGCGCGCTCGATTCGAACACCAACACCAATCCTCTGAATGCCGGGTACATTTTCGTTCCGGCTTCGGGCACGTTCCTGAACAACCATCTGTTCAACGGCGGCAGCCGGAATATGCAGCTTGGTTTGCGGCTGACCTTCTAATCGAAGGGGCGGCATCGGAAGCGAGGAGATCGCAGGCTCTCCTCGCTTCTTTCTTTGTAACAGCAGTGCGATCGGGCTTTCACCAACTTCCACGAATAATTCGGGCGTCAATCACTTTCCAGCCGCAGGCAGCACCATGACTTCAACGTTTGAAGCATGTTCTTTTGAGCGGTAGATCGAGTGAGTAGCCTTCTGGTAGTCCGATTCCTTGGCCTCGAAAATATTTGGCACAAATTTTTGCGGGTTGCGATCGTAGAGCGGGAACCAGGTACTTTGCACCTGCACCATGATGCGGTGGCCCTTCTTGAAGACGTGATTGGTCGAGTGCAGGTCGACGGTGAACGGTGTAACTTGGGTCGGCGTGAGCGGTTCCGGTTTCTCGAACGAGTTGCGGTAGCGTCCGCGGAAAATTTCGTCGGCTACCATGAGCTCAAAGCCCGAGAGTTTCCAGTCTTCCTCCACTTTTTCGGGATAAACGTCGATCAGTTTGACGACCCAATCAGCATCACTGCCGGTGGTTGAAGCAAAGAGTTTAGCCACGACGCTGCCCGTCACCGTTAGGTCCTCTTGCAGCGTGTCCGTCTGCCAGGTCAGGACGTCGGGGCGCCCGTCCACGAATCGCTGATCCTGCACGAGCCAGGTGTACCAGCTGCCGGGATGGTCCGGTGGATAAGTCATGTCCACCGGCCGGTGGCGGTACGGAACGGGATGCGCCGGATCGCTGACGTAGCTGTCCGCCGCATCCTTTGCATCTGTGGCCGGCGCATCGAAGGAAAGCTTGCCGTTTTCGTGGAAATAGAGGTGTTTGGTTTGCGACTCTTTCGGCGGCCAAGAATCATACGAGGTCCACGTGTCGCTACCCGTTTGGAATGTCGTTGCTTCCTTCACGGGCAGCGTGCCCTTGTCGTGGAGCCAAAAAGCGAACCATGGCGCTTCGATTTTTTGGCGGAAATAGACGCCGGTATCGCTGTGGAACGGAATGTCGCCGAGTGAGGCGCCTTTGCCGCCGCCCCATCCGCCGTGATTCCACGGACCGACGACGATAAAGTTGTAATTTTTCTTGTCGGACTTTTCCAGGCGGCCGTAGGTCATGATAGGACCGAAGAAATCTTCCTGATCCCACCAGCCGGCGACGTTCAGATTTGGGACCGTCGGCTCGTGCAGCGTATAGGCGACGGCACGGCGCTTCCAGAAATCGTCGTAGCTGCTGTGTGCGACGAAGTTATTCCACGTAGGGATTTTTCCGTGGAAGTATTTTTCATTGACGCTGGAAAGCGGGCCCATCCGCAAATACCAGTCGAACATGTCGAAGCGATCAAAGGGGAAGCTGAAATTTTCGCTGGAACTTTCGAGCAGTGCCGTGTATTCGAAGCCGTAAGTCAGGCGGAAGGCGCCGTTGTGGAAGAAATCGTCGCCGAGCCAGGTGTCTCCCATGCAGGCCTGTTCGGAAACGGCTTTGAGAGCGGGGTGCGGATTGACCATGCCCATGGTGACGAGATAGCCGGGGTAGGAAATGCCGTTCATGCCCACGCGGCCGTTGTTGTTGGGCACGTTTTTGATGAGCCATTCGATGGTGTCGTAGGCGTCGGTGCTTTCGTTCACACCTTTCGCGTCAGGCGCGGTGTGCAGCATTTCGAACTTGCCTTCGGAGCCGTAGCGGCCGCGGATGTCCTGAAAGACAAAAATGTAGCCGTCGGCGAACATTTCGGAATAGCGCAGCAGGTGGCCGCTCATTCCCTTATCGGGAGCGGAAATTCCGTAAGGCGTACGTTCGAAGAGAAACGGCAGCGGCGCCTTGGCGTCTTTAGGAGTGTAGATTTCGGTGTGCAGCTTCACTCCGTCGCGAACCGGGATCATGACTTCGCGCTTGTCGAACATTTTGGCCAGGTCGGCGCGCTTGTCCTGTTGGGCACTGGCGCTGGCCGCAGCAAACGCGAACAGTGCGACGAACGCGATGTGACTGACGAACCGAGCTGAATTGTTCCGTGGAAATGGCATCCGAATAGCCTCCGAAACCGGCAGAAAGCAGCGCAGAAGAATAGCACGGGCGCAAACAACGGAGGACAACGGCACTAGGCCGACGTATCGTTGGTCTGATAAAATAGATGTTGCACGGCCACACCTGAGATTTCCTGTTGTTCCTGATCCGAGATCGACCGGATCCTGACCATTTGAGGAGATGCAAACGGGCTGCTGGTTTGCTTAAGCAGCTATTTTTGTCGCTGGTCGCGTGCGACCGCGCTGGAATTGTACAAAGACACCGAACATGAGCCAAAACCTTCGCAACATTGCCATCATCGCCCACGTGGACCACGGAAAGACCACGCTGGTGGACGCCATGCTCAAGCAGAGCGGCATTTTTCGCGCCAACCAGGAAGTTGCCGATCGCGTTATGGACTCCAACGACCTCGAGCGTGAGCGCGGCATCACGATTCTTGCCAAGAACACGGCACTTTTTTTCCAGGACACGAAGATCAACATTGTGGATACGCCGGGCCACAGCGACTTCGGCGGCGAAGTGGAGCGCGCGCTGCGCATGGTGGACGGTGTCGTGATGCTGGTGGATGCCAGCGAAGGCCCGCTGCCGCAGACCCGCTATGTGCTGCAAAAGGCGCTGGCGGCGAAACTGCCTCCGGTTGTCGTTCTCAATAAAATTGATCGAGCCGACGCTCGCGCCAAGGAGGTGCTGGACGAAATTTACGATCTTTTTATCGACCTGGACGCTACCGAAGATCAGCTCGACTTTCCCATCATCTACACCAACGCTCGCGACGGCGTCGCGCACCGCACTCCTGGTGACGATTCCAAAGATTTGCTTCCGCTGTTTGAAACCATCGTGGGCCGGATTCCGCCGCCGCCGGGCGATCCTGAGGCAACGCTGCAGCTTCAGGTGATGAACCTCGACTACAGCGAATTTCTCGGACGCATTGCCATCGCTCGCGTGTTCAACGGAACGCTGAAGCGCGGAACGGACGTGGGAATCGGCAAGCTGGATGGCAAGTTGCAACCGACCAGAATTACCAAGCTCTTTACATTTCGGGGGCTCGAACGCGACGAAGCGGAAGAGGTGCATGCCGGCGATATCGTCGCCATTGCGGGCGTCGAAGGTATTCAGATCGGCGAAAGCATCACCGATTTGTCCGATCCGCAGCCGCTCGAACCGCTCATCATCGACGAGCCGACTCTGGCGATGATTTTCACCGTGAACTCCAGCCCGCTTTCCGGACGTGAAGGCAGTTACCTCACTTCTCGTGACTTGCGCGACCGCCTGCAGCGCGAATTGCTGACCAACGTATCGATTCGTGTGGAGGACACAGACACGCCGGAATCGTTCCGCGTGCTTGGCCGCGGCGAATTGCAGCTGGCCATTCTGATTGAAACCATGCGCCGCGAAGGTTTTGAGCTAATGGTCGGCAAGCCAGAAATCGTAGTTCGCAACGAAAACGGAAAGAAGCTCGAACCTGTGGAACGCCTTGTGGTCGACATTCCAGAGAATTTCATCGGCATCATTCTGGAAACCTTGGGCAGCCGGCGCGGCGAAATGCTCAAGATGAGCAATCACAATTCCGGGCGTGTGCGTATGGACTTCAAAATCCCTTCTCGCGGTCTCATCGGCCTGCGCAGTCAGTTGCTCACCGATACTCGCGGCACGGCCCTGCTGCATTCCATTTTTGACGGCTGGATGGAATACGGCGGCGAAATGGCGCTGCGTCCTACGGGCGCGCTGGTCGCTGACCGCGCCGGAGTGTCCACCGCGTATGCATTGTGGGGTATTCAGGAGCGCGGCGAGCTTTTCGTGGGCCCTAGCATTGATGTTTATGAAGGCATGATCATTGGAGAAAACTCGCGCGAGCAGGATATGGAAGTTAACGCTACGCGCGAAAAGAAACTAACCAACATGCGCTCCTCCAGCGCCGACGAAGCCATCCGCTTGATCCCGCACCGCGAACTCAGCCTGGAGCAGGCCATTGAGTTTATTGCCGACGACGAATACGTTGAGATCACGCCGAAGTCGATTCGCTTGCGCAAGAAGGTCTTGCAATACAACAAGCGCCCGCGTCGCTGGCAGGAGATTCGCGCTAGCCAGGAAGCAGCAGGTTAATCAGGCAGGCTACCCGCATCTAGTCTGCGGATTTCGCGAGCAACTCGACAAGCTGATCTTTCCACAGTACAGCCCAGGTGTGCGAGCCGTGTCCATGGGTCTGCTCGCTTGCCGGAATCAGGATGAATTTTCCGTTTTTCAGGCGCCTCGCTTCCCGCTGCGCGATTCCGAGTTCCTGCGGATTGATGAAGTCGTCCGCGGAGTTGATCCACGTCACCGGCACGATGATTTTTTCCAGTTGGGGTGAAGGGTCGTAGTTTCGCGAGGCGTTTACCTGATAGAGCAGATCGTTGGCATCGAGACCTGATTGGTGTGACTTAAGGTAGTCGTCCAGAAACTTGTCGGCTGCGTCGCGAGTTGGGAAAGACTTCTGCATCGGCAGGGGCGCACTGCCGGCTATGATCAGCAGATCTTGAGCGGTCCGCAGCGCCTGCACTGGCTGTTCTTTGTATTCGCCGCCTTTCCACTCCGGATCGTTTCGAATCGCATCCATCACCATCTTGCGCCATACCCGATTGCGGCCCGCGATCTGTACTGGCAAGCATGCCATCGGCATCAGCGCATCCATAAAGTCCGGATACGTCTCGCCCCAAACGAATGAGTGCATGCAGCCCATCGAAGTGCCAAAAATCAGGCGCAGATGATCGACGCCGAGCCCTTTCGTCAGCAGCAAGTGATGAGCGGCAACCATGTCGTCGTAGTCGTACGACGGAAAGTGTGCGTGCATGCTGTCGCTGGGTTTGGAGGAATTTCCGTGGCCGATGCCGTCGGGCAGAATCACGAAGTATTTGGAGGTGTCGAGCGGTTGGCCTGAGCCAAACAGCTCACCAGCGAATTGCGGCGCAAGAAACTGCGCGCCCGAGCCGCCCGTTCCGTGGAGAACCAAAACCGCGTTGGTCACGCGCCCCTTTGCGTCGTGGACTGGCTTGCCGAGCGTTCGGTAGTGTAGGCGAAGTTCCGCAAGTGATTCGCCGGAGCGAAATTTGAAGTCCTTAGCGACATAATCACCTTCCTGCACAGGTGGAAGAGGTTTTTCCTGAGCGACAGAGACCGCACTGCTTATCGTAAAGAGTGCAAGGACCGCCAAGAAGCGCATCATTGTCACCTCGTAAAATGGGCTAGGGCAAAAGATTCTTGCCGTCAGCGTTTGGCAACGAAAGTCCGACGGCGTGAGCGAGTGTTGGGGCGATACTCCGCATGTCGATAAGGCCGAGATGCCTCCCCGTCGGAACTCCTGGGCCAACGAAGAAGAACGATGAGCGCAAGTCTGGCAGGTCCGGCAATTCGCCGTGAGTTCCCATTGTATGTGCCGTCTTGCTGACGACTGGTCCGCTCAAAGAAGAAACCGTCTTCCAACCTGGCTTCAGTCCGACAAAAAACGATGCGTTCGGATAACCACCGCGCTCATGCAATTCTTCGGCTGTCAAAACGCGATCGATCCCATTCGCAGAATCGGCTGCGAGTTTATTGAGCAGATCGCGGACAGCGATGAACGTAGCTTGATCGTTGGGATCTTTCAGCACAATCGCCGCGGAACCACCGGTTTCCCATGGAATCGCCTTCCAGTCCGCGACTTTTCCCTTGTCATCTAGCGTGAATAGCTTTGCTTCCAGAAACGGCACGAACAGGTTCAGCTGGTTTTCCACTTTGGCGAAGCCGTGGTCTGAAACGACCGCGACGTAGGCGTGGCCGCGCGAAACTCGCTCAGCGGTTTCGCGCAGCGAGCCAATCACGGCATCGAGTTTCTCCAAAACAACTATCGACTGCGAGCTGAAAGGGCCGGACTCGTGTTCTTCGTGATCCAAACCAAGCAAGTGCAGTGTAAGAATCGCCGGGTGCTTGTACTCCAGAATCCATTCCGCGTATTTGCCGCGCAGCGCGTCGGCTTCCGGCGTGGAATGATAACCGCCGCGGTAGTCGCCCAGCTTGGGAGAAATCTCCTCCAGCAATCCGGGCGTGCACAGAGCGCGCAACAGCTTTCCGTCTTCAGACGTGCCGGCGCGCCACATTTCCGGAATGAGCCAGTCGATGTTCTTCGCGCCTACCGTAACCGGCCATTGAACGCTCGCCGTTTTCCTGCCCGCTTTTTTCGCCGCATCCCACAAAGTTTCTGCATGAAGATCTTCGTTGTACCAATACCAGCCATCCGCATTTTTCTGTAGTGGATCAAAGACCGAGTTGGAGTAAATTCCGTGCTTCGCTGGCCAGACACCAGTCACGAGCGTCGTGTGACTCGGATAGGTCACAGTCGGAATCACACCTTGCACGCCGTCCGCGAAAGCTCCTTCCCTTAGGAAGCGGCGCAGATTGGGCACTTTCGCTCCGTGGGCGTCGGCCTCGGTCACGTAGTCGGGGCGCATGCCGTCCACGGAAATCATGACTAACAATGGCTCATTGGCCTGTTGTGCCGCGGCATGGACCGCGCAAGTGAACAGAATCAGTAGGGCGGCAAACGTGATCATCAGACTGCGACCATAAATGCGCTTCATCCGCAAGCCTCCTAAAAGACAGTCATCTTACCTGAGATGCAGTTGCCTTTGAGTTTTCGCGGTCTTCGATACAAAATTGTGAAGGGAGAATCACGGAATCGTGACTTGCCGGAATCTGGAACATCGCGCCAGCATCATTTTGAAAATGGCGAGAATAGGATAGAGTCTATCGAGTTCCAGCAGCCTCTCACTTCGCGCCCAGGGGAATTTTGCAAAGAATGGAACCTTCCAAGTTTTATGCTGCACCTTGTTTTGTAGCTGCCACGGCCACTGCGCTGCCTCCGCATGTCATCACGCGCGATGACGTGAAGTACTACATGGGCCGCGTGTTCGAGATTCCGGAGCGGCGGCTCGAAGCCATGATGTCCATCGTGGATAACGCGCAAGTCCACCAACGCCACGTGATTTTTCCGATTGATTACACGGTTGAGCCGCGCTCGCTGGAGAAAACGAACCAGGAGTACATGGAACATGCGATCCAGCTCGGCCAGCGTGCGGCGGAAGAATGTTTGCAGCGCGCGGGCATGCGGGCCGATGAAATCGATCTCATTATTACGGTTTCCTGCACCGGGTTCATGATTCCGTCGCTCGACGCCCATCTGATCAATCGTATGGGCTTCCGTTCGAATGTGCGGCGCATGCCATTCACGGAGCTGGGTTGTGCGGCCGGCGCCATGGCCATGGGCCGCGCCAGCGATTATCTGCAGGCCTATCCCGGTAGCAACGTATTGGTCATTGCAGTGGAACTGCCTTCGCTGACCTTTCAGCGCAAGGATATTTCTCAGGCCAACCTCATTTCGTCTATTTTGTTTGGCGATGGCGCTGCAGCGGTGATTATCAGCGGCAAGCAGCATGGCAGAAGCCCGCGCATCCTAACATCCGAGACGTACACGTTTCCGGATTCGCTCGGCGCGATGGGCTTCGATCTAAAGGATTCCGGCTTCCACATTTTGCTATCGAAAGACGTGCCGGAAATGATCGGCGCAAAAATCGAAGGATTAGTGGATGGTTTTCTTTCGCGGCATTGCATGTCGCGCTCCAACATTCGCGGCTGGATTCTGCATCCCGGCGGCTCGCGTTTGCTTAGCAACGTCCAGGAAGCGCTTGGCCTGAATAATTGCGACACTCAGCCTTCGTGGGACGTCCTTGGAAATGTAGGCAATCTTTCCAGCGCCACGATTCTCTTCATTCTTCAGGAGTGGCTGGAGAAGCGTCCACTTAAGAAGGACGAGATCGCCATGGCCGCCGCGTTCGGGCCCGGCTTCAGCGCCGAATTCCTGCTTCTGCAATGGAACTGAGCGTTTATCTCTTCCTCGCTTTGCTGCTTGCAGTTGCCGCGTTGCGTATTCTTGAATTGCGCATTTCGAAGCGTCATCAGCAGCGAATGACTTCGCGCGGCGCTGCGAAAGTCAAAGACCCTTATTTCCGCTGGATGGCGATGTTTCACACGCTGGTCCTGATCGGCGCCGCCGTTGAAGTTGTCTTCCTACACCGGCCGCTAATGCCCGCACTGGCGATTCCGATGTTCGCTCTGTTCGTGGCGGCGAACCTGGTGCGCTGGTGGGTGATTCGCACGCTTGGCGAACATTGGAACGTCCAGGTCGTCAATTCCACCAAGCTTGGATTCGTCACGTCCGGGCCCTTTCGTTATGTACGTCACCCCAATTACGCCGCCGTGTTCGTTGAAATGATCGCGTTGCCATTAATTCACACGGCATGGATCACTGCGCTGGTCGGCGCGATCGCGCACATCGTCGTGCTTACTTTGCGCCTTTCCGTCGAGGATCCTATGCTGCTTTCCAATCCCGACTACGCCGCGGCAATGGGCTCCAAGCCCCGCTTCCTTCCCGGCCTCTTCTGATACGATTTCGCCAGTTTCTCGGCTTTAGAAATGGCGGTGATCCATGTTCCAGAAAGATTTATTGAAGGACCGCGCAATCTTCCTTAGCGGCGGCGGCTCTGGCCTTGGCCGTTCCATGGCGCTGCACTTCGCCTCGCTTGGCGCAAAGATGTTTGTGGTTGGCCGGCGTGAGGAGCCGCTCCGGGAAACCTGCGAACTGATTCGCAAAACTGGTGGCACCTCTGCCTACACCACCTGCGATGTCCGCGACTTCGCAGCGGTCGAAACCGCTGCCGATAAGGCTGACGCCACGCTCGGACCCATCGACACGATCGTCAACAATGCCGCAGGCAACTTCATGGCGCGCACCGAAAAACTTTCTCCGAACGCGTTCAACGCTGTCGTGGGAATCGTGTTGAACGGTACGTTCCACTGCACACAGGCGTTCGCGCGCAAATGGATCTCCGCCAAAAAGCCTGGCAACGTCCTCAACATCACAACGACTTATGCTGCAGCAAACTGTGGTTCGGCATTCGTGGTTCCTTCGGCCTGCGCCAAGGCTGGCGTACTCGCCATGACCACTTCGCTCGCCGTCGAATGGGCCAAGTACAAAATCCGCCTGAACGCCATCGCACCCGGCCCATTTCCAACCGAAGGCGCATGGTCGCGTCTCATCCCTTCTAAGGAATTCGACGAACGCGGACGCGAGTCTCATCCGATGAAACGCTATGGCCGCCACGAGGAACTCGCCAATCTCGCGGCATTTCTCATCAGCGACATGTCGGAATACATCAACGGCGAATGCGTGGTCATCGATGGCGGCCAGTGGCTGCGTGGCGCCGGCGAATTCAGCGACTTGCTTGAACTGCCCGAATCCGTCTGGGAGCAAATGGAATCCGTCCGCGCGAAAAAGTAACTTTTCCACTCAATTCTGCGGGAGCGCATTTGGTTTCAGCAGCGCCTTCAGGCGGATTTCCCCAGCCGACCTTCCGCCTGCCGATGCCCGCACAATCACGTCCTGCGCGGCCAGCTTTGCTAGCACCTCTTTGTCCATCACCGGCGTTGCGATCTCCACGAACAAGTCGGTGCGGTCCTCTTCGGGCAGCGTTAGTGTGCCCGCTCCCTGCACGACCTTCCAACCAGCCGGCACGTCAACATCGACCTGGAGCTCAAGTGGCTTCCGGTAATTGTGAGTCACACTGAGCGGAACAAGCAGATTCGAGCCGGCTTTGATCGCAATTTCGGCCGTCTTGGCTCGCGGCGCTCTCACGCAATGATTTGCCTGAAACTCACCATAGAATCCCCACGCGCCCCCTAAGCGAACGGTCGCCTGCGGCGGCGGGTTGTAATGCTCGATGAACTGTTCTGGACACGCGAAGGTGGAATTCCAATCTGGCCTAGATGTAATACCGTCAAAGACATCCGCAGTCGGTTTGCTACTGACCCTTGAATGTCCGAGTGTCAGCGTCATCGGCTCCGGCCAGAACATGTTCTTCGGATCCTCGAAAAACTTGTTGAACTGCTCTTCATTCATCTTCTGAAATTGCTGCACATCCGGGAATTGCGTCAAATGTGGCGTGGCTGCTTCGATTGCGAGGCGCCAGTAAGGCTTCTTCTGCGAAGGTGAAACTTCCTTGATCGAATATGCCGGTCCCGTCCCGGCAAACTGCTTCTCATCATCTGCGTCGCTGAAGTAATAGAGTTTCTTCGGCTGCCACGGCGTCAAATTCTCCAAATACACTTCGAGCCGCTTGGTGGCGCCAGCTACTTGCGCGGGAAACGCCGTGGCATCGTTCGCCAGGTCAAAAGCTTCCGTCGCCAGCACGCCCGCCGCCTGATGATCGCCGTGATTTTCTCCAATGAATACTCCCGGCAGCCACGTGATGATCACCTCCGGCCGCGTCAGCCGCACGATCCGCACCAGCGCTTCCAAATTCGCTCCGTGCCCCCAATTCGCCAGCGAATTCAGCACGTTCTGCGAAGCCGTGTCCTTCCCTTCGAGAAACCAGACATTTGTAATTCCGAGCTTCGCGCACGCCGTCCGCGCCTCCTGCTCGCGAATATCCGCCAGCGCCGGCCCATGCTCGCGTGAATAGTCATTCCCGCCGCTCCCTCCCCGCGTAGCAAACACCACCGCAACGCGCTTGTGCTCGTCGTAGATCGCTCGTGCCAGATACGGCGTCACTCCACCTTCATCATCGGGATGCGCCACCACCACCAGAATGTCCGTCTTCATTCGTTCGTCCGGCCTTTTGACCGTCTGCGCAACCGGCGCGGACTGCGCGAGAAGCACACCGGCGTTCAAAACCAGCACCGTCACAACGGCAGCGCACCACGCGAACAAACGCCGCATCTCTCCACCCCTTTACCTCTTGCCAATGGCTTCTAGAAGAAAGGATTGTATCCCGCCCCGCGCGGAAACAATAAGCCAGGCCCACGAGACGCAAGTTCCCGCGTCTATACTTGCAGCATGTTTCGCACGCTTCTGTTGGCCCTGCTGATCGGGACCGCACCCGGCTGTTCAGGTGTGGCGTTATCGCAGACAACTGCGTCGCTGCCGCGCGGCGTTGTCATTCCAAGCGTAAGGGCCGTTGAAAACCCGGAACAAACGTATGCACTCTACCTTCCGAACTCCTATTCACCACAGAAGAGTTGGCCGGTGGTCTATGTTTTCGACCCTCTCGCTCGCGGTGAACTTGCGCTTCACCAGTTCGAGCACTCCGCCGAGCTCCATGACTTTATCGTCGCCGCTTCCAACAATTCGCGTAACGGCCCAGGGCGCCCCCAAATCGACGCGGCTCAAGCCATGGCCAATGACACTCAGCAGCGCTTCTCAATCGACACCGGGCGCATGTATTTTGCGGGCTTTTCCGGAGGGGCGCGTGTGGCTGCCCAGCTGGCGATCTCATGCAAATGTGCCGCAGGCGTATTGCTCAGCGGTGCAGGCTTTCCCCAAAATGCGCCCCCATCGTCCAAAACGAAATTCTCCGTTTTCTCTGCCGTGGGGAAGGCCGACTTCAACTACCGCGAAGTCATCCCGTTACAGGAACAGTTCGAGAAAACCGGTCTCCCACACTGGTTACGCGTGTTCGATGGCTCCCATGAGTGGGCGACACCCGCGGTGATCGATGAAGCTCTGGCTTGGTTCCGTGTGCAAGCCATGAAGGCGAACCTCGAACCACGCAATGATGAATTCATCGCAGTAGAAACCGTGGGCGCCATACGGCTTGCTTTGTCTTTCGAAACATCCGGCGACTTGCTCCCCGCTTGGCGCGAATACAGCCAGGTTGCCGCAACGTTCGATTCCCTAGCGGATGTCAGCGCGAGTCGCTCTAAGGCAGAGTTGTTAGAGAAGGACAAAACGGTGCGCGACCAGATGAAACGTGAACGCATCGCGTTTGCAGAGCAGGACCGGCTGAGCGAAGAAGTGATGTCTGCGGTCTCGCCTGCACCACTTCCAGCTTCGGCGGCCCCGCCGGAACAGCTGACAAGGTCAGCTCCTGAGCTTGCCCGTGATCTGCGTCAACGCTCGCTTTCGGAGAAGAAATCGGAACGCGCCCTGGTTCTAAAGCGGGCGCTCGGTGCCGTTTTCATCGGGTCCATTGAAGCTGGCAACAGCGCTCTTGAGAAAAAGGATTACTCCCTCGCGGCTCGATACTTCGCTTGTGCCACGGACGCCAATCCCGAATCCGATTGGATATTTCGCCAATTGGCCGTCGCCCGGGCTCTCTCCGGCGACCGAAAAGGCGCCATTGAGGCTCTACGCTCCGCCCGCAAGCTGACGAAAGACGCTCTAACCTTTTCTGAGTGGTGCAAACACGAAAGCAGCTTCACGAAGCTTCGCGAAATGCCAGATTTCAGGGCTATTGTCGAATGACTGTTCCTCGCCTTGACCCTCTGTAGCGCTGCCGATAATCTACTTCTTTCCCCTTCAGCAAGCGGGAGCACTGCTTCTCATCATGGACACGATTCACATCACTTTGCCGGACGGCAGCGTCAAAGACGTTCCCAAAGGCACAACCGCAGCTGACATCGCGCGCGGCATTTCGCCGCGCCTCGCCGACGCCGCTTTCGTCGCGAAAGCCTACTCGAACAATGGCGCACTAACCGGTTTCGGCGATCCTGTCGAAGATGGCGGCTATCTGATCGATCTTCGCCGCCCGCTGGAACAGGACCTCAAACTCCAAATTCTCACTGACAAGCATCCCGAAGCGCTCTTCGTCTTCCGTCACTCCGCCGCGCACCTTCTGGCCGCCGCCGTGATGGAGCTTTACCCCAACGTCAAACTCGGCATCGGCCCGCCAGTAGATAACGGCTTCTTCTACGAATTTCTGCGCGAAGAACCCTTCACGCCCGACGACCTCGCTAAAATCGAAAAGAAAATGCACGAGCTTGCCGCGCAGGACTTGCCTAACGAGCGCAAGTACATGCCCAAGCCCGAAGCGCTCGAGTTCTACAAGAAGTCCAACCAGATTTTTAAGTGCGAGCTGGTCGAAGAAAAAGTTACCGAGCCGATGGTGTCTTTCTACACGACAGGTAAGTTCATCGACTTCTGCCGCGGCCCGCACATTCCTTCTACCAAACGCATCCAGGCGTTCAAGCTGATGAACGTCGCCGGTGCTTACTGGAAAGGCCAGGAAGGCAACGCGCAGCTGCAGCGCATCTACGCCGCGGCATTTTTCACGCAAAAAGAACTCGACGAATATCTGCACCGCCTCGAAGAAGCCAAGCGCCGCGACCACCGCAAGCTCGGCCCAGAACTCGATCTTTTCAGCATTCAGGAAGAAGCTGGCCCCGGCCTCATCTTCTGGCATCCCAAGGGTGGCTTCATCCGCAACATTATTGAAAACTGGTTGCGCGACGAGCTCATCAAGCGCGGCTACGACCTCGTCTACACGCCGCACATCATGCGGCTCGATCTCTGGAAAACTTCCGGCCACGCGAATTTTTATCGCGAAAACATGTTCGGCCCGGTCGAAGTCGAAAAAGCCGATTACCAGCTCAAGCCCATGAACTGCCCGGGCCACATCCTCATCTACAAATCCAAGCTGCGCAGCTATCGCGATTTACCGGTCCGTCTCGCGGAGCTAGGCACTGTCTATCGCTACGAACGCAGCGGCGTACTGCACGGCCTGCTCCGCGTCCGCGGCTTCACGCAGGACGACGCCCACATTTTCTGCATGCCTTCGCAGATCGAATCCGAAGTCGAAGCCTGCGTCGATTTCGCCTACGCCGTGATGAAAAATTTTGGCTTCGATAAATTTGAAGTCGAGCTTTCCGACTGGGACGAAAAGCATCCGGAAAATTATGCTGGCAAACCCGAAGACTGGCACCGCGCCACCGCCGCCCTCGCCAACACCATGGATCGGATGAAAATTCCGTACAAAAAAATGTCCGGCGAAGCTGCTTTCTATGGTCCCAAGATCGACGTCAAGTTAATCGACGCCATCGGCCGCTCCTGGCAGCTCACCACCGTTCAATTCGATTTCAACTTGCCCGCGCGCTTCGGCCTTGAATACGTCGGCGGCGACGGCGCTCGACACCAGCCGCTCATGGTTCACCGCGCATTGCTCGGCTCCGTCGAACGCTTCTTCGGCATTTTGATCGAACACTACGCGGGTGCGTTTCCACTGTGGCTCGCTCCCGTGCAGGTGGAAATCTGCCCGGTCAGCGAAAAAGTGATGGACTACGCGAAGCACGTCCAGGAAACACTGAAAAACCACGGCGTCCGCGTTCATCTCGACGACCGCAATGAAAAGCTGCCTGCCAAAATCCGCGACGCACAGCTCCAAAAAATTCCCTACATGCTCGTCGTCGGGCCCAAAGAAGCCGAAGCCGGCACCGTCAGCCTCCGCCACCGCGGCAAAGGCGACCTCGGCCCCAAGCCTCTCGCCGAACTAGTCGAATCCCTGCGCGCCGAATCCGACTCCCGCTCCATAGGGTAGAGCTGTGACGATTCCGGAATTGGAAGCCGCTCTAGAAAGAGCACGCGAGCACCAGCAAAAGTTCGTAGAAGAAGGCACCGTCAAGGGGTCCCTAAAGGAATTAATTGCTGCAAATGAGGCCGTGCTTAGAGCCGAACGCGCCCTAGCAGCCGCCAAGGGCGAGGAATATGCGTCGCCACTTGAGCTCCCGGTTCGCTGGAATACTGGAGCACCTTCACCGCATCTGCTCCAGAGTGATTACCGCACGTTTTTATTCTTTCTTTTATCGGATGATGAATCGGACGGAAACCAGGAATATTTGCAGATTTCGCCTTCAGACGGGACGTATGGGGAAATGATCGGACTGGTGGAATTCGACCGGTGCGAGTGTACAAAAATGGGGACGCCAAACGATGAAGTTCTCCACGGACACCCGCTCGACGGCAGAGGTTTGCGTATTTACGGCGCGTTTTCGGTTGCAAACTCCTGTTGGGTGAAAGAACTTGAGGCCATCAATTCCGTTCACAGTCAGTACAGCCCTGATGCATGGAAGGGACTGAAGCACTTTATGCTTTGCTTTCACGACTCCACATTTGAATGCGTAGCGCAAGGACTTAAGGTTGAAAAGTGGAAGGCTTCACTACCCGCGATGCTCGCAGAGGTTTGTAGACGCCTGAATCAGTAAGCATCTCGAAGATACAGAGTTCCTCCCAGTGTCTATGCGCCAGCTGCGTCTTTGCGCTTTGACTAGGTCCGGCGTACGCTAGGCTCACGTTATGCTTCGCCGAATCTTTTTACAGCTCTCCACAGCCGCTGCGATCGCCGCCCCCATGATTGTTGCTCAGAAGCCGCAGGGAAAACCCGAGGATACGCCTCTTGTCGATCAGGTGCCATCCATGCTCGACCACGTCCTTCTCGGTTGCAGCGATCTGCAAGCAGGCATCGCTTTCGTCGAACAGCAAATTGGCGTCCGAGCTGCGTCCGGCGGAGTTCATCCTGGCCGCGGCACACAAAACGCTCTTCTCTCGTTGGTCGCGTCAACCGCGCAAGGCCCCGGCCGTTATCTCGAAATCATCGCGCCCGATCCGCAACAATCCAGCGGGACGTCGCCGCTGCTCGACAAACTCAAGCAACTCACCGAACCCAAACTCGTCGGCTGGGCCGCTCACCTCCGCAACAACATCGAAGCCTACGCCGCCAAGCTCAAACAGGACGGCATCGAAGCGACCGGCCCAACCCCAGGCTCCCGCAAGCGTCCCGACGGTAAAGAACTTCACTGGCAAACCGTGACGCTCAAAGACGACGCCAACGGTCTCCTCCCGTTTTTCATTCAGTGGGGTGCCAACACAACGCATCCCTCCACCGACGCGCCCACTGGTTGCCAGCTTCTCCGCTTCGAACTCGACACTCCCAATCCCGCTCCACTAGCCGTCCTCACCGCGAAGCTTCGCCTCGACGCCATCATCATCAAGGGCGCGACACCGCAACTCCGCGCCACGATCAAGGGCCTTGCGGGCACGCTTTCCGTCACTTCCTGATCTTTCATGACCCTTTGGTTGCCCGTAGTACCGACGCACTAGTTTCCGGATACGTTCCGCCTGTGATACTGTCCGCTCAATCTTCCCTGCGTTTGGAGGCACCGTGTCCGATTCCAGCTCTGGCGTCCCTCAATTTGGCACTGCCGAATACAAGTCCACCGGCCAGAACGTCTGCGCCGGGTGCAAAAAACCCCTTTCTGGCAGCTACTTTCGCATCAACAGCTCGCTCGCCTGCGACTCGTGCACGCAGCAGATCAAAATGCGCTCGCCACAGGATTCGCATTCCAACTTTGTCCGCGGAATCCTTTTCGGAATTGGCGGAGCTATCGCCGGTCTGATTGTGTACTCGGCCTTCGCGATCCTCACCGGTATCATGATCGGCTACGTTGCTCTTGCAGTCGGCTGGCTGGTCGGCACCGCGATGAAAAAGGGCTCCACAGGCGTCGGCGGCCGTCGCTACCAGATCGCTGCCGTGGCGTTGACCTATTCCGCCGTTTCGCTTTCGGCAATTCCGATCGGCATCTCGTTTTACATGAAAGACAAAAAGCCTGCCGCGCACGCCTCGTCGAATCCGGCAAATTCCTCACCTTCCGCGACCTCGTCCGATACGCCAAACGGTGAAGTCGTCGAGATTCCCGAAGCTCCCTCGAATAAACCTAAGCCCGCCGCCGGGGCTTTCGCCGCCACTCTGCTGTTTGCCGGCCTGGCTTCGCCGTTCCTCGAACTCTCAAGCGGATTGTCCGGCATCATCCGTCTGGTGATTCTCTTTGTCGGAATTCGCATCGCCTGGAAGATTACTTCTGCTCCGCGGTTGGAAATTCTCGGCCCATTCCAGGCCGGTGCGCCTGCCGCGCCTCCTGTGCCCAGTGACTCCTAATCTGGCATTCTGAAGGCGTCAATTCCGCAACCAAGATTTAGTGATGGAAACTTCGTGTCCACAGCACCGCCTCTAAATTTCGATCTGCGCCAATGCAAGACCTGCGGCGCCGAACTCCATCCGGGCGACCTCGTCTGCGCGCAATGTCATGCGCTGGTCTATTCCGAAGAACTCACCATCCTCTCCCACCGCGCCAAGCAACTCGAAGAAAACGGCGAGCACGCCCAGGCTCTCGTCGAATGGCGCAAGGCTCTGCCGCTTCTTCCCGCCCACGCCACTCAAGCCGACTGGGTACTCGACCACATTCGCAAACTGGACCTTGCCCAACATGCTGCGCCAGCGCCACCGAAAAACACCTGGGCCAAAAAGCTCGGTCCGCTCGCCCCCATCGCTGTTTTTCTCGCCAAGGCAAAATGGCTTTTGGCTATTTTCAAATTCAAGTTCCTGTTCAGTCTGGGTGCTTTCTTCGCTTTATATTGGGCTCTCTTTGGTTGGAAATTTGGCGTTGGGTTCGGCGTCCTGATTCTGATTCACGAAATGGGCCACTACATCGATATCCGCCGCCGAGGCCTTCCTGCGGACATGCCGATTTTCCTGCCGGGACTCGGCGCCTATGTCCGCTGGCAAGCCATGGGCGTTTCGCTGGAAACCCGCGCCGCCGTCAGTTTAGCCGGCCCTTTTGCAGGTCTTCTCGCGTCGTTTGCCTGTCTTTTATTGTGGTGGAAGACTGGCGATCCACTCTGGGCCGCCCTCACCCGAGCAGGTGCGTGGCTCAACCTCATGAATCTAATTCCCGTCTGGGTCCTCGACGGCAGCCAGGCCGTGAATGCTCTCGATCGGAATTGCCGTTTCGCGATTCTCGCAAGCGCCGCGTTGTGTGCCCTGTTCTTTAAGGAAAGCGCTTTTCTCTTGGTGGCGCTCGGTGTCGTTTGGCGATTGTTCACCAAAGATCTTCCTGCGGTACCTAGCTATCGCACGGCCGCCTACTTCATCGTCATTATGGGTTTTCTGGGACTTGTTCTGAGCTCCGTACCCGGCCGCGGTTTCGGTTCCCAATAGTTTCGATTGCTCCAAGGTACGCCATACCCAGTCTGTTTCTTACTTGGTTCCCTGTCGGCAAACTTCTTTTGCCCTTTCCAAAATGAAACGTTTTCGCCCTTCCCGCCACTACCTCTCAGCACCAACAACTCAGGGGTAGAGCCTAGTTGGTCCAAACCGAGTTGAAGGCGCCTGGGGCACTGCTAGGGCTGTGAGCGGTCACCACTCTGGGCCGTGCCCCTCTCTCCACGAAGGAGAGGGCATGCCGCGCGCTTTCGCGCATGCAAATTTCCCCGCTCCCAACCCGGCCCATGCTATACTTTGAAGTCCGTCCTCGTGTGGGTTCCCGCCCTGTCGGGCTGAGCGGACCAAAACGAGGCCGCTTGTGTGGTTGGCAGTGCATTCGGGCCCGGAAACGGTCTTCCGTCTCTTCGGCGCTTTGACTACTTTGAGGGGGAGTTATCGCAGATAGAAATTTCCGGCCGCAGAGCGACCGCGTTCGCATCAACGAACGCATCCGCGCTCGCGAAGTCCGGGTGATTGACGAAGACGGCGGCCAGCTCGGCGTCATGCAGCCTTTTGAAGCCATTCGCTTGGCCAAGGAACGCGGATTGGATTTGGTGGAGATTTCCCCGACGGCGGATCCCCCAGTTTGCAAGATCACCGATTACGGAAAATTTCTTTACCAACAGAACAAAAGGGCGCACGAGCAACGCAAAAGCAGCCGCGGCTCCGCGCTCAAGGAAGTCAAGTTCCGGCCCAACACCGCCGAACACGATTTTCAGGTTCGCAAGAACCAGATCATCCGTTTTCTCGGTGAAGGCCATAAAGTTCGCGCCATGATTTTTCATCGGGGCCGCGAAATGGCGCACCAGGAAGTCGGCCGCGCCAAGATGACCCGTCTGCTAGGCGAGCTTGGCGACCAGGGGCAAATCGAAACGCCGCCGCGCATGGAGGGCAACGTCCTCGTGGCGCTGCTCGCTCCGAAAAAAGGTGGAGCAGCTGTGGCGGCCCGTCCGGCGAATTAAAAATTCCGGCGAGCAGCGCGGAATATGAACGATGCGCAGCACGCCGCGCCTGTTCACCATGAAAAAATTGATTCAAAAAGGGTTGCGGCCATACTCAGCGTCAACTGCGCCACAACTGTAACAAAAGAAAGGGTTTAGCAATGCCTCGTAACGCGTCAAAACCGAAAAGGAAGCTCAAGACCCATCGCGGCGCCGCCAAGCGCTTCAAGCTGACCGCCACCGGCAAGCTGCTCCGCATGCACTCCGGCAAGCGCCATCTGCTTGGCACCAAAGCTGCCAAACGCATGCGCAAGCTGAAAAAGATTACGCAAGTCAATCACGCCGACAAAGCCAAGACCATGCAGATGCTCCCCTACGGGCTGAGCTGACGTTCTTTTTGTCGCGCCGGCGTCGCGCCGGCGGTGTTGTCGACAAAGTTTTGCGAAAGCGATTTTTTGCTTCGCGAAAAACGCAGAACGAGAAATTGTTCTGTGTGCTGCTCAGAAAACTTGCTGAGCGGCAATTCGTGCCAGGCAGCGCTTCACGGGTGCCTGCCGGCCGAAAAACGCTGCACTTGCAGCGATGCAGTTCACATCGGAAACAAACCCGTTGCGCAGCGCAGGTTTCGTAATCGGCGAAGCCCACGCAGCCGCAACCTGTTTGTCTCCGTAAAAAATCTAAGGAGCAAACCCATGGCACGCGTAAAACGCGGCACAAAACGCCGGGCACGGCGCAAGAAGTACCTCAAGAGGACAAAAGGCTTTTTCCTCACCAAGAGCAAGCTGTACCAATCCGCGCAGGAAGCGGCAAATCGCGCGGATCGCTACGCGTTTCGCGATCGCCGCGCCAAGAAGCGCCAGTATCGCCGCTTGTGGATTCAGCGCATCGGCGCCGCCGCGCGTCTGAACGGCATCACCTACGGCCAGCTTATCCACGGCCTCAAAGCCGCCGGCATTGAGCTTGATCGTAAAGTGCTCGCCGACATCGCGGTGAAAGACGCCGCCGGCTTCGCGCAGCTCGCGGAGAAGGCCAAGGCTTTCGCGCCCAAGCCCGCCGCGAAAAAAGCCTAAGATCACTTTCAAGCACAGATTATGCGGTGGGACGCGACTCATCGCGTCCCCGCCGCTTCTTTGCATCTGCGCCGCTGGCGGCATGCAATCGCTCTCTTGTAATCTATCTGTTCCCTATGCCTGAAAATTCTCACGAGAAGACGCTCGCTGCACTCGGCGTGACGCAACCCGAACAGGTTGTGCCGCTGTTCGCGCAATTGCTTGCACAGGCGACCTCCGACATGCGAGCTGCGCATTCCGCCGATGCGTTTGAAAAATTTCGCGTGCAGTGGCTCGGCCGTAAAGCTGGCGTAGTCACACTGGTCGGCGACAATTGGCTGAAACCAGCCTCCAAAGAACTGAAACCCGCTGTCGGCCAGGAACTCAACAAATTCAAGGCGCAACTCGAAGCGCAGATGGAAGCGCGGCGCGCAGCGATAGAGTCCGGCTCGGAAGAAACTGTCGGCGCGAAAGACCGCATCGACCTCTCGCTTCCTGGCGTCGTCCGCCCCGTCGGCTCGCGCCATCTGATTCGCCAAGTCTTCCAGGAAATCGAAGACATTTTCGTTTCGATCGGCTTCTCCGTTGTCGAAGGCCCGGAAATCGAAACGCCTTACTACAACTTCGAGGCGCTCAATATTCCAGAGTTTCATCCTGTGCGCGACGACATGGACACGTTCTACGTCGAAGCCGCAGCAGGATCGGGCGCGAAAACTCCGCCAGGCTCACTGCTGTTGCGTACCCATACTTCGCCCGTGCAGATCCGCACGATGGAAAAACAGAAGCCACCGGTTCGCGTCATCGTTCCTGGCAAGGTCTATCGCCGCGACAATCCTGATGCGACTCACTCCTTCATGTTTCACCAGATCGAAGGACTCGCCGTCGATACCGACATCACTTTTTGCGATTTCACCGGCACCATCGAATATTTCGTGAAGCAGTATTTCGGGCCCAGCGTGAAAACCCGTTTTCGCCCGAGCTATTTTCCATTCACCGAGCCCAGCGTCGAGTTCGACGTCTCCTGCATTTTCTGCGGCGGCAGTGGTGTGGCTGCGAACGGGGCCACCTGCGGCAAGTGCAAAGGTTCACAGTGGATTGAACTTTTTGGCGCGGGCATGGTCGATCCGGCGGTCTACGGCTTTGTGAACTACGACGCGAAGAAGCTGAGCGGCTTCGCCTTCGGCATGGGCATGGACCGCCTCGCGATGCTCAAGTACGGCATCGACGACATTCAGGCCTTTTTCCAGAACGACATTCGCTTTCTGAAGCAGTTTTCGTAAATGAATCTTCGACATGACTTTCACCGATGCTAAACAACGCTTTTCGTCCCGTGTAGCGGACTACGTCCGCTACCGTCCTGGTTATCCGTCCGCGCTGATTGAGTTGCTGCGGAAGGAGTGCGAGCTTAAAAGCAATTCGGACGAACAAGTCGTCGTGGATATCGGTTCCGGTACAGGTTTGCTGAGCAAGTTGTTCGTTCAAAACGGCAACCTCGTGGTAGGAATCGAACCGAACGAAGAAATGCGAAGAGCTGGCGACGAATTTCTGAAGGATTACGAGAATTTTGCAAGTCGCGCTGGTTCGGCCGAGGCCACCGGGATCGCGCGCGAGTCGACGGATTTCATTGTTGTAGGCCAGGCGTTTCACTGGTTTGAGCCGAGTGCCACTCGGCGCGAGTTTGCGCGCATCCTGAAGCCGGGCGGCTGGGTGGCCGTGATGTGGAATGACCGCCGCATCGGCGAAACTGCTTTCGGTCGCGCCTACGAAGATCTCCTTTTGCGCTTCGGGACCGACTACGCCAAAGTGCGCGAGGCGTATCCCGAAGCCGCCGAGATGGAACAGTTTTTCGGAGCAGAAAATGCCCGCCGGGCCGAGCTGCCCAATTTTCAAGAATTCGATTTCGAAGGGCTGGCCGGACGGGTGAGAAGCAGCTCCTACGCGCCAAAGGAAGGCCATGCGAACTACGAGCCCATGATGGCTGCATTGCGAAAGCTGTTCGAAGCGAATCAGAAACTCGGCCGCGTTCGCATGGAATACACCACTCAGATCTATTTCGGTCGGCTGGATGCCGCGAGGAACGCAGAATGAAGGTTGTTTACAACTGGCTGAAGGATTTTGTCGACGTGAACGCGATGCCGCAGGAGCTCGCCTCGCGACTTGCCCTCGCGGGCACGAACATCGCCAGTGTGGAATCACAGCCTCTCGGTGGCGTCATCGAAGCCGAAATTACCTCCAACCGCCCCGACTGCCTCGGTGTGTACGGAATCGCGCGCGAAGTATCGGCGATTTACAAGCTTCCGCTGAAGCCGGTCAATCCGAAGCCGGCGGAGTCTTCCGCCGCAAAAGCCAGCGACGCGGTATCCGTAAAAATCGAAACGCCGGACCTATGCGGACGTTTCACAGCGCGCGTCATTCGCAATGCAAAAATTCAGCCGTCGCCTGCCTGGCTGCGCGAACGCCTGGACGCCGCAGGTGTGGCCTCCATCAGCAACGTGGTGGACGCAACCAACTACGTCATGCTGGAGCTTGGCCACCCGCTGCACGCGTTCGATTACGACCTCGTTCGAAATCACTCCATCGTGGTGCGCGCTGCGAAGCGCGGTGAAAAACTCAAGACGCTCGACGGTATGGAACGCACGCTCGATCCGTCGTTCAGCGTCGTGTGTGATGGCGACGGCTCTCGCGCTGTCGGCATCGGCGGCATCATGGGCGGCGGCGAAACAGAAATTTCGTTCTCCACGAAGAACGTCCTCATCGAATGCGCCTGGTTCGAGCCCGTTGCGATTCGCCGCGCAACTCGCTTCCTGAAATTGCACACGGAAGCTTCCACGCGTTTCAGCCGCGGCGCTGATCCGGAAATGGCGGAGCTGGCTTCGCGCCGTTGCGCCGAACTGATTCTGCAGCTCGCGGGTGGCGAATTGCTATCGGGCGTCGTGGATGTTTATCCCGGCAAACGCACCGCGAAGAAAATCACCATTACGCGCGCGGAAATTCTGCGCGTCATGGGCGCTGACGTTCCAGACAAGGAAGTGGAAGCGATTCTCGGTGCGCTCGGCTTCGCGCCGGTTCGTGTGGACCAGAATCGCGGCCAATCGGGCTCCATCCTCGCCGCGTGGGAATGCACGCAACCTTCGTGGCGCGCGGAGGTCGAGCGCGAGATTGACCTCATCGAAGAAGTGATTCGCGTTTACGGCATGGACAAATTTCCGCCGCGCCTTCCCGCAGCTCGCCAGGGAGCCGCGCGTCTGCCGCACTACGAAGCCGAATCGCACCTCCGCGAACGTCTCATCGGTCTCGGCTATCGCGAGATAGTCACCATTCCGCATGTTGCGGAAGACCGCGATGCGCTGTTCCGTCCGCAGGGCGTAATTCCGGCCCGGCTCGCGAACCCGCTCTCTGAAGAGGCCGGTGTACTTCGCTCGAATGGTTCTGTCTCGATGGCCGGCGCCATCGAATGGAACTTGAATCACGGCCAGCGCAATGTTCGGCTTTTCGAAATTGGCAGGCACTATCGCTTTGCGGCGGCCGGACAAAACGGCACAACTCAAACCCCGGTCGAAACACTGTTTCTAACCCTTGGGGCTACCGGCGAAGCTCGCACGCAAGGTCTTTACGACAGCGCGCGCGAATTTTCCTTCGCCGATTTGAAGGGCGACCTCGATGCGATCGGCGCCCTGTGTGGTGGGCTGCAGTGGCAAGAAGGCGGCGCGGATTCGCTAAGTCCGGCCAAGCGCGGTCGTGTTTTGCTCGCTGGCAACGAACTCGGCTCGGCTGGTCTCCTCGTCCGTCGCCTCGTCGATAAGCTGAAATTCCGCCAGGACGTTTTCCTCGCCGAAATTGTCCTCGGCCCGTTCTATTGCAAATACTATGGCGTGAAGAACGCGCGCCGCTACCAGCCGTTGCCGCGTTTCCCTGCGGTCGAACGCGATTTCTCGTTGATGCTCAACGACGGCATCACGTTCGCGCAAGTCAGTGACACGATCCGCAGTACCAACATTTCCGAACTCGCTTCCGTCGAAGCTGCCGACCTGTTCCGCGGCAAGAACGTCCCGGCAGGCAAATACTCCCTGATGGTCCGCGTCACGTTCCAAAGCCGTGAAACCACTCTGACCGACGCACAAATCGGCGATTACTCCGGCAAAATCGTCGCCGTCCTCGAGTCCAAACTTGGCGCTACCCTCCGCGCCAGCTGATCTTGGCGAAACCGAGATGCCCTTCGCAACGCTAGTTCGTGAAGCTTGCAAGAAGGCAGCCTTAGCGGCTGCGCAAACAGGGTCCTAGTTCCTCCGAATGGCTCGCGAGCGCTATTTTCTAAAATCGAAGCGGCTGGGCTTTCGCTGGTGGTCGCGAGATGATCTGCCGTTGGCGCGTGAATTGTGGGGCGACCTGGAAGTAACAAAGTTTTTTGGCGGGCCGTTCTCTGGGGAAGAAATCGTGCGCAGGCTCCAGGTCGAACTGGACCGAGCCGCCGCTCACAATTTTCAGTACTGGCCGATGCATCTGCTCGATGGCGGCGAATTTGTCGGCTGCTGCGGCCTGCGCCCTTACAAGCTGGAAGAAAGAATTCCGGAGCTTGGTTTCCACCTGCCGCCGAAATTCTGGGGCCGTGGTCTCGCTCCCGAAGCTGCGGCTGCCGTGATTCGCTACGCGTTCGAAACGATCGGCGCAAAAGCCCTCTCCGCCGGCCACCATCCTGACAACGCTAACTCAAAGAAAGTCCTCGACCGGCTAGGTTTTCAATACACGCACGACGAAATCTTCCCTGCACTGGGAATCGACATTCCCTACTACATACTTCGCCGGCCGGGCTAACGGTTCTACACGAATCGAATTCATGCGTCCCCTAGAACGAGCACGCGTTTGTCGGTTCTTCGGCCCAGGGCAGGGGTGGTAAGTTCGTGGGCTTGTAGGTTTGGTCGAGCTGAAGCTTCTCCTTCACCGTCGCGTGCAAAACAGAACCGTCCGGAATTACACGCCGCGCGCCGAATGGAATTCTCCATTTCGCTCTTTTCGCAGCGAAGTCGTAATACTTGTGCGGCAGAAACTCCACCAGCCACCAAATCGGCGTCAACGAATTGTGTAGCTTTGCGCGCGGATCGGGTGGAACGGGCGCCGGAGGCGCAGCCGGTGCGCGTCCCAAAATGTAGTTAGCCCGAGCTGCGTCCACCAGCAGGCCAAGGGACGTCGCCTCGCACATCATCCATTCCAGTGCAATTTTAGAAAGCCCGCTTTCCGCTTCCGGGTAAGATCCGCCTACATCCGAATGCACGCCCGCGAACCAAACCTGCTTGATCGTTTGCCCGGGCAGTGCCGCGCCCCAAAGATTGTTGCGAAAATAGCAGCGGCGCTCATCAATCGAAACCGCGTGGCGTCCATTTTTCATGTCGGGATTCTGTGCGGTGTAAGGCAAGCGCACGGGATCCCACACGTAGCCTACGGAACTGACGGTGTCCCACATACCGGCAAAATGGAGCGGACAGTCGCGGCAGAAAGTGGCTTTAAAACCTTCGGCAACACTGAAAGTGTGCGTCATACCGGCGGCATTGCGCGTGCGGCGGGAATACATACGCAGGATGTACGGGATCAGTCCTTCATTGCCCGGGTAGAGCAGGCCGAACATGTGCAGACAGCCCGCTAAAGCGCGGGCCGTGTAGGCGCCCCGGCTGAATCCAAAGAGATACACGCGGTCGCCGGTCTCGTACGTTTCCATCAGGTAGCGGTAAGCGTCGCCCACGTTGTCGAGCAGGCCAGCGCCAAAGGCGAGTCCCGCGACGATGGACCAGGCCTTGCTGAGCCAGTTTCGCGCGGAGGGAGAGCCCATCGTGCCGACGCCGGGATGGTAGTAGCCGATCTGCAATTTCGGGTCGATGACCAGCGTGCTGTACAGCTTGACCACGTTGGAGTTGTGGTCGCTGTATTCGTTGCCAGTTCCATCGCAACAAATCACGATGTTCTTTGCCACGGTTTCTCCTGGCTCGTGCTCTGCTCTCTTGGACTCAGTAAAGCGAAGGCCTGGCCGCTCCGCCGAGCAGCGAGGTATTCATATTGCCGATCAGGTGCGTGCCTTCGCCACCGCCCCATGAATAAAGGAGAAAAACTTGTGGAAAGCCGCCCGCGCGCAATGTGAGGCCGGCGGAATAACTGTGCAGCCACGGATTGGAGCCGAGATCGCCGCGATTTAGGGCCACTTTGCCTTGATCGGCGGAAAGTGCGATGCCTAAAGGGAGCTTCCAGATGGAGTGTTCAAATCCTTCATGCAGGAACATGACATTGGGCGCACGGAATCGGTAGTCGTCAAAACTCGGCAACGTTGCATTGCCATTGATGTCGCCGCCTCCCAGCGTGGGTTGGAAGTAAAACGGCACTGTGCTGCCGGCGCCGGTGAACGATTCCGAGAGGAAAAATCGGAAATTGATACTGCCCTCAAGGTTGCGCACAACCGACGGGCACTCCGCGTTCGCTCCGGTTCCAGAGGCGCAAGCATCCGGGCCGTTCTGATCTCTTGCCAGCAGGCTGCGCGTGCTCTTGCGGTAGAGCGGAATCTGATGGCCCAAGTCGATGGTGAGGCGCCGGAATGAAAAAGTGGAATTGCCGGCCACAAATTGCTGAAAGTTCAGGAAATAGTTCAGCCGCAGGTAGTCCGAGAAAAGATGCGGACGCATCCGCGCGCCTTCGCCGAACTGCGCAAAACCCGGCTGGTTCGTAAGTCCGGGCGCTGTCGTTTCGTCAAAGACAGTTTCAATCGATGGGCTCGATTCGCCGTGATTGCCGCGAATGTCCACAAAGCGGCCGTTCGCCTCTCCGTAGAACGACAAATTCAGCTTTCCTAAAATCGGCCAGACCACATTCGTGCCCACTATGCGCTCGCTCATGCCGAAAACAGAACGGTCAGCGCGGGTCGTGGAAGGCCCTAAACCGAAGTAGTAGATTTTATTCAGTGAGATCGCCTGAGCGTAGACGTTGAAAAACGGCGCTTCTCCCACCGCGAGGTCGGAGTCAGCCGCATCAGCCGCGGTGCCTGTGGTTACGGTAATGTCATGATGCGGCACGCGAATCGCTTTCATGTAGACGCCGGCTCGCCAGGACCCGTTCGGCGAGGCCACTCCGTCGGCGTTCCAGTTGAGCCGCCAGGTTTCGTTCGGCGTCCAGTGCGCGACAAACGCTGCTCCGGCGCCAAACCCGTTTTGTGGGGCTATGCTTCCCACTGCGATATGCAGAGGATGGTCGGTGAAGAGGACCTGCGCACAGCTGCCGAGGGCTTTGATGTCGAAGGCGAGGCAACTTTTCTGGAAACGTTCGCCTTCGCCGCGAAAATCAGCCTGTAGCTGGTTTTCCTGTGCGGAAAGTGGAGCCGCCGCTAACGCCAGGAGCAGCAGCAGACGCTTAACCACGGCTTCTCCTTTTTTTCTTTCTTGCCGTTCTTTTCTTTTTGGCCGGGCTAGCCGCCGTGTGCGGATGCAAGACGGAAGTGGCCAGTCTGACGAAACGCCCGGCCTGCTCTTCCGTAACCGGGTTAACCGCCGCGCGATTGTCAAGAGTTTTCAAATGAACGCTTAGCGCATTCGCAGCGTGAATCATCTGGTCCAGCAACAATCGCGACGCCGGTCGCTCTTTGTTAAACGCGGAGCGCGGAGGCTTCGGCACACGAACTACATTTTTCGGTTTGTCCGCCATTTTCGACCTCAGAAATGAAATACAGGACAATCCGTGTCGGGACGCAGATTGTCGGAAAGTAAATCGAGGAACGTTTCCGAAGTCTTCTCGCGCGGCGATCGCTGGTCGTAATTCCCGATGAATTGCTTTGTCACGGTCGCCGGAATCGACGCGTGTTCAAATGTCCGCCCCGTGTTCGCATCCTCAGGACCTGTCACCACTGTCGCTTTCGCGATCCAAGGCGAAATGAGTACTGCTGGAACGCGCACACCCAATCGATCGAACGCGAATGACTGGCCGATTCCCGTGTCGGCAGCAGACGCGACGAATCCATCCGGTTTGCAAGCCGGCGGCGGCACATGGTCGTAAATTCCTCCGTGCTCGTCATAGACCACCAGCAATACAGTGCTCTTCCAGAGCGCGGCGTTTCCTCGGATCGCGTTGTAAATTGACGCGATAAAGATCTCGCCTTGCTGCACGTTGTGATCGGGATGCTGATCCGAAGCCAGTTCTTCACCGCCTTCGCCTTCATGGTCGTTATAATTGGGTTCTATAAACGAATAATCGGGCAACAATCCCTTCTTGCAGTCATCCAGAAATTGCGGATACGTTGCAAAGTTTTGCGGCTGGTTTTTCAGTAGATTGACGATCTCCATCGTCGAACTGGTCTGGTCGTAGTAATAGATTTTCGCCGTCCGTCCGGCGCCCCACATGCGATCGTAAATGTTCTTGAACGGCACGTTTTCGTAGAACAGATCCATGCCTACTTTTCCGAATGACGTTCCGTAGTGCGCGAACGCGCGGTTACAAATCGTCGGCCCGGGAATGGACGAAAACCAGCCGTTGAAAACCGCGAAGCTCCGCGCAAGCGTGGAAAGCACTGGCAGCTTCTCCGGCGGAAAGTAGTACATGATCTTGCGTGCGTGGTCGGCGTCTTTCTGCTGCTGAAAATAACTTTGGATGAAACCGTTCATGGAAGGCGCCGCGGGCGGCCCAGTCGTTCCGAAAAAAAGCTGTTGATGAACGCCGGGGAAATGGTGGTCGGGGTCGGGATCCAGTTGGCCTTGGAACTGCGCCTTCGGCTGCACCTTTACTGGCTCGTTCGTTGTGTCCAGGTTTGATTCGTTTCCTGTGAGGCCGTTAATGCGCGGATCTTGCTTCTTCAGCCCGCCCAGCATGTGGTCGAACGAGCGGTTTTCCATCATTAGTACAACAATATGCTTGAGGTTATCCAGGCCTGCCGTCATTTTCGCCGATCCCCAGAGTCCAGAGTGGAACCATAGATAGTGTAAGGAGAGGCGACATCGTTTCATGTCACGAAAGCGTCAGAATTCGTGCTACGTCAATGACAATTGCTCGCTAATGCGAGCTGAGTTTGAGAACAGTGGTTAGTTGGCTTTTGTCTGGTGTGCGCGCAAATTTTCTGTCGTGGCGTTGAGCTTTTTCAGCATGGTCTGAATTTCCGGGTTCGAATTGAACAGCTTCCAGATCAGCCCGGTGCGCTGGTTCTCGACCATCACTGTAATCGGCGCCTGGTTCAGTCCCATGTAAATCGGCGACCACCAGTCCGCGTCCAGGTTGTACGCATCGAGCGGACCGTATACTCCCCACAGTTTGTCGCCCAGATCACGATAAAAATGCTTGAACGCCGCCATGGAAGCCTCTGGCGTATACGGAAATGAAGCCAGCGCACCCGTCGGCGCCAGTGTGCCAACATCGTGCTCCGCGTCGGGTGCCGACGGCATGTAACCTTGCGGCCCGTCACTCGCCGTAAGCCCCCACGCTTCCGCGCTGTACGTCTTGCTCTTCTTCGGATTCTCCGTGGTATACGCGCGACTGACGAGCGCCAGCTTGCGATTGTTCTCAAAATAATTCGTATAGAGGTCGGTCAGGGAGTGCGGGTCGAATCCCATGTAGGAATAATGTGCAAAGAACAGTGGCCCGCCCGTGCCCACGCCAACATCCAGTTTCGTCCCAAAATACGTTGTGCCATTCGCGTACTTTGATCCATCCCCCGAGCCCGACCAGCCCTTGCGGTAAAGTTGCGCCGCTTCCGACTGTCCCGCCCATCCCGTGTAGTAGAGCTCCGGCCCCACGCCATGCGTCGGCGACGCAATCGCTAGCAAATACACGATCATCGTTTCGTTGAATCCCGTCAGCCGGTGGTTGATAAACCAGCTCCATTCCGGCGTCCAGTGCCAATAAATCGCGTCGCTGTCCGCGGTCTTGCGATACCAATCCCACTCCATCCCTTCCCAAAGTCGCGTGATGCGCGCCACCAATTCTTTTTCCGCCGGCGTGTCGCGATCGAAGTATTGCCGTGCCGCCAGCAAACCCTGCATCAAAAACGCGCTTTCCACCAAATCGCCCCCGCTGTCCACCATGTCGAACACTGGCAGCGTCTTCACTTCCTTTCCGTCCATGAAGTGCGACCACACGCCGTGATACCGCGGCGCTTTTTCCAGAAACGTCGTAACTTTGTTCAGCCGTTCCGTGCCCTGCTCGCGCGTGATGAATCCGCGATCCACTCCCACTACCAGCGCCATGATCCCGAACCCCGACGCACCCGTCGCCATGATCCGGTCGTCGCCCGGAATATTTTCCAATGCCATCCCCGAATATGGATCGGCGCCTTCCCAGTAGTAACGGAAACACGCCTCCTGCAGCATCGTCAGCAATTCGTCGTCGCTCATCGCATGAGTCGTCGCCGACACCGCCGCGCTCTGCGCCGACTCGCGATACTCCGCATCCGACGCCACCACTTTGTAGTACGCCTCCTGCCCCACCTTCCCCAGAAAATCCGTATAGCGCCGAATCCCCGGCGTCTGGATCTCGATGGGCGCAAATTCTTTTCCGTCGATCGAGCGATAAATCACAAATCTTTCCATCTCAGGGTTCGATGCACGCGTCTCCCGATAATCCCAGCTCAAATCAATGTGCCGCTCGTATGCCTTCGCCCTAAGGTTCGCCGGCGCCGGCAAACCAGGCGCGTTGCCTCCTCCAGATTTTCCCGCGCGCGCATTATCGATTCGAATCTCATCTACAAACAGCGTGTGCGCCGCTCCATCCGCTTCGCCCTGCTCAAAGATCAACGTCTTCAGTTGCCGCGGATCAAACGGATGAATCGACCCCGTATCAATCTTGCTGAACGGAATGAACACCCGCGTCCACTTCTTCGCCGGAACGTCCCCGGAAAATTCACCGAGCGCCGCCGGCTTCGAAAACTGCCGCGCCATATCCTGCAACCGGAATCGCGGCATCGCTGCCGCGCGAATCGCTTGCGGCGCGTACACCCAGAACGAAAGCGTATTTCCGTCAAAGTGGTAATCGCGGTTGCGGAAAATCAGCACACCGATGTCCGCTGCCCAAGCCCCGCCTGGCTTCGACTCCCACGCGACCTTCACCGAATTCGGCCCTGTAAAGAACGTAGTCCCGTCCAGCGGCAATCTCTTCTCCCGTGTCTCCAGCGTGCTCGGGTCTACCGCTTTCCCCGACGAGTAGTAATAGCTCGCGTCCCGTGGCCCGTTATCGAAAAATGTGTGACGGTAATACGATGTCTGCCCCAGCGCTCCCGCGGGAAGCAGCGCCGCCACCAGCAGCGAAGCTGCGATACCGCTGCAGGTCATTCTTGGGCTGACAATACGCAAGGACATGAGCCGGTTCTCCCCCGAAAACGAACGCCGGGTCAGCGCCTGATGCGGCGCAAGACAGCCCGACAAACTCGCGACAACCTGCTGACAATTCAGATAATTAGCAGCCGAGGGCAGGCGCTCGCCCCGACAAGGATTCAAATTAAGAATCGTTGACAACCGGATTTTACATCACTATATTGCAGAACAGTAGTACTTAACCGTTTTAGTCCGCTGTCGGCAAGGGCGGGGGTCCTCTCCGGCAGACTTCAGAGGGGTGTTGAAAATGAAAATGGGGAAACTGTTAGCCTACGGGCTGACTGCGTTGTTCTGCCTTTACGTCCTAGCGCCGACGGCAGCGGCGCAGTACCGCGCTTCCATCCAGGGAACTGTAACCGATGCTCAAGGAAGCGTAGTCAGCGGGGCCACTGTAACGCTGACGAATCAAGAAACCAATCTGTCTCAGACCACGAACACCAACGAAAACGGCTTTTACAGCTTTAACGCTTTGCCTCCTAGCCGCTACGTGATCTCGGTTGAGAAAACGGGTTTCAAGAAGAAGACTCTGAATGACGTCGGATTGGTCGCGGAGCAGGTCAACGGCGTCAACATCCAGCTGGAAGTTGGTGAAGTCACGCAGACCGTAACCGTCAACGGCAATCAAGTGCCGTTGCTGGACACCGAAACTGCTAGCAACAGCGGCACTGTAACCCAAGACAATTATCAGAGGCTGCCTTCCTTCGGTCGCGATCCCTTCCAGTTGCTGCAGCTGGCTCCAGGCGCATTTGGTGATGGCTCTCAATCTGCGGGCGGCGGAACTAACAATTTGCCAGGAACCACTATCGGCGGTACGGGTGCCACTGACGGAATCTTTAAAACGGAAAACGGCGGCCAGATCACGGCAAACGGCGCTCGCACTGGCGAAAACAACTACACGATCGACGGCGTCGGGATGACCAGCGTCTCCTGGGGAGGCACGGCGGTTGTCACTCCCAACCTTGATTCCATCAAGGAAGTAAAAATCGTCACCGACAACTACGACGCGGAATACGGCCGCTATCGCGGAGCGCAGGTCCAAATCATTTCTCAGAACGGCACCAATAGTTACCATGGCAGTCTGTTCCTCCGTGCTCGGCGTCCTGGCCTCAATGCTTTCCAGAAATACAACGGCTACAACAACTCGGTCCTGCGTGACAACGCCCGCTTCAATGACTACGGCGGGACGGTTGGCGGCCCCATCTGGAAGGACAAACTCTTCGTTTTCTTTTCTTACGAAACTTTGAAGAATAATCAAGTCAGCGCCGACGCTGGCGGCTTTTACGAAACTCCAGAACTTCGTGCGTTGGCTGCTTCTGGCACGAATGCCTCTGCCATCCTAGGCTTCCCTGGAACTGGTCCGGTTGGCGGCACCGTCGAAGATATCCCGTGCACCGGAATCGGTCTCGCGGAGGGCCCCTATTGTCACGAAATTCCCGGCCAGGGACTCGACCTTGGCAGTCCTCTAACGAGTGGCTTGGGAACACACGATCCTAGTTACTTGGGGCCAAACCAGCCTGGTTTTGGTTCGGGGCTAGATGGCGTTGCTGATATCGCCTTCCTCCAGAATATTCCGAACCCAGCCACTGCGGACCAGGTGCAATACAACGGTCGCGTCGATTTCACGCCGACCAAGAGAGACCTGGTCGCCTTTAGCATTTACTATGTCCCGACGAGCTCTACTTCTTTCAATGGCTCCGGAGTCCGCGAAGCGAACTTTTTCAACCATTCCGTCTTGAACGAAGCATTCACGACGCTTTGGGATCACACTTTCTCCCCGACCCTGGTCAACGAAGTCCGTTTGAATGCGGCCGGCTGGCGGTGGAAAGATTTGCCGCTCAATCCCAACGCTCCTTGGGGCCTGCCGCCGATCAACTTCAGTAACGGCTTTAACTCCAACCCCACGATCGGCAACGCCGCCCTTCAGGGCTTTGGAATCGGCGCCCCCGGAACTTTTGATCAATGGACCTACGGCCTGAAAGACGTTTTGACCAAAGTTCACGGAAGCCACAACCTCAAGATGGGCGGCGAATTGACTCGCCTGCTCTTTGTCGACAACGCTCCCTGGAGCGCACGTCCCACTTATTCCTTCCTGAACTATTGGGACTTCTTGAATGACGCTCCAATCGCCGAATCGGCCACCTTCGATCCACGTACCGGTATCCCCACCGATTTCCGCAAGGATACCCGGTCGAATCTTTATGGTTTCTTCTTCCAGGATAGCTGGAAGGTAAAGTCCAACCTCACCATCACGCTTGGACTTCGCTACGAGTACTTCGGTGCGATTTCTGAGAAGAACGGTAATCTCGCCACCGCCGTGCTTGGTTCGGGACCGAACATCTTCACCGATGCGCGTGTTCGTCTCGGCGGCACGCTCTACGATTCCAGCAGCAACAACTTCGGCCCGCAGATCGGCTTCGCATGGAGCCCGCGCCGTTTCATGGGACGTGAGTTTGGTGACCGATTCGTACTTCGCGGCGGTTTCGGTATCGCCTATAACCCGCTCGACGAAGCAATCTCCTTGAACGGCCGCAGCAACCCGCCCTTCCTTTCTGCGTCGGGCGTCTTGACCGGCAACCAGATTCTCTATGCGAACAGCTTCCCGTCAGACGTCAATTCGTTCTTCGGTTACGCATCGAATCCCGCGGCGATCGCGACATTTGATCCCGCCACCAATCTACCCGTTCCTAATACGGCCAATTTCGCTTTGGTCGGGCTGACCGGCTATCCCGCGTCGTGGCCAACGACTACTACCTACCATTACACGATGGAGGGACAGTATGACCTCGGCCACAATTGGGTCGCGTCGCTCGGCTATCAGGGCAGCAGCACGCGCCACCTCACGCAGCAATACAATCTATATGACATCGGGGCTGCCGAAGGCTTTGCCCTTAATCCCGTGATTCAGGGTTTCAACTACTACGCGAACGACGGTTCGGCCCACTTCAATGCCATGCTGGCTGAACTCCATCACAAGTTCGGCTCGAACTTTGAATTGGATACCCAGTATCGCTTGAGCCGCAGCATCGACAGCGGTTCCAACAACTTCGCCAACCCCAACTATCAGTACAACATCCAGTCGAACGTCGGCCCCTCCGACTACGACGTTACTCATGCCGTCAAGGTTTGGGGCGTCTGGACTCCGACTCTCTTCCGCGGCAGCCACAGCTGGGCGGAAAAGATCGCCGGTGGCTGGTCCATTAGCGGCATCATGAATTGGCACTCCGGTTTCCCCTACAACCCCGTTTACAACACTCCGTTCGATCCCGTCTTCCAGGGTAGCTCGGGCTTCGGCGGCAGTGGTCAATTGCGGCCCGCGGCTTTTTTGGGCGGCGCGACCAGTGATTTCAGCAACGACGCGTTCATACGTGACAATGCCAACTTCCCAGGTGGCGGTTCTACACACTTCACCGCCCCGACCGTTGTTCAGGGTCCGAGCTTTGAATGCGTAACCACTGACGTTCCGACCCTTAACTGCCCGACCGGTCGAGTTCCGTTTGGCCCGCTTCCCACCGCGCCCGGCGTGGAACGCAACGCTTTCCGTGGACCTCGCTATTTCGCTATCGATGCCACTCTCAGCAAGTCGTTCGGCTTGCCCAAGATGCGCGTCTTGGGTGAAAACGCGCGGCTCGAGTTCCGTGCCAATTTCTATAACCTCTTCAACAACGAGAATCTCTGGAACATCAACAATCATATCGGCGACATTCAAGCCGATGGTTCGGTTGTTCCTGACATTCACTTCGGCCAGGCCCAGAACGGTTTGGGCGGTCGCGTGATCGAAATGCAGGCTCGCTTCAGCTTTTAACCCACGGGCGCGGGCTCTACTTTGGAGTTCCGCCCTAGAGAGGCTCGGTCCTTAACCCCGGCTGGGTCTCGCACCCCGGGAAGCTGTCAACTGTGGATGCAACCCCGTCCCGGTTGACAGCTTCTCTTTTTTCTACCAATACTTTTCCAAGGGCTCCGTGATCTTTCCTCCTCGCCATAAATCGCGCCGCGGCGGCTTAGCTCGGGCCGCGTTCTGCGCTGCGCTCTTTCTGGCATCGTCTCCGGCTTTCCCGCAAACAAAATCTCCCGCTCCCCAAAGTTTCAAACAACTCTCCGAACAAGCTGCCAAAGCCAGCGAGGAAAATCGGCTGGACGATGCCGCCGTTCTCTACCGAAAGGCTCTCGCCCTTCAACCCCACTGGGCGGAAGGCTGGTGGGCTCTCGGCACGCTTCAGTACGACAAGAACCAGTACGCTCCGGCGGCTCACGCATTTGAAAAACTCGTCGCGCTGCGCCCCACCAACGGTTCCGCTCATGCCATGCTCGGGTTGTGCCAGATTGAGCTGAAGCAGGACGCCGACGCCCTCAAGCATCTCTCCAGCGCTGAACAACTAGGCGTTCTCGAAGACGCGCAACTTCGTCGCGTCGTTCTCTACCAGCTGGGCAGTGTCCAGCTTCGCTCGCGCCGCTTTACCGATGCTAAGACTAGCTTCGGCCAGCTAGTAAGAGACGGCGTTCGCTCCGATGAACTCACTACCGGCATGGGAATGGCTGCTCTCGGAATTCTTCCGGCAAACCTGCCGGACAAGAACACCCCTGGCCGCGACGTTGTCGTCCGCGTGGGGCTTGCCGAAAGCCTCGCTGCAAGGAAGGATTTCACCGAGGCAAAGCAAATCTATTCCCTGCTGGCAACGGAATACCCTTCCTATCCGAACCTCCACTATGCGTTCGGCAGGCTCCATTTGGCCGCCCACGAGCCTGACGACGCTGTAGCTGAGTATCAGAAAGAACTTCAAAACGATCCGAAGCATTTGGGCGCTTTGCTCGACATCGCTGCTGCCCGTTATCGCGTGGATACGCCCGATGGCGTCAAGTACGCGGAACAAGCTGTCAAGATGAGTCCGCAGCTTCCCTTCGCTCACTATTTGTTGGGCCTGCTTTATCTCGATGCGGACCGCGCAGCC